>Ga0209343_10009948_pt1 | contig 10903 bp, 9 predicted proteins | sample RifCSPlowO2_02_FD_184026 | JGI IMG/M metagenome (GOLD analysis project Ga0209343, IMG submission 184026) | Groundwater microbial communities from Rifle, Colorado - Rifle CSP2_plank lowO2_0.2 (SPAdes) (version 2) | ecosystem: Environmental > Aquatic > Deep subsurface > Groundwater | place: Rifle...
TTCTGAAAACGTTTGACTTAAAGTTGGAGGAGCAAGAGAAGCATTATTTTGAAAATACTCTACCGAAACCGTCTGAGCTTCCGGTGGAACAGATGCACCACTAAAGGAGTAACTCATTTTGCAACCTGAGATAAGAGCAAAAACACAAGATACAAGAAACAAGATTTGTTTTGTGTTTAAAAAAGAAATTTGTGTTTGAATAATTTTATTCAATTGTTTTATAATTTTCATCTCCTGCTCGTTGCTTATATCCTCTTGATTCTTGACTCTTGACTCTTGATTCTTGATTCTTGATTCTTGGTTCTTGATTCTTGACTCTTGATTCTTGATTCTTGATTCTTGATTCTTGACTCTTGATTCTTGATTCTTGGTTCTTGATTCTTGACTCTTGATTCTTGATTCTTACTTAATCCCATATTCATTAATCTTCCGATACAGCGTCCGTTCTGAAATACCTAATTCTTTCGCTGCATTTTTGCGTTTGCCTTTATGCTTTGTCAAGGCTTTTTTGATCATGTCTTCCTCAATTTCATGAAGCGATAAATTTTCCTCAGTCACAATTGAGTGCATCGGGGATTCCTCTTTTGATTTTGCAAATCCGGGAACAGATGTATTATATCCCAGCTGAATTGCCGTTTCCGGGCTGCCGACTTCCTGGTATAATTTTTTTATTAAATGCGCATTTTCCGGTTGAAAATCCTGATCAACCTGGTTATCATTTTCGATCAGCTCCACCACGATTTTTTTTAAATCCTGTAGATCTTTTTTCATATCAAATAATACTTTATAGAGCAAATCCCGTTCGCTGAAATCTCCTCCTCCCTGAGCTGCATTACTTATTATCATTGGCAACTGAGATGTTGTTCGCTGCGGCAAATAACTTCTTAGAATTTCAGCATTAATTTCCCTTTGTTTTTCAATTACTGAAATTTGTTCGGTAATATTTTTCAATTGCCGCACATTTCCCTGCCAGTAATAACTAATCAGCAGTTGTTCTGCTTCCGGATCCAACTTTATGGTTGGCATACGGTATTTTGCTGAAAAATCAGATGCAAATTTCCTAAACAATAAAAAAATGTCCTGTTTACGATCCCGTAATGAAGGAACTATAATGGGTACAGTATTTAAACGGTAATATAAATCTTCACGAAATTTACCCTTTTCAATGGCTTGTGTGATATTCACGTTAGTGGCTGCAACCACACGTACATCCGTTTTCAATACTTTTGATGAACCTACTTTAATGAATTCACCACTTTCCAAAACACGCAGCAAACGGGCTTGTGTTGCCAAAGGCATTTCAGCAACCTCATCTAAAAAAATGGTTCCGCCATTTGCTACTTCAAAATATCCTTTGCGTGCTTCGTGTGCGCCTGTAAATGAACCCTTTTCATGTCCAAAAAGCTCCGAATCAATGGTTCCTTCCGGAATTGCTCCACAATTCACCGCGATATACTGCCCATGTTTTCGGGCACTTAAATTATGAATAATCTGGGGAAAAACTTCCTTTCCCGTACCGCTTTCACCTGTTATTAATACAGTTAAATCGGTAGGTGCTACTTGTTTTGCTATATCAATCGCCCGATCCAGCAATGGCGAACTACCAATAATTGCAAAACGGTTTTTTATTTCTTGTATGGTCATATTTTTTTATGAATCAAGATGAAAGAGCCAGGAATTAAGATTTGTAGTCTTATCCATTTGCAACTTTTTCTCTAAATGTAAATATCATTTTTTGTACTTCTCTTACTAAACCTAAGGTTTGTATTAATAATTCCGTGTTCCCATATTTTCTTCTTTCACTTATCAATAATTGAGTTTCCAATTCATACGAGGAGCTTAATGAAATTGACAAATATTCTGAAAACTGTAATTTTGTTCTTTTTCCCGAACCTTCTGCAATATTTGAAGGAATAGAACACGAACTTCTGTTCATTTGATCAATGAGATTAAAACCGTTCCTCTTTTGGCAAATCTTTACAATAAAGGAAAATCAGGTCTGTTAAATCCATCGCCATTTCCCAAATTTTTAATTGTTTAAAATTATGCGCCATTCTGAGATTTAAGATTGTTAGAACCAAGAGTCAAGATTTATTAAGCGTTCTTGGATTTTGCTTCTGTTTTTTAATGTTTTGTGAACTTAAAATTTCTATTCTAATATCTTTTCTCCCGATTCTAAAATCTCGTCTCTTGATTCTAAAATCTTGCCTCTTAAATTTAAAAATCTCGTCTCTTGATTCTAAAAATCTTGTTTCTTTGACTCTAAAATCTTGGTTCTTGATTCTAAAAATCTTGTTTCTTGACTCTAAAATCTTGTTTCTTTGACTCTAAAATCTTGGTTCTTGATTCTAAAATCTTGATTCTTGATTCTAAAAATCTTGAATCTATTTCACAACAACACCAATCAAAGTCGCACTCGTACAATCGGTCGCCAGTACATTTACATAATCTCCCGGCTTAAAGTTTTCTTTTGGAAATACAACGGTAGTATTTTGTGAATTTCTTCCTGATAATTCATTCGGAGATTTTTTGGAAATCCGTTCTGCAAGTACACGGTGAATTTTGCCGACACCGGATTTTGTGCGTTCACCTGAATGTTTTTGCTGCAAATCAACAATCTCCTGCAACCTGCGTTTTTTAACATCAGCGGCAATATCATCCTTATACTTCCTTTCTGCCATCGTTTTCGGGCGCTCACTGTATGAAAACATATATGCAAAATCATATTTTACCCATTCCATCAACGATAAAGTATCCTGGTGCTCTTCCTCTGTTTCGGAGCAAAATCCGGTAATAGAATCAGTAGAAATAGCACAATCAGGAATTATTCTGCGGATTGCATTAATACGTTCCATATACCATTCACGTGTATATCCCCTGTTCATCATTTCCAGAATTCGTGAATTACCTGACTGAACCGGCAAATGAATATAATTGCAGATATTTTCATATTTATTAACCATATGCAAAACATCATCATTCATATCTTTTGGATGAGATGTGCTAAACCTTACACGCAAATCAGGATGAATAACAGCTACTTTTTCCATCAATTGGGCAAACGTAGTGGCGCTTTTCAATTCTTCAGCCGATATATCCTCTTTTTTAAGTCCGCCTCCGGTCCATAAATATGAATCAACATTTTGTCCGAGTAATGTTACTTCCCGGTAACCATCATTGAACAAATCCTGAGCTTCTTTAACAATTGTTTCAGGATCGCGGCTGCGCTCCCGACCACGTGTAAAAGGTACAACACAAAATGCGCACATATTGTCACAACCACGTGTAATACTTATAAAAGCGGTTACTCCGTTGGAATCCAAACGTACGGGAGCGATATCCGCGTATGTCTCTTCTTTCGACAATAACACATTTACCGCTTTTTGCCCGCTTTCAGCTACTTCAATCAGCTCCGGCAAACTACGATAAGCGTCAGGCCCAACAACAATATCCACTAATTTTTCTTCTTCTAAAAATTTTGATTTTAAACGCTCAGCCATGCAACCCAATACACCAATAATTAAATCAGGATTGTTTTTTTTAATCTTTTTAAAATCTGTTAACCGTTTACGCACCCTTTGCTCTGCACCTTCGCGAATAGCACAAGTATTTACAAAAATTACATCCGCTTCGGTAAAATCTTTGGTTGTTGTAAAACCCTTATCATGTAGGATAGATGCAACAATCTCACTATCCGAAAAATTCATCGCACAGCCATAACTTTCCAGAAATAATTTTTTACCATTCGGAAGTATTGGTTTTTCAATCAAAAGCGCTTCACCTTGTTTACTTTCATCAATTATTTTATTCTCGCTCATTTTTTATTTTATATTTGCGCCCCCGTTATAAATCGTAACCCAAAATTCGGAGGGCAAAGATAATTAAAAATAAATGGGTGACAAAATGTCGTATTTTGGATTTGTGGAAAAAAAAATAAAAATCTTATATATATAATTATATATATAGTAAATGACATTTGCAAATAAGATTTGGAAATGTCAATTTCGATTTGTTTTCTTTGCACTTTCAAAAAATCAGGGAATAGAGAAAAGTTCAGTTTTAATTTTAAAATTTTCTATTAATTTGAAAATTAACAAAGGCTTTAAAATAAAAAAACAGGTTTTTATATGAACTTAGGTGCCTTAGGCATAAATCTTTAGAACATTAAAATTTTAAAATAAAAATTTATTAAGCGTATGAGCAGCAATTTAGTGATAGTGGAGTCCCCTGCGAAAGCAAAAACAATCGAAGGGTTTTTAGGAGAAGGTTTTACCGTAAAATCCAGTTATGGCCACGTTCGCGATCTGGCTAAGAAAGGATTTGGAGTTGATATCGAAAATAATTTCACTCCAAATTATGAAATATCCCCTGATAAAGCAAAAGTTGTTGCCGAATTGAAAAAACTCTCAAAAAGTGCCGATACGGTATGGTTAGCAACGGATGAGGATCGTGAGGGTGAAGCTATTTCATGGCATTTATTTGAATCGTTGAACCTGGATGAGAAAAAAACGAAGCGTATTGTTTTTCATGAAATTACCAAAACAGCGATCAAAAACGCAATTGCTAATCCCCGCACTATTGATAAACATCTGGTAGATGCACAGCAGGCCCGTAGAATTTTAGATCGCTTGGTAGGCTTCGAACTATCACCTGTGCTGTGGAAAAAAATTCGTCCATCATTATCTGCGGGCCGTGTCCAATCGGTTGCTGTCCGTTTGATTGTGGACCGTGAACGCGACATCATGAATTTCAAAAGCACCTCTTCTTATAAAGTTACAGCTAATTTTATTTCCGGCAATTCTCTTGTTAAAGCTGAACTTGGCACTAAATTTAAAACGCTGGAGGAAGCAAGCGCTTTTTTAAAAAAATGTTTAAACGCAGATTTTATAATTGATAGCGTAGAAACAAAACCATCTAAAAAATCACCATCCGCGCCATTTACCACATCCACTTTACAGCAGGAAGCAAGCCGTAAGCTGGGTTTTTCAGTTGCCCAAACAATGGTTGTTGCCCAGCGTTTATACGAAAGCGGTAATATTACTTACATGAGAACCGATTCGGTGAACCTTTCGGATACGGCTATTAACCAGGCTAAAGAAGCAATTACCGGTAACTATGGCGCAAAATATTTAAATGTCCGTCAATACAAAACAAAATCCAAAGGCGCACAGGAAGCTCACGAAGCCATCCGCCCGACATATATCGACAAACCAACCATTACAGCCGATTCCGCTGATAAGCGTTTATATGAACTGATTTGGAAACGCACCATTGCTTCACAAATGAGCGATGCTGAATTAGAAAAAACTACAGCAGTTATTTCTGTTTCGGGTGCTGTAGAAAAATTTATCGCACAAGGTGAAGTACTGAAATTTGATGGTTTCCTGAAAATTTACATGGAAGGAACAGATGATGAGGACGAAGAAAACCAGGAAGGTATGCTGCCTCCTGTTAAAGTGGGAGAAAAACTTACAGCAAATGAAATTATTGCGATGGAGCGTTTCACTCATCACCCCGCACGTTTTACCGAAGCCAGTTTGGTTAAAAAACTGGAAGAACTGGGTATCGGACGGCCATCAACTTATGCACCCACAATTTCAACTATTCAAAAACGCGAATATGTTGTAAAAGAAGATAGAGAAGGTATCCAACGCAATTTTAATGTGGCGACATTAAAAACCGGTGAAATCAGAGAGGAAGTAAGAACAGAAGGTACAGGAGCAGAAAAATCAAAATTATTTCCTACGGATATTGGAATGGTAGTTACAGATTTTTTATTAGCTCAGTTCCCGCAAATTATGGACTTCAATTTCACAGCCAAAGTGGAAGAAGAATTTGACGAAATTGCTGAAGGGAAAGTTTCCTGGACAAAAATGCTGGGTGAATTTTATAAGCCTTTTCATAAAAATGTAGTGGATACATCTGAAAATTCAGAGAGAGCATCGGGAGAACGATTGTTAGGAGTTGATCCTGTTACAGGAAAAAATGTTTATGTACGTATTGGCCGTTTTGGCCCCATGGCGCAGCTTGGAGAAGGGAATGACGAGAATAACAAACCCAAATTTGCAGGTTTACGTAAAGATCAGCGTATTGATACAATTTCTTTTGAGGAAGCAATGGATTTATTCAAATTGCCCCGTGTTGCCGGAGAATTTGAAGATAAGGAGATGATTGTTGCGATAGGCCGTTTCGGCCCTTACATTCGTCATAACAGCATTTTTGTTTCTTTGAAAAAAGAAGACGATCCGATGACAATTACTTCCGATCGTGCCATCGAATTAATCCTGGCCAAACGCCAGGCCGAAATTGATAAATACATCAAATCATTTCCTGAAAATCCGGCTGTACAGTTATTAAACGGCCGCTGGGGGCCTTACCTGGTTATTGACGGTAATAATTTTAAATTACCGAAAGGGACTGATCCTTTGGCTTTAACATTGGAGGACTGCCTTGCTATTGCGGCAGACCCTAAAAATGCGAGTAAAGGCAACCGTTTCAAGAAAAAAGTAATTTCAAAACCATTTAAACAAGCAGTAGCTAAAAAAATTGCTCCTAAAAAGAGTGCAGCAAAAAAAGTTGCAGCAAAAAAAACAGCTGCAAAAAAAGAAGTTAAGAAAAAATAAAAATTTTGGTGGTTGCGAAAATTGTTGGATTTAAGCTGTTTTTTTGAATACTGTATCTTTTCGATTAATTATCGTTATAGGTATAAATTTTTAGATTTAATATATAATACTTTTTTAGCCTTAATTGCTGAAAAAAATAAAATTTTCATCGTTTATAATCAAAAGCCGCGTTAGGGATTGCAGCGTAAATCCTTCCTTTCCGGCTTTTGGCGGAAAGGAAGATTGAAGCGGAAAGCCCGCCCTTTTCTTGTTTAAGAAAAGGAACGCCCTAATAAATTTTATAATTGTAATTCTTCTTTAAAGATATTTATAGAAAATTAAAGCCCGAACTTCAGTATTTACTTATGCAGGAATATTTCACACCCATTGATATTACACAGTTTACAGGTGTTAATCAGTACACTGATTCTTCGTACGCCAAACTAATTAATATATACACAGAAGGTGCTGATTTCCCGGGTTTAGAAAACGTACATATCGCTATCATTGGAGTGGAAGAGGACCGGAAAGCGATAAACAACGAAGGCTGCGGACTTGCCGCTGATTATGTGCGTGAAAATTTATACAAATTATTTCAGGGGAATTATGCAACCAGAATTATTGATTTAGGAAATATCAAAAAAGGAAATACCATTGAAGATAGCTATTTTGCGCTTACCGATGTACTTTCCCAACTGCTTAAAAAAAATATTATTCCCGTTATTATTGGTGGGGGACAAGATCTGACGTATTGCAACTATTCGGCCTATAAAAACCTTGAACAAACAATAAACATCGTTGCTATAGATTCCTGTTTCGATATTGGTGATGGTGATAAAGAGCTTAATTCACAAAGTTACCTGAGCAAAATAATTTTACATAAACCAAATATTCTTTTTAATTACAGTAATGTTGGCTATCAAACCTATTTTGTGGAGCAGAATGCCATTGAGCTGATGAATAAACTGTATTTTGATTCGCATCGCTTAGGCCAGGTACGTGCAAATATGGAAGATGTTGAGCCAATTGTGCGCAATGCGGATGTAGTAAGTTTTGATATTTCGGCAGTGAGGCAAAGTGATGCTCCCGGTAATGCGAATGCGTCCCCAAACGGGTTTCATGGAGAAGAAGCATGCCAGATAGCAAGGTATGCCGGATTAAGTGATAAACTTACCTCTGTCGGTTTTTATGAGGTTAACCCTGCTTTTGATACAAATAAACAAACGGCTCATCTTGTTGCGCAGATGATCTGGTATTTTATTGACGGGTATTACAACCGAAAACAAGATTACCCGATTGTAGATAAATCGGAATATACAAAATACAGGGTTTCCATAAAAGATCATAATCATGAAATAGTTTTCTATAAAAGTAATAAAAGTGACCGTTGGTGGATGGATGTACCATATCCGATAAATCACCAGATAAAATATGAGCGGCATCATATGATTCCGTGCTCTTATCGTGACTATGAAACAGCTTGCCATGATGAAATGCCCGACAGGTGGTGGCAAACTTATCAGAAATTAGGGTGATTTCTAAAATTATATTTAGGAGCAAGCACAATAAAGTACGTAAATAATTTGTTTTTATAAACATATTATTTAATTTAGCGACCTAAAGTATCGTGAAATTGATTGAATTGTTAATTATTTAACAAGTAAAAAGATGAAAAAAAACATTACTACTATCGTATTATTGATTACCGGATTAGTATCATTTGCTCAGCAAGATGCCCAATTCAGTATGAATATGTTCAACCGCCTGGCAGTTAATCCTGCCTATGCAGGTATGAATAAAGCTCTTTGCGGTACATTATTGTATCGTCAGCAATGGACAGCTTTCCCGGGAGCGCCAAAAACAGGGCTTTTAAGTGTTGATTTCGGTGAAGTTCTTTATGGTGGTGTTGGTTTAACAATTGACCAGGATCAATTAGGGTTTGATAAAACGTTAAAAGCTAAATTAGCATACTCGTTCCATTTACCGGTAGGTCCCGGTACTTTAGGTATAGGTTTGGATGCAGGAATGATACAGAAGGCGATTTCAGGAAGTTTTATTGCTCCTGATGGTACTACTTCAGCTGCACCCGGAATTGATCAGGCTATTCCCTGGTCAGGTACTTCCGCCACAACCTATGACGTTGGATTGGGTTTATATTATACAACTAACAGATTGTACGTAGGTTTATCCTCCTTACATTTACCGGAACAAACATTGTCAAAAAAGGCGTCATCATATGATTTTAACTATAAAGTAGCCCGTCACTATTATATCATGGCAGGTTATACGTTTCAATTGGGTCAGCAATTTGATTTAACTCCATCGGTATTGGCAAAATCAGATGCATCTGCAACACAATTAGATTTAAATCTGATAGCAAAATGGAATAAAATGATTTTTGGAGGATTTTCTTACCGTATAAGTGATGCATTAGTTGCAATTGTAGGATTGGAAAAAAGTTTTACACCTAAAGTTACAGCAAAATTCGGTTACTCGTATGATGTTACAACTTCAGCCATTAAAAACCATAGCAGCGGATCACATGAAATTATGTTAGGCTTCTGTTATAAAATAAAAGCGGAAGCTAAACAAACAAGTCACATGAATGTTAGATTTTTATAACGCCTGTGCTACCGCGGTCGCCAACAGTTTTAGGCGTCTATGCCAAAGCTTCAGCGGCAGCATACGGTGGTACAAACGATAGCATAAACATTAAAAAAAAATATTTTTGTAACTTTAATTTGTAATTCTCGTTCAAGGCACTTCAAATACATTACTTCCTTTTTTAAATAATCATTCTTTTTTGATGATTTTATAACAAAGGCTTTTAATTAAAAACAACAAACATGAAAAAATTCATCTTGTTAGGTTCAATGGTTATTATAGCCGGTACAGGTTGTAAAAACAGCGGTAATGGAGAATTAATGGGCGTACTTGATCGTCCGCAATGGTTCGATGTTGATCCCTTTGGCATGCTGCACATTCCTATGGGCAGTTATAATATGGGGCCTAGTGATGAGGATGCTCCTTACGCACATACAACAAAATCTAAAACAGTTTCTGTTCAGGCTTTTTATATTGATCAGACAGAAATTTCCAATAATGAATACCGCCAGTTTGTTTACTGGGTAAGAGATTCTATTGCTCACCGTGCCTTATTCGAAAGTGGTGTTGCTGAACATGGTATCGAAACCGATGTTTATGATCAGCCTTTGGAACCGCCTTTAGTAAATTGGGATGAAAAAATTGAATATGATGAGCAGGATGTAAGAGAGGTATTGGAATTTATGTACCTTCCTCCTGAAGAACGTTTTTACAGAAGAAGAGAACTGGACACCCGCAAGTTAAATTATGAATATTACTGGATAAACCTGCGATTGGCAGCTGCCAAATCAAATCGTTTCAGACCATTAAAATCACCTGATGAACAAACAGGATTGGATTTTATAAATGGATATCAGTCAACCAGTACAGGAGATAACAAAACATTAGGACAATATAATGTTAAAGATGAAATTTCTGACGGGAGCGGGAAATATAGCATCCGCGAACGGAACGATAAAGACAGAAGCGTATTTATTGTAAAAGATGTTATTAACGTATATCCTGATACATTAGCATGGGTGCATGATTTCACCTATTCATTTAATGAGCCGATGACTAATATGTATTTCTGGCACCCGGCTTATGATGATTATCCTGTTGTTGGTGTTACCTGGAAACAAGCTCGTGCATTTTGCGTTTGGAGAACACAATTATTTAATAATTATTTAATAAGTAATGGACAACAATATGTTAACGATTTCCGTTTACCTACCGAGTCGGAATGGGAATACGCTGCACGTGGCGGAAACGCTTTAAGTCCTTACCCTTGGGGTGGTTCATATATCAGAAATGCCTTAGGTTGTTTCCTTGGTAATTTTAAACCAATGCGTGGCAGCTATATTGATGATGGAGGTTTCCATACTGTAAAAGTAGTGTCTTATAACCCTAACGATTATGGTTTGTATTGCATGGCAGGTAATGTTGCCGAATGGACAAGCAATGCATTTGATGAGGCTTCATACGATTTTTCACATGATTTAAATGCCGATTATGTATATGAGGCGCAGGATAATGAAGCAAATGTGCTAAAACGTAAAGTTATCAGAGGTGGTTCATGGAAAGATATCGGTTATTACCTGCAAACAAGTACAAGAACCTACGAATACCAGGATACAGCTAAATGTCATATAGGTTTCCGTTGTGTACAAACATACCTTGGACGCGCTAAAGGTGATGATATTTAATAATACACAGGC
>Ga0209343_10009949_pt1 | contig 10903 bp, 10 predicted proteins | sample RifCSPlowO2_02_FD_184026 | JGI IMG/M metagenome (GOLD analysis project Ga0209343, IMG submission 184026) | Groundwater microbial communities from Rifle, Colorado - Rifle CSP2_plank lowO2_0.2 (SPAdes) (version 2) | ecosystem: Environmental > Aquatic > Deep subsurface > Groundwater | place...
GGTTGCGCCTTGCGAGCTGGTGATAGCCGACGACCCGGACCTCTCGCGCCGCCATGCTCGAATCGTCTGGAACGGCTCGTCCTGGATGCTGGAAGACCTCGATAGCAGCAATGGAACCTTGATTGGCGAGTTCCAGGCCGCGCGCAGACTTTCAGGGCCTACCGTGATCAAGGACAGCGACATTTTTCGCGTCGGGCTTACGCGTTTGCGGTTGGACAGTGCCAAGGACGACCGCGTTGCGACTGCCGCCGCGACTGCGAACGCGACACGATCCAGATGATCGAATGTTCGGTTCTAATGGCCTGACGGCGCCATGCCCAGACACCAAGTCAATCTTGACGAGTCGCCGTCGCCCCGGTCTAATGCGCCACCATATAGCCGGGCGCCGGTACCTCGACGGTCGCGGTATTGGTGCGCTGTCCCGGCTGGCCCGTGGCGGCGCAGGGACGAACAAAATATCTGTATTTGTGCCCGCCGAGCACCGTGTTGTCGACCCAGAACGTGATCTTGACCGCATCGATCATCTGCGGATCTTCCTGATCGATCGCGCGGTAGACCTGATAGTTGGCCGAACCGACGGCTTTCGGCCATTTCAATTCTGCCCGGGACTCCTTGAGGGTCGCGGTCAGGCTCTTTTCCGGATCGGGCCACTTCGGCGCTTGTGCGGTCGGATCATCCTTGGGGGCCTGGATCGACCCTTGCGGCCAGAGCGCGCAAATGACCGTCTTGTGTGTGCCATCGAGCGCCTTGCAGACGTTGCAGTAGTCGCACAAGACGATGCGGTCCGTTTCGCCGTTCTTCACCTTGAGCGGCCAGTCGGGATCCGCTAGCAGGCCACGCGCGATGCCGACCATATCGGCCATGCCCTCGGCCACCACCCGCTCCGCGTCCGCCGGTGCATCAAGCTTTCCGGCGACCGCCACCGGAACCTGATGGCCTTTGGCTACGAGGTACCCTTTGACCTCGGCTGCGATGCCGGCGTGCAGTGCGCGCGGCAGCCAGTCGCCCGGCATACAGCGATCGCCGGAGTAACCATTGTAGGGGTATAGCACCTGTCCCGGCGTGTGAACCGCATCCTCGAATTTCCCTCCTGCCGAGAGCGAGATGTAACTAACGCCGAGTTCTGCGAGGCGAACTGCGATCAGCTTGGAATCGACGACCGTGTATCCGTTCTTGATGAATTCCTCGCCATTGAGCCGAACCCCCACGGGAAAATCGCGTCCGGCCTTGCGTCGCACGTTCTCCATCACACGGCCGATCAGGCGCAGCCTCCCCTCCAAAGTTTGCCCTCCGTATTCGTCGGCGCGCGGGTTGGTCCGCGACAGGAACGACGAAAGCGTATAGGCATGGGCTCCGTGGAGTTCCGCACCGTCAAAGCCCGCTTCGCGCGCGCGTCGCACCGCATCGCCGAATTGCTCGACTATCTGATCGATGTCGGTAATCGACAGCATGTCCGCAGTCTGACGCCAGCCGGTGCGAGCCACCTTCAGAAAATGAATGATTTGGGGGAAGATCTTCGAGTCCGAGGTCTCGTGCACTTTTTGCGTGAGCCGGCGCAGACCTTCGATATACACATCGTCGCTGATGCGCAGCAGCGGTCCGGATTTGACTTGGTGGATGGCCATCGCCTCGACGATGATCAGCCCCGCGCGGCCAGCGGCGTATCGGACGTATCGATTGATCGTATCCTGCGTGACGACGCCATCCTCTTTGCAGAGATGAGTCACCATGGCCGGGACCATGATGCGGTTCGCAATCGTGATCCTGCCGATTCTGAGGGGATCGAATAATTTCACGGTTTGTCTCCTAAGGCTGCTGCACCATCGCTCAAAATCCATGCCGCTTTTGGTGAGTCATCGCATCAGGCGCGCCGCAAATCGATTTCCGCAGCCGGCATCCGACGAACGCCAAATGCGGATAGGGGTCTGAATCGCGCGGGCACCGGTTCAATCTACGCGATAAGCTGATCGTGCCGGTCACGCATGTTCCGACTTTTGACCTGGATCAGGTTATCGGCTTCCCGATCGGTACATCGGGTTGTGAAGCGCGCGCACGCCGTGCGGGCCAACGCACCAGATCGGGCATCACGCAGGACGCTTGCAGCGGGCCGGCAGGAGCGCGCGAAGTTCCTCGCGCGCCCTGCCGATGACCTCCTGGGTCGTTTCCCAGTCGATGCAGGCGTCAGTCACCGACACCCCGAAGCGCAGCTTGGAAAGGTCCTCGGGAATGGGCTGGCTGCCCGCGCAGAGGTTGCTCTCAAGCATTAGACCGACGATGGAGCGGTTACCCTCCTTGATCTGGTGTACGGCGTCGGCCATGACCAGCGGTTGCAGCGTCGGATCCTTGAGCGAATTGGCGTGCGAACAGTCCGTCATGATGTTATTCGGCAGCTTTGCCCGCGCTAGGGCGTTTTCCGCGAGCCGTACGCTCACAGTGTCGTAGTTCGGACGCCCGTCGCCTCCGCGAAGAACGATGTGGCCGTACCGGTTGCCTCGGGTGCGCACGATACTCGTTCGGCCACTCTGGTTGATGCCGAGAAAGCTGTGCGGGCTGGCCGCCGCTTTCATTGCATTCAGCGCAACGTCCAGATCGCCGTCGGTACCATTCTTAAATCCGACCGGCGCCGACAGCCCGCTTGCCATTTCCCGGTGCGTCTGCGACTCCGTAGTACGCGCACCGATCGCATACCAGCCAATCAGGTCGGCCAGGTATTGGGGCGAAAGGGGGTCGAGCGCCTCAGACCCGGTCGGCAGGCCCATACGCGCGAGCTCGAGCAGCAGTTCGCGCGCACGGATCATTCCTTCGTCGATCCGGAACGAATCGTCCATGTGCGGATCGTTTATAAATCCCTTCCAGCCCGCGGAGGTGCGCGGTTTTTCAAAATACACGCGCATCACCAGTACCATCGTATCCTCGACCTCGCGTGCAAGCGCCTGCAGTCGCCGCGCGTACTCAAGCGCGGCTTCCGTATCGTGAATCGAGCACGGACCGACGACAATGAACAAACGATGATCGCGTCGGTCCAGTATGTCACGCAGCGCTGCGCGACCGGCAAGCACGGTGGTTCGCGCCTGCTCGTCGATGGGCAGGCGGTTCTTTACCTCGTCGGGCGTGGGCATCGCATCGATGCCAAGAACGTTGAGGTTGTCAGTCTCGCGATTCGTGACCGCGATGTCCGCGGCAGCCGTTTCAGTTTGGTTCATGGGCGGAAATATCACTTGGAAGGCGCGACGGGCCCCGCCGCGGCCGGGACCAACATGGAAAATCCTCGATCATCGGCGATGACGCGAGCGGGGTGGGGACGGGCTGGCATCGGGCACGAGCAATTCTCCGACCGTCGGGGCATTGTCAGGTTCGGCGCCGGCGCTGGGGCAGACGGGATTCGAATCAAAACGCGACAAACCGAAAAATTCGCAACACGGATCCAACGAGGAACACGCAACCCGAAGTAAGTCAGGATACACGGCGAACCCGCGCCACGCACGTGCCCGAGAGAACGCGTGACGCCAGATGCATGTGCCCCGGTGCGCGTACACGGCAGCAATTCGATACCATGGGGCACGTGCCGCGTTCGGGACCGCTCGCACTGTCCTGCCCAAAATGCCGGTCCCCATTTCCGTTTTTGGGTGTTCGTCGCCGGGGCGACGCAACCCGCTTGGATGGCTGGGGTGCACGATCCATACCCGCCGTTCGGCGGTCACGTATCCGCGCCGGCGTTCAAAGCCGGTAAGTTGTTGACGCCGGTCCAGTTTCCCGGATAAAATCCCCAGTCTTTCGACCCCATGCTCGGCGGCCAAGCGACGCAAGTGGCCGTCTTCGTTTTTTGGAATCCGAATAAATGCCGACCATCAATCAATTGATCGCCAATCCGCGGACCCGCGTTCCAACCAAGAGCAAGGTCCCGGCGCTCAGTAATAGCCCGCAAAAGAGGGGCGTCTGCACGCGGGTCTATACGACGACGCCGAAAAAACCGAACTCCGCGCTACGAAAAGTGGCGAAAGTTCGCCTGACCAACGGCTTCGAGGTGATCAGCTACATCGGTGGAGAGGGCCACAACCTTCAGGAGCACTCCGTGGTGCTGATCCGTGGTGGTCGCGTTAAGGACCTGCCAGGCGTTCGTTACCACATCGTTCGCGGCAGCCTCGACACCCAAGGCGTCAAGGACCGCAAGCAGGCCCGGTCCAAGTACGGCGCGAAGAAGCCGAAGGCCGCCTGACGCCACCCTGACGATGTGAATTCGGGCCCAATGCCAAACAATAACGCGTGAGAAATAGATACCATGCCCCGTCGTAGAGAAGTCCCAAAGCGCGACATCCTGCCGGACCCCAAGTACAGCAACGTGGAGGTCGCCAAGTTCGTCAACGTGATCATGACCCGCGGCAAGAAGTCCATCGCCGAGCATATCGTTTACGACGCTTTTGACCTAATCAAGGCCAAGTCAGGAAAGGACCCGCTGGAGGTTTTCAGCCAGGCGGTGCAGAACGTCAAGCCTTTGGTCGAAGTGAAAAGCCGTCGTGTCGGCGGGGCAAACTACCAGGTGCCGGTCGAAGTCCGTCCGGTGCGACGTGCGGCGCTTTCGATGCGCTGGCTCCGAGAGGCGGCGCAGAAACGCGGCGAGAAGTCGATGGATGCGCGATTGGCGGGGGAACTTATTGAGGCCTCCGAAAATCGGGGCGGCGCGATGAAGAAGCGCGATGAGGTGCACCGAATGGCCGAAGCCAACAAGGCTTTTGCGCATTATCGATTCTGATCAACCGTTTGGGCGCCATAAGCGCCTGGGCACCTTACCAGAGAGGACGGATACCGCGAGACAGGTAACGGGGACAGGGCTGAAATTTCCGGCGCTCCTGTGATCTTGGCGGTTTCACGATATTTTAGGTGGCAGTTGTGGCTCGCAAAACTCCAATTGATCGTTACCGGAACATCGGGATTTCGGCGCATATCGATGCCGGAAAGACCACGACGACGGAACGAATCCTTTTCTACACCGGCGTGTCGCACAAGATGGGCGAGGTGCATGACGGCGCTACGGTAATGGACTGGATGGAGCAGGAGCGCGAGCGCGGTATTACCATCACGTCGGCAGCGACTACCTGCTTTTGGAAGGGGATGGACAACCGCTATCTCGAACATCGGATCAATATCATCGACACACCCGGGCACGTTGATTTCACCATCGAGGTGGAGCGATCGATGAGAGTGCTCGATGGAGCATGTATGGTGTACTGCGCGGTTGGAGGTGTACAGCCGCAGTCGGAAACGGTCTGGAGGCAGGCCAACAAATACCGTGTGCCAAGGCTTGCGTTCGTGAACAAGATGGATCGTCAGGGCGCGGACTTCTTCAAGGTCTATGACCAAATGAAATCGCGCCTCAAGGCCAACCCGGTCGTCATACAGATCCCTATAGGTGCCGAGGAGAAGTTCGAAGGCGTGGTCGATCTCGTTCGAATGAAAGCGATCTATTGGGACGAGTCGAGCCAGGGCACAAAGTTTGAATTGCGAGATATCCCCGCCGACCTGAACGCAGAGGCCCAAAAGTGGCGCGAATCGATGGTGGAAGCCGCCGCGGAAGCGAATGAAGAACTCATGAACAAATATCTCGGATCGGGCGAGCTCTCGATAGACGAGATAAAGCAGGGGCTGCGTTTGCGCACCATCGCCAGCGAAATTACACCCATGCTTTGTGGTTCCGCGTTCAAGAACAAGGGTGTGCAGGCGATGCTCGATGCGGTAATCGATTACATGCCGGCTCCCATCGATGTCCCACCGGTGATGGGCGAAACCGATCGAGGCGCTCCCGAATCCCGTAAACCCGGCGACGAAGAACCGTTCTCGGCACTGGCCTTCAAGATCATGACTGACCCCTATGTTGGCCAGCTTTCGTTCTTCCGGGTGTATTCCGGTGTTTTGAACTCCGGCGACACCGTGTACACGTCGGTGCGCGGAAAGAAGGAGAGAATTGGCCGTTTGCTGCAAATGCACGCAAACCAGCGCGACGAAATCAAGGAAGTTCGGGCCGGCGATATAGCGGCTGCCGTGGGACTGAAGGATGTGACGACCGGCGAAACACTGTGCGACCCGAACCGGATCATCACTTTGGAACGAATGATATTTCCGGACCCTGTGATCCACGTCGCGGTCGAACCCAAGACGAAGAGCGATCAGGAAAAGATGGGTATCGCGCTCAATCGGCTGGCGCAGGAAGACCCGTCATTTCGTATGCGCACGGACGAGGAAACAAGCCAGACCATCATATCCGGGATGGGCGAACTGCACCTGGAAATCATCGTTGATCGCATGAAACGGGAGTTTGGCGTAGAAGCCAACGTAGGCGCGCCGCAGGTGGCCTATCGGGAAACGATCAGAAAGACTTGCGACCAAGTCGAAGGCAAGTTTGTAAAGCAGTCGGGCGGCCGCGGTCAGTACGGGCATGTATTGCTGAAGATCGAGCCTATCGAACCTGGTAAAGGGTTTGAGTTTGTGGATTCGATTAAGGGTGGCACGGTGCCGCGTGAGTACATTCCTGCCGTGGAAAAGGGACTGGTTGACACGCTGCCCAACGGTGTTCTTGCCGGATTTCCGGTAGTGGACGTAAGAGTGACATTGTTCGACGGGTCGTACCATGAGGTCGATTCGAACGAAAATGCGTTCAAGATGGCTGCTTCGATCGCCTTCAAGGAAGGAATGCGGCGTGCACATCCGGTCCTGCTCGAGCCGATGATGGCAGTCGAAGTCGAGACTCCAGAGGAGTTCATGGGAAACCTGATGGGCGATCTTTCTTCCCGCCGCGGGATTGTTCAAGGAATGGAAGACCTGCCCAGCGGAAAGGCGATCCGGGCCGAGGTGCCGCTCGCCGAGATGTTCGGGTACTCGACCACGCTGCGTTCGCTAAGTCAGGGCCGCGCGACCTACACAATGGAATTCAAGCATTATGCCGAAGCGCCCAAATCGGTTGCCGAGGCAATCATCAACAAGAAGTGACAGGGAACGATCATGGCAAAAACCAAGTTTCAACGTACCAAGCCGCATGTGAATGTGGGGACGATTGGTCACGTGGACCATGGCAAGACGACGCTGACGGCGGCGATGACGATGATTTTGGCGAGGAAATATGGTGGGGACGTGAAGTCCTACGAGCAGATTGATGCGGCGCCGGAGGAGAAGGCGCGCGGGATCACGATCAACACGGCGCACGTGGAATACCAGACCGAGCATCGTCACTATGCGCACGTGGACTGTCCGGGGCATGCGGACTACATCAAGAACATGATCACGGGTGCGGCGCAGATGGACGGGGCGATCCTGGTGGTGAGTGCGGCCGATGGTCCGATGCCGCAGACGCGCGAGCACATTCTGCTGGCGCGGCAGGTGGGGGTGCCCTACATCGTTGTGTACCTGAACAAGGCCGACATGGTCGATGACAAGGAGCTTCTGGAGCTGGTGGAGCTGGAGGTGAGGGAGCTGCTGTCCAAGTACGAGTTTCCCGGGGACAAGATCCCGATTGTGGTGGGCTCGGCGCTGAAGGCGATGGAGGGGGATCCCTCGGAGCTGGGCGAGGGCTCGATCGTGAAGCTTGCCGAGGCGCTGGATGGGTACATACCGATGCCCAAGCGTGCGGTGGACGGTCCGTTTCTGATGCCGGTGGAGGATGTGTTCTCGATCTCGGGGCGGGGCACGGTGGTCACGGGCCGTGTGGAGCGCGGGATCATCAAGGTAGGCGAAGACATTGAGATAGTGGGTTTGAAGGAGACGCTCAAGACCGTATGCACGGGTGTGGAGATGTTCAGGAAGCTGCTCGACGAGGGGCAGGCTGGGGACAATATTGGCGTACTGCTGCGAGGCACCAAGCGCGAGGAGGTTGAGCGCGGGCAGGTGTTGGCCAAGCCTGGGTCGATCACCCCGCACACGAAGTTCGAGTGCGAGGTCTACATATTGTCCAAGGACGAGGGTGGGCGGCACACGCCGTTTTTCAACAACTATCGGCCGCAGTTTTATTTTCGCACCACCGATGTGACCGGCAGTGTGGCACTGCCCGAGGGCACCGAGATGGTGATGCCGGGGGACAACATCAGAATGGTGGTCAGTCTGATCGCGCCGATCGCGATGGAAGAGGGGCTGCGGTTTGCCATTCGCGAGGGCGGTAGAACCGTCGGCGCCGGCGTCGTATCGAAAGTCATCGAGTAATTGGGACTTAGGCGGCCATGCAAAGCCAAAAGATTCGGATTCGTTTGAAAGCATTCGACTACCGATTGATCGACCAGTCGGCGCTCGAGATCGTCGAGACCGCGAAGCGAACCGGAGCGGTTGTGAAAGGGCCGGTGCCGCTTCCTACCCGGATCGAAAGGTTCGATATATTGCGCTCGCCGCACGTGAACAAAACGTCGCGCGATCAGCTGGAGATCCGGACCCATCTGCGGTTGATGGATATTATCGATCCGACGGACAAGACGGTAGATGCGCTAATGAAACTGGACCTTCCTGCGGGAGTGGATGTAGAAATTAAGCTGTAGAGCGCTGAGTGGCGGGTATCCGACCCGCGCAGCCAGTGGAGAACTGCCGGCCAATTGAAGCCGGCCCCTTACCGCCGCGGGCATCGCGATGCGGGGTCTGCGGTGGGGTTAACGTAAAGGGCAAGAAAATGACATTAGGACTTGTCGGCCGCAAGGTCGGCATGACCCGCATTTTCACCGACGAGGGTGACTCCCTGCCGGTGACGGTGCTGGACGTGTCCGACAACCGAGTGACACAGATCAAGACGCCTGCAACGGACGGCTATAGCGCCGTGCAGGTGACCTTTGGAACACGTCGCGCTTCCCGCGTTAACAAAGCGCTTGCCGGGCATCTGGGCAAGGCGGGGGTCGAGGCTGGACACGTGTTCAAGGAGTTTCTCGTGTCCGAAACTTCGCTCGCCGAGCTCAAACTGGGCGGGAAGGTTGGCGTCGATATTTTCAAGGTAGGGCAGAGGGTGGACGTCACGGGTACCTCAAAGGGCAAGGGTTTTGCAGGGACCATCAAACGCCATAACTTCTCATCCAACCGTGATAGCCACGGCAATTCTGTTTCCCACAGAAAGCCAGGATCCATCGGACAAAATCAGGATCCGGGCCGCGTGTTTCCGGGTAAGCGCATGGCCGGACACTATGGCGACGCCAAGTGTACGGTGCAGAGTCTCGAGATCGTGCGTATCGACCCTGAGCGCCAACTCCTGATGGTCAAGGGAGCAATTCCCGGAAGCAAGCAGCGTGACATCGTCGTTCGCCCGACGGTTAAGCCGAAGAAGGCGCCGGTTGCAGTCGCTACCGCGCCGTCTAAGAAGAAGTGAGGATGGCGATGGAACTCAAGCTCATCAATGAACAAGGCCAGAGCGCGGCGACGCTGTCCGCCTCGGATGCCCTATTCGGCCGCGAATTCAACGAAGCACTGGTCCACCAGATCGTGGTTGCCTACCAGGCCAATGGCCGCTCGGGCACGCGCGCCCAAAAGGGCCGAAGCGACGTACGTCACTCGGGTAGGAAGCCGTGGCGCCAGAAAGGCACGGGGCGGGCTCGTTCCGGCGACATGGCGAATCCGATCTGGCGCGGTGGTGGCAAGACTTTTCCGAATCTGACCGACGAAAATTTCAGCCAGAAGGTCAACCGCAAGATGTACCGGGCCGGAATCGCTTCCATCCTGTCTCAGCTCGCGCGCGAAGATCGCCTGAAAGTCGTGGAAAAGTTTTCCATTGACGCCCCGAAGACCAAGCTGCTTGCCCGGAAGGTAAAGGACATGGGGTTGGATCACGTTCTTGTAATCATAGAAGGTTCGGATCAGAACCTTTACCTGTCGGCGAGAAACCTGACCAATGTCCTCGTGCTGGATGTGGCGCACGCGGACCCGGTATCGCTGGTCAGGTTCAAGAACGTGCTTCTGACCAGGGGAGCGGTCGAGAAGTTTGAGGAGATGATGAAATGAGCGCAAATCAGGAGCGTTTGATGCTTGTGCTGCTGGCGCCGACGGTTTCCGAGAAGAGCACATTTATCGGAGATAAGAACAACCAAGTCGTGTTCCGGGTGGCAGACAGCGCTACCAAACCGGAGATCAAAGCGGCAGTGGAACTACTGTTCAAGGTAAAGGTCAAGGGCGTGCAGGTATCCAACGTGAAGGGCAAGGAAAAGAAGACAGGACGCATTATGGGCAGACGCCGTAATTGGAAAAAGGCGTATGTTTCGCTCGTCCAAGGCCAAGAAATCAACTTCCAGGCGATGGAGTAGACAATGGCGCTCGTCAAAGTCAAACCGACCTCGAACGGCCGCCGTGGCGTTGTGAGGCTCGTCAACGCGGACCTTCACAGGGGAGCGCCAGTTGCCGCGCTTACCGAGAGGAAGAACCGAAAGTCCGGTCGCAATAATTCCGGCCGGATCACGATGCGACACCAGGGCGGAGGGCACAAGAAGGCCTATCGACTGATCGATTTCCTGCGTAACAAGGACGGCATACCGGCCCGGGTGGAACGGCTCGAATACGATCCGAACCGAAGTGCGAATCTCGCATTGTTGTGTTATGCGGACGGCGAACGCCGGTACATCGTGGCCCCTAAGGGCGTGGCGGTGGGAGCGCAACTCCTTTCGGGCGTGGAGGCCCCAATAAAGTCGGGAAATTCGTTGCCTTTGAGAAACATACCCGTCGGATCCACCATACACTGCATTGAGATGCAGCCGGGCAAAGGGGCGCAGTTGGCGCGCGCTGCCGGGGCTTCGGTGCAATTGCTTGCGCGTGAAGGCAGCTATGCCCAACTGCGCCTTCGTTCCGGGGAGATCCGTAAGGTGCTGGTCGAGTGCCGCGCAACCATCGGAGAGGTAGGCAATGAGGAGCACAATCTTCGCTCCATCGGCAAGGCGGGCGCGATGCGCTGGCGGGGCGTTCG
>Ga0209343_10009950_pt1 | contig 10903 bp, 10 predicted proteins | sample RifCSPlowO2_02_FD_184026 | JGI IMG/M metagenome (GOLD analysis project Ga0209343, IMG submission 184026) | Groundwater microbial communities from Rifle, Colorado - Rifle CSP2_plank lowO2_0.2 (SPAdes) (version 2) | ecosystem: Environmental > Aquatic > Deep subsurface > Groundwater | place...
CGCACCCACGGTTTCCGTGCTCGTATGGCCACCAAGAACGGCCGTGCTGTCCTGTCGCGTCGCCGCGCCAAGGGCCGTAAGCGTCTCGCCGTCTAAATTTCGGTCTTGTGGTGAGTCGAGACTTCAGTCGGGAAAAGCGTCTGCTAACCCCCCGGCAATTCAAGGCAGTCTTCGACTCCCCTAGCGGCAAAGCTCCGGGCAAAAATGTCCTGCTGCTGGCGCGCAACAACGACCTCGATCACCCCCGCCTGGGCTTGGTGATTGGGAAAAAGAGCGTAAAGCTCGCTGTTGAGCGCAATCGCCTGAAACGCCAAATCCGCGAATCGTTCCGCCTCAACCAGGACAATCTGGTTGGCTGGGACATCGTGGTGGTCGCGCGTAAGGGACTGGGCGATCTGGAGAATAGCGAATTGGCTCTCCAATTCGGCAAACTCTGGAAACGCCTGGCACGCAGCAAAGCCACCCCGCCAGCTCCTGCCCAAACCGGGGTAGACGACAGTCCCCATGCGTAAACTGGTCTTGCTTCCCATCCAGTTCTACCGCTACGCCATCAGCCCCTTGATGGCCAGTCACTGTCGCTTTTACCCAAGCTGTTCTTGCTACGCGCTTGAGGCCATTGAACAACATGGCGTCATGCGTGGTGGCTGGCTGACTGCTCGTCGGCTTGGCCGCTGTCACCCGTGGAATCCCGGTGGCTACGACCCGGTTCCCCCCGCGAAAACCTCCCGTTCCCCTTCGATGGCCGAATAATCATGGATATTCAACGCTCGATCCTGATCGTCGCCCTGGCAATCGTGTCCTATATGATGGTTCTCCAGTGGAACCAGGATTACGGTCAAGCTGCCCTGCCGACTGAAATTGCCGCAGCCAGCAATGCTGTTCCGGCTCTACCGGATACCGCCACCACTGCTTCCGCTGCTGCCAGCGGTGACGATATTCCGAGTGCAGCGCCTGCAGTCGAAGCGGTCTCCGCCAGCGTTAGCCCAACGGCCGTCAGCGATGAACTGATTCGGGTGAAGACCGATGTGCTGGAACTGGCCATCGACCCGCGCGGCGGTGATGTGGTGCAACTGCGTTTGCCGCAGTACCCGCGTCGTCAGGATCGTCCGGATGTGCCTTTCCAGCTGTTCGATAACGGCACCGAGCGTACCTATCTGGCCCAGAGCGGTTTGATCGGGGTCAAGGCGCCGGACAAATCCAGCGGTCGCTCCCTGTGGAGCAGCGAGCAGAAAAGTTACCAGCTGGCCGATGGTCAGGAGCAACTGCAGGTCGACCTCACACTCCGCGAAGACGGCGTCAACTACATCAAGCGCTTCACCTTCAAGCGCGGTTTGAATGCCGAGTGCTCGGCCAAAGAGCAGCTGCAGAAGAAACCCGGTTGCGTAGACCCCTCCTCCTATCAGGTGACTGTCAGCTACCTGATCGACAACCAGAGCGGCCAAGCCTGGAGCGGCAATATGTTCGCTCAGCTCAAGCGTGATGGCAGCGACGATCCGTCCTCCACCACCGCCACCGGCACCGCGACCTACCTGGGCGGCGCGCTGTGGACCGAGGAAGAGCCGTACAAAAAAGTGTCGATGAAAGATATCGACAAGCAAGCCTTCAAAGAAACCGTTCAAGGAGGCTGGGTTGCCTGGCTACAGCATTACTTCGTCACTGCCTGGATTCCAAGCAAAGACAGCACTAACCAAGTACAGACCCGCAAAGATAGCCAAGGCAACTACATTGTCGGCTTTACCGGCCCGGCCATTCAGGTTGCTGCCGGCGCTCAGGGCGAAACCAGTGCCATTCTGTATGCCGGCCCGAAACTACAAGGCCATCTGAAGACCCTGTCGCCTGGTCTCGAGCTGACCGTTGACTACGGCATCCTGTGGTTTATCGCCCAACCCATCTTCTGGTTGCTGGAACTTATCCACAGCCTGCTGGGTAACTGGGGCTGGTCGATCATCTTCCTCACCCTGATCATCAAGCTGATCTTCTTCCCGCTGTCGGCCGCCAGCTACAAATCCATGGCGCGCATGCGGGCCGTCGCACCCAAGCTGGCTCAGTTGAAAGAGCAGCATGGCGACGACCGGCAGAAGATGTCCCAGGCCATGATGGAGCTGTACAAGACCGAGAAAATCAACCCGCTGGGCGGCTGCCTGCCGATCCTGGTGCAGATGCCGGTGTTCCTCGCCCTCTACTGGACGCTGCTGGAAAGCGTGGAGATGCGCCAGGCTCCTTGGCTGCTGTGGATAACTGACCTGGCGATCAAAGACCCGTTCTTTATCCTGCCGATCATCATGGGCGCCACCATGTTTATCCAGCAGCAGCTCAACCCGACTCCGCCGGACCCGATGCAGGCCAAGGTGATGAAGATGATGCCGATCATTTTCACCTTCTTCTTCCTCTGGTTCCCCGCCGGTCTGGTGCTGTACTGGGTGGTCAACAACATCCTGTCGATCGCTCAGCAGTGGTACATTACCCGCAAGATCGAAGCGGCGACCAAGGCGGCTGCGGCTTAACCCGTCGAGCCTCCCAGCTCAAGCCAGCCGTTAAAAAGACGCCCCCGCAGTGGGGCGTCTTGCTATCCAGCGTTTGGAGACCAGCATGCACACAGCCCGCGAAACCATAGCCGCAGTCGCCACCGCCCAAGGTCGTGGCGGGGTCGGCATAGTGCGAGTCTCCGGCCCCCTGGCAGAAACCCTGGCCCAGGCGATTTGCCAACGCCAACTCAAGCCGCGCTATGCCCATCACGGCCCCTTCTTCGCCGCTGCCGAACAGGTGCTGGATGAAGGCCTGGCCTTGTATTTCCCTGGGCCCAACTCCTTTACCGGCGAAGATGTGCTGGAACTGCAGGGCCATGGCGGCCCGGTGGTGCTGGATCTGCTGCTGCGTCGCTGTGTACAACTGGGCGCGCGCCTGGCGCGCCCGGGGGAATTCAGCGAACGCGCCTTTCTCAATGACAAACTCGACCTGGCCCAGGCCGAGGCGATTGCCGACCTGATCGAGGCCAGCTCCGAACAGGCCGCGCGCAATGCCCTGCGCTCGCTGCAGGGCGAGTTCTCCCGGCGCGTGCATGGCCTGACCGAGCGCCTGATCAACCTGCGCATCTATGTCGAGGCGGCCATCGATTTTCCCGAGGAGGAAATCGACTTTCTCGCCGATGGCCATGTGCTCAATCTGCTGGATGGCGTGCGCGCCGATTTAGCCGGAGTGCTGCGCGAAGCCGGGCAAGGCGCCTTGCTGCGCGATGGCATGACGGTGGTGATAGCCGGCCGGCCCAACGCCGGTAAGTCCAGCCTGCTCAACGCCCTGGCCGGGCGCGAGGCGGCCATAGTCACCGAGATCGCCGGCACCACCCGCGACGTGCTGCGTGAACATATCCACATCGATGGCATGCCGCTGCATGTGGTGGATACCGCCGGCCTGCGCGCCACCGAAGATCAGGTGGAAAAGATCGGCGTAGAGCGCGCACTCAAGGCCATAGGCGAAGCCGACCGCATCCTGCTGGTGGTGGATGCCACCGCACCGGAAGCCGACGATCCCTTTGCCCTGTGGCCGGAGTTTCTCGAGCAACGCCCGGACCCGGCCAAGGTCACCCTGATCCGTAACAAGGCCGATCTGTCCGGCGAAGCCGTGGTCCTCGAATCCTGCAACGATGGCCACGTCAGCATCAGCCTGTCGGCCAAAGCCAATGACGGCCTGGACCTGCTCCGGGAACACCTCAAGGCCTGTATGGGCTACGAGCAAACCTCCGAAAGCAGCTTCAGCGCACGCCGGCGCCACCTGGAGGCGCTGCGTCAGGCCGCCAGCCATCTCGAGCATGGGCATGCCCAGCTGACCCTGGCGGGTGCCGGTGAACTGCTGGCCGAAGACCTGCGCCAAGCCCAGCAAACCCTCGGCGAAATCACCGGGGCCTTCAGTTCAGATGACCTGCTGGGGCGGATCTTCTCCAGCTTCTGTATCGGCAAATAGGATGGGTTAGCCAGCGATACCCATCGCTGCCGTGGTCCTACAGACAGGTTGGATGGGTTAGCGACGCAAGCCCATCTCACTTGCCGGCAGCGCAGAACCCAACGCGTCGCGTAACCCATCGTGTCGCGCCATATCTCTGATGGGTTACGGCGCATCGAACCTCCTGCCGCATTCAATATTTCCTGCCTGCGCCCCATCCTACGTCCTGAAATCCCTCTTTATGTCATTCCGGCAGGCATCCGCCTGGGCGAAAGGTTCTGGCTAATCCACTTATTTACTCGGCTAAGCCCTGTGGAAAACCCGGCCTAAGCCCGGTCCATAACCCGGTGATAAAACGGAGGATAACTGCCCCTGTGGATAACGCGAGGTTTCATCCACAGCTTGCGTACCGCAACTGAACAGGCAGACGCCAGGATCAGCACAGACTTTTTAACCGCTACAGCCCTCGTATTTATTGGCCTGTAGCGATCTATCCACAGAAAAGCTCTGCATAAGTAATAAACATATAAACAAGGCTTTATAAAAATTCTCTCTTTTATTCTCTATTAACCGACCTACCGGCTTAGCTCCCCAGGCAGCTGGCTATTTTTTGTGCAAAAGGCTTCTTTCACACCGGCTAAATCCCTATACTTGCCGCCTTTCCAGCTTTTCAAACCAAAAAGCCCCCCATTTCTCAACAGGCACGAGGTGCGTGGTGGATTTCCCTTCCCGTTTTCAAGTGATCGTCATCGGCGGCGGTCATGCCGGCACCGAGGCCGCACTGGCGGCGGCGCGCATGGGGGTAAAAACCCTGCTGCTGACCCATAACGTGGAAACCCTCGGGCAGATGAGCTGCAACCCCGCTATCGGTGGCATCGGCAAGAGCCATCTGGTCAAGGAAATCGACGCCCTCGGCGGCGCCATGGCCGAAGCCACAGACCGTGGTGGCATTCAGTTCCGTGTGCTGAACAGCCGCAAAGGCCCAGCCGTACGCGCCACTCGCGCCCAGGCCGATCGCGTGCTGTACAAGGCCGCAATCCGCGAAACCCTGGAAAGTCAGGCCAACCTGTGGATATTTCAGCAGGCAGCCGACGACCTGATCGTGGAAAACGATGAAGTCAAAGGCGTAGTGACCCAGATGGGTCTGCGTTTCCTCGCGGATTCCGTGGTGTTGACCACCGGCACCTTCCTCGGTGGACTTATCCACATAGGGCTGCAGAACTATTCCGGCGGCCGTGCCGGTGATCCACCCTCGATCGCCCTGGCCCAGCGTCTGCGCGAATTGCCACTGCGTGTCGGCCGCCTAAAAACCGGTACGCCGCCGCGCATCGATGGCCGTACCGTGGATTTTTCGGTAATGACCGAGCAACCGGGTGACACGCCTACGCCGCTGATGTCCTTTCTCGGGCGCGCCGAGCAGCAACCACGTCAGGTCAGCTGCTGGATCACCCACACTAACGCGCGCACCCACGAAATCATCGCGGCCAACCTCGATCGTTCGCCTATGTACTCGGGCGTGATCGAAGGTGTCGGCCCGCGCTACTGCCCGTCGATCGAAGACAAGATCCACCGCTTCGCCGACAAGGACAGCCACCAGGTGTTTATCGAGCCCGAAGGCCTAAACACCCACGAGCTGTACCCCAACGGTATCTCCACCTCGCTGCCGTTCGACGTGCAGTTGCAGATAGTGCGCAGCATCCGCGGCATGGAAAACGCCCATATCGTTCGCCCCGGCTACGCCATCGAATACGACTACTTCGACCCGCGGGACCTCAAGTACAGCCTGGAAACCAAGGTCATCGCCGGGCTGTTCTTCGCCGGGCAGATCAACGGCACCACCGGCTACGAAGAAGCCGGTGCCCAAGGTCTGCTCGCCGGTGCCAACGCCGCGCTGCGCGCCCAGGGCAAGGACAGCTGGTGTCCGCGCCGCGACGAGGCCTATATCGGCGTGCTGGTCGACGACCTGATCACCCTGGGCACCCAGGAGCCCTACCGCATGTTCACCTCGCGGGCCGAGTACCGCCTGATCCTGCGCGAAGACAACGCCGACCTGCGCCTGACCGAAAAAGGTCGCGAACTGGGCCTGGTCGATGACCTGCGCTGGGCGGCCTTCGAGGCCAAGCGCGAAGGCATCATTCAGGAAGAACAGCGGCTGAAAAGCACCTGGGTGCGCCCCGGTACGCCCCAGGGCGATGCGATTGCCGAGCGTTTCGGCACGCCGTTGACCCACGAGTACAACCTGCTCAATCTGCTGTCGCGCCCGGAAATCGATTACGCCGGGCTGATCGCCATCACCGGTGGCGGCGCCGAAGATCCGCAAGTGGCCGAGCAGGTGGAGATCAAGACCAAGTACGCCGGTTATATCGATCGCCAGCAGGACGAGATCGCCCGTCTGCGCGCCAGTGAGAACACCAAGCTGCCCGCCGATATCGACTACGCGGGGATTTCCGGCTTGTCCAAGGAAATCCAGCACAAGCTCGGCAACACCCGCCCGGAAACCCTGGGCCAGGCCTCGCGGATTCCCGGCGTCACCCCGGCAGCCATTTCCCTGCTGCTGATCCACCTGAAAAAGCGCACTGCCGGTCAGCAGTTGGAGCACAGCGCCTGATGTCTCTGGTCACTCCGCGTCACGCCGAAGAACTGAGCCAGGGTGCCCGCGAGCTGGGCGTCGAACTCAGCGCCGAGCAGCACGAACAGCTGCTCGCCTACCTGGCTCTGCTGATCAAGTGGAACAAGGCCTACAACCTCACCGCGGTGCGCGATCCGGACGAGATGGTGTCGCGCCATCTGCTCGACAGCCTCAGCGTGGTGCCCTTCGTCGCCGAGGCTGGGGATAACTGGCTGGACGTCGGCAGCGGCGGCGGCATGCCGGGCATTCCCCTGGCCATACTGTTTCCCGAGCGGCAGTTCAGCCTGCTGGATTCCAACGGCAAGAAGACCCGCTTCCTCACCCAGGTGAAGCTGGAGGTGAAACTGGCCAACCTGCAAGTTATCCACAGCCGTGTCGAAGACTACCGACCGGATGTGCCGTTTAGCGGTATCTGCTCGCGGGCGTTCAGCTCCCTGGAAGACTTTTCCAACTGGACTCGCCATCTCGGTGGCGGGCAAACCCAGTGGCTGGCGATGAAAGGCGTGCACCCGGACGACGAGCTGCAGGCCCTGCCCGCGGACTTCCGTCTCAGCGCCACCCATGTACTCAGGGTTCCCGGTTGCCAAGGTCAGCGCCATCTGCTGATACTGCGTCGCTCGGTTTAGGGGGAACGGCAGCATGGCTAAGGTATTCGCAATCGCTAACCAGAAAGGCGGTGTGGGCAAGACCACCACCTGCATCAACCTGGCCGCGTCTCTGGTGGCGACCAAGCGCCGCGTGCTGCTGATCGACCTCGACCCTCAGGGCAACGCCACCATGGGCAGCGGTGTGGACAAGCACGGTCTGGAGCATTCGATCTACGACGTGTTGATCGGCGAATGCAACCTGGGCGAGGCCATGCAGTTCTCCGAGCACGGCGGCTACCAGCTGCTGCCGGCCAACCGCGACCTGACCGCCGCCGAAGTGTCGCTGCTGGAAATGAAGATGAAGGAAAGCCGCCTGCGTTATGCCCTGGCGCCGATCCGCGAGAATTACGATTACATTTTGATCGACTGCCCGCCGGCGCTGTCGATGCTCACGGTCAACGCCCTGGTCGCCGCCGATGGCGTGATCATCCCCATGCAGTGCGAGTATTACGCCCTGGAAGGCTTGAGCGACCTGGTCAACAGCATCCAGCGCATCGCCGAGATCTTGAACCCCAAGCTGAAGATCGAAGGCCTGCTGCGCACCATGTACGACCCGCGCATCAGCCTGACCAACGATGTCTCGGCGCAGCTCAAGCAGCATTTCGGTGCCCAGCTGTACGACGTGGTTATCCCGCGCAATGTGCGTCTGGCCGAGGCACCGAGCTTCGGCATGCCGGCGCTGGTGTACGACAAGCAATCCCGTGGTGCCATTGCCTACCTGGCCCTGGCCGGCGAACTGGTACGTCGCCAGCGCGCCAGCGCCCACACCGCAACCGCTTAAGGAAATTCGTATGGCTCTCAAGAAACGAGGACTGGGACGCGGTTTGGATGCCCTGTTGGGCGGAACCAGCGTCAGCGCTTTGCAGGAAGAAGCCGCTCGGGTCGACAGCCGCGAACTGCAATACCTGCCCCTGGACCTGATCCAGCGCGGCAAATACCAGCCGCGCCGGGATATGGACGCCACCGCCCTGGAAGAATTGGCGCAGTCGATCAAGTCCCATGGGGTGATGCAGCCGATAGTGGTGCGTCCGCTTGCCGAAGGCCGTTTCGAGATAGTCGCCGGTGAGCGGCGTTGGCGCGCCAGTCAGCAGGTCGGCCTGGACAAGATCCCGGCCATGGTCCGCGAGTTGCCGGATGAAGCGGCCATCGCCATGGCGCTGATCGAAAACATCCAGCGCGAAGACCTCAACCCGATCGAAGAAGCCATGGCCCTGCAGCGCCTGCAGCAGGAGTTCCAGCTGACCCAGCAACAGGTCGCCGATGCCGTGGGCAAGTCGCGGGTGACCATCAGCAACCTGCTGCGCCTGATCGCCCTGCCGGAAGAGATCAAGATCTTGCTGTCCCATGGCGATCTGGAGATGGGCCATGCCCGCGCCTTGCTCGGCTTACCGGCCGAACAGCAGACCGAGGGTGCGCGACATGTTGTCGCACGCGGCCTCACGGTACGGCAAACCGAGGCCCTGGTACGCCAGTGGTTGAACAGCAAAGACAAGCCTGCGGCAGTGACCAAAGTCGACCCGGATATCATCCGCCTGGAACAGCGCCTGGCCGAGCGCCTGGGCTCTCCGGTGCAGATCAAGCACGGGCAGAAAGGCAAAGGCCAACTGGTGATTCGCTACAGTTCTTTGGATGAGTTGCAGGGCGTACTGGCCCACATCCGCTAAAACCAATACGCCTGTAGTTGGTAGTTGGAAATAACTACCTGGCAGTTGAATGGGGGGGGAACCGCCCCTATACTCTGCGCGCATTTCGTCGGCACAAAGTATGCCAAGTCGTTGCCAAGTTGCTGATTGCAAACGGCTGACACCAGAGGCCGAAAAGCCGGAGAAAGCTTGATGGATGTACGCACGCCCAACCGCCTGCCCTTCCATCGTTTGCCGGTGTTTCCCGTCCTGCTCACCCAACTGGTCGTACTGTTACTCGCCGCGGTCGTTTTGTGGCAGTGGCGTGGCGCGGTAAGTGGATACTCCGGGCTGTGCGGTGGCTTGATTGCCTGGCTACCGAATATGTATTTCGCCCATAAAGCGTTCCGTTTCAGTGGCGCGCGGGCCGCTCAAGCCATAGTCCGGTCTTTTTATGCCGGCGAGGCGGGCAAGCTGATTTTGACGGCAGCGCTGTTTACGCTGACGTTCGCAGGGGTGAAGCCATTGGACGCGCTGGCGGTATTCGGCGTTTTCCTGTTGACCCAGCTGGTCAACTGGTTCACTCCCCTGCTGATGCGAACAAGACTTTCGAGACCTTAAGGCGTTTGAGGCAAACATGGCAGAACAAACCGCTTCGGGCTATATCCAGCACCACCTGCAAAACCTGACTTACGGGCAGCTGCCTAATGGTGACTGGGGCTTCGCCCACACCGCACAAGAAGCCAAAGAAATGGGCTTCTGGGCTTTCCACGTCGATACCCTCGGCTGGTCCATCGGCCTCGGTCTGATCTTTATCCTGCTGTTCCGCCTGGCCGCGCGAAAAGCGACCTCCGGTCAGCCGGGTGGTCTGCAGAACTTCGTTGAAGTGATGATTGAGTTCGTCGACGGCAGCGTCAAGGACACCTTCCACGGCCGTAACCCGCTGATCGCCCCGCTGGCGCTGACCATCTTCGTGTGGATCTTCCTGATGAACGCCGTCGACCTGGTGCCGGTGGACTGGATTCCTCAGGTGGCGGCGCTGATTTCCGGTAATGAGCATCTGGTGTTCCGCGCCGTGCCGACCACCGATCCGAATGCCACCCTGGCCATGTCCTTGTCGGTGTTCGCGCTGATCATCTTCTACAGCATCAAGATCAAGGGCATCGGCGGCTTTATCGGCGAACTGACCCTGCATCCGTTCAGTAGCAAGAACCTGCTGGTCCAGGCCCTCTTTGTGCCGGTCAACTTCCTGCTGGAATTCGTGACCCTGGTGGCCAAGCCGATTTCGCTGGCCCTGCGTCTGTTCGGCAACATGTATGCCGGCGAACTGGTGTTTATCCTGATCGCCGTGATGTTCGGCAGCGGCATTCTCTGGCTCAGTGGTCTGGGCATAGCACTGCAGTGGGCGTGGGCGGTGTTCCACATCCTGATCATCACCCTGCAGGCCTTTATCTTCATGGTGCTGACCATCATCTATCTGTCGCTGGCACACGAAGACAACCACTAAAAACGCATAGCGCATCTGATGACCTTCTCCCTTCAGGGAGAAGGTGCCCGAAGGGCGGAAGAGGGTGTGCGGTGTTTTGAGTGGACGCCCGCAAGGGCAACAGAAGTACCGATTTTGCTTTACCGCTTTACCCTTAGAAAAACCTTAACCAATACGACGTAAAAGTCGGGAGGAAAGATGGAAACTGTAGTTGGTCTGACCGCTATCGCTGTTGCACTGCTGATTGGCTTGGGTGCCCTGGGTACCGCCATTGGTTTCGGCCTGCTGGGCGGCAAGTTCCTGGAAGGCGCTGCGCGTCAGCCGGAAATGGTTCCGATGCTGCAAGTGAAAATGTTCATCGTCGCCGGTCTGCTGGACGCCGTGACCATGATCGGTGTTGGTATCGCACTGTTCTTCACCTTCGCGAACCCCTTCGTTGGTCAAATCGCAGGCTAATCACTCGACTTTCGAGTTGATTGGTTTGACGGACAACGAACGAGCGAGGTGTTGGCGTGAACATTAATGCAACCCTGATTGGCCAATCCGTTGCCTTCTTCATCTTCGTGCTGTTCTGCATGAAGTT
>Ga0209343_10009951_pt1 | contig 10902 bp, 8 predicted proteins | sample RifCSPlowO2_02_FD_184026 | JGI IMG/M metagenome (GOLD analysis project Ga0209343, IMG submission 184026) | Groundwater microbial communities from Rifle, Colorado - Rifle CSP2_plank lowO2_0.2 (SPAdes) (version 2) | ecosystem: Environmental > Aquatic > Deep subsurface > Groundwater | place: Rifle...
CTTGCGCCAAAGTCGAGCTGGGCATAGCTCTTGAGCATCAGCCAGAAACGTTCCGGGGCCGGCTTGTCGAAGCCGTACATGCGCTCGATTTCCGCCACCAGCTCGGGGTCCAGGCCCTGGGCGCCACGGTAGTTGGAGCCGGCCACCGAAACCTCGGCGCCGCCGCCGGCGATCCGGCTGGTGGCCCCCTCGAAGCCTTCCAGCTTGGCGATCATCTGCTCGACCGGGCCGCCGGGGGCGGCCTGGATGATGATGAAGTTGATCAGCAGGATGCCGAACAGGGTGGGAATGATCAGTAAGAGGCGACGGAAGATATACGCCAGCATCTTATTGCTCCGGATTCGTGGAGGCGGCCGCTGGCGGCTGCGCCTCGGCAGCTTGCGGGCGAACCCACCAGGTGCTCAGGCCGATGTCGTACTGCGGGGTAACCTTGGGATGCTCGAAGCGGTTCCAATAGGCCACGCGCCAGGTCTTGATATGCCAGTTGGGGATCACGTAATGGCCCCAGAGCAGCACGCGGTCGAGGGCGTGGGTATGTTCGAGCAGGCTTTGCCGCGAGTTGGCATTGATCAGGCCTTCCACCAGTTGGTCCACGGCTGGGTCTTTCAAACCGATAAAGTTACGGCTGCCGGGGTTGTCGGCACTGCTGGAGTGCCAGTATTCGCGCTGCTCGTTGCCGGGCGAGTTGGATTGCCCGAAGCCGCCGACTATCAGGTCGAAATCTCGCGAGCGCAGACGGTTGATGTACTGGGAGACATCGACCCGGCGAATCACCAGCTCGATGCCCAGGTCCGCCAGATTGCGCTTGAACGGCAGCAGCACGCGCTCGAACTCGGTCTGCGCCAGGAGGAATTCGAAACTGACGGCCTTGCCCTCGGCATCCAGCATCTGGTCGCCTTCGATACGCCAGCCGGCTTGCTGCAGCAGCTGATAGGCGCGCCGTTGCTGTTCGCGGATGATGCCGCTGCCGTCGCTGACCGGCGGTTGGTACTCATGGGTAAAGACTTGTGGCGGTATCTGTTTGCGCAGGGGCTCCAGTAGCTTCAGCTCGCCGGCAGTGGGCAGGCCGCTGGCGGCCAGTTCGGAATTGTCGAAGTAGCTGCGGGTACGGGTATAGGCGCCATTGAACAGCTGGCGGTTGGCCCATTCGAAGTCGAACAGCAGGCCCAGGGCTTCACGCACCCGCGGGTCCTGAAACAACGGGCGGCGGATATTGAAGATAAAACCCTGCATGCCGGTTGGGTTGTGGTTGTCGATTTCTTCCTTGACCAGCTGGCCATTGGCAACCGCAGCAATGTCATAGGCGGTGGCCCAGTTCTTCGCGCTGCTTTCCAGCCAGTAGTCGAACTGCCCGGCCTTGAGGGCTTCCAGGGCTACTGTGTTGTCGCGGTAATAGTCGATCTGGCGGATATCGAAGTTGTAGAAGCCGCGGTTGACCGGCAGGTCCTTGCCCCACCAGTCCTTGACCCGTTCATAGCGAATCGAGCGCCCGGCTTGCACATCGGCGATGCGGTAGGGGCCGCTGCCCAGGGGGACTTCCAGATTGCTCTTGCTGAAATCGCGGCTGGCCCACCAATGCTTGGGCAGCACCGGCAACTGACCGATGATCAGCGGCAGTTCGCGGTTGCCGGCACGTTTGAAGATAAAGCGTAGCTTGCGCGGCCCTTCGACCTCGACCCGATCGACATCGGCGTAGTAGCCGCGGTAAGTGGGGGCGCCTTTGCTCATCAGGGTTTCGAAGCTGAACTTGACGTCTTCGGCGGTGATCGACTGGCCGTCGTGGAAACGCGCCTCTGGGCGCAGGTAAAAACGTACCCAGGCGTTGTCCGCGGCCTTCTCGATTTTGGCCGCGACCAGGCCGTACTCGGTAAAGGGTTCATCCAGGCTGTGATGGGTCAGGGTGTCGTAAATCAGGCCGATATCGTCGGCGGCTACACCCTTATTGATAAAGGGGTTGAGGCTGTCGAAGCCGCCGAAGCCGGCCTGACGGAAACTGCCACCTTTGGGCGCGTCCGGGTTTACGTAGGCGAAGTGCTGAAAGTTGGCCGGGTATTTGGGCGGCTCGTCATACAGGGTCTGCGCGTGTTTGGGGGCGGCCTGGGCCAGGCCGGCAAGGCCGAGCAGCAGGATGCCCGTGCCCAGGGCTTGCAAGGCGCGCAATGCATAGGTCATTCAGCGTTCTCCAAGGATTTCAGCCACCAGGTGCGCAGCCCCAGGGTATAGGGCGGGGTGGTGACGAAGGCAAATCGGTTGCGGTACGCCAGGCGGTGATAATCGATATACCAATTGGGGATGCTGTAGTGCTCCCAGAGCAGCACGCGGTCGAGGGCCCGGGTCGCGGCAAGCTGTTGGTCGCGCGTCTGCGCGGACAGTAGCTGCTCGATCAGGTTGTCCACCACCGGGTGCTTGACGCCTGCATAGTTCTTGCCGCCCTTGGTGTTGGCCTGGCTGGAATGGAAATACAGCGACTGCTCCAGGCCAGGGCTCAGGGTTTGCGGCATGGTCAAGAGGATCATGTCGAAGTCGAATTGATCCAGGCGTTGTTTGTATTGGGCACGATCGACGGTGCGCAGGTTGGCCTGAATGCCGATGCTGGCGAGGTTTTCCGTAAAGGGCTGGAGAATACGCTCAAGGTTCGGGTTAACCAGTAATATCTCGAACCGCAGGGGTTCGCCCTGGCTATTCAGCAGGCGTTGCCCGGATGGCTTCCAGCCCGCCTCGGCCAATAGACCCAGGGCGCGGCGCAAGGTTTCCCGGGGAATGCCGCGGCCATCGGTGTGCGGCACCTCGAAGGGCTCGGTAAATAGTCGCTCCTGCAGCAGCTTGCGGTGGGGCGACAGCAGCAGCCACTCGGCGCCTTCCGGCTTGCCGGTGGCGGAGAACTCACTGTTGGGGTAGTAGCTCTTGGCCCGCGTATAGGAGCTGTTGAACAGCGCGCGGTTGGCCCATTCGAAGTCGAACATCAGGCCCATGGCTTCGCGCACCTTGCGCTCGGCAAAGACCGCGCGTCTGGCGTTCATAAACAGCGCCTGGGTTTGGGTGGGGATCTTGTGCGGGATTTCCGCCTTGATCACCTCGCCACGGGTCAGGGCGGGGAAGCGATAACCGCTGGCCCAGTTCTTCGCCTGCTGCTCGATATAGAAATCGAATTCGCCGGCCTTGAAGGCTTCGAAGGCCACATGGCTGTCGCGGTAGAACTCCACTTCGACCCGGTCGAAATTGTATTTGCCGCGGTTGACCGGCAGGTCCGTGCCCCACCAGTCCTTGACCCGCTCGAAGGTCAGACTGCGTCCGGGGTTTACCTGGGTAATGCGGTAGGGTCCGCTGCCCAGTGGCGGCTCATAGGTGGTGATCTTGAAATCGCGGTCTTTCCAGTAGTGCTGCGGCAACACCGGCAGCTCGCCCAGGCGCAGGATCAGCAGCGGATTGCCGGCGCGCTTGAACACGAAACGAATACGGTGGCGGCCCAGAATATCCACCCGCTGCACTTCCTGCAGATTGGTGCGGTATTGCGGGTGGCCCTCCTTGAGCAACAACCTGTAGGAGAACGCCACGTCATAGGCGGTGATGGCCTTGCCATCGTGAAAGCGCGCCTCGGGGCGCAGGTTGAACACCACCCAGCTGCGGTCTTCGCTGTATTCGACGGTCTTGGCGATCAAGCCATAACTGGAGGTGGGCTCGTCGCCCGAGGGGTCGTAACCGCCGATACCCACCATCAGCGGGGCATTCAGCTCATTGACGCCGTACTGCAGGAAGTTGGCCGTGCTGACCGGGCTGCTGCCCTTGAAGGTATAGGGGTTCAGGGTGTCGAAGCTGCCCGCGGCCATGATCCGCAGGGTGCCGCCCTTGGGGGCTTCGGGGTTGACCCAGGCGAAATGGGTAAAGCTGGCGGAGTACTTGAGCTTGCCGAATTGGGCATAGCCGTGACTTTCGCGAAGAGTCGCCCAGGCCGGCAGGCTGACGACCAGGCAGAGGAACAGCGAGAGGAGGGGACGTATCAAGTGAAATATCCGATCCGTGGCGTCTTATGGGCTGCTAGTCAGGTACAGTAACAGCTTGTATCCGCTGGAAAAAGAGCAGTACAACCAGCGCTTAACGGTTTGACTACACTAGAGCAACCAATTGCGAGGCGAAGATCTTGGGTACACGTAGCCATGGTTTGCATTCATGGATTGAAAGATTCAACCAAGCCGAATTACCTGCCCTCGCGGCGGTTGTGCAAGATTTGCACCGACTGACCCTGACTGGGAAGTCATCGGTACAGCAATTGGCCGATGTGCTGCTGCGTGATGCCTCCTTGACCTCCAAGGTGCTGCGCATCGGCAATAGCGCCTACTACAACCCCTCCCAGGAAACCATCCGCACTATTTCCCGCGCCATCGTCCTGATCGGCTTCGACAACGTGCGCCAGATCGGCCTGTCGGTGAGCCTGATCGATGGCCTGCTGGGCCGCGCTTCCCGCGATCAGCTGGAGGAGCTGTTGGCGCGCTCCTTTCATGCCGCCGTGCAGGCTCGCAATATCGCTGGCTACGTGCTGGCCAAACATGAGGAGGAAGTCTTTGTCGCGGCCTTGCTGAATAACATCGGTGAGCTGGCCTTCTGGGGTTGTGCCGACGATCAGGCCGATGAGTTGTCCAGCGCCCTGGCTCAACCCGGTGTCGATAGTGACGATGCGGTGATGGAGGTGCTCGGCACCAGCTTTCGCCAGCTGAGCCAGGGCTTGGTGAAAAGCTGGAACCTGGGCGGGATTGTCAGCCTGGCCTATAACAGTGCCAACCATAACGATCCGGCCGTGCGCGCGGTCAATCTGGGTGCGCGCATCAGCGAGGCGGCGTTGGATGGCTGGGATTCAGCGGCCATGGAGAAGCTGGTCGGCGAGATGGCGACCCTGATCGGCGTCAGCACCGAAGAGGCCATGCAGCAGATACTGGCCAGCGCCGATGAGGCGGTCAAGGTGGCCGCGACCTTCGGCGCCAGCGAGCTGGGCAAGTTGATTCCCAACACCGACCCCGAGCTGATTCGCCTGCAGCAGGAACAGCGCAAGGCCCGCCTGTTGCAGCCCAACCTGCTGGTGTTGCAGCAAGCCTTGCAGGATCTGGGGCAGATGGCGGTGCAGCGCGGCGATGTCGGCAGCATCCTGGAAACCTTGCTCAAGGGCCTGCACCAAGGGGCCGGGCTGGAGCGGGTGATGCTGGTGGTCTTGGCCGATGGGCAGAGTTGTTTCCGCGCCAAGCGGGTAGTGGGCGAGGGCACGGAAAATGGCTTGAGTGATTTCCTCCTGCCGGTCGAACAACCGGAGCAGCGGCATATCTTCAGCTATGTGCTGCGCAACAAGGAAACCTTATGGATGGGCGTGCCGGCCAGCTACAACCTCGCCGAACTGGTGACCCAGCCGATTCGCCAGCGCCTGGGGCAGGGCATGTTCTTTATCGCGCCCTTGCTGGCCGGCAAGCGGGAAATCGGGGTGATCTATGCCGATGGCCGGGTCTCCGGGCGGGCATTGAAGCATGAGCAGTTCGTGGCCTTTCAGCGCTTTACCCAGCTGACCGGGCGCTGCCTGGATGCCTTGAGCAAGAAAGCCTAAGGCACGTAGAGCGTCAGGGTCTGCCCGGGCTTGAGGGCTTTGCCGGCTTTTGGGTTCCAGCTTTGCAGGCTCTTCATCGGCACCTTGAAGCGCTTGGCGATCAGGTACAGCGAATCGCCCTGGCGCACCTTGTAATAGGTCGTGCTGCTGCGTGCCCCGCTCGCAGTTGGCGCCTTGCCATTGTGCAGCGTCAGCACCTGGCCGACCCGCAAGCTATTGCCCGAGAGCTTGTTCCAACGGCGCATGTCCTCGAGCGAAACCCGATGGTTTTTCGCGATTTGCCAGAGGTTGTCACCGCTTTTCACCCGATAGGAGCGTACCGGCTCGCTGTACGGGGTTGCGCGTTGGAACAACGGCTCCCGTGGCTGCGCGCCGGGCTGGGCGGGAATGCTCAGGGTCTGACCGATGCGCAGGCTATTGCCGGAGAGCTTGTTGATCTCCTTGAGGGTGTTGACGGTCAGCTGATAGCGGTTGGCGATGCCATGCAGGCTGTCGCCGGCGCGCACCCGGTATTGCTGCCAGTCCACCTGTTCCTGGGGCTTCATCAGCGCCAGATTGGCGGTCAGCAGCTCCGCCTTGTCGGTGGGCACCAGCAAATGCTGTGGGCCGTCCAGGGTCACGCCTTTCTTGAAGGCGGGGTTGAGCAGGTAGAGTTCCTCCTCATCCAGGTCGGCCATGGCGGCGACCCGCGACAGGTCCATGCGCTGCTTGAATTTGACTTTCTCGAAATAGGGCTCGTTGGCGATCGGGTCGAGGCTGACGCCGTAGGCCTGCGGGGCCATCACCACCTGCGCCAGGGCCAGCAACTTGGGCACATAGTTCTGGGTTTCGCTGGGCAGCGAGAGGTTCCAGTAGTCGGTCGGCAAACCGAGTTTCTGGTTGCGCTCAATCGCCCGACTGACCCGACCTTCGCCGGCGTTATAGGCGGCGAGAGCCAGCAGCCAGTCGCCGTTGAACATTTCCTTCAGGCGCGTCAGGTAGCTGATGGCCGCATCGGTCGAGGCCATCACGTCGCGCCGACCGTCGTACCAGTTGGTCTGGCGCAGATTGAAATTGCGCCCGGTCGAGGGGATGAATTGCCACAGGCCCACCGCATTGGCCGGGGAGTAGGCCAGCGGGTTGTAGGAACTCTCGATCATCGGTAGCAGGGCCAGTTCCATCGGCATACCGCGCCGTTCCAGGCGCTCGACGATAAAGTGGATATAGGGGCTGCTGCGTTCGCCGGCTTTCTCGATAAAAGAGGGATTGCTGACGAACCACAGGCGCTGCTGTTCGATGCGCGGATTGAGGCTGATGTTGTCTTGCAGCTGATAGCCGTTGCGTATCCGTTCCCAGATATCTGTGGGCTCTTCGGGGGGCTGCGCCTTGATGCTGTCGGTCAGCCACTCGGGCTCTTGCTCGAGGCCGACGGCCCGGTCGGTATCGCGTCCCTGGTCATCGGCATGCTTATCGCTCAGGCTCTGACAGCCGGCGAGGGTTAGGCAGAACACCACCACAAGCGCTTGGGAGCTTTGTGCCAATGCCTTTAAATGCAAGGACTTGCGTGGTGATAAAGACATTGGAGGTGGTGTTATTCCCGGCGCAAAGATCGAAGGATTCTAGGAAGCAGTAGGGAGTTGGTCAAGTTTTAACCAGTCTTTTGTGTGGTATTCGCGCTTTTAGAAGTTATCTTTCCAGGCCCGCAGGGCGGCGAACACCTGGCTGCTGGAGCGTTGCCGGGGGCCTTCGCGTTCGTCGATTTTCTCCTGCACAGCGGCCTCGGCGCTGCGCAGAAAAGGATTGGTGGCACGCTCCAGGGCGAGGGTCGAGGGCAGGCTGATCTGCCCGGCCGCACGCCAGGCGCCGACCTGTTCCAGGCGCTGCCTGATCTGGGCGTTGTGCGGCTCGACGGTCGCGGCGAAGCGCAGATTGCTCAGGGTGTACTCATGGGTGCAGAACACCTGGGTCTGTTCCGGCAGGGCGGCCAGGCGGCCCAGGGAGTCGTGCATCTGCTGCGGCGTACCTTCGAACAGGCGGCCGCAGCCGGCGGCAAACAAGGTGTCGCCACAGAACAGCCAGTGCTGCTGGGCCTGGTAATAGGCGATATGGCCCAGGGTATGGCCGGGCACTTCGATGACCTTGAAGCTGTGGCCGAGCACCTCGATCTGCTCGCCTTCGCCGAGCGCCAGGTCGCGACCGGGAATCTTTTCCTTGGCGGGACCCAGCACCCGGGCTCCGCTCGCAGCTTTCAGGCGCTCGATTCCACCGACATGATCGAAGTGATGGTGGGTGATCAGGATATCGCTCAGCTGCCAGCCCGCATGGGCCTTGAGCCAGGCTTCGACGGGCGCCGCATCGCCGGGGTCGACCACCGCGCAGCGGCGCTGCTCGGGGTCTTGCAGCAACCAGATATAGTTGTCGGAGAATGCGGGCAGGGCGTCGATTTTTATCATGCTGTGGGTCGCTAAGCGGGCGCTAAAGGTGCATCTTAGGTCTCATCTTAGGGCTCATTCGCGGCGCTGACTACTTAGGCAATCCTTATGTCCGATCACCCTTTTGCCCTGGCCGATAGCGATTGGCTCAGCCTGATAGGCCGGGCGCGCCACTGGTTCAACGGCCCGCTCGGGCAGTTGCTGCTGGAGCAGGAACGGCTGCTGCTGGAGGAAGAGTTGGCGCGCTTCTTCGGCGGTTACCTGGTGCATTACGGGCCATCGGCGCAGCCCATCCCCGATGCCCGGCAAATCCAGCGCAGCGTGCGCCTCGGCGCACCCTTCAGCGGGGTGGAAATCGTCTGCGAGGAGCAATCCTGGCCCCTGACCGAGCATGCCGCCGACGTGGTGCTGTTGCAGCACGGCCTGGACTTCAGCCTGTCGCCCCATGGCCTGCTGCGCGAGGCGGCGCGCAGCGTGAGGCCCGGCGGCCACCTGCTGATAGTCGGGGTCAACCCGATGAGCGCCTGGGGCCTGCGCCACTTCGTTACCCGCGATGCCTTGCGCCAGGCGCGCTGCATTGCGCCCAATCGGGTCAGCGACTGGCTGCACCTGCTGGGCTTCGCGCTGGAGAAACGCCGCTTCGGGTGCTATCGTCCGCCGCTTTCTGCGAGCGCCTGGCAGAGCCGCTTGGCGGGGCTGGAAGCTTTGGGCGCGGCCTGGCAGCTGCCGGGTGGCGGCTTTTATGTGTTGGTGGCGCGCAAGTTGGTGGTGGGCTTGCGTCCCTTGCGCCAGCCCAGCCGTCAGCCCATGGGCAAGCTGGTGCCGATGCCCGTGGCCAAGGTCAGCCGACGCGAGACGCCGCGCAAGTAGAATCGACCGAATTAATTGAACGAGAGATTGCAGCTACATGAGTGAACAGGTCGAGATCTACACCGATGGTGCCTGCAAGGGCAATCCTGGCGTTGGTGGCTGGGGCGCGCTGCTGATTTTCAAGGGTGTGGAAAAAGAGCTGTGGGGCGGCGAGGCCGAGACCACCAATAACCGCATGGAACTGACCGCCGCCATTCGTGCCCTGGCCGAGTTGAAGCGCGAGTGCGATGTGCGCCTGGTCACCGATTCGCAGTACGTCATGCAGGGCATCCAGGACTGGATGCCCAACTGGAAGAAGCGCGGCTGGAAAACCGCCGCCAAGCAACCGGTGAAGAATGCCGACCTGTGGCAGCAACTGGATGAGCAGGTCAACCGGCACAAGGTCACCTGGCAATGGGTGCGCGGCCATACCGGTCATCCGGGTAACGAGCGGGCCGACCAACTGGCCAATCGTGGTGTAGACGATGTGAGGAGTTTGAAGCGTGCGTAGTGTAGTTCTCGATACCGAAACCACCGGGATGCCGGTGGGCGATGGCCACCGGATCATTGAAATCGGCTGCGTCGAACTGATCGGCCGGCGTTTGACCGGGCGGCACTTCCACGTCTACCTGCAGCCGGATCGCGAGATCGATGAAGGCGCCATCGCGGTGCACGGCATCACCAACGAATTCGTCCAGGACAAGCCGCGTTTCAAGGAAATCGCCGAGGAGTTCTTCGAGTTCATCAAGGGCGCGCAGCTGATCATCCACAACGCGGCGTTCGACCTTGGCTTTATCAACAACGAGTTCGCCCTGATCAAGCAGCAGGACCGCGCCGACATCAGCGAGCATTGCTCGATCCTCGACACCCTGCTGATGGCCCGCGAGCGCCATCCGGGGCAGCGCAACAACCTCGATGCCTTGTGCAAACGCTATGGCGTCGACAACTCCGGGCGTGACCTGCACGGCGCACTGCTCGACGCCGAGATCCTCGCCGACGTCTACCTGACCATGACCGGTGGGCAGACCAACCTGTCCCTGGCCGGCGACGGCTCCGAAGGCGACAGCAACGGGCGCCAGCAACCCAGCCCGATTCGCCGCCTGCCCGCCGACCGCCAACGTACCCGGGTGATCCAGGCCAATAGTGAAGAGTTGGCCGCCCACCAGGCGCGCCTGGCTATCATCGAGAAATCCGCCGGCGCGCCGCCGCTCTGGGTGCAGCTGGAGCAGCCCAAGGTTGAAGCCTGAGAACGTCGCGAGTTATCCCCTCGCGACCTTTTCGTACAGCCTAAAGCACTGGGGGTTCCGCCTGACGAGGCGAGCCTCTACCCTGGGGTGATAGGCAGGCTCGGGCCTGTCACATTCAGGGACGCCACAATGTATAAAGACCTCAAATTCCCCGTCCTGATCGTGCACCGTGACATCAAGGCCGATACCGTGGCCGGTGATCGGGTGCGCGCCATCGCCCACGAACTGGAGCAGGACGGCTTCAGCATTCTCTCCACCGCCAGTTCCGCCGAGGGGCGCATAGTCGCCTCCACCCACCACGGCCTGGCCTGCATCCTGGTCGCCGCCGAGGGGGCGGGGGAGAACAAGCACCTGCTGCAGGACATGGTCGAGCTGATCCGCATCGCCCGTCGGCGCGCGCCGCAGCTGCCGATCTTCGCCCTGGGCGAGCAGGTGACCATCGAGAATGCGCCGGCCGAAGCCATGGCCGATCTCAATCAGCTGCGCGGCATCCTCTATCTGTTCGAGGACACCGTGCCGTTCCTCGCCCGCCAGGTCGCCCGCGCCGCGCGCAATTACCTGGATTGCCTGCTGCCGCCGTTCTTCAAGGCCCTGGTGCAGCACACCGCGCAGTCCAACTATTCCTGGCATACGCCGGGTCACGGCGGCGGCGTGGCCTATCGCAAGAGCCCGGTGGGGCAGGCGTTCCACCAGTTCTTCGGGGAGAACACCCTGCGTTCCGACCTGTCCGTGTCGGTGCCGGAACTGGGCTCGCTGCTCGATCACACCGGCCCCCTGGCCGAGGCCGAGGCCCGCGCCGCGCGCAACTTCG
>Ga0209343_10009954_pt1 | contig 10899 bp, 11 predicted proteins | sample RifCSPlowO2_02_FD_184026 | JGI IMG/M metagenome (GOLD analysis project Ga0209343, IMG submission 184026) | Groundwater microbial communities from Rifle, Colorado - Rifle CSP2_plank lowO2_0.2 (SPAdes) (version 2) | ecosystem: Environmental > Aquatic > Deep subsurface > Groundwater | place...
CAGGCCGTTGCGACCGCTGCCACCGGCTTAGCGTGCTTTATTTTCCGTTTTCTGAGACGACCCCTTCGTGCTCCGCCTGGTGAAGCGATTGTTCGGTGACGGCCATGCCGCACACGGGGTCCTTGAGCGCCGCCGGATCGGTCCGGTGGTCAGGGGAATGCACGGCCGGGTGCCGGTGCGCTTTCATATCCATGGCGTTCTCCTTCCAGGCCGCTGCACACCAGGGCGACACGATGGCATGACCCCGTTTGTTTTTCAAGGACTCACGCTGATCCCGTTGGGTCCGACGCCCACGGCGACGGTGGCAACGGACTTGCGCGACCGGACATCAATGACAGACACCGTGTTCGCATAGAGATTGGTCACGTAGGCATGGCGCCCATCGTTTCCCACCACCACGCCGTGGGCGCCGATGCCCGTTTGGATGCGCTGCGTGCTGAAGGTGGAGAGATCGATTACGCTCACAGTATTGCCGGGGCTCTTGCGGCTGCCCTGATTGGCCACAAAGAGGAAGCGGTTGTCGGGTGTCGCATAGAGCTGGATCGGCACATTGCCGACCCGCACTTTGCGGATCACCTTGCGGCTGACCGGGTCGATGACGGCGACGCTGGCCTCTTGCGACAGGGACACGAAGGCCAGCCGACTGTCGGACGTGAAGCCCACCTGGGCGGGGCCCTTGCCCACGGGGATCTGGCTGATTTCCTTGCGGCTTTCCGTGTCGATGACCGACACCGTTCCGCCCTTCAGGTTCGCGACATACGCCTGCTTGCCATCCGGGCTCAGCCGGATGCCGTGAGGAAATTCACCGGTCGGAATGGTGTCGACGACCTTGAGCGATTTGGTATCCACCACGCTGAGGGTGTTGTCGCCACCGTTGGTGACGTAAGCCCAACGGCCGTCGGCAGACACCACCACATGGGCCGGGTGTTTGCCCACCACCACGCGGGCGACCACCTCGTCGGTTTCCGTGTCGATGGACCAGACTTCGCCAGCTTGGGACAGGGCGCCGTGTTCGGCGGTCGACATGCCCGCATGGGCCATGCCGGCAGCCGCGGATTTAGGGGTGCCGTTGTTGGTGACCCAGGCCAGCTTTCCATCGGGTGACACCTGGACGTTGTGCGCTCCCGCACCCACCGCGATGTGCCGAGTGAGCTTGAAGGTTTCGGCGTTGATCACGCTGACGGTGCCGGCACCTTCATTGGCCACGAATATCTTGCGATCGGCGGCGTGAACAGACAGGCTGCCGGCCAGCAGCACTGCGGATACGAGGGCCTGTGTCCAGGCAGAAAATTGGGGTTTCACAGGTGTCTCCGGGTTGAAGGATCGATGCCGTTGCATGGTCGTGGGTGAGCGTCCGGCGGTGCCGGACGTTGTCAATGGGCTGAGAGGCGTTTCAGGCTTTCACCGTGAAGCGCAGCATCATTCCCGCTTCGGCGTGTTCCAGCGAGTGGCAGTGAAAGACATAGTCCTGATCGCCCACGAGCGGGTGGGCGAAGTCGATGGCAACACGCGCCGATTCGCCGGGCCACACGTGCACGGTGTCGATGACACCCTGATCCTGTCACCCAGTTTTCGCGGGCACCGCGTTGCACGCTCAACGCCGCCGTCGCCCGTCACTTGCCGGCGGGAGGGGTGGCTGCGGCTGGCATGCGCTGCATCATCATGTCCATCATGTTCTGCATCATGTTCTGCATCATGTCCATGCGCATTTCCATCATCTGTTGACGCTGTGCGGGGTCCGCTGGCGCGGCACCCGGGGCGCCCATGCCGGGCATGCCGGGCATGCCGCCCATAGCCTTCATGCCATTCATCATGTCCATGCCCTCGTGCATGGCCTTCGTGTGTTCGGCCATCAGGGCTTGGCGTTCGGCCGGCGTCTGGGCTGCTGCCATCTTGGTGCGCATTGCCTGCATGGTGGCCATGTGCTGCTGCATGTGTTGTTGCATCTGCGGCATCGAAGCCATGCCCATGGGCATGCCGGCCGGCGGTGCAACGGCGGTCGGGGGCGCTGTGGTCGCCGTGGCGGCAGGATGGTGCAGGCTGTGATCAGCGGCTTGCTGCGCTGAAGCAGAGAACGTCACACCTGTGACGACGACCATCAGCAGGGTTGGGATCCACTTGGACATGTCAATTGCCTTTCATGACGGGCCTCTGGCGGGATTGCCAGAGCAGGCTTGGAGGTGATCGACAACCATGGGGTCTGTCAGCCCCCTCACGCCATGCAGTCAATGTAGGCATCGGCTGGGGTCGGCAAGATGACCCGAAGATGACAAAAAAGTCAGGATCAGCGCTGGTTCGCCTGGCGGTTGATGTCGTCGTGGTGGGTCCGGATGTCGGATGACCACCGCGATTTGATCCAGGACAGGACGGCCACGATGTCGGCGTCGCTGAGCGAATCGCCAAAGGTCGGCATGCTGGAGACGTAGTCCGGCAAGCCTGCGGCCTTGGCAACGCCGTCTCTGGTGATCCGAATCAAGACCTCGTCAGGGTGGTGCCAGGTGTGACCACTCTCGTCATGGGGTGGCGCCGGCAAACGCCCGTCGGACCCACGCTCCCGCCAGTTCGCCTGCCCTTCCAGGTTCGCGCCGTGACAACTGGCGCACTGGGACTGATAGAGCTGCTCCCCCCGATGGAGCATCACCGGGTCATCCAGGCGAAGCACGCCCGGTGGGTTCGACCCGATCGGATCGGCGTATCGCCACCAGAAAAAGGCCGCGGCAATCCCTGCCAGTGCAAGGCTGGCCGCAGCCAAACGGAGGGACCGGGATCGCAGAATCACTTCGCAGGCTGGATGTCGGTCACCATCATCTGACCGTTCTCGTTCGTGGCCATGAACTGGACCTTGGCACCGACGGTGGTCTTGTCCAGCAGGGCCTTGTCCTTGACCACGAAGACCATGGTCATGCCGGGCATGTCCATGTGTTTGATGTCACCGTGCTTGATGGTGATCTTGCCCGCTTCCTTGTCGATCTTGCGGACTTCGCCATCGGTCATGCCGGGCGTTGCCGCCATGCCCATCTTTCCGTGGTCCATGTTCATCTGAGCGAACACGGGACTTCCGAGAAGGGAGGAGAGGGTCAAGGCGGCTGTGCCCAGAATCCGTTGTACTTTGGTCATCGTTGGTTCCTGAAATGGTGAGATGAAACTGTGCCTGATGCGCGACGCCCTTACTTGGCAGCCACCTTGACCTGCCCCTTCATGCCCGCGTCGAAGTGACCCACGTGCAGACAGGCGAAGTCAACGGCGCCAGCTTTGGTGAACTGCCAGATCACCTCACCCTGTTTGCCGGGAGCGAGTGAAATCTTGTTGGGTTCATCGTGCTCCATGTCGGGGAATTTCTTCATCACCTCGTAGTGCTCCAGCAGTTCTTCTGGCGTTCCCAGGCTGAACTCGTGTTTGACGCTGTCGGTGTTCTTCAGCACGAAGCGGATCGTTTCGCCCTGTTTGACACGGATGTCCGAGGGCTTGAACCGCATGCCGCTGCTCATGTCGACCTGAATCGTGCGAGTGACCTTCGAGACCACACCCGGCTTTCCAATCGGGGACTCGTGGTGCCCGCCAGCGTGGTTGCCGGCGCCCATGGCGGCCGTGGTGGCCAACATGGCGCCAGAGAAAAGCAACGCAGCGCGGGAGGGCAGGATAGAAACTGAAAATGTCATGGGGCTTCTTTCAAGTGAGGGACTGACAACGGGGGAACTGCAGGAAAAACAGGGGAAGGCGCCGGGTAAGCGGTTCCAACCCAGAGACACCGTGGAACCGGCTTTGCCGGGCCACTGGTGTCGTCCCCCTGGGGGGAAGACGCGAAGCGGCGCAGGAGGGGGGATTCTCTTTAATGCGACATGCCTTTGGCGGTGGGCTTGATCGCCTTGGCGGTCGCGGGTGTCGTGTCGCTGCTGGCCGCGGGGCGCGGCGTCGGCGGGAGCGCTCCGTTCCACTCGTAGGCCACGGTGCCTTCGGGGAATTTGTAGGGACCCGGGTCCTTGTAGTCACCCGGTTTCTGATCCTTGCGGACCTTGAAGACCGTGAACATGCCGCCCATCTCCAGCGGGCCGAACTGCCCGGTGCCGGTCATCATGGGGGCCGTGTTGTCGGGAATGGCCATCTGCATCTCGCCCATGTCAGCCATGCCGCGCTCACCCATCAGCATGTAGTCGGGTGCGACCTTCTGGATCTTCTTGACCAGGCCGCGGTGGTCCACGCCGATCATGGTCGGCACGTCGTGGCCCATGGCGTTCATGGTGTGGTGGCTCTTGTGGCAGTGCATGGCCCAGTCGCCTTCTTCGTCGGCAATCAGCTCGATCTGGCGCATCTGGCCCACGGCCACATCGGTGGTGACTTCGTACCAGCGCGTGCTGGGCGGGGTCGGGCCACCGTCGGTGCCCGTGACCAGAAACTCGTGCCCATGCAGGTGGATGGGGTGGTTGGTCATGGTGAGGTTGCCGATGCGGATGCGCACGCGGTCGTTCAGGCGCACGTTCAGGGTGTCGATGGCCGGAAACACCCGGCTGTTCCAGCACCAGATGTTGAAGTCGGTCATGGTGTTGATCTTCGGCGTCTTGCTGCCGGGCTCCACGTCAAATGCATTGAGCAGGAAGCAGAAGTCCCGGTCCACGGCGCTGATGTGCGGGTGTTTGGCCTTGGGGTGGGTCACCCACATGCCCATCATGCCCATGGCCATCTGCACCATCTCGTCCGCGTGGGGGTGGTACATGAAGGTGCCGGGGCGGCGCGCTTCGAACTCATAGACGTAAGTCTTGCCCACGGGGATGGCCCGCTGGGTGAGTCCGCCGACGCCATCCATGCCGCTGGGCAGCCGCTGGCCGTGCCAATGAATGGTGGTGTGCTCGGGCAGCTTGTTGGTCACGAAGATGCGCACGCGGTCACCCTCGACCACTTCGATGGTGGGTCCCGGGCTCTGGCCGTTGTAACCCCACATGTTCACCTTGAAGCCCGGTGACACCTCGCGCACCACGGGCTCGGCCACCAGGTGGAATTCCTTGACGCCATCGTTCATGCGCCAGGGCAAGGTCCAGCCGTTGAGGGTCACCACGGGGTTGTACGGCCGGCCGGTCGTGGGAACGAGTGGCGGCGCGGTGTCGACGGATGTCTGGATGACGGGCTCTGGCAAACCCGCCAGTGCGGAGCGGGCCACGGCCAGGCCGGCCACGGAAGCGGCGGCACCGGCAAAAAACTGGCGTCTGGAGTTGTTGTTTGTCATGAATGCTGTCCTTTCAATGCGCTGCTGCCGAGGCCACTTCACCAGCGCCCCCCAGTGATACGAAGCTGTCGGGCTCTCCGCCCTGCAAAACCCACTGAAGATCGGCTTCAGCGCTCCAGAAGTCGCGCTGCGCGCCGATGGCATCCACCGTCGCCTGGGACTGGTTGCGCACTTCGTCCAGCAGGTCCCAGACGCTCTTGAGCATGCCGTTGTAGTGAAGGACCGTTTCTTCGGTGATGAACTCACGGGTTTTCAGGACATCCCCCTGGCTGTCGAGCGCCAGCGCATGGGCGGCCAGGTAGGCGTTCATGGCCCCTCTAGATAGCGCCCGGTTGCGGAGGCTTTCTGCGACGGGCAACTGGTTGCGAATCGCATCGGCGCGCTTTTGCAGATCGGCCTCGGCCATGGGCTTCGCCGGGATGGCTGGAAGTTGGTCTGGGAGCGAAAAGGCCTCCTGAAGGCCCGTTTGCCCCATGGTCTTGACCAGATGGCTTTGGGCCTGGGCGGCGACTTGCTGCGCACGCCGGAGATTCATGCGGGCGGTCGATGCGGCCAGTTGAACGGGCGACAGCTGCAACTGGCTCCAGTTGCCCACCGTCACCATGCGCTGTCCCAGCTCATGGGCGGCCTGGGCAGCTTCCAGCATGTCGCGCTGGTGCTTCAAGACCTGCTGAGCCGCCACGGCCTCAATCCAGGCCTTGCGCCCCGCTGCAGCCACCTCCAACACCTCGCCGGCATCCTCGACGCGACGCTGCAGGCTGGGGTCGAGCTCTGTCGAGCGGCCCTCAGCGATCAATTGCACGTTCTTCGAACCCAGTTTTGACAACGGACGGGCCAGTTCGCGATGGACCGTCCAGGCCATGCGAACCGCCGCCTCTGCGTTAGGGATGGCGACACCCGTGGTGCTGACTGGCGCCGTGGCGGATGCACCCGGATGGGCCTGCTCCCACTTGAGCACATCGGCATGGCCACGTTTGAGCGCACCCACTGCGTCATTGGCCTGACGCCAGTCGGATTCTTGTGAAGGGCTGGCCGTCTGCGCTGAGAGCGCAAGCGGCAGGGCCAAGAGGCCCGCCACCAGCAGTTGGCTCGTGGCTCGGTTGCTAAACGAAGATCTCACTGCAGTCGCTCCTTTTTGACATAGATCAAACGAGGCGAATTCTGCGGGTGGTCGTCCGTCAACTCCCTGTCGGGTTGATTACAAAACTGTCATTTTTCTCCGCACGGCCGCCCGCGCGGGCAAACTAGCGGTCAGGAGCACGACCGTGAAGATTCTGATTGTTGAGGACGAGCCCAAGGCGGGCGACTATTTGAGGCAAGGCTTGCGGGAGGCGGGCTATGTGGTGGATCTCGTCACCAATGGTGTTGACGGCCTGCACCATGGGCTCGAAGGTGACCACGACCTGGTGATCCTGGACGTCATGCTGCCCGGCATGGATGGCTGGCAGGTTCTGAGCAGCCTGCGCAGCCAGGGGCGGGAGATGCCGGTGCTGTTTCTCACCGCCCGCGACCAGGTGGAAGACCGCGTCAAGGGTCTGGAGCTGGGGGCCGACGACTACCTGGTCAAGCCGTTTTCGTTTGCCGAACTGCTGGCCAGGGTACGCACCATCATGCGGCGCGGTCGCTCGGGTCTGGAAGCCACCACGCTGCAGGTGGCCGACCTGGAGCTGGACCTGTTGCGCCGGCGCGTGACCCGGGCGGGCAAACGCATCGACCTGACGGCCAAGGAATTCGGCCTGCTGGAGCTGCTGATGCGCCGCCATGGCGAGGTCTTGCCGCGATCCTTGATCGCTTCGCAGGTGTGGGACGTGAACTTCGACAGCGACACCAATGTGATCGAGGTGGCCATGCGCCGCCTCCGAGGCAAGGTGGATGATCCCTTTGAACCCCGTCTGATCCAGACCGTGCGCGGCATGGGCTATGTGCTGGAAGTGCCGGAGGCTTCGAACTGATGCTCGGGCGACCGTCGCTGACCGCGCGCCTGACCGCTTTCTACGCGCTGGTGTCGGCCTCTGTCCTGGTGGGTCTGGCGATCCTGGTGGCGTTCGCGACGAGCCGGCACTTTGTCGAACTCGACCGGGGTTACCTGCAGGACAAGATCGGGCTGGTTCAGAAGATCGTCAAAGAATCCCCGGCGCCGGACCTGCTGTCTGGCCGGCTGGATGAGCTGCTGGGCAGTCACCACGGACTCTTCATCGACTTGCGTCAGGGCGATCGTCTGGTGTACGGAACCGAGGGCATGGCGTTTCCCTCAGACCTGGCGCCACAAGGCGCCACGCCCACCGACTGGACCCTGGACAATCAAACCCTGCGCGGCCTGAGCGCGCGCATCGACCCGCCCCCGACTTCGGCCGAGCCGGGCGCGGACGACGCGCCAATGCAACTGCGGATCGCCCTGGATACCGATCACCACCTGCATTTCATGCGGTCCCTGAGCCAGACGCTGGCGCTCTATTCGCTGGCGGCCATCCTGGTCAGCGGCTTGCTGGGTTGGTGGGCTGCGCGCCGCGGCCTGTCGCCACTGCGCATCATGAAAGAGCGTGCCATGACGGTCACCGCGCAGAAGCTGGACCAGCGCATGCCCGTCGAAGCCGTGCCGGTGGAGTTTGCCGATCTCGCCGAAAGCCTCAACACCATGCTCGCGCGCCTGCAGGCGGACTTTGCGCGTCTGCAGGAGTTTTCCAGCGACCTGGCCCATGAGCTGAGAACCCCCATCAACAACCTGCTGACCCAGACCCAGGTGTCGCTGGCGCAGAAACGGGATGCCGAAGCCTACCGGGACATCCTCGCCTCCAACGCAGAAGAGTTCCAGCGTCTGGCGCGCATGGTGTCCGACATGCTGTTCCTGGCCAAGACCGAACACGGGCTCGAACTCCCCAACACGGAGGTGATCTCGCTGGATCAGGAAGCGCTGGATCTGTTCGACTTCTACGATGCCGTGGCCGATGAAAAGCGCATCCGTTTGAAAATCACGGGAGACGCCCAGGTCATGGGGGACCGCTTGATGGTCCGGCGTGCCATAGGCAACCTGTTGTCGAATGCAATCAGGCACTCGCCCGCAGAAGCCGAAGTCATGGTTGCCATCGAAGTGCGGCTCAGAGAAGTCACCCTGTGCATCACCAACAGCGGGATGACTATTGCGCCAGAAGTCTTGCCACGCTTGTTCGATCGCTTCTACCGGGTGGACAAATCACGCAGCCATCCGGAATCCGATGGCACAGGCCTCGGCCTGTCGATCACCCAAGCCATCATGACGGCCCACGGCGGTTCCGTCTCGGTCACATCGGCCCAAGGGCAGACCACGTTCTGCCTTGCGTTTCGAAGCACAGTTGTAGTTTGAGCCTGGAATTCAATCGCGTTCAAACCTGAGCGACTGAGCATGCGAAAGCATGCCGCTTCAAGGCAGAATTTTCAGTATCCGGATTTGCAGAATTTCCGGACTCCGCCCAAGTACCACGCTGCACACCAGTCGCAGCCTCCTGGGCATCGGTACCACTTTGCAGTCGGAGGCAGCGGACAAACACTATGAAGTTCCACAACGGCATGTTCCCGACGTCGGCTACACAACTTAAGCCGGCCGTCGGGCCCGCGAGGATCGCTGTCTATTTGATGACCGTTGCTGGACACAGACCGTGAGGTCACGGTGCGCTCAATGCCGGCAGCAACGCTGCGGAGCTGCCAGTCAATATGAAGCCGTGACCGTCGACAACGGGTCGACTGTGTGAATCCGCCAGCATCGGGACCGGACATTCAGTGTCGCGCCGCAATGGCCGCCCTTCCCTGCCCGGTTGTAGGCCGCTGACAGGCAACGTCTCGCCGGGAGCCGAGCCGCGTCAATGAGCTGAAAAGCCTTAAGACGGTAGTGCGACTAAGCTTCACAGCAAACGCGTCGGTTTTCGTTGATGATTCGGCTATATGGTCAATGGCACTTATAACCCATTGATTTTTATACATTTTTTAACCGACCATCACTCCCACTCGATGGTGGCCGGCGGCTTCGAGCTGACGTCGTAGGTCACGCGGTTGATGCCGCGCACCTCGTTGATGATGCGGCTGGACACCTTCTTGAGCAGCGCGTACGGGAGCTCGGCCCAGTCGGCGGTCATGAAATCGCTGGTCTGCACTGCGCGCAGCGCCACCACGTAGTCGTAGGTGCGGCCGTCGCCCATCACGCCCACGCTCTTGACCGGCAGGAACACGGTGAAGGCCTGGCTGGTCAGGTCGTACCAGCTCTTGCCGCTGATGGGATCGAGGGTGGAGCGCAGTTCCTCGATGAAAATCGCGTCGGCCCGGCGCAGCAGGTCGGCGTATTCTTTCTTCACCTCACCCAGGATGCGCACGCCCAGGCCGGGGCCGGGGAACGGGTGGCGGTACACCATGTCGTGCGGCAGGCCGAGCGCCACGCCGAGTTCGCGCACCTCGTCCTTGAACAGATCGCGCAGCGGCTCCAGCAGTTTCAGGCCCAGCTGCTCGGGCAGACCGCCCACGTTGTGGTGGCTCTTGATGGTGACGGCCTTCTTGCTCTTCGCCCCACCGGACTCGATCACGTCCGGGTAAATAGTGCCTTGTGCCAACCACTTGGCGCCTTTTGTTGATGCGCCACTTGAGATCAATTTGGCGGCTTCAGCCTTGAAGACTTCGACAAATTCGCGGCCGATGATCTTGCGTTTGGCTTCCGGGTCGCTCACACCGGCCAGGTGGCCGAGGAACTGATCGGCCGCATCGACACGGATAACCTTGGCGTGCAGCTTGCCAACGAACATGTCCATCACCATATCGCCCTCGTTCAGGCGCAGCAGGCCATGATCGACGAACACGCAGGTCAGCTGGTCGCCGATGGCGCGGTGGATCAGGGCCGCGGCCACCGAAGAATCCACGCCGCCGGACAGACCGAGAATGACCTCTTCGTCGCCCACCTGGTCACGGATCTTCTGCACCGCCTCTTCGATGTGGTCGCGCATCACCCAGTCGGCCCGCGTTTGGCAGATGTCGAGCACGAAGCGCTCCAGCAGCGCCCGTCCTTGCACCGTGTGCGTCACTTCAGGGTGGAACTGCACCGCGTAGTAGCCGCGATCCACGTCGGCCATGCCGGCGATGGGACAGCTGTCGGTGCTGGCCATGAGCTTGAACCCTGCTGGCATTTCGGTGACCTTGTCGCCATGGCTCATCCAGACCTTGAGCATGCCGTGGCCTTCCGGGGTGTGGAAGTCGGCGATGTCCTTCAGCAACGGGGTGTGGCCGCGCGCGCGCACTTCGGCGTAGCCAAACTCGCGCGTGGTGCCCGCCTCGACCTTGCCGCCCAGCTGCTGCGCCATGGTCTGCATGCCGTAGCAGATGCCCAGCACCGGCACACCCAACTCGAACACCGCGTCGGGGGCCTTGTCGTCCACCTCGTACACGCTGGCGTGGCTGCCCGAGAGGATCACGCCCTTGAGCTGGCCGTCGGCGGCGAACTCGCGCACCCATTCGCTGCTCACATCGCAAGGATGCACTTCGCAGTACACATGCGCCTCGCGCACGCGGCGGGCGATGAGCTGGGTGACCTGGGAACCAAAATCGAGAATGAGGATTTTCTGGTGTTGCATGGCGGTCAGTGGACTTCAGAAAAAGAAAAAGGCCGTCAAAACAGACAGCCCGAAGAGCGAAATGCCCCAAACCCAGGGCGCCGCGGAACTGGCTTT
>Ga0209343_10009955_pt1 | contig 10898 bp, 10 predicted proteins | sample RifCSPlowO2_02_FD_184026 | JGI IMG/M metagenome (GOLD analysis project Ga0209343, IMG submission 184026) | Groundwater microbial communities from Rifle, Colorado - Rifle CSP2_plank lowO2_0.2 (SPAdes) (version 2) | ecosystem: Environmental > Aquatic > Deep subsurface > Groundwater | place...
GGTGGACGTGGGTGCTGATGAGTTCCATGGGGAGATGCCGGCCGGGGATTGGTCGGTCAGCCTCGCCAATTCACCGCACGCAGGTTCTTTACCCGGCAGAAGTTTCGGACGTCTTGGAAAAGTCGGGAAATGCTACCACGTGCTGGCGCTCCCCGGCAATCCTGGGTGGAATCTGAGCTGCCCTTCAAACATCACCAGCAGCGCTCAGGTCCGGGATTTCTGGGGGCGGCCGCCCCGGTCCAGGATGTCGGCCAGCATCCCGCCGAAGAGCAGGATGATGGCCGTGTAGAAGATCCAGAGGACCAGGCCGATGAACCCGCCCAGGATCCCGTACAGCAGGCTGTAGCGGGCATAGTGTGTCAGGTACCAGTTGAAGACCACCTTGGCCTGGTGCCAGAGGATGGCGGCCACGACGGCGCCGGTGATGGCCCCGGGCCAGCGGATGTCCCGCACCGGCGCGACGCGATACACGATGGTGAGCAGGATCCCCATGAGAACGGAGGTGAAGTAACGCGGGAAACTTGGATCGGTCAGGAAGGCGGGAAGCGCCAGGCGGACCCCCAAGAGATCCTCGATGTTGGGCCAGGCCGCCAGGACCCATCCCCCCATCAACGTGAGGAGCAAGAGGAAGCCGGCCGTGCACATCAGGACCAGGGCAACCAGCTTCCGCCGGAGGAACGACCGGGGCTCGCCGCCACCGGTGAGCACCGTGAGCGAGGTGGCGATGATGTCAAAGACACCCGTCGCCACCCAGAAGAGGAAGCCAAGCCCCAGACCACCAGTGATGTGCCGGCTCTGGATCAGGGTCCGGAGAAACGCGTCCACCTTCGGCCCGGTGGCCCGGGGAATCAGGCGGCGTGCCGCGGCCATCACCTCCTCCACGGCACGATCGGAGGATCCCAGCAGGTACCCGATGGCCGAGGTACCCAGGAGCAGGAGCGGGATGACGGCCAGCAGCCAGTAAAAAGCGATGGCCGCCGCCATCATCATCAAGTCGTGTTCCTTCAGGCGCTGGGCGATCTCCCCGACCACGCGCCGTAGCCATCCCCGCCGAGAGGCCATCCGTACCCTCCGAATTCGGGACCAGCCGATACCATAAACGGGTTCGCTGCCCCCGGCAAGAAAAAGCCAACGGGGGGTACGGGGGTGGACTATACAGGACGCCATACCGGGCCACTCACTGGCGTGGATCCCCGTCGCGCTTGCCTGCTTCACCGGGCTGTGTTAGCGTACTAGCGGAAGAGAGGCTTTCGCGGGGAGTCACGCGTGGGACAGGCGGCGCTGATCTTATCCCTGATCCTGGCCATCGCGGTAGCGGTGTTCGCCATCCAGAATGCTGGACCCGTCACCCTCCGGTTCGGGTTCTGGTCGGTCGAGACGTCGCTCGTCGTGGTGATCCTGGTGGCCGCGGCAGCCGGCGCCGCCGTGGCCTCGCTCCTGGGCCTCCCCGGGTGGATGCGGAACCGTCGCCGGCTCCGGCTGCAGGCGAGGGAGTTGGAGGCCGTGCGCACCTCCCAGACGGCGCCCCCGGCTGAGTTACCCCCGCGTCCTTCTGCCTGAATCTGCCCCATGCGCATCGCGACCAGGCTGACGCTCCTCCTCCTCGCCGCCGTGGCCCTGGTCATAGCGGGCTTCGGCTACATCCGCGCCCACCAGGAGCGGCAGCGACTGACCGCTGAGGTCCAGCAGGAGGTCCTGGTCCTGGCCAATGCCATCAAGCTGACGGTTGAGCATGCCCTCCGCGACCGGCAGCCCCAGGACATTCGCGAGCTGCTCACGGAGATGGTTCGGAACCCGAACCCGGTGGATCGCATCCGGATCTTCGACCGCCGACTGGAGGACATCAGCAGCGCCATTTCCGACGTGGCCGCCACCACGTTGATCCCCCAGGCAGAGCTGGAGCAGGTCCTCAAGAGCGGGCGGACGATCGTCCGGTACCTCGACAGCCCGGCCCGCCCCGCGGCGTACGCGATCCTCCCCCTGAAGACCCGACGCGGCGCCACCATCGGCGTGCTGGAAGTAGTCCACGTGGCCACCCGAGTGCAGCGGCAGATCCAGGAGGCGACCCATGACCAGATCCTCCGGCTGAGTCTGCTGAGCCTCACCATCGCCCTGGTCATCTGGCTGACCGTCCGGGTCAGCATTCGCCAGCCCATCGCGCAACTGGTGCGGACGGCCCTGGCCTTCGGCCGGGGCGACCTGAGCCGGCGACTCGTCCTCAAGCGCCGCGATGAGGTAGGCCAGCTCGCCTCGGCGTTCAACCGGATGGCCGAGAGCATTCAAGCCGCCCAGGCCCAGATCGTGGCAGAGGCGCAGGCCCGTGTGGAGCTGGAACGACAGGTTCAGCAGGCGCAGAAGCTGGCGGCCGTCGGCCGGCTGGCCAGCGAGGTGGCGCATGAGATCGGGACCCCGCTGAACATCGTATCCGGTCGGGCGGAGGTCATCCAGAAGGGCCTCGCGACGGATCACCCGTTGTCGCGCCATGTGGCCACCATCCTGCGCCAGATCGAGCGGATCAGCGGCATCATCCGCCAACTCCTGGAATACACCCGGCCGCGACGCCCCACGGTTCGTCCGGTTGCTGTCGGACCGATCCTCACCCGGACCGTCGAACTCCTGGAGCCCATGGCCCGCCAGCGGCAGGTGACCGTGCAGGCCCAGGCCCCGGAGGCGTTGCCCTCCCTCCTCGCGGACCCGGACCAGCTCCAACAGGTCCTCTTGAACCTGGTGACCAACGCCCTGGATGCGACCCCGCCTGGCGGGCAGGTGCGACTGGCCGTCCAGCCGGCGGACGCCGAGGCCCCTGATGGCCGACCCCGCATCCAGCGGGGGCACGCCGTGGAGCCATCCCTGACCCTCGTGGTATCCGACACCGGACGCGGCATGCCACGAGACCAGCTCGAACAGATCTTCGAACCCTTCTTCTCCACCAAAGAACGGCGGGGCGGGACCGGGCTGGGCATGCCCATTGTCGAGGACATCGTGCGGGCCCACCGCGGCGCCATCGAGGTGCAGAGCGCCGAGGGCGCAGGAACCGCGGTGCTCTTACAATGGCCCGTCGCTCACGCGGGGGACGGAACCAATAACTCAATGCAAAACTGACAACCGATCTGCCATAGGCGGAACAACCGGCCAGCGCGAATTGCCCAGTTTTCAATTGTCGGTTGTCGGTGTTAAGTTGCAGCAGAGGCGACGATGCCCGAGCAACGTCACACGGTGCTGGTCGTCGAAGACGATCCCGAGATGCTGGCCCTGGTCTGCGAGCACCTGGAGAGCGAGGGCTACACGGCCGTGGGGATGGGCCGGGGCGCCGAGGCGATCACGCGCGTGCGCGCCGAGGGATTCGACGTCGTGCTGACGGATCTCCGCATGCCCGACGTGGACGGGATGGAGGTCCTGCGCGCCGCCCGAGAGGCCCAGCGGGATGTGCCGGTCATCCTGGTCACCGCCTTCGGCAGCATCGAGACCGCGATCCAGGCGATCCGCCAGGGGGCCTATGATTACGTCACCAAACCCTTCGCCCTGGAGGAGATCAGCCTGCTGGTGGGCAAGGCGCTGGAGGACCGGCGGCTGCGCGAAGAGAACCGGCGGCTGCGCGAAGAGGTGGCGGGTCGCTACCGACTGCACAACCTCTTGGGGGCCAGCCCAGGTATGCAGGCGATCTTCGCCCTGATCCGCCAGGCGGCCCCGAGCGACGCCAATGTCCTCATCACCGGTGAAAGCGGCACGGGGAAGGAGTTGGTGGCAAAGGCCCTGCACTATAACAGCCCTCGGGCCGAGCGGCCATTCGTACCGGTCAACTGCGCGGCGGTCCCTGCAAGCCTCCTGGAGAGCGAGCTGTTCGGTCACCTCAAGGGCGCCTTCACGGGCGCAGTCGCTGCCCGCCGGGGCCTGTTCCGGGAAGCCGAGGGCGGCACCCTTTTCCTCGATGAGATCGGGGATATGGCGCCGGAACTCCAGGCCAAGCTTCTTCGCGTCATCGAGGACCGGGCCGTGCGTCCCGTGGGGAGCGACGAGGCGAGCCGGGTGGACCTCCGCCTCCTGGCGGCGACCAACACGGACCTGCCGACGAAGATCCAGGAAAGCCAGTTCCGCGAGGACCTGTATTATCGTCTCGCGGTCATCCCGATCCACATCCCGCCGCTGCGCGAGCGGCGGGAGGACATCCCGCTCCTCGCCGAGCATTTTCTGCGTCGCGCCGCCGCCTCCGGGAAAGCGATCCGAAGCTTCACCCCCGAGGCCATGGCCGCCCTCCTGCGCCATCCCTGGCCGGGCAACGCCCGGGAGCTGGAGAACGTGGTGGAACGAGCGGTGACACTGACCGTGGGCGAGCAGATCACTCCCGAGGCCCTCTTGCTGGAGACCTCTCCCGCGCCAGCCCCTGCGACGCTCCTGGCCCAATCCGCACGCCGCCCGACGATCGAAGAACTGACGGCGGAGTACGTGGCCCTCGTCCTTCGCGAGGTTGGAGGGGACAAGGCCAAGGCCGCCGAGATCCTGGGGATCAGCAAGCGCACGCTGTACCGTTGGGAGAAGCAGCTCGGTGCCGGTGACAGCCTGTCACCAGCCGGGACAGCCTGACCCCGTCCGGTGTTTCTCGCGAGTTCCCGCCATTCTTCCTCGACCCGTTCCCGGTGCGGCTTGCCAAACTGTCTGCGTAACGCCTGGCCAGCAGCCCGCCTACAGAGACCTTTCATCGCGGCCTAACTTCCGATAGATCCAGCTTTTCCCGGGGTTCCAGCTTTCCCCGACCTATTCATCGGCACCATCATTGCTATGAGCTATGATGTGATCCCCGAGGACGATGAGGGAATACATAGGGAGGAAAGGCTCCGAGATGTCTACCGAATCGCCTGAGCGATCTGGAGGGCATGAGGCCCGCGCGCGGATCCTGGTCGTGGATGACGACGGCGAAATGCGCGCCCTCCTGGTGGACGTCCTGGGTGACGAGGGCTACGACGTGGTGGAGGCAGCGAACGGGGCGGAGGCGCTCATCCGCTTGCGAGCCGATTCCTTCGCCGCCATCGTCCTGGACAAGAACATGCCCGGGTTGAGCGGCCTGGATCTCATGCCGGGCCTACGGGTGGTCTGCCCGGAGACCCCCGTCATCCTGATCACCGCCTTCGGGGACGTCGCCACCTACATGGAGGCGATGGAGAAGGGCGCCTACGAGTACGTCTTCAAACCGTTCCGCATGGAAGAGCTCCTCAGGATACTGAGGCGGGCGCTTCCGTCCGGCGCCCGTTCCGGCCCATCGCCTTCCGCCGCTGGTGCGACGCCATGAGTCAAGCAGGCGAGTTCCGTCTGTGTTCCGGGTGCGAGCAGTGGGCGATCTGGACGCCTCTCGGCCCTCCGCCGCCAGCCGCACCGGATTGTCGGGGTCCCGGACCTGCCTGCGGAAGGATCCGCTAACCTGTTCGAAAGTGCCCTGAGGACATCGGTGACACAGCACGACGAGGTCGTGAAACGGCGCTTGGCGGACAAAAGCCGCGCGCTGGCCGAGGCCCTGGAGCGGGTCCGTGAGGGGACGTACGGCATTTGCCAGGCATGTGGGTGCCGCATCCCTCGGCGGCGCCTGGAGGCCGTTCCCACGGCCACGTTGTGCGTTTCCTGCCAGGCGCAGCGCGAAGGGGTGGCCCACGCCGCATGAGGGCGTGCGGACGACCCCGGGTCCAACGCGGGCGGGGCGATCCTCCCAGGCGCGTCAGGGAGTCGGGTATGCTCCTCTTCCCGTTATGGAAAGGAGGAACGCATGGCCCGGACAAAATTTCGGTTCGAGAATCGGGCAGCCAAGACAGTGGCTTTGGCGGGCGATTTCAACGGCTGGAGCATCACCGCCCACCCGATGAAGCGTGGTCGCGACAAGACCTGGACCATCGAGCTGGACCTCCCCCCGGGCCGGCATGAGTACAAGTTCCTCGTGAACGGGAACGAGTGGTGGAACGATCCCCACTCTCTCAAAGTACCAAACGTCTGGGGGACCGAGAACTCGTACGTGGACGTTCAGTGAGACGGGCAATCGTCGCCGTCTACGCTCGGACCACGAAGGACCGACCCCATCTGAGGGAGTAGCACAGGATGCGACCGCTGACCCTCGACTGGTTTTCCGGTTTTCTGTTGGATCTGGCAACACCGGTGGGGACCGCTCTGGGGGTCACCCTGGCCCTGCTCCTCGCCCGTCACTACCTGTTCCAGTGGCTGGGGAGGCTGGCCGCACGCACCACCACACGGCTGGACGAGGTCCTCATTGAGTCCCTGAGGACGCCCACCGCCCTCTGGTGCGTGGCCCTGGGTCTCATGGCCGGCCTGGAGGCGGCGCCGCTTCCCCGAGGCCTGGCGACCTGGGGCACCAGCCTGGTGGCGGCCCTCGTCATCTTCTCGGTCACCATGGTGGTGGCCAATGCGCTGGCGAGGGGCCTCCAGCATGTCGGGCAGCGGGTCCAGATGGAGACGGCGGTCACGGGGCTGGGCACGACCCTGATCAAGACCATCGTCTTCACCCTGGGTGGCCTTCTGATCCTGGGTTCTCTGGGCATCTCCATCACGCCGCTGCTGGCCGCCCTGGGAGTCGGCGGCCTTGCCGTCGGTCTGGCGCTCCAGGACACTCTGGGCAATCTTTTTGCCGGGGTCCACATCCTGGTGGAAAAGCCGGTCCGCCTGGGAGACTACGTAAAGCTGGAGACAGGACAGGAAGGGTACGTGACCGACATCGGGTGGCGGACCACCCGAATCCGGATGCTGCCCAACAACATGGTCATCGTGCCGAACGCCAAGCTGGCGCAGACTATACTCACCAACTACTACCTGCCGGAGCAACGGATGGCATTGCTCATCCCGGTGTCCGTTAGCTACAACTCGGACCCAGAGCAGGTCGAGAAGATCCTGGTGGAGGAGGCCTCTCGGGCGGCAGGCGAGGTCCCTGGCCTGCTGGCCGATCCGCCGCCCTTCGTGCGATTCATCCCGGGCTTCGGCGAATCCTCCTTGGACTTCACCCTGATCTGTCAGGTCCGGGAGTTCGTGGACCAGTACCTCGCCCAGCACGAGCTGCGCAAGCGCATCTTCCGCCGCTTCAACCAAGAGGGGATCGAGATCCCCTTCCCCCAGCGGGTGGTACACGTGCGGGATGGCGCCGAGAGGCCCTCTTCCCTGGTCGTGTGGGACCCGGGGGCTCACAAGGAGGAAGCACCATGATTCGACGATACGCTGGCAGGGCTCTGGTGTGGGTAGGGGCGGGGCTTGTGGTCGCCGGCCTCGTAGCGTGCAGCCAGCAGGACCAGCAGGCCTCCACGAGCCCGTCTCAGGTGGTTGACAGGAACTTCAGCCTGACCCCCGCTTCCGCCATGGTGAAGGCCTCGTTCCTGACCGGGGAGCTACGGGACATGACCGTCCAGGAGCGGGTGGAGCAGGGAACGGGGAAGGTCGTAGATCCCCCGAAACTCCGGGCCACGCTGAAGCTCAAGAACACCTCGGAGAACCAGGCGGTCCGCCCCGTCTCCGGCACGATCGAATACGTGGATGCCGAAGGGAAGCCGATCCGGCTTGCCGAAAACCGGGGGGATGTGACCTTCAAATTCTCTTCGTACCAGGAGCGCCTGGATCCCGGGATGGAAGTGACCCAGAACATCGAGGTGCCATTCCCGGCCGCCGCGCTGAAGGAGCAGAAACTCCGGGACATCCGGCTGGAGCTGGCCTACATCCCGACCCCCTACAAGGAGGAGGTCGTCAGTATCCCGGTCTCCGTGGGGAAGTAGCCGACGGCGAGATGGCCTGCCCTCCCCCTGGGCGGGATGGCTGAGAGGCTCCGCGATCCTACGGTGCGGGGGGCGGGCGGCTTCACCATCCAGCGTGTTCGGGGGAGGGTGGCCTCGGCTCGACCGTTTCATCGCACGTCGAGGCACATCGGGCCTGAGGGCGGCACCCTCGCGTCCTCGACGGGGGTCGATCCCCGGCAAGGTGGCGAGCCGGTCATCGCCGGCGGCAAGGTGAGGAAACGTGGAATGAAGCGGGCACTCGGATCAGCCAACGGGGCAGACAATCCCTCCAGGCATGCCCCAGGTCTCCGGGCTCCCGGGGGATCGGGCCACAGAGGCCGCGGCCCGCGGGGCGACCATTGGGTCGTGGTCCTGGCCGGGGGCGACGGGACGCGCCTGCGGGGCTTCACGCGCCAAGTCCTGGGGACCGACCGCCCCAAGCAGTTCTGCCGGATCATTGGGACCCGCTCCATGCTCCGCCACACGTGGGACCGGGCGGCCCGCCTTGTCCCGCCCGAGCGGATCGTCACCATCATCATCTGGGAGGAGGATCGCTTCGAGAGCCACATGCGCGCCGCGGTGGGCGCGGCGGCCAACCTCCCGCCCCGGGTGCTCCTCCTGGGGGTCGAGGCCGATGGGCCGGAGACGGCCTACGGCTATATCGCCCCTGGGGAGCCCGTCGAAGCGGGGCCGGCCGCCGGACTGTACGCGGTGCAGCAGTTCTGGGAAAAGCCGGACCGGCTGACCGCCGCCCTCCTTTTCGCACGTAACTACTTCTGGAATACGTTTGTCCTGACCGGGGGGGTGGACGCCTTTCTCGACTTGGCCGAAGCCGGGGTGCCGGAGACCCTCACGCCACTCCGGGCCATCGCCCCGTGTCTGGGGACTCCGGCTGAGGCGGCGGCCCTCGTGCAAGCCTACAAGCACCTCCGTGCGACAAACCTCTCCCGGGCCCTGCTGGCCCGGCACCCGGAGGCCCTCCTGGTCCTGGCCGCCCGGGGCATCTCGTGGTGCGACTGGGGCGATCCGGAGCGTATCATTCGCAGTCTACGGCGGTTCGATCGGCAGCCGGCCTGGCTGCCAGTCTATGCCCGGACCCAGGCAGCCATGGGCCCGGCCTGACGAGGGACAATCCTCACGGAAAGGAGAAGAGCCATGCGACGGTATGACCCAGAAGGGCCCAGCGGGAGCGGCTGGGTCCCGCCGGACCTCGAACGAGTCTTCCGGGAGTTTCGGAATCCCCTCCGTGGGATGGGCGGCTGGCGGCTCGTCCCAGGCGCCGTCGTCCTGCTCCTGGCGATCCTGTTCTGGTCGAGCTGGTTCACGGCACAGCCTGAGGAGACGGGCGTCGTCCAGCGCTTCGGGGCAGTGGTCCGGACGGTGGGCCCTGGCCTCCACTTCAAGCTCCCGTACGGCATCGAGCGGGTTCGACTGATCCCTACGGCCCGAGTCCTCAAGGAGGAGTTCGGATTCCGGAGCGTGGCCACCGATCCCGGCCGGCGGACGCAATACGACAGCAAGCAGTTCAAGGGGGAGTCGCTCATGCTCAGCGGCGACCTCAACGTGATCGACGTCCAGTGGATCGTCCAGTACCGCATCGAGGATCCGGTCCGCTACCTGTTTCAAATCCGAGACACCCCGCAGACGATCCGGGACTTGGCGGAGGCAGTCATGCGCCGGGTGGTCGGCAACCGGCTGGGGAGCGACGTCCTCACCGTCGGCCGGGTGGCCGTCTCCACCGAGGTGAAGGAGGAGATGCAGAAGATCCTGACCGACTACGGGGCGGGGATCCGCCTGGTCACCGTGGAGCTCCAGGACGTGACCCCCCCGGATCCCGTCAAGCCGGCCTTCAACGAGGTGAACGAGGCGCGCCAGGATCGCGAGCGGACCATCAACCAGGCCCAGGAGCAGGCCAACCAGCAGATCCCCAAGGCGCGGGGCGAGGCCGCCCGGACTGTCACCGAGGCCGAGGGCTACGCGCTGGAGCGGGTCAACCGGGCCAAGGGCGAGGCCACCCGCTTCCAGGCAATCCTGGACGATTATCTGCGGGCCCCGGAGGTCACCCGCCGCCGCCTGTACATTGAGGCGATGGGTGCCATCCTGCCCGAGGCGAAAGGCCTGTACATCGTGGACGCCGACCAGAAGGCCCTGGTGCCCTGGCTCCCGCTGGAGCCGGGCGCCAAGCCGGCGGCAGGAGGGAAACAGCCATGAAGAGCGTGCTGAAGATTTCGGGCGGGGTCCTCGTGGTGGCGATCCTCCTCGTGCTCTCCGGGACCTTCTACACCCTGGAGGAGGGCCAGCAGGCGATCATTGTGCAGTTCGGCCGGCCCGTGGGGGACCTGGTGACCGAGGCGGGGCTGCACGTCAAACTCCCCTTCGTCCAGGAGGTCCGCCGCTTCGAGAAGCGCCTCTTGATCTGGGACGGGGACCCGAACCAGATCCCCACCAAGGGGCGGGAGTTCATCTGGGTGGATACCACGGCCCGCTGGCGCATCGCCGACGCGAAGAAGTTCCTGGAGAGCGTGGCCACCGAGCGAGGGGCCCAGTCTCGCCTGGACGACATCATCGATTCCGTGGTGCGGGACCAGGTCTCGGGCAGCGAGCTCGTGGAGCTGGTGCGCAGCACCTCGTGGGTGATCCCCAAGGGAGAGGTCCTGGAGGAGGTCCCCGCGGAACTGGAGGAGGAGCTGAAGAAGAAAATCGCCCGCGGCCGCGAAGAGATCACCCGGATCATCCTGGCCGAGGCCCGGAAGATCATCCCCCAGTACGGGATCGAGCTGGTGGATGTGCGCATCAAGCGCCTGGATTACGTGGAGAGCGTCCGGGAGAAGGTGTACGCGCGCATGATCTCCGAGCGGAAGCGGATCGCCGCGCGCTTCCGGTCGGAGGGGGAGGGGCGGAGCGCCGAGATCCTGGGCACCATGGAGAAGGAACTGCGCCAGATCCGATCCACCGCCTACCGGCGGGCCCAGGAGGTCCGGGGGAAGGCGGATGCCGAGGCCACGAAGATCTACGGCACCGCCTACAACCGCGATCCCGAGTTCTACGCCTTCTCGCGAACCCTGGAGGCCTACAAGGAGGGCCAGAACAAGAACTCCGTCTTGATCCTGACGACGGACAGCGATTACTACCGCTATCTCAAGAAGG
>Ga0209343_10009957_pt1 | contig 10897 bp, 9 predicted proteins | sample RifCSPlowO2_02_FD_184026 | JGI IMG/M metagenome (GOLD analysis project Ga0209343, IMG submission 184026) | Groundwater microbial communities from Rifle, Colorado - Rifle CSP2_plank lowO2_0.2 (SPAdes) (version 2) | ecosystem: Environmental > Aquatic > Deep subsurface > Groundwater | place: Rifle...
CAGCCGCTCCTTGCCATTCACTTCCGGTCCGGGAAGGACGCCGCATTTGACTGCCGGGATGCCGCGCTCGCTATAAAGGTTGAGATCATTCCAGGTACTGTTGGCTGTAGGAATGGCTTTGCCCATGCGCGCGCCATTGAAGAGGAACGCGTGAGCTTCCTGTAAGACGTCCACCAGCGAAGCGACCCGTTCATAGGGAACATGATAGCCACGCTGCGAGCGATAGACTTCTAGATGGTAGCCATATTTCAGCCTTAAGCGATCGAGGGCCTGCCTGATCTCCTGCATCACATCGAGAGGATCCCGCTGCGGAGGAACCCGAATGTCGACATAGAGCTTGCAGACGCCAGGAGAATAGTTTGGCTTGTACGGCAACCCACCACGGATGGCTCCCAAATTCACTTTTGGAATGATGACCCCGTTCTCGAACTCGTAACGGTTGGCGGCTTCAAAGGCAGTTCCCCACTCCTCGATGGCCTCAATCACACGCGCCGCCGTAGCCACAGCGTTTTGTCCCGCGTCACGTCTCGTATACGGCGCATAGAGAGGAAAGCCAAAGCAACTGATTTTCAGATAAAGGCCGCCCGGCAATCCCCAGGTGACGCCGAATTGCGAGTTTTCGCTCTGGCATGGCTCAGCCACAATCGCCATATCAGTCAAGACACCATAGGTGAGGAGATGCCGGGTGCCGAAACCGAACCCGAGATACTCGATCCCCTGATACTCATCCACCGGGGCTCTTTCGATCTCACCGCAAACGGCGGCGAGCACCAAATCACCCTTCAGGATGAGGCCGCTCGTCGCAATCGCCTTTGCTGCCATCATGAAAGCCGCGACCGAACCCTTGTCGTTCGTCACGCCCTGACCGTAAATGCGTCCACCCCTGACGTAAGCGTGGGGTTGATACTCGGGCTGGCCAGCCTCGGGCCCAAGAACGAGTCCATCGGATTCCTCGCCACCAAAGGCGGTATCCATGTGGCCATTCAGCGTGAGGCTTTTCCCGCCTCCGCTTCCCCTGATCACCCCGATGGCATTCAAACGGTCCCCCGCGATCTCCTGTCGCCTGGCCTCGATCCCATGTTGTTCGAACCATTTCAGAATGTACTCGGCTGCCCCTCGCTCGCGCCCCGGCGGGCTGGGAATATTGACCAGATCCATGACCAGAGCGCCCGCCTCTTCTCCACGGATAGAGCCTAGAAGAGCCTCCGCTTGTTTTGCGTCGATCATTTTCGTGTCAACTCCTTCATGGCATCCCGGACAAAGGTAAAATTGAATACGTCTTCAGAAGGGATCGGCCGGGTTACCCTTCCCGACTGCCGATAGCTTTCGATCATGGCCCGCATCAGCTCCTCGCTCACTGTCCCATCAGTAGTCAACGTGGCACGGTGGTAGTCGTAAATTTGTCCTGCAAGCCCCGGCTCCTCGATTCTCAGGAAGCGCCTCATCACTGAAAGAGCAATGTCTTTCTGATCCCGGTATGCGAGAAGGCCGCGGAGAGTCGCTCTCACAAAACGGCTGACGTTTCCAGGCTCGGCCTTGACTTTCTGCTCCGACACTGTCAGAGCTCCCTGGAGAGTCTGGTAGTAATCACCACTATAGTCGAGTTTTCTGAACCCTTCCTTGATCGCGAGAAAATTGTATGGCGGCTCAAGTATTGTGGCCTGTATGGCATTTGTTCTAAGAGCGGTTAACCGGCTTTCAGTTGGTCCAACGAGAATCAGGGTTAAGTCTCGCTTTGGATCGAGTCCATTTTGGCTTAACATCACCTGTGGGATTTCGTAAGAGAATCCACTCAGAGATCCGACTCCAAAGAGTTTCCCCCTAAGGTCGGCATACTTAGAGACCTCGGGTCGCACAATAAGGTCGTAGAGCGGCTTATTAGCGTAGGCCATAAGTACCCGAAGCCTCACACCCTGTACTGCTGCTGCAACGGTCGCGCCCGGCGTGCCAGTATAATCTGTACTGCCTGCGACCAAAGCCTGAATAGAGACACCGGCCCGCATCAAAATGACTTCAACATCGAATCCCTCTTTACGGTAATAGCCGAGTTCCTTCGCTATGACCGCCGGCATGTTGCTCACAGAAATAGATGGAACGGCGAGCATGACTTTTTTGAGCTCTCGGCTGGAATCCTGCGCCTCTAGAAATTCTCCTCGAGCCAGCAGAATCATGGTCAGCCAAAGGGCAAACTTCATCCAAGAAAGACCTCTGGACCCCATCTGTCCGCTTTTGCGGCTCATGCTTCCTTCTTTCTCTCCGACGGCCGATTACAAATTTCCAACGCCGCGATAGCATAGAGTCGGGCTGCCGTCACCAGATCGTCTGGGTCCATGGACATACGTTCATCACCCTTGACCTGCAAGCCTGGCGAAGCTCCGCATTTGACCGCAGGGATGCCAGCTTCCAAAAATACGTTCAGATCATTCCACGTATTGGTCCAGTGCGGATGAATACGGTCCGGCGGCGAGCCTAGCAGATAGGTCCGTCCCTCGCTAATTGCCTCAAAGAGAGGCTGAATCTGTTCTCGATTGGCTTCATGCCCTCGGTGCGACCGGTACATGTTGATTTCAACCGTGAATCCTTCGGCGCGTAAGCGCTCCTCGAGTTCACGCTTGACATGATGCGGCTCGACGCCGGGAGGTATACGGACATCCACGTAGATACTGCAAATAGCGGGCGAATAATTGGGCTTAAAAGGAAGACCCCCCTCGATTGCACCGATATTCGCCTTGGGGATAATCACTCCGCCGGCAAACTCATAATGGCGGCTCTGCTCGTAATCCACTGCCCATCGATGGAGAGATTGTATGATGGGAGCCATGTTTTCAATCGCGTTCTCGGAACGACTATGGTCCACTCGGGGTGTATATCGAGCCTGGCCGAACGTGGAAATCTTAAGGTACACTGCTCCAGGAAGAGCCCATGTTATGGCAAATTGATTTTTTTCTCCCTGCGATGATTCGGCCACGATAGCGTAGTCGCCGCTGATCCCATGGCCGAGAAGGTACCGTGTCCCGTGTCCCCCGCCCTCGTAAAGAGGGCCCTGATAGGGTCCGATGGGTGCCCGCTCGATCTCTCCCACCACAGCGGTCAAGATGACGTCTCCCATCAGTCGCACACCACTTTGTTTTAGGGCTCGCCCTGCGATCATAAAGGCAGCCACATTCCCTTTGTCATTGTAGACTCCCTCGCCGTAGAGCCGGTTGTCCTTCAGGAAAGCACGGGGCTGGGATTCCGGCTTCAAGACCTCTCGCCCGAGCACCGGGGCATCCTCCTCCGAGCCGGCATAGACAGTGTCCGTGTGGCCGTTGAATATGAGACTAGCGCCATTGCCGCTTCCCGTGATTATGCCGATAGCATTAATACGGTTCTCCGCTACTACTTGTCGAATGGGGATCAGCCCGTTTTTGTGGAACCACTCAAGAATAAATTCTCCCACCGGCCCCTCACGGCCGGCAGGGCTAGGAATATTAACGAGATCCGTCACCAACTGTACTAAGTCCTCTTTCTTAATTAGCGCTAAAACCCTTTCGATCGTCTCTGGCTCGCTCCGCATGGCTTCTCCTTCTCACTTGCTGGACTAAAGAGCAACTCTCTTCGTTCCCCTAGACACTGCAGGGGCGGCCCAAAGATCGATTCACAGGTCTCATCCGTCACTCTAAGGTCAGTGTGTTTGAAGCAAAATAACTCTCCAGTGACATCTTCTGGGTTATTAATCCCTGCTCAGCCAAGTAGCCCACAAAGGTCTCTATGGTTTTTTCGTTCTTCCCCAAGCCGTAGGCCCAAGGATCCTGACCTAGGATCGACCTCTGCTGCCTAAGAGTCTCTTCGTACCACACCAAACTAATCCTCGATCGCGACACATCCTTGAGCCTTTCGTAGGCTAATTCCTTAGCGGCTTGAAATCCTTTGTAAAGGCTGACTGCAATCCAGGGGTATTGCTTGAACAGCTCCTCGTTTATAACGACAGTATGCATGATAGGGAAAACACCTGTTTTTCTGTAATACGAAATTTCCTCCTCCTGGTAATTCTCGAAAAGCCTGCGAGTGCTTGTATTGTCATTGATCAGAGAGGGGAAAATCGTGGAGCAGATCATCGCATCGAGCTCTCCTGTCTGCAGCATCTCATCAGGTTTTTTGCCGTGCGGAATCTGTTTGAGATTGTACCTTTTGGGTATCTCAATCTCCATTCTGCTCTGCCGGGACCAGGCAAACCAATCTATCATTTCCAATCGTACCCCATGCTCATGTTGCAAAATGCCTCTGACCCAAACCGTGGCGGTTTGTTGGAACTCTGCCAGGCCTATCCTCTTGCCCTCAAGATCTCGTGGAACTCTAATACCGCTATTTTTGTTCACCAGGATGTAGGAATGTCTGAAAACTCTCAGTGGAAACACAGGGATGGCTATAAGAGGCTTACCCAGGCTTCTGGCAATAATATAGGAAGACAAAGACATCTCGGACGCATCGAAGTCATAATGATTCAGCATTCGCGTCCATATCTCATGGTAAGGGAGGGGTAGCCAATTCAACGCGAGCCCTTCCGGTCTCACAGTTCCATCGATCAAACCCTGCGTCCGATCATATACCGCCCCGGCAAAAGTAAGTTCGCGTACCATAATTTGGTTATCTAAGAAATAACCTTTGGAACTCCTTCGAAAAATATTGAATGTTATCGAGGAGGGTCAAATCGGCCGGGACCAGCTTTAGCCCTTTTTTAAGCCTGGGGGGATCGGGATCTACATCCTTTCGTGCCGGAATAAAACCTCTTTTTCGTACCAGGTATTGCCCTGGTTCAGAGAGCATGAAATCAAGATACAGCATAGCCGTGTAAGGATGAGGAGCATTCTTGAGGATAGCGATCGATTGTATTCCCGTGACAATAGGGTCCAGGCCATACCAATCGACCGGCGCTCCAGCTCTAATGCTTCTCTGCGTGATATGGGAATACTGCGTGATGTTTATTGGGAATTCACCCGCGGTAATCAACTGATTGAGTAGATTATGCCCCCTGTGCAGGTTTACATTTTGGCGGGACAATTTTTTCATGTAATCCCAACCGCGTTTTTCACCTAAGATCTTCAAAATATTCGCGAACCAAAAATGCTCCTGATCGTCAAGAGCCAGCTTCCCTCTCCACCTCTCGTCGAGCAATTCCTCCAGGCTTTTAGGGATATCGTTCGGTGAGACTAACCGGTTATTGTATTCCATCACGTAGGGAATGATGTTCAAAGCAGTCCAGTAGCCCTCGGGATCAATGAAGCCCGTTAAGTAGAAGTCTCTATCAAGAGGAGAATATTTGCCTAACAGTCCCTCCTTTTTAGCCATGTAGACATCGGCGCCGTTCATAATGACAAGATCCGCAAGGAACTTTTTGCTTCGATACTCCATGATGAGTTTGGTCAGAAGCCTTTCAGAAGTCCCTCTATAAACTTCTACTTCATTGGTAAAGGGGTATTGATTCCTAAACGCGGTGTTCCGTTCTTGCGCTTCCTGAATAGCCGTTGAGGTGTAAATGAGGGGTTTCCCTTCCTTTTTGGCGCCTGCGATTTGTTCCTGTAACCTCTGGTCTCTCGGCAACTGCCCGATCCTGTTAACGACCTCTTCCAGCGACTCCGCGTGCGCCGCAAAGGCATAGGCCAATCCCACGGAGAAAACCGACAATGAGACCCATTGGGAAAATTTATGCCGCATTCTACTTGTACAACCTGTCTATGTATCCGCTTTCGTCCAATTCCCTGACGATGGAGTCATCCATAAACTGCTGGTATCCTACGACTATCGCGGCCGGATTTCTGTCTCTGATTTCTTCAAGCGCCAACTGTATTCCTTTTACAGTGGGGTAGGGTTTCTTCAAATAAAACTCCGCGCTATGGTCATAACCCAGCTCGATCTTTTCCCTGTCCGTGCTCTTGGTGTAACGGGAGATCACTTCCATGCTGAAAGCCTTGTTGTTCCTATAAAAAGCCAATCCATCAACCATCCCTTTGATAAACTTCCGGACGGTGTCCCTAGATTGATGAGTAAACCTTCTGGTTGTAATGATGTCGCTATTCAAGGCCTCTATCCCGAGCTTGCTGATATCGATCAGGACACTAAACCCCATCCTCCGGGCGACCATCATCTCCTCAATCTCCAAAGCAGTTCCATCAATAACTCCCGTGGCGAGCGCCGTAACCCTCATGGGAGAACTCCCCACCTGTACAATGGAGACATCTTTCCCAGGAACCAGTCCCACCCTCTTGAGAATATAGCGAAGCAAAAAATCCGATGACGACCCCATTCGGCTGACCCCGAGTTTCCGGCCTTTCAAATGGGCTGGCTCTTTGATGTCTTTCGAAGTTACCAAAAACGCAAGGACGGGCTCGTTTTTTGTGCTTCCCACAATGATCGAATCTCCGCCGGCGAGAGCGGCATTAATAGCGGCGACACCCGACATGATGGCGATGGAAATATTGCCTGCAATCAAAGCTTGGGTAACAATCGTTGAGCTGCCGATGAACACGAGCTCAACATCTAAATGGTTTTTTGCGAAGATCCCCGATTCTTTAGTCACCCATACAAGAGACTGCCCTACGGCTACGGTAGAATAGCCTACCTTTAATCTTGTTAACTGAGGCGCGAGCTGGCCCAGGACATCAGGAACTGAGACGAAGAAAAGAATCAGTATCAAATTCACTAATCTGAGGTTTTCCACAATCGAATACCGTTGGATTAAATTCGTAACCTAAAGGACCATTCTCCTCGCGGCCTTGCCTTCTCCAGATTCTGCGGAAAGGCGTGAGAGATGAAAAACGTGACCCCCCAGAATAAGCACAACGAGGATTTTTCTCATTCATTACTCCTCGCAATAAGGGGAGTCCCCCTGTCAAAAATCTTTGCGCCCCACTTTCTCATGACCTCCTCTTTCTGGGCCGGGGTCAACCCCACCACTGCGGGAAAATCCTTCATCCACTCATAGGGCCGACACGCGTCCAAAACCACCCTGGAGTTAAAGCCCTTCCTCTCCTTTGGAATGATCGGGTCCAGAGGTCCGCTCCAGCAGCGGCGCAGGATCTCCAGGTCCGTCTCAGGATCACAGCGCGTCGTGATGGCCCAGGTCAACTCTTGCAGATCGGTGATATCGATGTCCTCATCCACAACAACCGTAAAGCGTCCCAGATAGGCATTGGCATGACCCTGAGAGGCAATCAGGCCGGCCTGTCGCGCGTGACCGGCATAACGCTGACGGATCGCCACGATGGTAAGCATGCGCGAAGCCCCCGCCGGATGACACCAGACGCCCCGGACATCCGGCACGCCGGCCCCCTCCAGCTCATCCCAGAGCAGCGCGGAGCGATAAAAAGCGAAGAAGAAGCTGCTCTCGCTGGGAGGCTTGGTTGGAGGGTATCCCAAGAGAATCGGGTCTCTTCGGTGGAAGATGGAGCGGACCTTGACCACGGGCTCCTCCCGAACCGCGCTGGCATAATAGCCGGTAAACTCGCCGAAGGGGCCCTCGTTCATTAGCACGTCCGGTCGGCACTCTCCCTCGATGACCACCTCGGCGCGGGCGGGAATCGGCAGGCCGCTGAACTCCGTCTCAATCACCTCAACGGGTCTTCCATTCCAGCCCCCCACCCAATCGTACTCGCTGATTCCGAAGGGAAGCTCCATGCAGGCGCCGAGAAAGAGAAGCGGATCCTGTCCCAGAGAGATCGCTACCCGCAGAGGCTCCCCACGACTGAAGTACTTCTCGCGGTGGATCCTGCCGTGCTTTCCGGGTGAGATGTAGAGACCCACCGTGTCCTCATTCTGGATCATGACCCGATAGGTCCCCAGGTTGACCCAGCCGTCGTCAGGGTCGCGGGTCACGACGACGCAGCCAGTCCCGACGTAGCGCCCGCCGTCAAGCTCATGCCACTTGGGCGCGGGAAGATCGAAAACATTCACATCCTTACCCGTGCGGACTTTCTCCATAACCGGCCCGCTGTCCACCCTCACCGGAGGAAGCGGCCTGTGGCCATGGATCCTCTCGCGCATCGCCGCGACAAATTCCATCTTTTTTAGGTTGCCCGGCATCCCCAGGGTGAAACTGAGCCGTCCCATAGACTTGAGCACATTGACCAGGACGCGCTTTCCCGGGGGATATCCCGCGATATTATCGAAGAGGATCGCAGGGCTCACCTCGGTATGGTGCGCCACATCGGTGATGGCCCCGATCTCGAGGTCCCAATGGGCTCCGTGGAGAGTCCTGAGCTCTCCCATTTTGTCCACCCGGTCAATCCAATCCCTCAGATCTGCATATTCCATGGTCCGGTTTCTCTCTTTCTCCTCGACCCTACGGTCCCGGTCGCCACCCCTCCGCATCCAGCTCAGCGCGGATCCTGCGGGCCAGAGCATAGTTGAAAATTCTTTCCAAGGAGGGGGACTCCCTCAGTCCCATACGTTTAAGAACATGCTCAAGAGCCTTTTTCTGCAATTCTTCGGTCACGGTCCCGTCTAGGGTCATTGCCGGCCGAACCGCATCATAGATTTTCGCCGCAAGCTCCTTTCCGATTTTCAAGTAACTGGCAAGAATAGGAAGGGTTCCCGAGCGGTTGTCCCGGGCATAACGGAACCCCTTGAGCGTTCCGCGGATGAAGCTTTCGACCAGCGCAGGGTCCGATTGGAGCAGCCCTTCGCGCAGGACAATGGCCCCTTGCATCTCCACAAAATCCTGCTTGATGAAAGACACAAGCTCGCGGAACCCGGCCTCCTCAGCCATGAAGTTGAACGGCGGCGGAATCATGGCGGCATCCACAACCCCTCCCACCAGGCCGGCATGGATGTTGCCCGCCAAGCCTAAGGCCAGGACCACGACATCCCGGCCCCCCTCCAGACCGTTTCTCTTCAAGACTTCGCGCAGCAGAGAATCCGGACCACTACCGATGTTGGAAACCCCTACTCTTTTCCCCTTGAGGTTCTTGACATCGCGGATCTCGGGTCTGGCATAGAGCCAAAACATCGGCCGGTTAAACGAGGTAAAAACAAAGCGGAGGGGGGCGCCGCTCAGAATCGGAGGGAGTCCAGCACCGCCCACTGTGGCGAAGTCCACATCCCCTCCGATCAGGGCTCGGCTAGCTAGACCAGCGCTCATCAGAATAAGCTGTACATCCAAGCCCTCCTCCCGGTAATAGCCTCTCTCGAGAGCGGCGCTGAAGGCGATAACCGGCATGCCACGCGTTGGAATGGCGACGTTTACTTTCCTTGTCTCGCCATTGTCACTGAAGACAAAAACGGCGACCACAAGCGCGATGATTTGCAACCTGAGCTTTGGCGGCGCCACGGATCTCTTCCTCTCAGTGCGTCTTAAAGTGCTGCTGAAATTCTTTGATGAGCTGGTCGTACTTTTCCGCGCTCACCGGCAGTGTAAATATTTTTGCCTGCTTTACCTTCGGATTGCTCGGCTCTATGCCTTTTCGCCCGACGATCCGGCCCCTCTCGCGCAACACCTGCTGGCCTTCCGCCGATAGTATGAAATCGATGAAAACCTTTGCCGCATCCGGCCTCGGCGCTCCAGTTAGGAGGGAGATGTGATGTCGCGGAGAGCCGATCAGGGGATCGGTCAGGACCCATTGAACCGGTGCCCCTTTCGCAAGGAATTCGTCGACCCGGTGCTGGTAGACGGCAACGGAAACCGGGAATTCTCCGGCTGAAAGGAGTTCTGTAAGGAGCGTATGTCCCTTCCGGAAGTTAGGCTCTTGCCCTGCGAGGCGCCGCATGAACTCCAACCCCTTTTCTCTTCCCATTAACTCCAGCATGGAGCCGAACCAGTAATATTCCTCCGTGTCCATTCCAAGCTTGCCCTTCCATCTGGGCAGAAGAAGGTCTTCATAGCGCTTCGGCGCATCCGACTGAAAAACCAGCCTGGTGTTATAAGCCATCACGAACAGGATTTGATGAATAGCCGTCCAGTAGCCGTCAGGATCCTGCCACTGCGGGGAAAAATGCGCCGCTTCCTGAGAGACATAACGGTCCAGGATGCGGTGTTCCTTCAGCACAGCGGCTTGGATCCCATCCACTGTGACGACGTCGCCTAGGTACTTTCTCGCCCGGTGCTCGTTTACCAGACGAACCAGGGTTTTCTCGCTGCTGGTGCGGTAAGGCTCCAGTTTTATAAAAGGATATTTCCGTTCAAACGCCCGCGCGACGGCGTTTACATCGCTGGACCCCATTGAGCTATAAACGACCACTTTCCCCTGCTGCCGGGCTTTCTCGATATTCTGCGAAAAGGCGTCAGAGACGAAAACGGTAAACCCCAGAACGAGCGCGCAAAAAATTCCCAACACCGTCTTCCTCCTTCCCTCGAAAACGCTTCCCTCAGGGCCAAGCCTTCCGGGCGCAGCCGATAGGGAGCACCCAATGAGTCGAACCTCACTCATCGAACGTCCGTGCCCCTCTCCCTTGGCCCCTCGGCCAAGATGAAAGCCGCTGCCCGTTCGGAGAGCCCGCGCATCCGATTACCAGCGGTGGGAATAACCACTGACCCATTGCGCGGGCTCGGAGAGCAGGCGGCGGCTTTCATCGTCAATGTCAATTCAAAGCGCATCGGCTATTCCGCTTAAGCGAGCCCTTTCTCTTTGAGGCGCCGCTCGTACCAGAGCCAGCGGGCGCGGGAGGAGCTTCCCCACATCTTACTTCCGGTGTGGCGGTAGTAATTCTCCATATCTTTCCTGGAGTACGGCTCCGGAGATCCCAGCAGAGAGGCATAGGCCTGCTGCTTGGCCAGCATCTCCAAGGCAACAGTCGTTATAACCGTCTCGTAGACGCTTTCTCCGGCCACGACAATCCCGTGACCTTTATGGACCACCGCCTTTCCAGATCCCAAAGCTTTCACTAGCTTCTCACCGTGCTCGTCTATCACCAGCCAACCGAATCC
>Ga0209343_10009958_pt1 | contig 10897 bp, 11 predicted proteins | sample RifCSPlowO2_02_FD_184026 | JGI IMG/M metagenome (GOLD analysis project Ga0209343, IMG submission 184026) | Groundwater microbial communities from Rifle, Colorado - Rifle CSP2_plank lowO2_0.2 (SPAdes) (version 2) | ecosystem: Environmental > Aquatic > Deep subsurface > Groundwater | place...
TTCTACTGTAAAACGGGTGGGCCGTGACCTTGCAGTGTCATCCATCCTGCAATTTGAAACCGAAGGGTTATATACAGGTATACCAAGGTATACATCCAGATGTTCCATGGATGGGGGAAAGAGGTCCATTACATGGCGTGTCTCCGGCGGGAGGTCCTGCTCCGGAATCCTTATTATCAGGCCATCCTGAATCACACCTGAAAAATTAAGCAGCGTAAAACTGCCGTTTGCCAGGCCGTCATTATCAATACTCATCTCATTGACACCCCAACCGTATGGCGTGGAGAACCGAAGCCTGTCATATATATTTGCCTCATTGTAACGGTCCCACTGCTGGAAGTGATGCGGTGTCAGGAACATCCCCTCATTCCAGATAATCTTTTTAAAATAATTCATGTTTAATCATCCTTTTATTTTACGTTAATTATCTTGAGGCTCCTCTCATGCACAGATATCTTTACAGAGTGAACCCTCGATTCTTTAAGCGGAATAATCTGCCGCCAGCTCCCCCCCTGCGGCTTCCGGAACAGGACCATTACAGCAAGATACCCTGCATCCTTGCCTGATTCAACATTCAGCTCGATTGTGGATTCAGGGAGAAGTGTTACTTCACTTCGATCAAGGAGGTCTTCACCGAGTATGTCTTTGTCTGACTTCCAGAGTGACAAAAAATCTGCCTTTTCCATGTTCTCCTTATTTTTCAGTTGATAAACCCTTACAATAACCGGAAGCGGGGCCCCGCTGTCGTCTAAATTGAGGAATTTTGAAGACTCCATGGAGATATGAATATTTTTCTTACCGCCGCAGGCAACTACAAAGGTTGATATCATGAGACATAAAACAATTAAGGATAATCCGCTAAGATGCCTTCTTCTTCTTTTCCTGTACTGACAGGTATCCTTTTGCAAAACTGGGTCCAAGAATAGTTTCAAAGGTTTTTACCTCCTCTTCTGATAATTTTTTATGTTTTTCCTTAAACCGGTTCCATGCTGCAAGACTTGTTAAAGGCCCGAACTGGGGATGTATCTTTAATATCCCGAGATTTACAGTTGAGGCCTGCCCCTCGGCTTCCAATGATTCAGGGTCAAGTTGTTTTAGAATGCCCCTGAGACACTCCTTGAATCCTGCCATTAATCCCATCTGGTGGAGTGCCAGATCTGTAAATGCATCCGCGAGATTGGAAGAAACCTGCTCCATAGACTCTTTCCTCCTCCAGTCTATCAGATACTCTCCAATCCCCCTGCTATCCTCAGCCAGCTTGATCGGGTTTGGTTTCCATGAGAAGATCCTTGTTGCCTCAACATCAAACTCCTCCTCGAACTGTTTACGTCCTTTTATTGCATTAGCAAGACATTCTATCATTGTATTAAGGGCCATATCAATCCGTTTTATAAGCTGTTTCACACTCTCCGGAGACCTCAGATCTTCAAGATTTGCGAGATACCTCTCTGCAATATTTATAAGTTCATGATAGGCAGTCTTATACAATTCGTATTCCTGAGTTTTACACTCCATTATCTGTTCTGATTGACTCTGCAGAACCCTTCCCTGCTGATACTCTTTCTCCGGGAATTGGCTCTTTATCAGGTCAATAATCCTTCTTGAATCTTCTTCATCTTTCCCTTCAATTGCCTTACGAATGATCTCCAGCATCAGGGTCTTTCTCTCTTCATTGGTTTCGTTCAGATGATCAGCATAGATATACTTCAACTTCGCAATGAGTTCCTGAACCTCCTCTGTAACATCTGATGTAATAGTAGTAGAATCAAGACCTTTTTGTACCTTTTCTCCTTCAGGTAAAATAGAAATAATGGGCATAAATTCAATAAGAAAATCCCCGATGTTTATTTGATCACCCTGTTTCAGGGGGTATTCCTTTCCTACATCAATACGCTGACCATTTAATTGTGTGCCATTCTTGCTTCCAACATCTACTACCATAAAATTATTCCCCTTCTTCCGGATCTCTGCATGACGGCTTGATATGAGCCTCCTCTGATCCTGGAGCTGCAGGTCATTGAAATCCCTGCGGCCTATACTAACAATGTCCTTGTTAAAAGATCTCTCGGATACAGGGCTATCCAGTTTATCATAAGCTGAACGCAGCATAAGTTTAAATGACATCTTATATTTCCATGCCTGCAGTAAGTTCTTTTCTTACCATGTCACAAACCTCAAGGACCTCCCTGTTCCTCTGACGTGAACCGAACAGCTCGATCCTGATCCGCCTCCGGAGATCCTGAACCGGCCTCATCACCTTATCCATGGAATATTGAGGATTCTCTATATCAAAATCACCATGACTCCTGCAAAAACTGAATCCGGGTATCCAGGTAATCAAACGTAGTCCTGTAAGAATGATTTCATACCATATATCATCCGGGATAAAACTGCACCCCTCTGCACCTCCACGATCCTCTCCTCTGAATAGTACTGTCTCCTTTGGAAATACCCTCTCTTCAATAAGACGCGTCCTGAGCCTTCTGATAAGGATATCCTTGTCCCTGTCAGGTTCCAACCCCTGTACCATTGGTTCAAGGCTGCCTGCAATCCTGTGAATTACCTGCTCTGCCATAAAGAAGTCCTGATTATCATTAACAAGAAATGTCCTGAATAACATCATCCCGAGGGTGTATAGATCGCAGGGGACATGAAGGCTTTGATAAATCTTCACCTTTGACTTATAGAAGACTGACTGGCTTTCCTTCTCAAGGGCCTCCCACACAGCAGTGGTTATCGGGTCTGTATTCCCTTTAATCGGAAGACCACGTTCAGGTGATTCTATCTTACTCCCCCATATATTAACCGGCGGTATATTTTCATCATTAAAGCGGAGTATTACATTAAATACATCCATCTCAGAATATTCCGATGGACGGATATTCTCTGATATAAGGTGAACCTGGAGGATTGCACGGATTTCAGACCCCTGATGTTTTCGTACCTTTTCTTTTGAACGGATCAATACAGTAACATCCTCTTCATGACCCGGAGGCCGTTTTCTGATAATTGGTGCCGCATACAGACTCTGAGAATCCTTTGGTGGAGAGAAAAGCCTCGGAAGATATTGGGCCGGTATATCAGGGTCTCTGAAAGGGATAGAAATCTCTGAATCAGGGATCCTCAGTCCGAAAATCCAGCGGACCGGCAGAGTATCAGTAATATAAGCAGGGATAGTAATCATGGTATTGGCAGGGTGAAAATAAAGATGGGGCTGTCGTTTGTCAGTATGGAATCTTAGAATTCCTTTACACAGTTCAGTAAAGAGATTCCATTTTAACCATAGAATTTCAAGGGGATAGAGTCCTGATATATCATCTGAATAAAGGAATTGGTCAGGTGATAAATAACGTGAGGCTATATCCCTTTGAATTGCCTGGTCTGGAATTAGCGAGTCTGATGGCAGCATAGGATCAAAGAGTTGATCCCACTTAGCTCCGCCTAACAGGTCGCAGTATTTGTCGTATGGGAAATGCAGGACATCCTCAGAAGACTTACCCTCTCTCTCTGTGGGAACGTTCAGCATATTTACCTCAAGATTCACATTAACAGGTTTAAGGCCTGCTTACAGTCTTTTCCAGCCTTACATCTAACGGCCTCATTTTATGGGAAATTACCTGTTATTGTCAATAGTTAGAAGTTCTTGGGGCTTCCTTAGTATTTCAGTAGGCAAACAAATAACATAAAAAATTTAGATAGTACCCATTGTTGACTAACATCATTACTTGTTGTATTATTTCTGTAAGTAATAATAATATGTTATTTGAAGAAACATGAAGTATTTAGATTTCAAGAACAAAGTCAAGGATTTTCCGGTCGTTTCTTCCTCTCAACTCTCTGCATTTGGTGAAAAGGAGGCTGTTTTAAGGAATCAACTAAGCTATTGGAAGAAAAAGGGGCTTGTATTGGAAATCAAAAAGGGCCTGTATGTTTTAAATGAACATGACCGGAAGGTAACTCCGTCGAGGTATTTTTTAGCAAACCAGATTTATGCACCATCTTATGTCAGTACGGAGTTTGCCATGGGATATTATGATTTAATCCCCGAAAGGGTTGTTGACGTTACATCTGTAACTACACGAAAGACAAACCGCTTTCAGAATCCATTTGGTCTCTTTATTTATCAGCATATTGGCATCTCCTGTTTTGGTGGTTATAGAGAAACAAAGGATGAAAATAATCTATCGTATATGATTGCAATGCCTGAAAAAGCTATTGTTGACTTTCTCTATCTGAATCTCGGACGTTTCACATTCAACCGGCCTGAAATCTTTGAATTATCCTATCGCTTTCAGAACCTTGATCTTATTGATTCTGAATATTTATTGAACCTTGCAACCCTTTTTCACTGCAAGAAATTGGTAAGTGTAGTGAAAGCATTCATTGAATTTATCAATACTCAGAAAGGATAGCTTTGATTGACATATTGCGTAAACAGATTGGAGGGGGCCATACCCGGGAGGAAAAGGTTAATCACCTCAGGGAGTTCCTTCAAATTCTCATCTTAAAAATTATCTATGATACGGGATACTACAAAAACCTGAGTTTTGTTGGTGGTACTGCACTCCGTGTCCTCTATGATCTGAGGAGATTTTCTGAAGACCTGGACTTTTCACTGTTCAGAAAGTCTCATTTTGATTTTGATCTGTTTACCGGATGTCTTAGAAATCATTTGGAAGGGTATGGACTTGAGATTGAAGTAAAGACAGTTGAGCGTAATATTGTTAAGACAATTGAAATAAGGTTTAAGAACATTCTTATGCCCCTGGCCCTGTCTTCACACAAAGGGGAAAGACTTGTTGTTAAAGTTGAAATTGATAGTAATCCTCCGAAGGGGGCAAGAACGGAAATATCACTCATAAACAGGATGTATGTATTCACTGTTACTCACTTTGACCTGCCGTCTCTTTATGCCACAAAGCTTCATGCATGTTTCTTCCGGGGATTTGTAAAGGGGAGGGACTTTTATGACCTGCTTTGGTATCTGGGAAAGAAAACAAAACCGAATTTTGAACTTCTTCGCAGCGCTATTAAGCAGACCCACCCTCAATATACACCAGTGACAGAGCGTAACTATAAAGAATTTATGCGGAAAGAGCTGGAAAAGATTGATTTTAAAAAAGCAAGACAGGATGTGGCAAGATTCCTTGAGGATAAGGAAGAGTTGAGGTTGATTGACCGGGATGTATTCTTAAAGATATTGCAGAATACTTAGTGCCTCAAAATGTTATATAGCTTTACCTTCTTTATTCCACCCCTACAGTCCCCTGCTTGATGGCAGACTTGTTTGTGGCATTATTCCTGAGGTATGAAAATCTATCACGAATCAAGGCACACGAATCAAGGCAATTTGACAACAAAATTTATTTCTGCTACGTTAGGCTCATAAGAGCAAGACAATATCAAGAAAGGGGCTAAGAGAATGTCTGTAATATTAAAACTTGATATACCGGAAGGTGCCTTTTCAGCTCTTCGTAAAAACCCTTCTGAATTTGCTAATGAATTAAGACTTGCAGCATCTGTTAAATGGTATGAGATGGGTATAATATCTCAGGAAAAAGCCGCAGAGATTGCAGGTCTATCCAGAACCGAATTTATATTTTCTCTCGGAAAATTTGGATTATCGCCATTCCAATACACAATTGGGGAAATAAAAGAAGAACTATCTCGTGAGTAAGTTATGGATACCTAATACTTCTCCCTTGTCAGATCTCTAATAAATGCAGGTTTAAGGTTTGAGAAACATTGGATAACAAAAGCACTCGAACTTATTGATGAGAGATTTGACAATGACAATGAAATTACCGGGGAGATAGTCTGACTCTTCCTTTAATAACAGTACCGGGTCATGCACACTCACTATTGCACTATTTTATTTATTCCACCCTTACAGTCCCTTGTTTGATGGCAGACTTGTTTGATGTATTATCCTGACCTTTTCTGCCTCTGTCAGGTCACGTTTTGGTTTTGCTGGTAAACCTACTGCGAGTGTTCCGTTTTTCCAATAATAATGATGGAGGTTCTTGTTTGCGTCTCCAATATGGCACTATTTTTGCTTAAAATTTAGTGATTATGAGACTAACATTAATCTATATTTTTATTGTTATTGTCTTTTTCGGATGCGGATCAAGCAATTCCGATAATGACCAATCTTTAAATAACCAACTTCCTGCTCCAGCAGTCCCTGAAAACCTGGTAGCCATGGGAAAGAACAAGAAAATCTTATTAACCTGGGATGCCGTTGAGGGTGCCGACTCTTATAATATCTACTATTCTGATACCCCGGATGTGGACACCTCAACAGGGACAAAAATACCATCCGTTTACAGCCCCTATACTCACAACAACCTTGATGGGGAAAAAGTCTATTATATTGTGACCGCAGTCAGCGCATCTGGTGAGAGCCTCCCTTCTATAGAGTCCTCCGCCACACCGGCCAATATCTTTCTTAATAAAGAGACTGTAAACGAACTGGATGACGATGGCTGGTTGGTTATCCTGGGCAACGTAAAAAACTGGGGGGATGTCCCTGCTTGTGGAGGTACCGTAATAGCCACCATTAATTTATTTACCCAGAGAGAGGTAGCCACCATATACTGGGGAGTGACTGGAAGGACGATGTTGCGAGATGGCCTGACAGACCCTGCCTGTCTTTATCCTGGTGAGATTGGGGTCTTTCAGATTTACACGGGGATTCCTTATACGATCTATAATAAGGATGAAGGCTATAAACTTGAGATTGAGGCCACAACAGACGGAATACAGGAACCTGTTATTAAAGATAATGACCTAATAGTGGATCCCGATAGTGTCGAGTGGAAATCTGCCTGGGAACCTGATAAATTTATGGATAAGCTCACCGGCACGATCAAGAACCTTCACGAAACGGAAACGGCCTATATTGTGATAGTAAATCTTATTACCTATGATAAGGATGGCAAGGTTACAGGCATCTATCCGGGGCTTGCCTCAAATGGCCCATGCCAGGATTTAAACTTTACCGATTATAGCTGTATCCGCGCCGGCAACAGCGCATCCTTTACTATTACCCCCTGGCGCATAGAACCTTTCTTACCTAAAGACGCCCCTGACTACTCTATTTACATCTCTCACTTAGAAGCATCAGATTTCCTTGCACCTATAGAAGGCACATTTTGACGTCCTTCAAATAATTTGCCTCTGGCTGCTTTAAACTATATTGAAGGTTATAGTGGACTGTACAATAGCTTTACCTTCTTTATTCCACCCCTACAGTCCATTTCTTGATGGCAGACTTGTTTGTTGCATTATCCCTTGCCTGTCCTGTCCAGTGTCAGGACATGAGATCACAACGCCATAGGTCTGGTGTCACAGGAAATCGAAACCACAAACAACTAACCATTGGCTGCCTTGGCAAGAGCAGGTAATATTTTTATTTTCCGTATTTCCTTCACTACCGGAGAATGAATCACATGATAGAGATCCCACGCAAGTTGCAAGTTAAGCCAAAATTGAGCCTCCATTCCAAACAATTGTTCCAAACGGAGTGCGGTATCCGGAGTCACTCCCCGCTTACCATGGATTAATTCATTAACCCGCGGATATGAGACCCCAAGCTTTTCCGCCAGCTCTGCCTGCGTCATCTTCAGCGGTTTGAGAAATTCTTCCATCAGCATTTCGCCAGGATGCGTTGGTGGCCTGTGTGTTGGTATACGAACCATTTTCTTCTTCCTTCTTCAATCAGTGATAATCTGTTATCTCAACTCGTTCAGCTCCCTCTTTTGTCCAAACAAAACAAACACGAAATTGATCATTAATGCGTATACTGTGTTGCCCAACCCGTTCTTTTTTTAGCGCCTCCAGTTCATTCCCCGGCGGAATACGAAGTGACTCCAGAGAAACCACCGCGTTTAGTTGATCAAGCTTCCGTTGCGCCACGCGCCAGATTTGTTCCGGACAGACACATCTGGCCTTCTTGGATCTATTCCGATTAAAAACATCCTCAGTCCCCTTGTTAAAAAACGATTTAATCAATCCGCGTTTCCTCCGGGGACCATCACGGTCATTTTTGCATTATAATGGATAACGTTATATATGTCAATGGCTCTAATTACATCATTTAGCTTGCTGCAAAAATAGGCGGGACAAAGCTATCATGATAAGAACAACCGCAGTGGCACATAGAGGGCTCTCTCTTCGACCCTGAACGTATCCTTTGTTATTATCAGGGGAGTCTTTGCCTTGAACTTTCCCATGAAATATCTGATGCCCTTGATATCCTTGGGTGTCTCTCTGTATTTGACCTCTATGGGGATAAGGCCTTTTGTAGTCTCTAAGATAAAATCTACCTCGGCCTCTCTTTCCCTGAAGTAGAAGAGCTTTCCTGAAATCCCTTTATACATGTTTAACTGGGAGAAAACAGCGATCTCTGCAATCTGACCGAGGATACCCTTTTCCTCAACCTGTGCCGGGGTAAGTCTTTGCAGGTGGATATAAAGCCCTGTATCTATTGTGTAGAGTTTTCTAAATGCCCTGAGCCTCGATGCCTCTGTCCTTGCATACTTTTCAAGGAGACGGACAAGCATAGAGGTCTGAAGGTAATGTAAATAGTCTGAAACAGTCTGCCGTGTAGCGTTATAAGAAGCGGCAATCTCATTTATGTTGATGATGCTCCCGCTGTGAAATATGCTGTAGAGCAGAAGATTCTCTAATAGCCCCCTGTCCGCTACCCGGAAGGCCTCCGGGATATCATGATAGATAACTCTCTCAAGGATATTTTCTGTAAAATATTGTCTTATTGACCTTTCTCCCTTTAGTTGAAGAAACTCAGGAAAACCACCATTCAACAGAAACTGATAGAGATGGATATCCACTTCCCGGTTATGTAAGGCCATCCTTTTTGATATCTGTACTAAACCTCTTAAAAGAGGCTCTCTGTCAGGCCGTTCAAAAAAGACCTTCCATAAAGTGATTATATCTTCCTGAAGTCTTAGAATTTCCTGTTTGATTTGCCGGAATTGCAGAAACTCTGAGAAGGAAAAGGGTGTTATGTTGAACCTGAACAGCCGGCCAACAAGGCTTTCTCTTCCCTTTTTGACCAGGAAGGATGCGGCTGAACTTGAGACCACAAACTTAATTGGATATTTCTGGTCATAGTACCTTTTCAGATAAAGCTCCCACTCCTTGAGATGTGTTACCTCATCCAGAAAGAGGTAGAGTTTCTCCTTTGCAGATTGAATCCTCATCCCTGTAAGATATGTTTCTATAATGCTTAGAAGGCTTTCAAAGAACTTCTCTTTCCTTATAAGCGGGTCATCGAGGGAGATATATATAATATGCCTTGGGTTGATACCCTTTTCGATTAAGCCCTGGATAAGGTGGAATATGATGGAGGTTTTCCCCACCCTTCTTGGCCCTTCAAGGAGGATGATCTGCCGCTCATCCATTGCCTGCAGGATTTCAGGGGTTATCTTGCGGGGGACAGGCTCAAGAAAGGTGTCCCTGACTCTTCCTGTCACCCACCAGTCGTTTATGTCCCTTAATATACCGATGTCCATTATGTTATTGTTGTACAACCAGAATTATGAATTTATGTTATTAGTAAATAACATATTTGTCAATAGCTTATTTTAGTGAGCCTTTGTTTTATTGTCAAAGTTAATCTGACAATAAAATTTATTATCCTATGATCTGTTTTGCTGTCAGGCTGATATCGGGAAAGGTCTTTGGATCTGCAACCTCTATTAAAAGTAATACATCTTCTGCCTTCGGTAATTCATTTGCGTAGAAATCAGACGATGGTATGTATCAGTTCCATGAGCTCTGCATATCCCACTAGTACAATACTTCGGAAACAGGCTATCTTCTTGCAATGATTAAAATAATAGCGTATTATTTTGTCATAAAATGACTCATGAGCATACAATACTTGAGAAGATCAGGTCCCTTGTTATATCAAATAGCTATAGGATAACAATTCATGCTATTCGCCATATGGTTGAAGAAGGATTTTCTGAGGGAAATATTACTGAAGCTATAGAGAATGGCAAAATATTAGAAAACTAATCCGATGAGAAAAGATGTCTTATTGTCGGAAGTTTTCATTTTACAGAAAAAACGACTTCACCTTTACATGTTATTTGCGATTACACGAATTCTGATGTTATAGATATAGTAACTGCATATATACCACAGAAACCATGGTGGATAAGTCCAAACAAGCGAGGGGAAATATAATGAAACAACAAAAAGAGTTGATGGAACAACCATGCTCTGAATGTGGAGGCGCTCTTGAAAAAAAATCAATAACCCAGGAATTTGAAAGGGAAGGAATTAAGATAAAACTTTCAGGAATAAAGGCCTGGGTTTGCAGTGGTTGTGGTGAAACATATTTTCAACCAGGAGGAGCAGATAAGGTGGCCAAAGCAGCCAATTGTCTTTTTGAATTAGCCCTCAGAAAAACAACATAAAGGCACCCTTATCGCTCAGATTTAAGCAGCAAATGCAAAATGATCCAGACATGCTTGAAGAGCATGCTATCATTAAAGGCATTCAGTATCAGGGAAAAACTAAGTGATTTGCCAAAGCTGTTTTAAACTAAATTGAAGGTCATAGTGGACTGGACAATAGCTTTATCTTCTTTATTCCACAGCTACAGTCCCCTTCTTGATGGCAGACTTGTTTGTTGCATTATCCCTTGCCTGTATCTTGTAAGTGTAGGTACCAGCAGGCACAAAGACCCCATTCTTATCCTTGCCATCCCACTTTAATAAGACGGCCGCCCCTTCCGGAGGACAGGAGACCCCATTCTTCTTAATCGTCCTCACCAGTGTATTTGCAGAGTTATATATCTTGGCCTGTACCTTACAAGTCCCTGATAGATTATCTAACAGGGTAAAACCGGATCTTGCTCACCTCT
>Ga0209343_10009960_pt1 | contig 10895 bp, 17 predicted proteins | sample RifCSPlowO2_02_FD_184026 | JGI IMG/M metagenome (GOLD analysis project Ga0209343, IMG submission 184026) | Groundwater microbial communities from Rifle, Colorado - Rifle CSP2_plank lowO2_0.2 (SPAdes) (version 2) | ecosystem: Environmental > Aquatic > Deep subsurface > Groundwater | place...
CATTGATCCGGGTGTATTGGCCAGGTTTTCGACTTGCAACAGGAGCAGCGCCTGATAAACGCTCAGGGTGGTCATATTCAGCTCTGCCTCCTCGATCACGTGCTGCGACGGATTGCGCGATTCGATCATTGCGGTTCTCCTGTACTAATATGAGGGGCCGCGGCGCCGCGCCCCGGATCATCATCTCAGCGAGATAATCGCGGAACGCCGCCGGCAGCCCCGCCACCAAATACTCCCGCCGCTTGCCGCCTTTGCCGCCTTGGCAGGGCACTTCTACTGCCGGCACGCCCTTGCGATCGAGCCGCGCGCGCATGCGTCGGGCGCTCGTCGGCCAGCCGGGCACCTTGAGCGCCGCGAGTTCGACAGCGGAATAAGCGTCTTTCAATGCGCTTAAAGGGGCGTTTTTATTGTTGTTCATAGGCGCTTCCTGAGTTAAAGGGCGAGAGGCGCTCGCCGTGCTAGAGTCACAACCGGTAGAGTCGTTTTCTCTAATCACAGGAGGCCCCTCATGGATGAAAAATTTCCGTTTTTCCTGCAGATTGAATCGATCCAGGATGTCCGGGCCAACGACGCGACGCGGTCGCTATATGTTGAGTGCATTGGAGCGAGCGCAGCCGACCGTCTTTATCAAGTGGACATATCGCTGTCGCGTCCAGCCGCAGAAGCGCTATACCAGCGCATCGGGCCGTGGCTCGCGGGTACAGCAGCCGGAGAACCGCCCAAGCAATGAGATCGCGAGCGCGCGATATCATCGCTTCCCCCTCATCCGTTCCTTGAGCGCCTTCTCGCGCTCGGCAATTTCAGATTTCGCCTGCTGCACTCGCCCCCACTCCGCGAGCAATGCATCTTCACCGACCAGGATGCCGCAGCCTGTCTTCGCGGCGAAAAACGCGAGCAGTCCCTGCAATTCCGTTGCGACGTCGAACGCGATCGCGCGCTCCAGGCTGATGTTGTGATCGACATGGCTCTCAGCGGTGTAGGCGTTGAGCATTGAAAGCGTGATCTCGCGGCCCATCAATCGCGTCATGCGCGCGGCGACCTCGATGCGATCCGCGGGGCACGCTTTGAGCGCGGACGACATCGTTGCCGCGATCTCGCGCGAGAAATTGATAGAACCAGGGAGCGCGGGTGCCGTGCACGGAACGTCGAAAAGCTCCGCGGTGAACGTGTCTCGCGCCCGTTTCACGTCAAATCTCCGTTGCGATCTTGACGTTGCGCGGATGCGCCGCGGTGCTATGATTTGATGCGGGCCGCGATGCCTTGCGCTTGTAGCGTCCGAGACCGCGCTCTCCGCGTCCGCTGCGCGGGGAACCGTCCGGGTGGTAGCGCGAGGGCCAGATCTGTTCGGGGGGCACGCCGAGCGCTTCGGCGATGATGCGTTCCGCTTTGGGCCACGGATGATAGAGCGCGTTGCATAGCGCGGTGCGCGCGTAGTTGTTCTTGCGAGAAAGGCGCTGCAGGTTCGTACCGAGGCGCCATAGAGAACAGATGATGTCGATCTTGTGCCAGTCCTTAGAGACTGGCTTTTGCGGGCCGTCGATTATTGACTGGTTCGTAGGCACGGACGGGAGTGTAGGGACGTTAGGACGTAATGTCAACAAGTAAGGTCGGAACGACCGAAATAGCGTCCGAGTTCGCGTCTTGGGTGAGAACCTAATAAATGGACACTTCAGAAGGAAAAACATCGTGTTACATGAACTCGGACGTTTGGCTGACGCGTCCGAGTTCGCGTCCGAGTTCTGGCGATGAACTCGGACGCTAAGTGGTATGCAGCGAAAGCATTGTCTGGACTCGGCGTCCGTGGGCTTCCACGCTCAGAACGCCGAGTCCACGACGTCGCCCGTAGAGAGAAATGGCCGTCGCGGGAGATGCCCGCGCAAGGCGGACGGCGCGGCGTGCGCACTGAATATCAACCGCCACCCGACGTGCAGCGGCAGATTGACGAGATCGTCGCGAGCCGTTCAGCGCAAGAAGCACAGCCGACGCTACAGCCCGCGGCTGAGCGAGATGCAGAGTTCGTGTTTGTGCCGCGCTACAACGTCGAGGCCGGCGCCGGGGCGGGCCGCGTGGTAGAGCGAGAATCGGAGATCGGCAAGCTCGCCTTCCGTCGCGACTGGCTGGCGCAGAAGGGCGTCGCCGTTAAAAACCTGGCGGTGATCAGAGTGAAAGGTGACTCGATGGCGCCCACCATTCGCGATGGCGCGCTGGTCCTGGTGGACACCGGGCAGGAGAAAGTCACTCAGGACGGCATCTATGTACTAATGTACGAGGGCGAGCTGGTCGCGAAGCGCCTGCAGGTTGACTTCGCCGCCGGCGGCGTGATCATCAAGAGCGACAATCCGGCGTATGATCAGCAGCACGTCGCGAAGGATGCTGCTGAGAATCTCTATATCATCGGGAGGGCAATATGGGCGGGTGGCGAAGTGTAGGCGCTCTGCTTCTGTGTATATTTTCAATCGTGTCATTCGCCGCTGACGCCACAAAAAAGAAGACCGCAGCGCCAGCGGTTGGTTGGCGATTCGAACGAGTCGTCGATAAGATGAATGATAAACAGAGTTGTAGGCTTGGCTCTCCGGTAGGCAAGCTGGCGTTTTCATTCCAAGGGTTCACCTCGGTTCAACGCAGCATTTATATATTCTCTAATGATCTGTTGGCGCTTCGAAGGGGGGCCATATTGACGATTCGGGTTGATAAAAACGAGTCGATCAAGATGGACGTGCGAGATGTTGCTCCGAGGATTGGGGCTGTCGATCACAATGTTCTTACAGAGGAATGGCTCGCGCAGATGAACGTCGGCAAGAAGCTATTGGCAAGACTTGTGTCGACGTCGGGCGGGCTGGATGAGCAATACGATTTAACCGGGTTCGCCAGGACGCTAGTTCAGTACAACGAATGCTTACGGACGCTCCAATGACAAGTCGGCCGCATCGTCTCAATCTCGTTCTCCAAAAGTGCTACAGGACTTAAAGGAGGCTGATCGTGAATAAAATATGGGATGCAATTACGTGGATCGCGACGATCGGCGCGGTGGTGATTATCCTGGCTGTGGTCGTAGCGGTGGCTGGTGGTGGAGAGCGTTCATCATTTAGTTGGCACGGTCTGCTCGGCGTGAGTCTGATCATACTGGTCGTTGCTGCGATTGCGTCGATTTATTTCCTCCCGACCCTCGTCGCGCTTGTCGGAAAGCATCACAATGCGGAGGCTATTCTGGTGCTCAACCTTTTTTTGGGTTGGACGCTCGTGGGCTGGGTCGTTGCACTGGTTTGGGCGTTCACCAGGCCGTCATCCTCCCCTCCAAAGCGTACTCAAACCATGTGACGCACGCGCCACTTCGTACTCAAAGCATCTGTCGCACGTCGTTTTTCCCCCATCATCGCCCGAGTTGCCGTAACCCTTTGATCCCCTGATCTTATCCCGCAACGTCCCGCTTAATCCCGCCCAATCCCGCCGTACTCAAACCATTCGTCGCCTGACATCCACGCCGCCGCCCGGCGCGTAGCCGACCATGATGCGGACCGGCTTGGCCGGATAGGCCTGGGGATGCGCGATCCCGGCCGGGAACAGCGTAAGTATGACGGCAAGAACGTTCAGAGCGGCTTTCATCAGTTTTCCTCCGGTGGCTTGCTGAATACGCTCAGCGATTCTACAGCACGGCGCGGACATACATGATGCTTCTGCGGCTGACGAGCGCGCTATAATCAACGGCGATGGGACGCACAAAAGGTGGAGTGCTTTTGCGCTGTTCCCGGGTCACGCAAAGACACCACATTTCAAAAGGGGGGCAAAAAGTCATGGCGACAGGACTGAAACCGATTCGGCGCGTGGTGACCGGCAATGACGAGCGCGGCAGGTCGAGAGTGGTATGGGATGGCCCGGCGCCTAATGCCCACGAAGCCTCGATGGGCGCCGGCCGCGGCCACACGGATCTTTGGGTGTGGAACGAAAACCCTGCTCCGCTTTCCGGGAGCAACGATGACGGGAACCTGGACTACGTCTTCCCTGGCCCTGACAACGGCGGGCACCTTCGTGTCGTCCAGGGCCCGGCGCGGCCCGCAGATTACAACCCGGCGAAGGACCGGGATGTGGTGCCGGCACACCCGCCGAAGCTGCGGCCCAACGCCACCAGGGTGTGGGACCGGGGCGGCAACAATTTCTACTCCTCCGCGATGCACAAGACCCAGACCATAGACTACGGCATCATGCTCATGGGCGAGCGCGAACTGATCCTGGACGATTGCAAGCTCTTGATGAAACCCGGCGACATCGTCGTCCAGGTCGGCACATGGCACCAGTGGAGCTTTCCCAAGGGCGCTTCGATGGCCTTCGACATGTTCGCGGCGCGCTTCGTGGACGGGCCGCAGGGACTGGCCCAAGGGAAGGACGTACCGATACGCACTGCGCCCAAGCTTCCCGACGGCGTGAAGCCGGCGCGAAGAATCGTCACCATAGACCGCGAGCCGGGCTTGGGCGTTCTGGTGAGCGACGGCCCGGCGCCCGACGTGCGCACCGATCCGGCGCGGCCGGGCTACGCCTCCGCGCGTCTGTGGGTCACTGACAGTCACCCGGCAAAGATCGTTTTTGAAACGCTGCACCTGCCCCACACACTCGAGCCGCCGGCCCGAGGCACTGTTTGCAGGGTCGTTACCGTTCCGCCCGACGACAGTTGGAAAGGCAAGATCGGCGCCGCCGAGGTCCAGGCGTTTTTCCGCGCCATGGGCTCACCCGGCGCCTCCACTTACTCCCCTCTATCGCCGCACCCTTACATGCAGAAGACGCGCACCCTCGAATTCTGTCTCGTGCTGGAAGGCGAGATCGTGCTGGTGCTGGACACGCAGGAAGTGCACCTGAAAGCCGGCGACATCGTGGTACAGCGGGGCACCAACCACGCCTGGAGCAACCGCTCCAGCGGTCCTGCGGTCGTGGCGATCGCATCGCACGACGGGGCGGCGTGAAACTAAGAGCGTGTAACAAAATGATATTCCCTCCCCCTAAGCCAGGGGGAGGGTTAGGGTGGGGGTAAGTCATTTCGTTACATGCTCTAAGGCAGAAGGCGGAAGGATGACGGCAGAGGGACGCTGGCCAACGGTGGATTGAGTTGGGCGTTGCCTTTAGTCGTGGCGGGCACTGGGACCCAACGTGAAAGATAGCAGGTCAGGACCGTGTCGCGTTCGCAGCCGCGGCGGCAGTCGCAACGCGTTTGTCCTTGGCACTGCCCAACCGCAAGCGCGTGAGCCCCACGCGAAAAATGTCGCCGTCCTTGATCGGGGTAGGTCCCGAAACTCTGCGCGCGGCTTGGAACTCGCCGATGAAGGTTCCGTTGCTGCTGTCCAGGTCTTCCAGCATCCAGGACGAGCCGTTCCAGACGAGTCGAGCGTGGCGGCGTGAGAGATCGGGGTCGTCGGATATCGCCAGCTCGCAGGGCGCAAGCCGTCCGATCGAGATGGACGGCGGCGCGCCAGCGGTTTGCAGTTGTACTACCTCGCCGTCACGCGATCCGCTCATGAAGGTCAGCGTCAATTTCCGCGCCATCTTACAAATCTCCGCTTGTTATTCCTGCGAAAACGTAATCGCGGTTGCGGTCGACGAGGCAGCCCGGCTACCCGCACCGCCACGGGCGCCGCCAAGCACGGTGACGTTACCCGGAAGATCGCGCGGCGAAGACTGCGCCGGCGTCGCCACTGTAAATCGAACGCGACCCGCTCTTAGCTGCTTCGCGAACCAAGCATCGACCAGCGGCTGAACCACCCACTCATCGACTGCGCGCTCAAGCGGCCGCGCGCCCAGATCCGGGCTGTAGCCACGTTCCAGCAGAACCTTTCTGGCTGACTGATCGACATCGATAATCAGGCCCTTCTCAGCCTCGAACAATCGCGCCTTCTCCGTGAGAATCTGATCGAGGATCTGCGCGAGGTGTCTGCCGTCGAGCGGCCGAAAGCCGATGACGCCGGTGATCCGGTTCACCAGCTCGCGGCGCATGAAGCGCTCGGCCAGCGCGCGCAACTCGTCGGTCTCCGCGGTCCGGAAATCCACTTCGCCCGCCCCGAAGTTCGAGGTCAGGACGAACAACGCGTTTGAGCAATCGATCAGACGCCCCTTGTTGTCGGTAATCCGTCCCTCGTCGAACACGCCCAGAAAAATGTTCATCACGTCCGGGTGAGCGCGCAACGCGCAGTGGTGGTCCGTGTGCGTGCGCCGGCTAGACCGCCGTTCAAGCGGTGCACGCTCAACTTGCCTCGCTCTTTGGCATAGGTGGGATAGGTTCCCCGACGAACTCGGATGGACGATCATCGTTGTACTCGACTTTCGCCCACGCACCCCTTTCCTCAAAATACCGCTGTACGTCACTCGCATTGGCTAGACCAGCCACGTACCTAGTTCGGAGATCCGCAAAGGAGCTGTCGGAAATTCTCGGCCACGTCACGAGATCGGCAACTTGCTCATTGAGAAGTGCCTCTATTGTCTTCAACGCGGTGTAGGACTCCGCGGCGAGCTGCGGATCGCCAGCCACGAGTGACCAACCGATATGGCATAGCTCACTACACTGGTGCCAGTGGCTCGAAAGCTCGCCCAGCTTTGGAGTCGGTAGTTTCCGCTCGATCTTCAGTAGACCAAGCACAACTCGCATGAATTCGAAGTGACCGTCAATCTCCTTCTGATGCCCGCCGAGATCATAGATCCTGTTCTCGATTCGCTTGAAGGAAGCGAGGTCCCGAAGATCCTTCTCCTCAAGCTTGCGAGACAGCAGCTCAGCCCAGTAGTGGAGACCCAGTCGCTCGATGGCCAGACGAAACTCAAATGCCGCATAGGCTAGCGCGGCAGTGTTCACGCCGCCAGCGCTTTGCGCCAGCCACGCGGCGCCCTGAGTAACATGATGTTTCAGATCAGGGTTACGACAGAGGGCGATCGATTTCACGGGGTGTGCTCGGCGTTATGCTACCGCATGAAGAGTTTATGCAGGATGCGCCTTGCGCTCGACAGGCCGCATAAAACCTACCGCGTAGTCGACAAATCGAAGTGTGTTTTCATACTTCTTCAACACAGAGGCATCCAAAGCATGTTGATTCATGAAGAGCGCTTCCATTGCGGCGCGAGCAGTGCTCTTCCCTTGAACTGGCATTTCCTTGTACGACGCTTGGAGATAACCAGGCCAGTTAAACGAATTTAATCGATACGTGGCTCCACCGTTTCCAGGAACATCGTACTTGACAAATTGGTCGACGCTGAATCCATTTATATCCATTGCGAATGGTGAAAAACGATCAATGATGTAGTTAGTCGTCGGAGTCGACACAACGCCAATCCAATTCGCCTGTTCGTGCCATGCCGCAACATCGTCAATCGCTGGACCCAGAAATGTGTTGCCCATTTGCGCGTAGTTGCCCCAGCCTATCGCGCCGCGAACGAATAGTTCATGTTTTTGGAAATGCATCATCACGCCATACAATGTGTTCGCTAGCAGCAGAACGCACGATCGATCCAGTGAGTCCATCGTGATTACAATGGTATCTGATAGCGTCGTTACTTGAGGCAGGGAGCACTCAGGCCAGCGCTTTTCCGGAGGCGGGTGTTTGTACCCGCGCGTCACAACTTCCGCCACTCCCATCACGAGGTTTAGCACCTCCTCCTCAGGCTTGACGCGCCATATTCCTTTGAAACCCAGGATATCTAGAAAGGCGACTGCTCCGCTCTTCATCTGAGTCGATCCAGCTTCAACGTTCAATCGTCGTCCGGGAAACCAACCAATTCAAGGACACGTCTCGGATACAGATTAGATATACTCGTGCAACGCCTCAATCGCCATCGGGTTTGAAGCAACGATCTTGAGCAGCGCCCTGGCGGGCCCGGTGGGATGCGTGCGGTGCTGCTCCCAGTTTTGCAGTGTGCGTAGCGCCATTCGGGTCGGTGTAACTTTTCCGTGGTGTCCTGTCCGTTCGTCCGGCTGGAAAAGTTACCCTTGTTATTGCCTCGTTTCATGATCGTTTGACGGATGTGCGTTTGACCCTATAGTGAGCGGCGGCTTCGGCCGCACGATTGCCGGTGTCCTTTTCTTCCCGCTCGAAAACGACTCGGACTCGTGCGTGCAGAACTTCGGCGACGCGGCGCAAATTGGCAAGCGAATGACCTTCGTAATCAGGTGATTCCAGGCGGCTGATCTGCTGTTGGGAGGTCTTCAGGCGGCGCGCGAGTTCCTTCTGGGAAAGCCCGGCCTGTTCGCGCAGGGCGGCAATCTGCAGTGCCACATCCCATGCCTCGCCGGCGCGCTCAAAACGGGCGGCAAACCTTGGATTCCGCATTTGTTCCGTGAGGTATCGATCGAAATTGGTCGTTTTCATGACTTCGTTCTCTCCTGCCAGTCACGCATCCGGTTCTTCAACTCGTCCAGAAACTCCTGCACGGGGCGCTTCCCCGCCGTTGTCTCATAGAACTCTACGCTGAAATCCATGGCGAGGCAACATCATATTTGATGTATGTGCGCATCAGAATGGGAGACTGGCGCTCGCTTCTTCGCGGACGGAAATGCGTCACGGGTCAGAGTCACATTTCCGAGTCAAATTTCCGGAAGATTATACTTGGAGCGCCATCGGAAACCGGCCACGTTTTCGCCCAACCGGGAACAGATCAGAATTATCCGTGCAACGCCTCGATCGCCTTCGGGTTTGAAGCAACGATCTTGAGCAGCGCCCTGGCAGGCCCGGTGGGCTGCGTGCGTTGCTGCTCCCAGTTTTGCAACGTGCGCAGGTTCACGCCAATCAATTTCGCGAACTGGCTCTGGCTGATCTTGGCCGCCTCGCGGATAGTACGCACGTCCGGCGCGGGCAGTTCGGTCGTTCTTACGCCCCGCACGCGCTTTCCTGCCATATGGCGCTTCATTTCGCGCACGCCTTTGACCAGTTGATCGAAATGCTGCTTATCCATTTTTGATGTCCTTCATCAGTTGTGCCAGCGCCTTGATCTGCTCGCGCGTCAGGTCAGCTTGCGAACTCTTAACATAAGCGTAAATCAGGTAGATGCGTTCTTTCGGCACATGCCGGTAGTAGATCACCCTCGCGCCACCCCGCTTGCCGCGTCCTTGTGCAGACCAGCGCAGCTTGCGCAAACCAGAACTGCCCGGGATGACGTCGCCTGCGTCTGGCGTGGCAAGCAAAAACTCTTGCAGTCTGCGCAATTCTTCGTCGCTCCAGTGCTCGGTACGAAAAGCGATGAACGGAGTGAGCTCGACAAAGACCATTGCGCTAACTATACGCTGCGCGCGTATAGCTTGCAACCGTGAGGAAAATTCTGGGCGTTTGGGTGCGATTGCCTGGAAAGTCAGGTACTCGCCGACAAGTCCGAACAATTTGACTCGTCCTTGAACCGTCTGCTAGTTCGCGCGGATACCCGCCTCCTTAACGACGTTCGCCCACTTTGCGATTTCCGCGCGGATTACGGCAGCGAACTGGTCCGGCGTGTCGGCAGGCACCTCGAACGCCTCGCTGCGCAGCCGCTGTTGCATCTCGGCCGATCGGACGATCCTCACGACCTCGACGTTGATACGCTCGACAATGGCGCGCGGGGTCGCCCCGGGAGCAAGCAGCCCGTACCATGCCCCGGCTTCGAAACCCGGCAGGCCGGACTCCGTCACCGTCGGCACATCCGGCATGACGGACGAGCGCTGGAGGCTGGCGACCCCCAGAGCACGCAACCGGCCGGCCTTCACTTGCGGGGCGGACTGCGCGATGCCGCCGAAAACGAGCGAAACCTCCCCGGAGATCACGGCAGAGACGGCAGGCGCGTTGCCCTTGTACGGCACAACCACCACATCGATGCGCGCCGTTCGCTTGAACAACTCGGCGGCGAGCTGCGATGGACTGCCGCCCGATGCCGAAGTGATCTCGCCTGGTCTCACGCGGGCGAGCTGTATCAATTCCTTCACCGAGCGCACCGGCAACGACGGATGGGCGACCAGCACGAACGGCGCCAGCCCGATGCGGGTGATGGGCGCGAAATCCTTGATCGTGTCGTACGGCAGTTTCGGGTACAGGCTGGCGTTCATGCCGTGCGTGCCGTTGGTGCCCATCAGCAGCGTGTAGCCGTCCGGCGCGCTTTTCGCCGCCAGTTCCGAACCCAGCACGCCGTTCGCGCCGGGGCGGTTGTCGATCAACACCTGCTGTCCCCAGGCTTCGGTGAGCTTTTGACCGGTGGTGCGAGCCAGCAGATCGGAGGGACCGCCCGCCCCAAACGGGACGATGATGCGGATGGGCTTGCCCGGATATTGCGCCAGCACCGGGAGCGCGAGCGCGGTCGTTGCCGCCACCGTGAGCATATACAACAGTCTTTGCATGGCACTGCGTCCTTTCTGGCGGTGTCTCAGTTTGACTATCGACATCCGTTCGCCCTGAGCGTAAGGCGTATCACGCCTGGAGTCGAAGGGGGAACCGCCCTTCATGTTTCGACTCCACTACGTTACGCTCAACACGAACGGATTGTAACTGAGACACTACCTCCTTTCTCGTTCATTGACCCCGTCGCAGCAGGAAGCACGCGGAAGCTCGAGGTCATGTTACCGCGATTTCGTGCGACAATCACTCTCCGACAGAGGAGTCACGGGGAAGCGGGGATCTTCTACCCATTCACTTGTTCACCCGTTCACCCGTTCACGGTTCTCGAAACGAGTTTTTGTCAGGGAGAAGATCGATGGCGCAAAAGATGACGGGCGCGCGGCTCTTCGCGCAGATGCTCAAGGCCTACGGCGTCACCCATGTGTTTTTCATGGACGCGATCCTGCGCCGGGCGCTCGCGGAAATGGAGGATGTCGGCATCAAGCGCATTCTCGGGCACTCCGAAAAGGCGGTAGCCTATATGGCGGACGGTTACGCGCGCGTGTCGGGCCGCCCCGGCGTGTGCATGGCGCAGTC
>Ga0209343_10009961_pt1 | contig 10894 bp, 11 predicted proteins | sample RifCSPlowO2_02_FD_184026 | JGI IMG/M metagenome (GOLD analysis project Ga0209343, IMG submission 184026) | Groundwater microbial communities from Rifle, Colorado - Rifle CSP2_plank lowO2_0.2 (SPAdes) (version 2) | ecosystem: Environmental > Aquatic > Deep subsurface > Groundwater | place...
CGAGCAACAGCGCGAGCGCGACGCCCGCGGCGGCGCGGAAGCCGAGCAGCGGCATCACCAGCAGGAACACGAACGGCAGCGCGCAGAGCCAGACGACGAGCGCGAGGATCATCGTGGACGACCTGTCCGTCTTCTCGGCGCGCAGAGTGCTCATGCCGTCGTCTGGCCTTCACGGATACGGGGAGCAACCGCGATGCCACGGCACGGGCGCCGCGCGAGCCTTGAGAATTCCCATGGTTGCAGCGCGGCAGCGCTGCGCGCGCGCCCGGCCTCCTGACGGAACGTCAGAGACGTGCGCCACCGACGGGAGGGGCCGACAATTTGTCAGGCGGCGAGCGGTCGCGGCCGCCGCCGGCGGCCGCGATCCGGTTCGGTGCCCGGCACCACGGACCCTGGGCGAACGTGTCTGGTTCTCGCGGCAACTCGGCCTCGGAGCGCGCCTGGCCCCGTTCTTGAATACCCTGCTGGGGTATCGAGAGGATGACCGATGAGGAGGGGGCATGACGAGGCAGCGCGCGCTGAGACTCGCGGGTGTCGCGCTCTCCACGCTGGCGCTGGTCGCGTCCGGGCTCGGCGGATTGCGCTACCCCTTGCGGGAACGCCGGCCTCAGCCGGGGTGAGGGGGAGGAGGAGAAGATCATGGATGCCGACGAGACACGGATCACCATCACGGAATGCGCCGCAGCCAGGCTCCGCGACATCATGGCGGCGGAGCACCAGCCGGTGTCGAGCCTGCGAATCGCGCTGGTTCGAACGCGCTGCATGGGCGGCCGAGGCTTCACCTACCGACTCGGGCTGGAGGATTCCCCTTCGAAAGACGACGCGGTTCTCGACTACAACGGGCTGACCGTCTTCATCGATCCGGCGAGCTCCGGGTACCTCCATGGCGCGGAGCTGGACTACGTGGAGAGCCCCGAGGGCACGGGGTTCACGGTCAACAACCCGAACGTGGTCGCCAAGTGTCCTTGCGGTCATCACGACATCTTCGAGTGACCCGTCAGCGCCTCGACGTGTGCCGAGGCACGATCAGCCGCGCGCGTCGGGCGCCGTGTAGCCGCGCTCCTTCATGCACGCCGCGTACTTCTCCTCGTGATCGGCGCGGCGCTGGTGCGCCTGCTGGGCGCCCTTCGCCACCAGGGCCTGGTGGCTCGGTTTGCCCTCGGCGCGCGCCGCGTGGTCTGCCAGGCGGTCGCACTCGCGCGAATCTTGCTCGACACGCGCTTCCGTCACGTCGGGCCGGTACCACGCGGGGCCGGCGCAGCCGGCCAGTACCAGGCTGGTCGCGAAGAGTCCGGCTGTCCATTTCATGGCTTCGTGCTCCTCTTGAAGCTGAGATCTCACCGGACCTCGCCGTTCGCCCGCCGCCACATCGCGACGGCAGTCGCGTGGTCGGCCAGCGCGTTGACGACGTTGAGACGCGCGCGCGTCAGGGCGACCTCGGAGTCCAGGATCTCGAGCTGGATGCCCCGTCCGCTCGCGAACCGCTCCTTCACGACGCGGTATTCCTCCTCGGCCTTCTCGAGCCCCTTGCCGCTCGCCCGGACGCTCTGCTCGGCCGCGCCGAGCATCAGCGCCGCCTGGGTCACGTCGCGGGCGATCTGTTGACGGACCAGCGCCTCCGTTTGCGCGGCGCGCTCGTGCTTGGCCTTCGCCGTCTTCAGGGCGTTCTCGCGCATGAAACCGTCGAAGAGCGGCAGCGTGACGACCACGCCGACGGAGTAGCCCTCGGCGCTGTCGGAGCGCGACCGCATCGCATCGGCCTGGGATTCCCAGGCCCGGTTCCGCATCACGCCCCAGTCGTACATATAGCTGACCGCGACCTGCGGGAAATAGCTGCCGTATGCGGCGCGGATGTCGGACGCTGCGGCGCCACGCTGCTTAGCGGCGGCCTGGATCTCCGGGTGCCGGGCGGCCGCCTCGCGGATCGCCTCCTCGACGGACAGCGTGATGGGCGCGACCTCGAGGGTATCGGTCAGCGTGATCGGCGACCCGAGCTCGACGCCCAGGGTGGCCTTGAGCGCGACCACCGCCTGCTCGGTGCGGCTCCGCGCCATGGCGAGCATCTGGATCGCATTGGCCTGCTCGGCCTCGTCGCGCAGCAGGTAGTAGCGCGGGACGCGACCGGCCTCGTAGGCCTGACGCGTGACCCGCAGACGCTCCTCGATCGCCCGGAGGAGGTCGGCCGCCACGCGCGCGTTCTCCGATTCGCGCAGCGCGGCGATGTAGTCCAGGCGCGCTTGCATGGCGGCGTCGACCTCGCTGGCGCGCACCATCGACCGGCCGGCCTCCGCCCGTCGGGCCGCGGCCTGGTAGCCGTACCAGTCGCGGCCGCCGGAGAACAGCGCGTACATCCCGGTCACGTTGGCGTCGCGGGTCTGGTCGGCGTTGAAGACCTGGGAGTTCCGCGCCATCGTGGTGCCCGCCGACGAATAGACGTTCGGCGCCATCCGCTGGTCGGCGAAGTAGCCGTTGGCAGAGACCTGCGGCCAGAAGGGCGCCAGCGCCTCTCGCCGCATCGACTCCATCGCCTGCGCGTCGGCGGCCGTCACCCTGATTTTCAAGTTATGACGGACCGCCAGGTCGACGGCCTGCTCCATCGTGATCGCCCCCTCGATCCGCGGCAGCCCCGCGGCGTGGCCGGGCCGTGAGCCCGGGGCCAGGAGCAGGAACGCGAGGAGCGCGGCGCATGCCGCGCGGTGGCTCATACGCTCAGTGGCCCGCATGCCCGGCTCCCTTCGGCGTGGCCGGCGCCTCGCTGGTCGGCGGTCGCGAGTTCGTGTTCGGCGCCGGCGTCCCGGCGCGCTCTGCCGCGGTCTCGACCTCGGCGATCCTGGCGCCGGCGTACAGTCCGCCGTGGCCTCGCGCCACGACGCGCTCGCCCACGGCGAGCCCCTGGACGATCTCGACGTGCTCGGCGCCCTCCAGCCCGGTGATCACAGGGCGCGGCTGGGCGCGCCCGTCCTCCATGACCCACACGGCTGCCTTGCCCCCGAGCCGCGCGACGGCCGCGCGGGGCACGGTGAGCGTGTCCGAGCGCTCGCCGGTGGTGAAGCGCATGGCCACGTACTGGCCGGGAAGGAAGCGCCGGCCCGCGTTGTCGACGACGACCTCGACGACGGCCGTGCGCGCGCCCTGGTCGACGAACGGGAAGACGGCGGTCACGCGTGCTTGGAGCGGCGCCGAGGCGCCGTTGACCGAGGTGATCGTGACGGGGGAGCCGACGCGGACGGACTGAACGTCCTTCTCGCCCACGTTGGCCTGCAGCCGCACCCGGTCGATCTGCGTCGTCTTGAGAATCGCCATGCCCGGTTGCACCAGGACACCCGGGGCCACCAACCGCTTGACGACGTAGCCCGAGCTCGGCGCCAGGATGCGTGTGTAGTCGCGCACGATCCTGGCGGTCTGGAGCGCCGCCTGGCTCTGGGCCACCATGGAGCCGGCGGCCTCGAGCTTCCGCTGCGCCGCGCCCTCCATGGCGCCCGCCTGCTCGAGCTTGGCCCGCGCGGCGTCACGCCTGGCCTCGAGCGACGTCGCCATCGTGCGCTCGTTCTCGTACTCCTGCTGGGAGACGGCGCCCGCCGCAACCAGGCGCTCGGCGCGCGCGGCCACCGCCCGGGCGTACGTGAGATCGGCGTCGATCATCGCCAGCTCCTTCTGCATCTGGACGATGCCGAGGCGGGCGGCCAGCAGGTCGCTCTCCATCTGGGCACGGCTGGCGCGGGCACCCGCAGCCATCGCCTCCGTCTCGAGCACCCGCGACGACAGCTCCACGTCGTCCAGGCGCGCGACGACCTGGCCGGCGCGGACGGCGTCGCCCGGATAGACGGGGATCTCGACGACGCGGCCGGTCACCCGCGCGAAGATGTCCTCTTCGTTGTAGGGCGCGACGGTTCCCGTGTAGGTGACGGTGCCGGCGATCGGGGCTCGGGCGACTGGCGTGACCACGACCGGGAAGGCGGCGGTCTCGGGCGTCCCGCGGACGCTCATCTCCATCGACCGACCGGCGACACCCGCGTTGGCGTAGTAAGCCCACGCGCCGGCGGCCAGAAGGCCTCCGACCGCGGCGAGCTTCAGCACTGCGGAGCCCCTGCGACGGACTTCTCGTTCCGATCTCCGTTCGACGCTCATGTGTTTCCTCCGTGCACGGTCATGGGCGCGATCGCTCCGAGGCGGGATCGCTGTGCGTTCGTGAGCAGCGCTGCCGCCGCCTCGGCGTGGAGCCGGCGCCGCCGGCGCAGCTCGGCGCCAGCTGCGGCGACCTCGGTCGAGCGCCGCTGGATCTCGGCGAGCGGCGTGCGGCCTGCGGCGCGGGTCTCGTTCATCCAGCGGGAGAACTCCTCGCTCGCGGCGTCGACCTCGCGCTGGAGACGCGCCGACTCGGCGGCCCAGCCCGTGGCGAGCGCGCGCAAGCTCGTACGCTGCGCCGAGTCCAGCCCGAGGACGTCGGCACGGTCGAGGAGGCCGCGCGCCGTCGGCGGGGGCGGTGGCGGCGCCGGCGGTCGCGCCGATGCGGGCGGGTGGGCGGAGGTCGGACGGTGGTCCGGACCCTGCTGGAGCCACGCGGCGCCCAGGGCGAGCGTCACCAGCGCGACGGTCGTGATCGCGTACCGGAGCCGGATCTTCATGCCGCCGGGACCTCCCGCCTCCGCGCGAGGCGCGCGAACCCCGCGCGCAGCAGGCGCGCGAGGTCGTCTGCGTACGTGTGGAGCACAGGAACGACGAACAGCGCGAGGACCGTGCCGATCGTCAGGCCGCCGATCACGACCGTGGCGAGCGGCGCGTACGCGTCGATCCCGGTGCGCGGGAAGAAGGCGACCGGGATCAGGACGACGACGCTGATGAACGAGGTCATCAGGATCGGGCGGAGCCGCACGGGCGCCGCGGTGAGGATCGCCTCGTCGCGCGCCATGCCCTCGGATCGCAGGCGGAGGATCAGGTCGAGCATGAGGACGGCGACGGTCATCATCATGCCGGCGAGGATCACCACGGCCAGGATGGACACCGTCGAGAAGGTCTGCCCGGCCAGCAGGAGACCTCCCAGGATCCCGGTGAGCACCAGCGAGAGGGAGAAGACCATGTTGAGGGGCTCCACGAGACTCCGGAACTGCGCCACCAGGAGCAGGAACATGAAGATGACCGCCAGGTAGAGGCCGCGGAGCAGCCGCTGGAAGGACTCCTCCATCTGGGTCATGTCGCCTCGCAGCTCGGCGCCGTAGCCGGGCGGGAAGTCGATCTTCTCGTGGGCGGCCATGAGGAGGTCCATGGCCAGCTCCATGCTCGGCGGCCCGCCCTTACGATAGAAGCCGAGGACCGAGACGACGCGGCGGAAATTGTCGTGCTCGATCAGCGTCGGGCCTTCCTGCTCGTGGATCTTCGCCACGGCGGCGAGCTGCACGACCTCGCCCTTCTTGCCGACGATCTTGACCTGCTCGAGGTCCGCCCGATCGCGCCGCTGCTCGCCCCGGTAGCGGAGCAGGATCGTGAACTGGCGCTTGTTGTCGAGCCGGTAGAACTCGTTGGTCAGGCCGCCCCGGAGGGCGTAGTAGGCCTGGTCGGCCACGTCGCCGACGGTCAGCCCGATCTCCTGGGCGCGCACCCGGTCGACGGCCACGTGGAGCTGCGGCAGCGTCAGCGACCACGACGTGGCCGGTTGGTAGAAACCCGGAATCCCCGCGGCGAGCTGCCGCGCCTGCTCGCCGATCTCGGCGAGCTTGCCGAGATCCGGGCCGAAGAACACGACCTGGATCGGCGCGGCGCTGGAGGCCATGACGTCCGCGCCCATCTCCTTGATGGTGAGCCGCCGGATCCCCGGGATCGTCCGCAGCGCCTCGGCCTGGACGCCGTCGATCACCTGCCAGATGTCGCGCTTCCGCCTCGACGAGTCGACGAGCGTGACCATCATGAAGGCCGAGTTGACCGAGCCCATGCTGTAGCCGGTGAAGTAGGTGCCGCCGGGCTCGAAGCCGACCTCCGAGGAGACCCTGACGATTTCGGGCTGGGCGAGGAGGAGGCGATCGACGCCGGCCGCGATCTCGGCGGTGCGAGCGAACGACGTCCCCGGCGCGGCCTCGAGCTGGACGAAGGCCTGCGACACGTCGGCCAGCGGCATCATCTCGCTGCCGAGCCTCGGATAGAGGCCGATGCCGAGCGCGATCACCGCGGCGGCGCCGGCGAGGACCGCGAAGCGGTTGCGGAGCGACCAGGCCAGGCTCCGGCGGTACCGGGCCTCCAGGCGCTCGAGCCCCCGCTGGACGGGATCGAGGGCCCAGCGCTTGAACCGTCCCGACGTCGCCCCGGCACCCTCGGCGTGGAGCTTCATCACGTGGGCGGCCAGCAGGGCGGTGAGCGTGAACGACACCAGCGCCGAGGCCAGCAGCGCGAAGACGATCGTCCACACGATGCCCGCGAACATCTCCTGCACGATGCCGCCCGCGAAGGCCAGGGGCAGGAGCGCCACGCAGAGCATGAAGGTGATAGCCAGGACGGCCAGCCGCACCTCGGTGATGCCGTCGACCGCCGCCTGCTTCGGCGTCTTGCCCATGCGGAGGTGCCGCTCGATCGCATGGATGTCGATGATCGAGTCGTCCACCAGCCGTCCGATCGAGAGCAGGAGCCCGATCAGCGTCGAGCTGTTGAGCGTCATCCCGAAGGGCACCATGGCCAGCAGCGCCATGCCGAGCGAGACGGGGATCGTGACGACGGAGATCAGGGTCCCGCGGACGTTGCCGAGGAAGAAGAGGACCACCACGCCCGTGAGCAGGACCGCGAGCACCAGCTCCTCGAGCATGTTGCTCATGAGAAAGCCGACGAACGTCGCGTTGTCGTAGGCGTTCTCGAACCGGAGGCCGGGGAAGTCCTTCTGGATCTCCGCCAGCGCGGCCCGGACTCCGGCGACGACGTCCACCGACGAGGCCTCGGGCTGCTGGATGACCGACACCTCCACCGCCTCCTTGCCGTTGAAGCGGTAGAGGCTGCGCTGCTCGCGCGGGGTGTTCATGACCTCCGCCACGTCGCGGAGATAGACGGTCCGCCCCTCCATGCTCCCGATCGGGTAGGCGGCGACCTCCTCGGGCGTCCGCGCCCGCATGTCGCTCCTGACCTGCACCTCCCGGTCCTGCCACGTGAGCGTGCCGGCCGGGCGGGAGGTGTTCTGCATGTCCAGCATGTTCCTGACGTCGAGGAGGCTCATCCGATAGGCGGCAAGCCGCTCGCGGTCCACCACCACTTGCATCTGGAGCTTCTGGCCGCCGAACGGCACGACCGAGTAGACGTCCTTGACGACCTTGAGGCGATTGACGACCTCGTTCTCGACGATCGTGCGGAGCTGCACCGGGTCGTAGTCCTCCCCGGTGACCGCGAGCGACAGGACGGGCAGGTTCAGCGGGTCGATGGGGAGCACCCAGGAGGGCTTCAGGTTCGCGCCCGTCATCGGCAGGTCGGCCTGCACGACGTTCATCAGCGACTGGACTTCGAAGAGGGCCTTCTTCGTGTCGGTGCCGTACCAGAACTCGACGGTGACGATGGAGAAGCCTTCCTGGGAGGTCGAGCGGACGAAGTGGACGTTCTTCAAGTCCACCATCCGCTCCTCGACGGGCTTGGAGAAGTAGATCTCCATTTCCTCCGCGCTGAGGCCGGGCATCATCGAGACCACGGCGACCATCGGGCTCTCGACGTAGGGCATCATCCGGCGCGGCATCTGGAAGAAGATGACGAGCACCGACAGCAGCGCCACGCCGAGGTAGAAGGCGATGACGACCCAGGGGTGCTCGATCGACCAGCGGCTGATGTTGCCCCGGCTGCGGCCCGGGTCTTGAATCGTGGTCGTGTCAGAGCTCAACGCAGGTCTCCTTGATGGTCACGCCGCGGCAGATGGCCTGGCCGGCGGCGGCCTGAGGGTCGTCTTCGACATCCACGACGCCACGGAGCGTCGTGTCGGCGCCCATGTGGACGACGTAGGGGTGGCGGCCCGGGCGGTGGAAGACTGCCGAGACCCGCCCGGCGATCTCGAACAGGCGGTGGCCGTCATCGTTCGCGAACTCGACGTGGACCCGCGCGCCGGCACGGTTCAGGAATGTGACCGCCCGATCGACCGTCGCCGCCAGCGTCCGGGGTTGCAGGCCCTCGGCGGTGATCGCAATGTCGCCCACTCCGCGGGCGGCCTCCTCGAGGCGCGGGCTCCGGACGCTCGCCGCAACGGCAGCCACGATGACCGCGACAGCGGCCAGCGCGGCGATTCCGGCCAGCACGCGGCGCGCCGTCACGGCTCGCTCCCCAGCGGCACGGCAAGCGTGACCAGCCGCCGTTCTCGCCAGAGCGTCACGCGCACGGTGTCGCCCGCGCGGCGCCCCGACAGCGCCTCGTGGAGGTCGTGGACGTCGCGGACGCGGCGGCCGTCGACCGCCGTGATCAGGTCGCCGCCGCGGAGCACGATGTCGTGGCCCGCGTTCCCCTTGACGGCGCGCACCAGCACGCCGCGCTCGACGGGCAGCTCCTCCATGGATGCCACGAGGGGGGTGACACTGACCGCCGTCACGCCGAGGTCGGGCCGGACGACGCGACCGCTGGCGATGAGGGCCCGGATGATCGGCCTGGCCGTGTCGATGCCGATGGCGAAGCCGATGCCGTGCGCGGTGGGTGCGACTGCCGTGTTGATCCCGACCACCTGGCCCGCCAGGTTGAGGAGCGGCCCGCCCGAGTTTCCGGGATTGATGGCGGCGTCCGTCTGGATCAGGTTGTGGAGACTCGGCAGGCCCGGTTCCTCCAGCGTGCGGCCGAGGCCGCTCACGATGCCGACCGTGACGGTCGGAGCCTCGATCCAGAGCGGGCTCCCGATGGCGACGACGGGCTCGGCGATTGCCAGGCGCGACGAGTCGCCGAGTGGCAGGGCGAGGAGGTTGTCGGCCTCGATCTTCAGGACCGCGAGATCGGTGGCCCGGTCGACACCCACGACCGCGGCCGGAAACGACCGCTCGTCGGTCAGGCGGACCCTGATCTCCTCCGCGCCGTCGATGACGTGGTTGTTGGTGAGGACGTAGCCGCGGCGGTCCACGATGAACCCCGAGCCGATGCCGCGGCGCTGGACCGGCTGGTCCGCCTCGTCGACCTCGACGTACCGGATGGTGACGCTGACGACGGCGGGGAGCACGCGCGTCACCATGGCGGGCACGTCGGCGCGCGCCGTGTGCGAGCGGGCCTCGGGCGTTCCTGGAGGAGTCACCGCCACGCTCGTGACGACGCCCAGCAGCAGGAGCCCCGCAACGACAGTCCTCATCGTTCATCCTCCGCAGGGGGGCGCACAGACCCCCCGGATGACCGCGCGCTCGCACGGGAGCGCACGAACGCTCGTTGACCAGCGTGATCGTTACGACAGACGACAGCGAGCGACTAGCGGAGGACGGGTTTCGGCGGGCGGTCGAGCGGAGCGAGGGCAAGCGGCGGCAGGCCGAGGGACAGCTCTGGGCCGAGCCGGAGGCCGAGGAGCACGAGAACCAGCGAGGTCATCGACGCCGGCACCATCGTCTTTGCGCACTGCTCGGGCGACATGCCGGCATCGTCCGTGCAGTGGACGAGACAGAAGGCGGAGACGAGCGTGAGCCCGATGGCCATCAGGGCGATGGCGCTCCGCATCCAGGCCGCGTCTTGCAGGTGTCCGAGGATCGCGTTCATCTCAGCACAGAAAGTCATGCAAGCGCTGGGCCACCCCGGTCGATTCTACCGGAGGCGGCGAGATCATCGTGGGTAAGTGTGGTTCCCGATTGATGGTCTCGATGGGGATCGGGCGGCGCGCGGGCGCCACTGCGGCGCGGCGGTTGCACCCCACCCGGGGTGCGGACGCCGCGTCCGGAGGGACAATGTGTCTGTCGCCCGCGATTCCTGCCGGCCGGCCCGACGCTCTGTCAAACGTTCTCACGGCTCCACCACGAGCGTGCCCATGAGCGCCATGTGGAGTCTACTGCAGCGGACGCTGCAGTAGAACGGGAATTCGCCGGTCCGGTCCGCGGTGAACTCGACGGTCTTGATCGTGCCGGTCTTGATGGCGCCTGCGTCCACGCCGAGGTGGAGGAGCTGGAAGCCGTGGGTGACGTCGTCGGCGAGCAGGCGCAGGCGGACCCGCTGCCCCCGCTTGACGACGATCCGCGACGGCGTGAAGCCGCCCCGCTCGACCGTGCGAATGACGACGAGCACGTCGTCGCGCCCGACTTCCCGCGCGAGCGCCTGGTAGGAGAGGACCGCCGCCGGGATCCCGGCGATGACCAGCAGCACGACTGCCAGCGCGAGCAGCTCCATGCGTCTCATCACGTTCTCATCCCCCCGCGCCTCAGCCGAAGTAGAGGACCGCGAAGCCCCAGGCCAGGGCGACCAGGAAGCCGGCGACCGGTACGAGCCCGCGGCGCGCGCGCGCCGCGCCGAGGGCCTGGCCGACGATCGTCCGCGCGGCGCGGACAGAGCCCCAGAGACCCGCCAGCAGGAGCGCGAGCTGGGCCCACGGCAGGGCCCGGAGCGGTACCCACGTCCAGGTCGTCGCGCGCGTGCCGAAGAGGTCCCAGCCCCAGCTGAACGGGTCCGAGAGCACGCGGGGCACGTACGAGAGGTTCGGGGCCACGACCGCGAGCGTGAACGCCATCCAGGCGCCAAGGCCGAGCGGCAGGAGCGCGTAGGCGTAGTCGACGAACAGCTTTCGCACGGGCACCGCGCGCACGCCCGCGAGCGTGCGGGAGAGCCACGCCACCAGGAGGTGCAGCGCCGGGAGCGCGCCGAGGACCGCGCCGAGGAAGAGGCCCGCGTACAGCAGGAACGGCAGCCCCGCCTCGAGGTCCGCCCACGACTTGATGAACCCCCAGGGGCCGAGCTTGATCACCGAGTGGGCGAGCGCCGTGCCGACCAGCAGGAGCGC
>Ga0209343_10009963_pt1 | contig 10893 bp, 9 predicted proteins | sample RifCSPlowO2_02_FD_184026 | JGI IMG/M metagenome (GOLD analysis project Ga0209343, IMG submission 184026) | Groundwater microbial communities from Rifle, Colorado - Rifle CSP2_plank lowO2_0.2 (SPAdes) (version 2) | ecosystem: Environmental > Aquatic > Deep subsurface > Groundwater | place: Rifle...
CTGCCGGCGGCCAGCGATTCGACACCCTGCGGGCCCTCCTCGAGAAGGGCTACGCCGTCTCGCGCGTGCGGAGCATGGCGCCGATGGCGCCGCTGAGCGACGAGACGCTGGTGCTCGGGCCGCAGGATTTTCCGGCGACCGACCCGGAAGGGTTAGTGGGGATGCTCGACAAGATGCGTCAGGAACGCGGCCTCCCACAAAGCGGCGCATGGAAGCCTTGGTTCCCGGTGATCGACTACCAGCGCTGCACGAACTGCATGCAGTGCCTGAGCTTTTGCCTCTTCGACGTCTACGGCGTGTCGGCGGACAAGAAAATCCAGGTTCAGAACCAGAGCAACTGCAAGACCGAGTGCCCCGCCTGCTCGCGCGTCTGTCCCGAAGTGGCCATCATGTTTCCGAAGTATCGCCACGGGCCCATCAACGGCGAGGAGATCAGTGCAGACGACGTGCGTCGGGAAGCGATGAAGGTCGACATCTCGGCGCTGCTCGGCGGCGACGTGTACGCGGTGCTGCGCGATCGCAGCGCCCGCGCGAAATCACGCTTTTCTAAAGAGCGCGACGATGACCGGGCCCTGAAGGAGCGCCAAACCTGTCTGGTCAAGCTGCAGCAGGCGCTCGACGTGCCTGCCGAAGTGCTGGCCGCGCTTCCGTCGGCGGACGAGATCCGCGCCAAGGCGGAGGCGGCCATGGCGCGGGCCCGCGAGGCGACGGCCGCTAGGTCCGGATCGTGAGCATGTGATGCTGATTCCTCTGGCGCGGCGTGTGCTGACAGAAGCGGACCCCAAGGTTGTGGGGAAATTCGTTTACAACTTCGGCATCAAGGGCATCCGCTCCGTCGAGCTGTACAAGCGCCGGCTCCGGCGGGGCGAGTCGTTCCCTCCGTTCCTCTTCATTTCTGTGATTTCCGGCTGCCAGCTCCGCTGCCAGGGCTGCTGGGTTGATGTAGAGGCGCCCTCAAAGCGGCTCTCCCTGGAGGATTTGAACCGCATCGTCGGCGACGCGAAGAAGCACGGGAACAGCTACTTCGGCATCCTCGGCGGCGAGCCGTTTCTTCATCCTGAACTGCTGCAATTCTTCGGTCATCACCCTGACTGCTACTTCCAGGTGTTCACGAACGGCCAGCTTATTACCGACGCCGTCGCGCGCGAGCTGCGCCGGCTCGGCAATGTCACGCCGCTCATCAGCCTTGAAGGAACCGAGAGCGTCAGCGATGTGCGTCGCGGACGGCTCAACGTATTCAACAAGACGCTCGCGGGACTGGAGAACTGTCGCCGTCACAAGCTGCTGATTGGCGTCGCCACCAGCGTCTGCCAGAGCAACATCGAGGATCTGGTCACCGAGGAATGGCTCCGTCGCCTGATTCAGATGGGCGTCCACTACGCGTGGTTCCATACGTATCGTGTGATCGGGCCCAATCCCTCACCGGAGTTGGCGCTGCGGCCCGAACAGGTCGTCGCCGTCCGCCGGTTCATCGTGCAGATGCGCAGGCGCCTGCCGATCGCTATCGTCGACGCCTATTGGGATGATCGCGGCGAGGCGCTCTGTCCGATGGCCACCGGCATCAGCCATCACATCAGCCCGTACGGCGACGTCGAGCCGTGTCCCATCATTCAATTCGCCCGTGAGACCGTCCGCGACGGCGATAGCTTCTATAACACGATGACGCAGTCGGCGTTCCTGCGAGACTTCCGGGAGACGGCCGCCGGGACGACGCGTGGCTGTATCGTGCTGGAACGTCCCGATCTCGTGCGGGACCTGGTCGTCAAGCACGGGGCCAGGGACACGACCCAGCGCGGCACGGCGCTGGCCGAGCTCGAACGTCTGCAGCGGCGCAACAGTCAGCACAACCCGGGGCAGGAAATCCCCGAGGATCACTGGGCCTACCGCTTCGCCAAGAAGCATTGGTTCTTCGGATTCGGAGCGTATACCTGAAGGGACGCGGCGCGATGAAGCTGCCTGGTCTTGATGTTCTGCGGGTCGTACCTGAGCGAAGTCGGGCGCCGCAGGCCAATATTCCCCAAACCCTCGCCGAGCGGGAACGCCTCCGCGCGACGATCTCGGGCTATGTTGCCGCCAATCGCGACAGCCTCGTGCCGCCGCTCGTGCTCGACGAACTCCGAACGCATGCGGACCAGCTCGTCGCCGGTACCGGCCTCGATCCCGCATACCGCGACTACGCGGGTGTGCTGCTGAGCAATGAGGTATGGCGGGAGCAGCTCGCGACGGTCCCGTACGAGCGTCGTCTGTTGCTGCTGCCCAAGTGCCTGCGCGTGGAAGACAAATGCCCGGCGCCGTTCGATGAATTTGGTTTATTGTGTAAACAGTGCGGGCTCTGCACCATCCAGGACCTGCAGAACGAAGCCGAGCGCCTCGGCTACGCGGTACTCGTGGCGGAAGGGTCGGCGATCGTCATGTCGCTGATCCAAACGGGCAAGATCGACGCGATCGTGGGCGTGAGCTGCCTGTCGGTGCTCGAGCGCGCGTTTCCATACATGGAAGCCGCGGCCGTGCCCGGCATCGCGATCCCGCTGCTCCAGGACGATTGCAAGGACACGACGGTCGATCTGGACTGGGTGTGGGACGTCATTCATCTGAGCAGCGACGACCGCACCCGGCGCATGGATCTGGACAGCCTGCGCGCCGAGGTCGAGACTTGGTTCGAGCCCGCCGCCCTGGCCGAGTTGCTGAGCCGACCGGCGGCCGGACCGGCAGACGAGGTTGCGCGCGCCTGGCTCAGTCGCGCCGGCAAGCGCTGGAGGCCGTTCCTCACCGTATGCGCATACAAGGCGTGGCAGGATGACCCAGACGCACCCCTTCCTGACACGCTGAAGCGCATCGCGGTTGCCGTGGAATGCTTCCACAAAGCGTCGCTCATTCACGACGACATCGAGGATGGCGACGCGCTGCGCTACGGCGAGAACGCTCTCCACGTCGAACATGGCCTGCCGGTGGCCCTGAACGCCGGCGACCTGCTCATTGGCGAAGGTTATCGGCTTCTCGCCGAATGTGACGCTCCGGCAGCCATTCGCGGCGCGCTCGTGCGCATTGCGGCGGAAGGGCACCGGCAGCTGTGCCTGGGCCAAGGCGCCGAGCTCGAATGGGCGCGTCATCCGCGAGTGCTCAACGTTACGGACGTGCTCGAGATCTTCCGGCAGAAGACGTCGCCCGCCTTTGAGGTGGCGCTACGCATCGGCGCCGCGTACGCCGGCGCGCCCGACGAGGTTCACGAGACGCTGACACGCTACAGCGACGCGCTCGGGATCGCGTACCAGATCCGGGACGATGTGGAGGACCTGACGGTCACCGACGCGCCGGACGACGTGCAGGCCATGCGGCCGTCGCTGCCGATGGCGCTTGCCTGCGAACGCGCAACCGGCCCGGCAAAAGCGCTCCTGCAGCGCGCATGGCGGAAGGAAATCGCGGCCACCGATGCAGCGGAGCTCCGCAGTCTGATTACCGCGACGGACGCCGATGGGCGCTGCCGCACGCTGGTTGAGATGTACAAGGAGCAGGCGATTCAGACGCTGCCCGACCTGCAGAACGCCAGTCTGAAAGGCCTGTTGCGCCGCGTCGTCGGCAAGATCTTCCGCTTCGAGATCCAGGGATGGTGCAGTGAGTTTGAGGCTCGAAATGCTGCAGGTGGCGCGGTTGGCGCCGCAGCAGCTCGGTGAGTCCAGAGATCTCGTCGCCGCGTTCCTGCACAGTCGCCTGAATGCCGACGGCGGGTTTCAGAACCGCGCCGGCGACAGCGACCTCTACTACACGGTTTTCGGGTTGGAGGGGCTCGTCGCCCTTCAGGAACCCGTGCCAGCGGAGGCAGTCGCTTCGTACCTCAAACGGTTCGTTGACGGCGGGGGTCTCGACTTCGTCCATCTCGCCTGCCTCGCACGATGCTGGGCCAGCGTTTCGCGCGATCTCGCTACGGTCCCAACCCGCAAGATTCTGATGCGTCTGGAAGCGTATCGCAGCGCCGATGGTGGCTACGCCCAGGCGCCGGATACTCTGCATGGCAATGCGTACGCCGCGTTTCTCGCGCTCGGGGCGTATCAGGATTTGCGTGTGCCGCTGCCCGAGCCGGAGCGGCTGCTCGACGCTCTGACTCACCTTCGTGCGCGCGATGGCGGATACGCGAACACTCAGCACGATCGACATGGCATCACCACCGTCACTGCGGCAGCCGTCTCGCTGCTCAGGGCTCTCGACGGCCCGATCGATCCGCACCTTGGCATGTGGCTGCTGGATCGGTGCCACGCGAGCGGCGGCTTCGTCGCGACGCCGGCGGCTCCGGTCCCGGACCTGCTCTCGACGGCCACCGGGCTGCACGCGCTCGCCACTCTGCACGTCCCGCTGACTGGCGTCTACGAGAGCTGCCTCGACTTCGTCGACTCGCTCTGGACGAACCGCGGTGGGTTTTTCGGAAGCTGGGTGGACGACACGCTCGACTGCGAATACACCTACTACGGTCTGCTGGCGCTGGGCCATCTCACCGCCGCGGCTCCCGCATGAGCGAAGACGCCGGCGCGCTCGACCGCACGATCGACACGCTCACCGCGCGTCTGCTCAAGAGCAGGACCGCCGGCGGCTATTGGGAGGGACGCCTCGCGAGCAGCGCGCTCTCGACGGCAACGGCAACGGTTGCCTTGATGCTGGAACAGCGCGCCTCCGGCCGCGATCACGGCGGGCTAATTCGCTCCGGAGTCGGCTGGCTCATCGTCAATCAGAACAACGATGGGGGCTGGGGCGATACGGTCGTTAGCTTCAGCAATCTGAGCACGACGATGCTGTGCTGGTCGGCGTTGAGCCTCTGTGTTGATGTACATGAATCAACGCGGACCGCCATTGAACGGGCCGAGCGCTGGCTGGCGATGCAGGTCGGCGACCTGAACGCCGCGTCGCTGAAGCGCGCAATCCTGTTGCGGTACGGAAAGGATCGCACCTTCTCCGCGCCTATTCTGACGGTGCTGGCGCTCGCTGGTAAGCTCGGTGTAGGCGCTGAGGCGTGGCGGCTGGTCCCGCAGCTGCCCTTCGAGCTGGCTGCCTGCCCGCATCAGTGGTTCCGGTGGATGCGGCTACCGGTCGTCAGCTATGCGCTGCCGGCGCTGGTCGCGATCGGCCAGGTACGTCATCGTCACGCACCGACACGCAACCCGCTGTTCGCGCCGCTCAGATCTGCGCTTCGATCGCGCACCCTGCGGGTCGCACGCGAGATGCAACCCGAGAGCGGCGGCTATCTGGAGGCGGTCCCGTTGACGGCGTTCGTTGTGATGAGCCTCGTCTCCGCCGGAGCGGCGGACGACGGCATCGTTGCACATGGAATTCGATTCCTGATCGCGTCGGCCCGTGCAGATGGAAGCTGGCCAATCGATACGAATCTCGCTACTTGGGTCACAACCCTCTCGGTAGGAACTCTGGCGCCCAACGACTGGCTCCCGGACGAGGACCGCCGGCGCATCCTGCAGTGGCTGCTCAATCAGCAGGTCGCGCAGGAGCACCCGTTTACGCATGCGAAGCCTGGCGGATGGGCGTGGACAGACCTCGCCGGTGGTGTGCCCGACGCTGATGATACCGCGGGCGCGCTGCTGGCGATCTGGACCCTGGGTGGGGTAACGCAGCTCAATGCGGCCGTTGCCGGCATCGGGTGGCTGCTCGACCTGCAGAACAGCGACGGCGGCATCCCGACGTTCTGTCGAGGATGGGGCGCGCTGCCGTTCGATCGGAGCGCGCCGGATCTGACGGCGCACGCGCTCGAGGCCTGGAGTGTCTGGTATCCCGCGGTCGCTCCCGATCTGCAGCGCCGAATTTCTAACGCTGTGGAGCGTGGCGCGTTGTACCTCGCGCACGATCAGCGGCCGGACGGAAGCTGGGCGCCTCTGTGGTTTGGAAACCAGCACGTAGCAGGCGAGGTCAATCTGACCTACGGGACGGCCCGGGTTATTGGCGCGCTCGCCGCCACGCTCGCGCGTGATGCACCTGCCACCCAGCGCAGCCTCCGCCGAGGCGTCACATGGCTGCTGGACGCCCAGAACTCGGACGGCGGCTGGGGCGGGGCCGACGGCGCACCCTCGTCCATCGAGGAGACGGGCGTCGCGCTGCACGCCCTGGGCAGAAGTGGGGATCCATCTCCTCCAATAGCCGACGCGATGCGCCGTGGCGTGCGATGGCTTCTCGCCGCGACCGAAGGAGGCCGGCGGACGCCTGCCTCGCCGATCGGCTTGTACTTTGCGCGCCTGTGGTATTACGAAGAGCTGTACCCGCTCGTGCTCGGTCTAAAGGGATTGGCACAGGTGCGTGCCGCGCTGGCGTTGACACCCTCATGAGCTGACGGTCACCGTATTCGCCATCGTTTCCGGTCTTTCTAATGGGAACACCTCTGTGTTGAGAAAACTTACTGTTCGCGTTGCTCTCTTCCTACGCATCGTCGGATCCGTGTCGGCCCAGCGCGTCGCGCTTGCCGACTGGTTCGAGATGCGCGGCCCGAACCGCGATGCATCTAGCGCGAGACCGGCTTCATCGATAGATGGGCGCTGAACGGCGAGAACTTCCTGTCAGATGCAACGTCGCCTGGTAACAAAAGCCGTTTCTCGACGGGCAGAAGGTGTCACGGGCGCTGCTGGACAGGCCCCACCACGCAGAATACGCTTGTACACGAGGTCCGCAATCTTGGATGCCGCCGCCACGCTAACGCCCCGGTCCGATCGAGCCTTCTTCCTCTTCAACGCGCTCCTCTCCAGCGCGGCCGTGGCGTTTATCGCATTCATCTTGCTGCGGGACAGGACGGCGGCGGGCGACCCCGGCCTGGCCTTCATGCCCGCCGTCAATGCGGTCTGCAACGGGCTCTCCGCGCTGTGCCTGGTCGCGGGCTACGTGGCCATACGCCGGCGGGCGGTCCATGTGCACCGCGTGTGCATGGTCTCAGCCTTCATCCTGTCCGCCGTCTTCCTGGTGGGCTACCTCGCTTACCACATCGTCCACGGAGACACCACGTTCACGGGCACGGGATCCCTCCGGGCGGTGTACTTCTTCATCTTGATCACCCACGTGGTCCTGTCCATCACCGTGGTGCCGCTCGCGCTCACCTCGTTCTACTTCGCCTTCACCCACGCCTTCGGACGCCACCGGCGTTTGAATCGCGTGTTCCTGCCCATATGGCTCTACGTCTCGGTAACCGGGGTCGTCATCTTCCTTCTACTACGCGCGTAGCCATCCACGCCCTGTGACAAAGTGTGGGCATGACGGTTCAGGCTGAAGAGTTCTGCCCAACGAGTCCTTTCCAGGAATTCTTTCGAACCGAAGCGGCTACGGGGGCGCTGCTCGTCTTCTGTGCGTGCGCCGCACTCGTTGCGGCCAATTCTGGGTGGGCCGACGCTTACCACCGTCTGTGGGCGATGCCCATCGTCATCACCGGAGGTGAGCACGCGCTGTCGCTTACTCTTCACGAGTGCATCAACGACGGGTTGATGTCGGTCTTCTTTCTCCTCGTCGGTCTGGAGATCAAACGTGAGGCTCTGGCAGGCGAGCTGGCTTCACCGCGCCAGGCGGCCCTGCCTATCGCGGGCGCTATCGGCGGAATGATGATCCCTGCCTCGATCTATTTCCTGACGAACGGTGGAGGAATGGAGGCGCGAGGGTGGGCGATTCCCATGGCGACCGACATAGCCTTCGCGCTCGGGACGCTGGCGTTCGTCGCGCCCGGCGCGCCGAGCGGACTCAAGATCTTTCTCGCGGCACTTGCCATCGTGGATGACATGGGGGCCGTGCTGGTGATCGCACTCTTCTACACGGGTGGCATCGCGTGGGGATCCCTGGCGATGGCAGGCGCGATCCTTTTGTTGCTGATCGCCCTCAACGTACTTCGCGTACGGCGCCTGATGCCCTACTTGCTTCTCGGTCTCGGACTATGGTTCTTCGTGCTTGAGTCCGGGGTGCATGCCACTATCGCGGGCGTGCTGCTTGCCTTCGCGATTCCGACGAGGACTCGTATCAACGCGGCAGAGTACTCGACCAAGGCTCGCCGTTTGTTGGACCACTTCGATCACACCGAGACTGGCGACCTGCTCGTCTTGACGAGCAAGGGCCAACAGGAGGCGATCGTGGGACTGGAGCGCGCCAGCGAAGCAGTTACGGCCCCGCTCCTCCGCCTGGAGCATGCGCTTCATGGGTTCTCGGCCTTCGTGGTGATGCCGCTCTTTGCTTTTTCGAACGCAGGCGTGAGCCTCGGCGGATCGTCGGGCGGAAGCGTGACCCTCGCGGTGATCCTGGGACTTGCGGTTGGGAAGCCACTCGGGATTACCGGCGCCGCCTTCGCTGCGGTCAGGTTGCGGCTGGCCGCGCTGCCAGAGGGCGTGAGTTGGACGGCGCTGCACGGATGCGCCTGGCTGGGTGGCATCGGCTTCACGATGTCACTGTTCATCGCAACGCTGGCCTTCGAAGGTACCGCCTTGCTCGACTCAGCACAAATCGGGATTCTGGGCGGGTCGATCCTAGCGGGCATCGTCGGAACAATCGTCGTGCGCCTTGGAACTCCTCCTGCACGTCAAGAGGGTGCGGCTCTGTCGCGTCGCAGTTCTGGAGCGTGAACGTCGGTAAGCGACGCGAAGCTTGATGTCTCGCTGGAGTCCATCCGACGGATTCCAGGCTGTGGTTCTTGGGATTGCTCTGACTACGTTGACTCCGGGGCGCACAACGAATGTCGGCGAAAACCGGATCGTCTGCGGCGGAGAGCTGCTTTCGGCGGTTTCTTTGGGCGCGCGCCCGGGCGTCACGGTTCCAGATCTGGACGCTGACGGAACTCCGCGAGCGCCGCGGACGAATGGCTAAATAGTGCACAGGGATTTCGGGCGTGAATGGCGCTGTTGTCAATAATATGCAAAGACATCATGTTATTGACACGACAGAAGGGGACGAATGCGGCGTCGCCAATGGAACACCACGCTGTATGAACTCGCCGAAGAGCAGGCAGGGTACCTCACCGCGGCCCAGGCGCGAGAGGCTGGCCTGCACCAAGTGCGGCTCGCGCAACTCCACCAGCGCGGCGACATCGAACGCGTGACCCGCGGCGTGTATCGCCTTACACGATATCCGATCTCGCTGCTCGGGCAGTACATGGAAGCTGCACTGTGGCCGCAGGTGCGCCGGCCCGACGCGCACGGCGTGATCTCGCACGAATCCGCACTCGCGATTTACGGTTTGTCGGTTCACGCCGAAATAGTCGTGAATGACCTTGTCACGCATGCCTGCGATTTGCTTCCATGGGACTTTCGGCTGGTGTGCTTTCGTCTCTTCGGACAGATTCTTGACCGCCTGGCCGATCACTTCCAACGTGCGGAGCGTAGCGTCCTGCCGCATGCGCTCAGCGAAGAACGCGTCACGGCCGGTGTTGGTGTACGTCGTGATGTCGCGGAGTGCGTCGCGGATGTGCTCCAGGTAGACGCGATCGTCTTTCACAAGGAAGCGGCTTCGTCGAGGATCCGCTGTTGCAAGTACGGGCTGAGTCCGCCAACGGTTAGTACTTCGACTCGGCGCCCAAGGAGTTGTCCGAGCTCCTGTTCAAAACCGATGACGTCGAGAAGCGAGCGGCCTCGCTCAACGTCGATCAGCAAATCGATGTCGTTCTCAGGACGATCATCGCCCCGCGCAACTGATCCGAATACACGAACATTGCGCGCGGCGTGACGCGCCGCCAATGACAGAATCTCGTGCCGCCGCAACCTCAGTTCGTCGATGGACATCGCCTAATGATAGCGATTGCTGTGTCGTTTTGGCCAAGGTAGCGAACAGGATTCGATTGGGGGGGGTCTGGGGCCTCAGTCGCGTGAATCAGTGCGCGAAATGCGGGTGTATTCATCAACGGAGGCGGATGTGTTCCGCCCACGTCCGAGTAATGCCTTTAGAGACAACAAGATAAATGGTATTGGAGGCGGCGGGAGTCGAACCCTAAAGAACGCGTTTTTCTAAACTGGTGATGGCGCGCGATTTCTGGTGCTAACGGTTTGATACGGACGCGGTTAGCGGCCTCTCGCTTGTCTCCTGACGTCCCCGCGAATCCTCAGCTTTCGACCGTGGTCTTGGAGACATTTTGGAGACGGGCGGCGGCGCGAAGATAAGCGTTTGCATCGCGAACGGGAACCACCACGTATGTATCTGCGTGGCCGGTTGATCGTGTAAGGCCGATCCGGTGGGCTCGTCCGGGCCGGCGCGTAGCGCACCCTGCCCAGGATTGCCGTGTTACGATTCTGTATTCCAGCTTCCGTGGATCAGGACCGGTTCGTCACCCTCTCGCTCCACATCGACACGAATCGGATCAACGCCAGGACGGCGTTGCCGAACATGAACCAGCTTGAACGCTGGCGCAGCGATGGCGTCATCCTGATGCAGATGAGCAATACCGCTCGGGAGGAGGCTGTCGCGGGCGGTAGTGCCGCCAGGGCGAAGAAGGCCAGTTCCTACATCTTTACGCTGACGATGAACCTGATCGACGACGAGCGCAGGCTCATGCGTGAGATTGAGGCAATCCTCTTTCCAGGCGGAGCGTCCTCCGCCAGTGAACGGAACGACATTGAGATCGTTTTCAACGCCTGGAAATACTCGGCGGTCCTCGTAACTGCTGATGGAGGTTCTCGGCGACAGCCGGGCGGGATTTTGGGTAATCAGGAGGCTCTCGGACGCCGGGGGATTACCGTGATGTCCGATGACGAAGCCGTGGAACTGGTGAGAGATAAAATTAGGCAACGGGACCGACTGATGATCGAACGTTGTCAGTGGGAAGGGCGTCCGTTGCCGGTTTGGATCGGTCAGGACTAGAGCGTTTTCTGGTTGTACATAGTACGGCCATCGTGGTACTTCTGTCGCAGGAGGCGCCATGGCACCGTACTCGATGGATTTGCGGAAGCGCGT
>Ga0209343_10009964_pt1 | contig 10891 bp, 5 predicted proteins | sample RifCSPlowO2_02_FD_184026 | JGI IMG/M metagenome (GOLD analysis project Ga0209343, IMG submission 184026) | Groundwater microbial communities from Rifle, Colorado - Rifle CSP2_plank lowO2_0.2 (SPAdes) (version 2) | ecosystem: Environmental > Aquatic > Deep subsurface > Groundwater | place: Rifle...
TAAGCGACACCCCGAGCGCCTTGGCCAAGGCGGTCAGCACACCGGAGCTGGGCGTGCTCTCGCCGCGCTCGTACTTGCCGATCGCCTGCGCGGTGACCTTGCCGTCCATGGCGGCCGACAACTCTCGAAGCGAATACCCAGCCTTTCGCCGGGCCAGTCTCAGACGGTCCGCAATCATCAGTAGCTCCCTCTCGCCGGTTTACACTTGACAAAGTTCATATGCATTGTAAACTATGCCTGTGAGTCCAGCAACTGGAGACTGAACATGCATGATCCGAATGCACCCGGATTGATCAACGCACTGCTGGCGAACCGGGCTGACACGCCGGTGCCGGCGCGCCCTTTGACGCTGTCGGCGCTGTCGCGCGGCCTGTTGGGGCTGGATAGCAACCCCGGTGCGCTTTCGTCGTTCCTTACGCCGCAGCCTCGGCAGCTCGGCGCGCTGGCGCAGCTTTTTGCCGAATCGGAGCACGATCGGCTGCTCGAGAAACTGCGCGCCCGACTGGTGGCGAACCTGTACTCGGACATCAAGGTCGATCTGCCGGGCTACGTGAAGCCCGACCGGATCGTCTGGACCGACACCCAGCGGGGTCACGAGCCGGATGCCACCGCCTACTACCTAATGAAGCAGCATGTATTTGAAGTCGAAACGGCCGACTCGCTCGGCGACGAACACACGTACGAGCAATGCCGGCTGTTCGCGGCGTACGTGCGGGACAAGTTTGCGGAGTTCACCTTGATCGTTCCGAGCGGAAGCGGCTTCGCGGCTCGGTCTCAGCTCCACCGCTGGGGCCTGAGCGCTACCGTGCTGGAGATCTAAATTTTGAACCCCACGAACTGTAGCTCCGGCAGCAACTTCTACTGGACGTCTGTCGCAGGGGTTCTGGTGGTCTCACTCACCGTTCACGGCATGGCCGTGCCCCACGACTTCGGTCATCCCCAGTTGCCACAGCAGGAACATATTGAACTCTCCTCAAAGAGTACGGCGACCGTCAGCATTTACGGGACAGGCTTTACGATTGCCAGCAGCGGAAGCACGCTTCCGTCCACAGGCCAAGCGATTCGCTACTGAAGCATAGGGGCGCGGCAGCGCACCCTCCAACGAATCCCGCTGTCCCCAGCAGTGGCACGGCGTACGTTCATGCGTCCTCGTCCTCCGCATCGCGGCCCATCCGGGATTTGAACTCGTAGGCATGATGAAATCCGATTTCTAGCAGCCTCCAGTGATCATAAGCGTCTTTTTCACGAAACCCTGAAGCTCAGTATCGTTGATCAACTCCGTCGCCGCGTTCAAACCCTCCCCGTGATGGTAACGGCGTGTGTACTCATTGAGCGCGTCAAGGTCGTCAAGCAGAGCATGAAGGGGGGACGCGGAACCGGTGATCCTGACCTTGCCGATAATCGTGCCAAGCGTATCGGCGGTAAACTCCGCCGGATAGAGGTTTCGGCAATAGGTCTCCAAGACGGGCCTGATCTTGTTCACGATGTCCCTGGAAGCGCCCTCACCCGTGTGGTAGTAATCCGCAAGGGCTTGTCGGTCCGCGACGAACCGCGCTTGCGTTGCCTGCTCGATGTCCCATTCTGAAATGGTCGTGTTGCGCACGCCGATCCGCGTCAGTTGGAGGCATTTCCGGTTACCGGCCTCGGAAGCAAACCGATCCCAGATACGCTTCAGGAAATTCTGATCGTGCGACAAAACAATGATCTGCGGACAGCTTTCGCCGCATTTCTTGATTTTCTGGACGGTGCAGTCCTTCCGGAAGTTGTCCTGGCTATTGAACGGATCGTCGAAAACGACGATCTTGCCGGCCTTTTCCGGATCGTGTTCCAGTTGCGCGAGGAACAACGCGAGGGCAAGCGTGCTCTTGTCGCCGGAGCTAAGCGTGTTTTTGAAGCTCGGCCTGTCGAGAGGCGAGTTGGAGTCACCTAGCTCTACGGGCGTTTCATTGATGAAAATCTGGTAGCTGGAGCTGGCAACGCCCCCGGGATAGCCGTGCTTGGTGCCGGTGATCCGGAAGCCAGCCTGGAAATCGTCGAGCAACTGGTTAATAGTCCGCTCGTATCTACCGATGACTTCCTCTGTGTACCTGTCGAGTTTCTCCCTGACACTTGCTTTCTGGTCTTCCAGGGCTTTCTTCGCTGACACCGCAGTCTCGTAGTCCTGGCATGCTGCGATCGCATCAGCTTCGTGTCGTCTCTTCGTCGCCCGGAGGCGGGTCAGGGTGCTTTCGACGGCTCTGAGATCAGCGGCACTGGTCGCGGCCTTTTTCGCCGTAATGGCGGCATTTGCATTTTGTACGGCCTGATTGTAGGTCGCGGCATCACCCTGCGCGGCGATAAGGGCCGCATTGGCGGCCGTGAAGGACGCATCCGCTTGCACGAGATCGAGCGGGCGCCGGGCCTTTTGGTCGAGGAGAGCGAGGGCGCTTTGCCGGAGAGTCCGCAATGTGTCCCCGACCTTGTCGGCGCCGGCCAAGGCCGGCGGTGTAATGGCGCAATATTTTGACCAGAATTCGACCGAGGAGACGTTCTGGTCGGTAATTCGCTCGATCCGCCCAATCTCCCGATCGCCAAACGCGGCATCGATCAGTTGGCGGAGCGCGCTGATCTCGGTCCGCAGGGCGTTGTAAGCCTCACCGAAATAGGCTTTGTACGCTGCGATCAGCGCGACGCCATCGAGAGACTGGCTGCAGAACGGGCACGCATCGTTGCGGACGTATCCCACGCCTTCGGAGAGCCAAGGCTCGCCACGCTCATGCATGGCGTGCGATTCGATCTGCTTTGCTATGCGGCGCTCCGCGTCCTCTGAAATGCCTTTGATCGTTTTGCCAAGCAGTCCTACAAACCCAACTGGAAAGGTCGGTAGAACCAATTCCGCCAGACCAGCGCGGCCTTTGATCTGGTCTGCCTGCTTGACGGCCTCAAGTTCTCTTTCCTTCTCGCTAATCTTGGCGTCTATCTCCGTGTCTTCCTGCAAGAACGAGAAGACGTCGACGGTGAGCCCCTGCGGAACCACGGCCTGAACCGCCGCACGTTTCTCCCTGATTGCGGTACTTTTCTCGCGGCTCGCCGCGTCTAACTCTTCGATCTGGCGCGCAAGATCTACGCCCTGTTTACCAACGATTACCCTGTAAAGGTTACGTTTGTGGTCGAGGCTAACCGCATCGCCCGAATAGACGTTTTCGGAAACAAACGTGGAGTCAAAGATCGCGAGGTTGGATACCGTTGTGTTCCACGCAGCTGTCTTGAAAGCGGCGGTCCCGCCATCCACGAGAATCATAATTTCAGGTGCGCCATCGGTGGTTCCGAGCGTGGTGCGCCCAAGCACGTGGGCGGCATCGCCCGACTGGAGAGAACGCAGAACGGCGCAGAGAGTGGTTTTGCCTCGACCGTTTTCCGCAAACATCACGGTATAACGCTTGAGTTCAACATCTCCGGCAGCGCTGTAGTTCAAGAATCGGCCGACGTTTTTGATCGAGATGATTTTCTTGAGCATTGCTTATCGCTTTTTTCGGTCATGATGCAGCCGTTTACGCGCCACGACTTATCCGTTCTGCCGGCTATGCCCCCATCGTAGCCCTAACGCGCCCCGGAGGGCCTGAGGCGACTGACTCATTCGTCGTCGTCCTCCGCATCACGGCCCATGCGGTACTTGATGTCGTAGTTGATGATGAAGTCCAACTCCTCCTCCGTGAATCCGTAGTGCCATGCCAGCATTCGGTCAATATCATCGAGCAGCGACTTGCTAGCTTTCGGATAGATGCACTGCACGGTCAATGTATCGTGCTGGAAACGCATCTGCCGGTCCATGGAGTTCCGCTGCAAGTCCTCCATCAGGCGGGCACCGAGTTTCGCCAAGGGTGTCTTCACGTTACTTGCCGCGAGAGCGTCAAGATTGACGGGGAAAGCATCGACTTCGCGTTTGTTAACGTGACGACAGTCTGAAAAGACGGTCACAAACCAGTAGAACAAGTTAGCATTCAGACAGCAAAGCGCCAACTGCGCGTGCTCTATGGTGCCGAAGTTCAATGCCTTAAACTCGCTGGGAGGGCGACGTCGGCCTCTTCCGTCCAGCACGCGAGGCTCAAAGTCGAGTACTTGAAGAAAGTAGCCGACCTTTCTTGAGTAAAAAATGTGATGTTGGCCTGTACGACTGTAGAACGCACATAACTGTCTACGTTGATCAGCCAGTTTCCTCCCGATTGACAGTTCTAAGGTAGAGCATATCTTCGGCATTGTCCGCTCGACCAGTGTTGGCAACGACGAGACGAATTGTAGTTTCTCAAACAGGGTCGCGCGTTCGTCGGCCAACCACTTGTTGTAACGCGTAGAGAAGAGCTGCGATGAACGTGCCGGCCGGCTCAAGAGATGGATGGTCAACCGGATATGCTCCAGTCCATCAAAAAGGCGCGAAGGCCGGTCATCGTACGAACTGAAGTGGTCCTCACGCCGAGCCAGCAGTTGTTGCAAACTCCAGTAACGGTCCGTTGAAACAGAAGAGACGGGAACGATATAGCCCTGCCGACCTTCCTTCCGCCCGAGCGCGGCACAACGTTCGATAACGAGTGCGTAGAGATTGCCGCTCTCTTCGCAGGTGAAGCCGCGAAGCTCGTAGTCGTTCAGAGCATTCAGCTCGACATATGGCGGGTTGCCAATGATGATATCGAACCCCCCGCTGTTCATGATGCCGTAGAAATCTACGAACCAGTGGAAAGGGTGGTGTGATTCTAGCCACTCGGCATAGCCCTCACCCCCTGCTCCCCTCCGGGAGGGCGAGGGAAATCGAATGCCGTATTCGCCAGCGAGGTAGCGGTTGAGCTCGTCATCCAATGCCTTCAGTCGCTTGCGCAGTTCCTGCTTGTCCTCGGTGGGCACAGAACCATCACCTTCGATCTGCCGCCCACGAAATGCGTCGAAGGCCTGCTGCAAATCCGCCGCCGTTACGGCGATCGTGTCCATGGCATTGTCGAAATCGAGCTTGCCCGTCACTGCCCGCTTCACCTCGTCATACGTGGCGTAGCCCACGAGCGTATTGCCGGCGCGGACATTGAAGTCGATGTCCGGCAGCGGTTCGATGCCCAGGTTCGCGTGTGCCTCATCTGGCTCGACCTGCGCCGCGAGTTTGAGGAAGAGGCGAAGCTTGCAGATCTCCACCGCCTCTTCCATGATGTCCACGCCGAAAAGGTTGTTGAGAATGATGCTCTTGAAGATGAAGTAGCGCCGATTGGGGTGCGCCGCCACGTGCGCCAGCACCCGGCGGAAATCGGAGAACTTCTCGGGCCGGTGCTTCTCGCCGGAGCGGTCGAGGTCTGCGACGAACGCCTCCATGCGGTCGAGACAGGCTTCGTACAGCAGCTCGAGGATATTGAGCGCGGCGAACAGGAATGCGCCGGAGCCGCAGGTTGGATCGAGGATCGTGACCTTCACGATCGCGTGCCAGAAAGCGCGCAGCAGGTCCGGACCCTCGCAGGTCTCGATCACGTCCTGCGCGAACTGGCGGATGTCGAGGTTGAACGTGATCAGGTCGTTGACGTCGCAGATGTCACCGGCAGCGAGCTTGGCTCTGATCTCTTCGTACCGTTTGCGCCGCGCGACGACTTCGCGCCAGATTTCCGTGGGGAGCGCGTACTCGGAGGGCGCAGGTTTGTTCCAGCCCCTGCGCAGCTCCAGGGTCTGGATGGGGCCATCACCAACAGGCTGGTGCAACGTGGGCGGATTGAGCCCAACAGCGATTTCGGGCGGGAGCGGCTTTTCCACGCCGTGGCGAACGGCGGGATAGATGTAGCGGTCGGGATCCTCCCGCAGCAGGTCCCATACGGTCGGACCCTTGGGGTTCTCGAACGCCACCTTGCACTTGCCGCGGGCGGCATCGAAGAGGTAGGGAATCACCGTGTTCTTGCTGATGTATTCGGTGATGTCCTCCTTGCTGTAGTACGCCCCCATCTGCTTCTGGTTGATGTACTTCTCGAAGATGTAGCCGAGCACATCGGGGTTGATCTCGTTGTCGGCGCGCAGCGGGCGCTCGTCGAGATGCCACTGGTACTGGTCGAAGTAATCGAAAATCCGCTCGAACGCCTTGTCTGGAATCTGGATGGCCTTGCCGTAGCGCTCGGGTTTTTCGAGTTCGTGAATATCGAAAATGCCGCCGTTCAGATACGGAATCCGCCCGATCAGTTTTTCGAGTTCCGGCGTGCGCTGCCGGCCGCCCAGACCCTCATGGAAAAGCCGCAGCAGAAAGTAGCGATAAAAGGAGTAAAACTTGTCCCGGCCGTGCTCCTGCTGCAGCCGGCGGAGACGGTTGCGCAGGTAGTCATGGTCGCCGTCGAGGAAGCCCTTGCGCTGAACAAAGTACACAAACATCAGCCGATTAAGCATAACCGAGGCGTACCATTCATGGTCCGCCTTCTCGGCAATGCCGGTGATGAATTTGGTGAATGCGTCCTTCTCCTTGCGGAACAATTCGTAGAAACGCTTCGTAACCCGCTCGACATCGAAGCCGCGCTGCACACGGCGCGCGACCTCCGGCAGGTTGACGCCCTTTTCCTCCTCTTCGAGGGAGATCAACAGGGGTTCGAGCTTTTGCAGGAGCGCATCGCCGGACTGGTGCTTGTGAAAATGGTGCTCGCGCGCGGCGACCGGCTGGCCGGGTTGGCGGCGCACCCATTGCCAGACCTGGGTGGTTTTCGCCGCATCCGCATAGATGATGAGGTTTTCGCGCGTGGAGCGGGTGACCTGCCGCTCGATCCTGCGGCGGGTCGCGTAGGCGGGGATCGCGGCGTCCGGCGCCGCGGCGAAGTGATAGACGACCAGCCCGCACTTCTCCGCGACCGCGTCGAGCGCGTAGGACGCGCCCGGAACACTTACATCGAGTCGCGCCCTATGCGCTGCCCAGCCGAGTTCCTCGATGAACAATTTCCGGAACTCGAACCACTGCAGCAATTCCCGTGTCCGAGCAACGTTGAGGCCGGTCATGCCGCCTATCCCGCTTTTCCGGCCAGCCCGAGGGAGCAGATGATGCGCGGCTCCTGCATCTCTTCCTCCTCATGGATGACGCATAGCCGCCCCTCCTCGCGCACGGCGACGACGAGTTGCGCCAGCGCATCATCGGAAATCCCGGAGCGCAACTGCCGGTTAAGCGTGTCCACCGCCGTCTGGCGCAGTGGGTGCCGGTAAATGTCGTCGATCGCCTTGATGAGTTCCTGGGACTCGAACAATGTGCCCTTGACCTCGTCGGCGTAACGCTTGAGCCGCTCGTAGGTGCGGAAGCGCGCGCCTTTGGGACTGCCAAGCTGGCCTCCCACGGAACGTTCTTCGCTCAGCACCAGTTCCACACCCTTCCTCAGCAGTTGGTGATGGCTGGGCAGGCGCGGCAGAGCGGGTTCCGACGGCTCACACGCCGCGGCCCTGAGGATCGCGAACTGCGACTCGGTGATCGCGGTGCCGTCATCGGCCATCCACGCCAGCGCATCGTTGCCGTCGGGCGTGCGCAGATAAATGAGCACGCCCTGCCGGCCGTTCGCCGCTTTCGGAATCGCCTTGGTCGAATACGAAACCGGCGGCAGGTCCGGAATGATCTTTTGCAGCTCCTCATCGCGATCGATGGCATTTTTCCAGATCTGGTAGGCGTAGGACGCCAGGTCCACCTCGGTTTCGTCGTCGCCGTCCAGAATTCCCGATTTCTCGGTGAAGAGATCGCGCAGGGATTGCGCCTCGTTTTCGTCCTCGAAGAACGCCTCGTCGGTCCCAATAACCTCGGCGTTCTCCCGCAGCCGCGCACGCACGCGGGAACGCAACCGAATGATGCGCTCGACGCCCTCGGCCGGCAGGAACGAGTAACACAGGATGACTTCGGCCTGCTGGCCGATGCGGTCGACCCGACCCGCGCGCTGGATCAACCGAATGATCGCCCACGGGAGGTCAAAGTTGACGATCACGGCGCAGTCTTGCAGGTTCTGCCCTTCCGACAACACGTCGGTCGCGATCAGGACGCGCAATTCATCTCCCGGCATCTGTTCCGTCTTGCCGTTTGAAACCGGGCTGAACCGCCACGCCAGCGCGGTGGGGTTTTCGACGTCGCCCGTTGCACAGGCGACCGCGGAGAGTTTCCTGACGCCGCACTGCGCGTTGATATAATCCGCAGTATCCGCAAATTGCGTGAAGATCAGCACCTTCTGGTTGCGGTGCTTTTTCTCGATCAGGTCGAACAATGCAGCCAGCTTGGCGTCTTTCTCGGGATTCCAGTCGCCGCAACGCGCGAGCACCCCGATCAGCGCGCGTGCGTCGTCCAGCAGGTGTTCGGCCAGTGCTGGTGCGAAGAAACGGGGGCTCAACCACTTGAAGCGCCTCCTGCCGACAGTCGTGTACGTTCCGTAAATCTCCGTCGCCCGTCGCTGGAACTCGGCCTCGGTATGTAGCCCCGCGCCTGGCAGGCCGGGCTCCTGCTCATCGCCATTATCCGTATCCTCGTCCGGCAGGAGTTGCGCATTCTCGTCCCCGTCATTGGTGGCCGCGTCCAGAATCGCCGAGTCCTGGGTTCCGATCGGCAGAGCAAGGCCGTGCTCGATCGCGTGCAGGTAGATGAAGTTGCGCAGGATGTGCCGCTCGATGGAGAGGAGAAAGGCGTGTCCACTGCTCTCCAGCCGCTTGAACAGATTGGTGCGGCTGAATCCCATCAGGCGCTTGCCCGCGCGCGACAGGTCTTCCAGTTGCCGGGCTTCGGCCGCGGTCGGTGGCTGGTCGGGGGTGGGGCCGAGGTAGTTCCCCAGACCGTACCGGGGCAGGCGCAACCCGTTTATGACCGCCACGACATCATCCGCGTAAAGTCGGGCGTACGGATCATCGGCGTTACGTTCGTCGATCTTGAACTTGACGGTTCGCGGCTTACGCTCCGGGAAGAACGACCGGGTGCCGTCTTCCAATTGAAGGTACTTGCGCCCGGTGGCGGGATCGGTGTCGGCGTAGTTTTCCTGGATAAACCCGCGCGTCCGACGCACCATGTAGAGGCGCATCAATTCCCGCCAGTCATCGGCATGGAAGCTTTTCTCGAAGGCCGCGATGGAGTGGGGCGACGCCTGGTGGCGGCGGATGAATTCGGTTTCGCCAAGTTCGCGAATCAACGCCTCGGGCCGGATGCCGAGGTTGATGTCCTCCTCCACAAACAGGCGAAGCTGGTTCGCGAGGTCGAGGTAGCTCTTGTTGTACGGCGTTGCGGACAGGAGGATCACCTTGCTGTCGTTCGAGCGGATGTAATCCTGTATCGCCTTGTAGCGCTTGCCCTCGCGATTACGCAGATTGTGGCTTTCGTCGATGATGATCAGCCGGTAGCGCCTCAATTGATGCAAATCCCTGATTGCCTGTGTGATCGACAGCACCCGCGCACGCATCCGGTATTCGCTGCGGTAGTCCTCCCACATCGGCACCAGGTTCTTGGGACAGAGAATCAGCGTTTCCAGGCCGTGGTCGTCCTCGAAAATGCGGGCAACCGCCGTTGCCATGAGCGTCTTTCCGAGGCCGACCACGTCACCGATCAGCACGCCGCCGCGCTTGTTGAGATGATGCGCGGCAATCTTGACCGCCGCGGCCTGGAACTGGAAAAGTTTGTTGCCGAAGTCGCGGGGAATCTTGAATTCGTTGAGCCCTGCCCGCGCTTCGTTGGACAGGTGGTACGCCATCTTGACGTAGATGTAGTACGGGGGCAGCGGCTCGACACGCGCCCAGCTTTCCTCGATGATCCTGACGAGTTCGTCGGATATATCAAGACACCACCGGTCGTTCCACAGACCCTCGAACCACCTTGCGAGCTTGGCGCAGGCGTCGTGATCCAGTACGTCGATGTTGAGCTCGCCCTGCCTGGAGAGCCCCGACATGGTGAGATTGCTGCTGCCGAGATACCCGACCGAAGGCGCAATCGGATCGGGACGAAACAGCAGGTAGAGCTTCGCGTGCAGCGGATGCCGGAGAAAAAGCTTGACGACGACCTTGCGGGCGCGAATCTGGGACGCCAGCCGGCGTAGCCCAGTCTCATCTTCATCGGTGGGAACGCCCCAGGCGAGCTGCTCGCGAAATTCCAACGCCAGCTTGCGGCGCAGGCGCACGGCCGTTGGCTGATCCATTTCCTTGTCGCGCCTGATCAGGCTGACAATTTCGTGGAGTTCCTCCTCCGGCGGGCGCTGCATGCCGACCATCAGGCGGCAGCAATGGCCGTCACCGCCCGCCCATTTCTCGACGTACGTGTCGAGCTGCTTCCAACCCCGGAGATTGAAATAACCGACACAGAAATCCGCGCGGTCCGAACGGTCGAGAGTTTCCTGCAGTGCAGGCAGGAGCGCCTGTTCGATGTTATCGAAGATGCGGGGCATCAGACTTGTCCCATGCAGTCGCACTCATTGAGCCAGCGGGCGAAGATAAATGGGGCCAGTGTAAATTTTTCGTGGCGTGGGCTTCGCGCGAGATGGGAATCTTACGCTGACCCCAGTTATTGTGAGTGTCCGATTACCCCTGAACCTTAGCCGTCGCGCCGGCTATGGCTTAGGCGCGCTGGGCTCCGGGTATACGTCGGGCCCGTAATGTTCCCGGATCCTCTTGAGGAAATCGCCCGTGGGCGGGGCGTAGGCGAAACGCTTGCTGGTGAAGCGCCCGGTGAGGGCTCTTAACTTGACCGCCATTTCGCCCATCTTGATCAACTCAAAAATACCGTTCACGATGGGTGAGCGGGCGGGTCCCCAGGCGTCAAGTGACGCATGACGGGTACCCATGCACCGTTTCGAATCGCGTCACGAAAACCTCGGTGTGCAGGCGGCGCTTGATTTCTTCCGGGTCGGCGCACTCGAGGAACAGCTCGACCGCTTCTTTCAGGTTCGCGGTAGCCGCCTCTACAGTTGTACCCTGGCTT
>Ga0209343_10009965_pt1 | contig 10890 bp, 10 predicted proteins | sample RifCSPlowO2_02_FD_184026 | JGI IMG/M metagenome (GOLD analysis project Ga0209343, IMG submission 184026) | Groundwater microbial communities from Rifle, Colorado - Rifle CSP2_plank lowO2_0.2 (SPAdes) (version 2) | ecosystem: Environmental > Aquatic > Deep subsurface > Groundwater | place...
GGGCCGGTCCCCGGCCGGCCGACCTCGTCCGGCGAGATCGTCGCCGCGGCGCGCGCCACGCGCTCGGCCACGATCGCCTACACGTACACGGAGCCCACGATCTTCTTCGAGCTGGCGCTCGAGACGAGCCGCGCCGCCGTCGAGGCCGGGCTGAGGAACGTCTTCGTCACCAACGGCTACATGACGCGCGAGGCGCTCGACCTGGTCGGCCCCGTCCTGCACGGCGCGAACGTGGACCTCAAGAGCTTCTCCGACCGCTACTACCGGCGGGTCTGCGGCGCGACGCTCCGGCCCGTGCTCGAGACGATCGAGAGTCTGCGCGCGCGCGGCGTCTGGGTCGAGGTCACGACGCTGCTGATTCCCGGCCGCAACGATTCGGACGAGGAGCTCGGTGCGCTCGCGCGGTGGCTCGCCTCGGTGGACCGCGAGATGCCCTGGCATGTCTCGGCGTTCTACCCCGCCTACCGGATGACCGACGTGCCGCCCACCCCGACCCACGCGCTCCACCGCGCGGCCCGCATCGGACGCGACGCCGGGCTCCACTACGTGTACACCGGCAACGTCCCGGGTGACTCGTGGGAGAGCACCGCGTGCCCCCGGTGCGGACGCTGGCTCGTGCGCCGTCGGGGCTTCCGCGTCCTCGAGAACGTCCTGGCCGGTGGCCGCTGCCCGGACTGCGGCACGGCGATCGCCGGCGTCTGGGCGTGATGCGCCTCCTGGTCGAGGCGCTCGACCAGGCCCCCGTGGCCCGGCGCCGGATCGAGCTGGTGGAGCGCAAGGGCCTCGGCCACCCCGACACGATCTGCGACTCCCTCGTCGAGGCGGTCTCGATCGCGCTCAACGCGATGTACCTCGAGCGGGCCGGGGCGATCCTCCACTACAACGTGGACAAGGCGTTGCTCGCCGCGGGGGAGTGCCGGAAGGCGTTCGGCGGAGGCGAGCTCAGGCGGTCGATGGAACTGGTGCTGGGGGACCGCGCGACGTTCGCGCTCGACGGCCGCAGGCTGCCCGTCGAGGAGACCGTGCGCGCAGCGGTGGATGCGTGGGTCGCCGCGCACCTGCCGCGCGTGCGGCCCGGACGCGACCTGGTGACGCGCCCCGTGCTGGCGCCGGGCTCGGAGGAGCTGACGCGTATCTTCCGGGAGCGGGGCGCGGTGATCGCGTCGAACGACACCTCGGGGGCGTCGGGGTACGCACCGCTCTCGCCGACGGAGCAGCTCGTGCTCGACGTCGAGCGTTGGCTGAACGGCCCCGGGTTCAAGCGCGCGTTCCCCGACACGGGCGAGGACGTCAAGGTGCTCGCCGTCCGCGAGGACGAGCGCGTGATGCTGACCGTCGCCATGCCCTTCCACTGCACGGCGGTGGCCTCCGAGCACGCGTACTTCGCCCGCAAGGAGGAGGCGCTCGCGGCGCTCGCCGCGCGCTTCGCCGAGGCCCCGTTCGCGCTCGACTGGCGGCTCAACAACCTCGACCGGCCGGGGGCGGGGGAGGAAGGCGCGTACCTCACACTCACCGGCACCTCGGCCGAGGATGCCGACTCGGGGCAGGTGGGGCGCGGCAACCGCCCGAACGGCCTCATCGCCTTCGGGCGGCCGACGGGCGGCGAGGCCGCGGCCGGCAAGAACCCCGTCGCCCACGCCGGCAAGATCTACAGCGTCCTGAGCCACCGCCTGGCGGCGCTGGTCCACGCGCGCTGCCCCACGCTCGAAGAGGTCTACGTGCACCTCGCCGCCCGCATCGGCGAGCCCGTGGACCACCCGTGGACCGGCGTGCAGGTGGTCCTGCCCGCGGGCGCGGCGCTCGGCGACGTCGAGCCCGCCGTGCGCGAGGTCGTCGAGGGCGAGCTGGCGCGCCTGCCGGCGTTCCGCGACGAGCTGATCCGCGGCGCCCACCCCGTCTGCTGACTCCCTCAGGTCGCCGGTGGCCAAGCATCGGAGGCTGGCATATACTTCATGGCTACTCCGATCCCCACGGAGGAACGCCAATGACCCCGAAGAATCTGGCCAGGCGCATCATCGTCACGCTCGTGCTCGCGTCCGGTCTGCAGCTCGTGACGCCGGTCGCATGGTCCGCCGAGATCAGCCTCGTCCCGCTCGCGTCCGGGCTGGCCAATGCGGTCTCGATCAGCCACGCGGGCGACGGCTCGGGGCGGCTCTTCATCGTGCTGCAGACCGGACAGATCGTGATCTACGACGGCCAGCGGGTGCTCCTGCGACCGTTCCTCGACATCTCCCGCCTGGTGTCGTGTTGCGGCGAGCAGGGGCTCCTGGGTCTCGCCTTCCATCCGCAGTACGCGAGCAACGGCTTCTTCTACGTCAACTACACCGACCGGCGGGGTAATACGGTCGTCGCTCGCTACTCCGTGTCCAGGATCAGCCCGAATCTGGCGAATCCTCTGTCGGGCACCCCCCTCCTCACGGTCGACCAACCCTTCGCGAACCACAACGGCGGCCAGCTCCTGTTCGGCCCGAGCGGTTATCTGCACATCGGCCTGGGAGACGGCGGGTCCGCGGGCGATCCGCAGAACAACGCCCAGAACCTCGGGGTGTTGCTCGGCAAGATCCTGCGCATCGACGTGGACGGCGCCCCTCCATACGCCATTCCGCCGGATAACCCGTTCGTGAACGTGCCGGGCGCCCGCCCGGAGATCTGGGCGTACGGATTGCGCAATCCCTGGCGCTTCAGCTTCGACCGGCTCACGGGCGACCTGTTCGTCGGGGACGTCGGCCAGGACGAGTGGGAGGAGATCAACTTCCAGTCCGCGAGCAGCCCCGGCGGCGAGAACTACGGGTGGCGGCTCATGGAGGGCAGCGACTGCTACGATCCTCCCACGGGCTGCGATCCCACGGGCCTCGTCCTCCCCGTGCTCGCGTACGATCACTCGCTCGGGTGCGCCGTGATCGGCGGGTTCCGCTATCGCGGCACCCAGGTTCCCGGCCTCGATGGCCAGTACCTCTATGCCGACTACTGCTCGGGCCTCATCTGGGGAGCCACGCCGGACGACGCCGGCGGTTGGTCGAGCACCGTGCTGCTGCAAGCGCCGTTCTCGGTGTCGAGCTTCGGCGAGGGGCCCGACGGTGAGCTGTACGTGCTGAGCTACGGCCCCCTCGGCTCGCTCTACCAGGTCTCCCCGGCCCCCTGAGGTCGCATCGACGCCAGGCCCTGACACGCCCGGAGCGGCAGGCGCTGCACCGCGTCATACCTGGACCCCCTCCGACGGCTCGCCGGGAACAATTCAAACATGCTGCTGGTTGTCTGCTCACGACAGCACGGTCTTGCTCCAGCGGACTCGTCAGGCTGATCGGGACAGGGACAGGGGGGACCGGTCGATGATGGGCTTCTTCGCGAACGACGCAGCGTTCATCGCGGCCCTGCTGGCCCGATGCCTGTGCGTGGCGGGCGCGGGCTTGTGGAGACGGCTCCTGCCTTTGCCCCGCCGTCGACTCGCCCTGGGGTGTCTCGGGCTCGCACTCGCCCTGTGGATGGTCTCGAGCTGGTCGACCGCCGGCTCCGCGGTCCAGTTCACGCTCACCGACAACCCCGGCCGGTGGTTCGACACGGGCGTCGACGTCTCGGGAACCCGATCGCTCGCGATCATCGGTCCAGGGGGCGAGATCCAATTCTCCGGACAGTCGAGCACGGTTCACACCGTCACGAGCCTGATCTTCCCGACGGGTGCGGCCGGGATGCCCTTCGACGCGGGCGCCGGATCCACCGTGACGCTCGAGACGCCGGGGCTCTACGTGTTCTGGTGCAAGATCCACCCCTACATGTTCGGCGCCGTCATCGTGGACGACCCGGCGACGCCCGAGCTCGATCTCGGCCAGCGCATCACCCTCTTCAACGGCATCACGGTGCCCACGGCGTCGGACGTGGCACTGCGACTGGTCCGCACGTTCTTCCTCGCGACCAATCCGGGGAACTGGCAGGTCTACGCCGCCAGTGCGCCCGCGACGTGGGACCCGTCGTATCCGCCCGTGCCGGTGCTGGCATTCGACGCAGACGGCAACGCGGTTTCCGTCCCCGACCTCGACGGCTTCTTCCAGACCTACTTCGGCGAGCCGGTCGCGCTGGCCGCCGCCACCGCGCCCCCCACGCCCGGGGTCGGCGAGGCGTGGGTGAACACCCAGTTCGAGCTGACGGAAGGGAAGACGAAGCCGGGGACGGCCACGGCCGTCGACGCCGCGACGTGGCAGGTCCGGCGCAAGGTCTCCCTGCCCCGGATCAACATGAACAATCCCCACAACATGTGGACGGATCGAGACCAGTCGATCATCTACCAGACTCAGTGGTTCGACCGGCGGCTGACGGTCTTCCGTCGGGAGAGCGGCCTGCTCGTCCGCGACGTCGACGTCGGGCCGGCGCCGGCGCACGTGATGACGAGGGTCGACACCGACCGGGTCCACGTCACCGTGAACGGCAGCGCGAGCAGCCGCGCGGTGCTCGAGTTCGCGCCCGGCGCGCTCGGCCCCGGGCGCCGCATCGACATCGGACGCGCCCACCCGCACGCGCACTGGATGGGGCACGACGGCCAGACGATGGTCACCGCCAACGCGTTCACCGCCGACGCGACCCTGTACGATTTCGGGACCGAGGCGATCCGGGCCATCGTGACCACCGGGGCCCAGCCGATCGCGAGCGGGATGACGCCGGATTCCGCGAAGACCTACGTGACCAATTTCCTCGACAGCACGATCACGGTCATCTTCACGGCCACGGGGTCCGTCCTTGGCACGATCAACCTGCTGGCCAACTACGATCCGATCAGCGGCGCCGTCACCGGACCCTTCGGTGCCCTGCCCATCCAGACGCCCGTGAGCCCGAACGGCAAGTACATGGTGACGGCGAACGTGCTGAGCGACACGATCACGATCGTCGACGTCGCGACCGACACCGTGGTGGCGATGCTGCCCTGCCCGGCGGGGTGCCACGGCGTCCAGTTCGGTGCGAAGCAGGGCGGCGGCTACTACGCGTACGTGTCGAGCAAGTTCTCCAACGTGCTGACGGTCGTCGATCCCGACCCCGACAACGACGGGAACGCCTCCGACGCGGTCATCGCGGGCCGCGTCGTGCTCGCCGGCTCACCGTCCACCGCGAGCGACGACGTGATCGTCGGCAACGCCGGCATGGGCGGGCAGGGGGTCCTCGCGATCCCGGTCGTCTACAACGGGTGGGTGCAGAACCTCCCGGTGAGATGGAAGGCGCAACTCACGCCCGACCAGATCGACCCGATCCCGTGAGGTCCCGGCCGCGCGGCGGTCACGGCGAGCGCTGCGGCACGCCGATCGTGGCGCGCACGGGCGGGTAGATCCCGACACGCAGCGTGAGCAGGCGGAGCCAGTAGCCAGCCGGCAGCGTGCAGACGAGCGCCACGACGCCGACGGCGTCACGCGTCGGCGGTGCCGCGAGCGCGAGCAGCGCGAGGACGAGCGGCAGGACCGTGCCCCCCCACACCACACCGCGGAGGAACGCCCGGTGGAAACGCCCGCGCAGCAGCCGGGCGAGGCTCTCGGACTTGCCGGGCGCCGCCGTGTCCGTGCGCAGGTGCCAGACGATCGCGACGAGGAGCGACGCGAGGAAGCCCGCGAGCAGGCCGCACTGGCCCGCGCTGATCGGCTCGCCGTTGAGCGTCGCGAGCACCATCACGACCGCCATCGAGGTGGCGAGCGAGGAGAGCACGAACTGGATCGGCACGGCGAGCGAACGCCAGTAAGGGATCGCGGTCGCGTCGGCGAGGACCTGACCCGCGTAGTAGATGACCACCGCGGCGCACAGCAGCGCGACCACCTCGGCCGTCTTGCCCGTCAGGTCGGAGCCCGTGGGGTCCCACGGCAGCCATGCGAGCGGACGTGCGCCGCCCCAGGTGAAGCCCGGCACGATCAGCAGGCTGCCCACGACGACGAAGATGAAGTCGGCGATGGCGCCGCGGCTGATCCAGCTCGTGCCGGGCCGGAGCACGGCCCGGAGGAACCGCCACGGGCGGCCCAGGTGCCGGATCAGCACGAGGCCGCCGATGCCGATGACCACGAAGCTGATCAGATCGACGACCGGCAGGCCGAGCCAAAGGCCGAGACGCAGCTCGATCCCCATGACCCGCGGGAGCAGGAAGATGCCGCCGCCCACCCCCATCAGCGTGAACCACACGGCGTGGGGAACGTCCCAGAGATCCTGCACCTGGGCGGGGATGAGGGGCGCGTCAACAGGCGCGCGCCGCGGCCTCGACTCGCTCGGCATCGTGTCCGAGTATAGTCCAGTCCGGTCCGCGGGGCGGCGCCGCATCAGCGCGCGGCGAGCCGGGCGAGGCGCCGAGGCGGGTCGAAGCGGTGGAGTCCCGCCGCGCGCGCGGCGGCGAGCGCAGCGTCGAACTCCTCGTCGGTGATGCGCCGGTCGATCTCGGGGAACCGTTCCGGCGACACGCGCCCCGCCGGGTAGTACTGGTCCATGAGGTTCACGTAGGTGTCGCGCGACAGCTCGGCGAGGAAGCGCATGACCTCGCGCGTGCCCGCGATGCCCCCCGGCATCACGAGGTGGCGCACCAGCAGGCCGCGCCGGGCGAGGCCGTCCGCGCCGAGCACGAGGTCGCCGACCTGGCGGTGCATCTCGCGGAACGCGGCGCGCGCCACCTCGGGGTAGTCGCGGGCGCGCAGGTAGCGGAGCGCGAGCGCCGGATCCCAGACCTTGAAGTCGGGCATGTAGATGTCCACGATGCCGTCGAGCGCGTGCAGGCTCTCGAGCCCGTCGTAGGCGCCCGTGTTGTAGACGATCGGCAGCCGGAGGCCGCGCTCGATCGCGTGCGGCAGCGCCTCGAGGATCTGCGGCACGACGTGCTCGGGGGTGACGAGGTTGACGTTGTGGCAGCCGCGCGCCTGCAGCGCGAGCATCATCGCGGCCAGGCCCTCGGGCCGGACCTCCGCGCCCGCGCCCTGCTGGCTCACGTCGAAGTTCTGGCAGAAGACGCAGCGGAGGTTGCACCAGGAAAAGAAGATCGTGCCGGAGCCGCGCCGGCCGCGCAGGCAATCCTCCTCGCCGAAGTGCGGAAAGAAGCTCGCGACGCGGGCATGCCGCCCGCTCCTGCACGCCGCGGTCTCGCGCCCTCGGCGCCGCCCTCGGTGACGTTGACCACCTCGGCGGAGGCCGCGCCCTCGAGCGCGACGCGCGTCTTGATGAGTCCGCGCGCGCCCCGGCCCGCCAGCACCAGCTCCTCGCGGATCAGGACCTCGTCGGTGCCGTGCCCGAACACGCGCGCGGTCAGCTCGGCGACCGCCTCGGCGACGGCCGCCACGCGGTAGTCGATCGCGAGCCGGCCGACCCGTCCGGTGGTCAGCGCGAACTCGGAGAAGTAGCGCGCGCCCGCGCCGAGCCTGACGACGGCCTTCGGCCTGACGACCGCGCCGCCGTGGGGGCCGTGATAGTGGCCCTCGCAGTAGCGCATCTCCGCGCCCGGCGCGACCTCGATCGTGGCGTCCATCGTGTGCTCGACGCGCTCGGCCCGCGGGAAGAAGCAGTGAGCGAGGAACGCCGCGGACGCCTCCTCCTCGAGCGTCACGCGCAGCGTGATGCGCTGGACGCCCGCGGGCTCGAGGACGCCGAAGCAGACGTGCACCGGGTTCGCGATCCTGACCGCGCGCCGCACGGTCAGGCGTGCGGCGATCCCCGCGGCGGTCGCCTCGGCGTCGAGGTCCAGGCCCGGGACCTCGCGGCGGCTCAGCAGGTCGTGGCCGCTCGCGACGACGTGCGCCGTCGCGAGGTCCGCCAGCACGGCCCGGTCGCCCCCGGCCAGCTCGAGGGCCCCGGCCACCTCAGACAGCGTGCGCATGCTCGCACTCCCGGCCATCGCAGCGCGCGCAGGCGCGCCCGGTATAGCGCGCGATCACCTCGTCCGGGCGTCCGGTCGCGACGGTCCGGCCGCCGCAGAGGAGCGAGGCGCGGTCGGCCACGCGCGCGACCTCCTCCTGGTGGGTGATCAGCAGGACGGAGGCCCCCTGCGCCTTGAAGGCTTCGATGACGTCCACGATCGCGCCGAGCGACAGGAGATCGATCCCGGCGGTCGGCTCGTCCAGGATCGCCAGGCGCGGCCGGAGCGCGAGCACGGCGGCCAGCTCGAGGCGCTTGCGCTCGCCGCCGCTCAGCGTGCGGTCGGCCTGACGCTCGAGGTACTGCTCGGGGGCGAGGCCCACGCGCGCCAGGCACTCGCGGGCGTCGACCGCGAGACGCCGCAGCGTGATGTAGTCGCGCACGACGATGCCCTCGAAGCGGGCCGGCTCTTGCCAGGCGAGCGTGATGCCGAGGCGCGCCCGCTCGTGCATCGGCAGCGCCTCGATCGCGCGGCCATCGAACACGATCTCGCCCGCGGCGGGCGCGTAGCCCTCGCAACCCATGATCGCGAACGCGAGCGTGCTCTTGCCCGCGCCGTTCGTGCCGACGAGCGCGTGGATCTCGCGCTCGGCGACCGTCAGGTCCAGGCCCTCGAGGATCCGTCGGTGGTTCGCCCGGACCGTCAGCCCCCGCACCTCGAGCAGCGCCACGCCCCCCTCAGATCTCGTCGAGCTGGTCCTCGGAGCGCCCGCACTGGTCGCACTGGGTGGCGAGCAGCACGTTGCCGTTCGGGTCCTCACCACCTTCCGCGGCGGCGTGCATCAGCCCGCCGCACGGGCACGGCTCGGGATACTCCTCCCAGCACTCGGGGCACTGCGGATCGCCGACGCGGTGGCTCGGCTCCTCGCCCACGGTGAACAGCGCCATCGATCGCCTCCTTCCGCCACGACGTTCCCGCGCGATCTTTCACGCGGGTGGCGGTGGGATCAGACCTTCGCGCATGAGCACGTGCGTGGTCTCCCGCGCCGTGCGCATCGTCGCCGCCGCCTGCGCCTCGAGCGCGGCGCGGGGCACGTCGAGCCGCGCGACGCCCTCGGCCTGCGCCTGCGCGGCGGCCGCCGCGGCGACGCGGACGTGGAGGTCCCACTCGTCCATTCGCGGCAGGATGTCGTCCTCGCGGATGCCGCGCGCCTGCGCGAACGCCGCCAGCGCGCGCGCGACGGCCCCCGCCATGCCGTCGGTGATCGTCCGCGCGCGCACGTCGAGCGCGCCGCGGAAGAGGCCCGGGAAGACCAGCGAGTTGTTGAGCTGATTCGGGAAGTCGCTCCGCCCCGTCGCCACGATCCGCGCCCCGGCCTCCAGCGCGTCCCAGGGCCAGATCTCGGGGACCGGGTTCGCGCACGCGAAGACGATCGCGTCGGGGCCCATCGCGCGGACCCACTCCGGCCGCACGATGTCGGGCCCGGACGTCGAGAACGCAATGCACGCGTCGGCGCCACGCAGCGCCTCGGCGATCCCCCCCGTGATTCCGTCGACGTTGGACTCGGTGCAGACGCGCCACTTGTCGGCGAACTCCCCCCGGCGCGCCTCGATGTCGCCGCGGCCCCTGTGGAGCGTCCCCCGGCTGTCGCAGGCGACGATCGCCTCCGGCCGTGCGCCGCTCGCCGTGAGGAGTCGGTAGCTCGCGACATTCGCCGCGCCCATGCCGACCATCGCGAGCCGTGCGTGTCGGAGGTCCTTGCCCACGAGCGCGAGCGCGTTCAGCAGCCCGGCGAGGAGCGCGGTGGCGGTGCCCTGCTGGTCGTCGTGCCAGACCGGGATCGGGAGCCGGGCGCGAAGCGCGTCGAGGATCCGGAAGCACTTCGGCTGCGCGATGTCCTCGAGGTTGATCCCGCCGAAGGCGGGTGCCAGCACCTCGACGGTCCGCACGATCTCGTCCGGGTCCTTGGTCGCCAGGCACAGGGGGATCGCGTCGACGCCGCCGAGGTACTTGTAGAGGAGCGCCTTGCCTTCCATCACCGGCAGAGCCGCCTCGGGTCCGATGTCGCCGAGGCCGAGCACGCGCGTGCCATCGGTGACGATCGCGATCGTGTTGGCCTTGTTGGTGTGGGCGTACGCGAGCGCGGGATCCGCCTGGATCGCGCGGCACGGCGCCGCCACGCCGGGTGTGTACCAGATCGCGAAGTCGCCGAAGCCGCGGATCGGGCACTTGAGCGCGGTCTGGAGCTTGCCCCGGTAGAACGGGTGCAGGCGCAGGGCCTCATCGCTCGGCTGCTGCGCGCGCGCGAGCAGCGCCTCGCGGCTGGCTGGCACGGCCCCCCTCATCGGCGGGCGCCCGCCCGGCGCAGGAGCGCCACGACGTCCTTCGGCGCGCGCGCCTCGAAGTCCGCGATCTCCCCCGACGCCATCGCCTCGCGCACGACGCTCCAGACGGCGAGCACCGCGCGCTCCGCCTCGGGGGCGCGCGCACCGAGGCCGGCCCCGACGTGCTGGAGGAACGCGTCGCGGTCCATCAGGAGGGAGCGCGGCGGCCGGCTGGCGATGTGGGCCTTGAGGGCGCCGGGGAGCTGGGTGGCGAATTGCCGACGCGACTCGGAGTCGGGCAAGAGCTCTCTCAGCGCCGCGAGCACGGTTCTCGCCATCCGGAGCGCCTCCTTCGGGCTCTCGAGCGCCGCCGCCCTCTGGACCTTGGCGATGAAGTCCTGCTTCAGCATTGCTTGTCCTCCCGCGGAGTACGGTGCAAGCCCCGTACCGATGGCCCCCCGGCCCGGCGTCGAAGACTCTCGCCGGCGCGGGACGTTACGAGACGTGGTCCGGCCGGAACCCAGGGTGCTCACGCCCCACCTGGGGCGCCGTCGCCCCCACGAACGCCTCCTGCGCCTCACGTGCCAGGCGGTCGCCCGCGCCCGCGTAGCGCGGCGAGAAGTGAAGCGGGTAGAGGCGCCTGACGCCGGCGGCGCGAGCGATGAGCCCGGCCTGGCGGGCGGTGAGGTGGGCCTTGTGGGCGGCCATCGCCGCATCGGCGTCCAGGAAGGGGGCCTCGATGAAGAGGAGATCGGCGTCACGCACCAGCTC
>Ga0209343_10009970_pt1 | contig 10888 bp, 12 predicted proteins | sample RifCSPlowO2_02_FD_184026 | JGI IMG/M metagenome (GOLD analysis project Ga0209343, IMG submission 184026) | Groundwater microbial communities from Rifle, Colorado - Rifle CSP2_plank lowO2_0.2 (SPAdes) (version 2) | ecosystem: Environmental > Aquatic > Deep subsurface > Groundwater | place...
GTGCAATTCCGGTGACACGGCAGGCGACAAGAACCGGGTGGTGGGCTACGCCGCCCTGGCGTTCCGACAGGAGCTTCACCATGACCAGTTCTCACACTAGGGGGCACACGAAAGGGCATGGCGCCCCTGCCACGCAGGGCCACACCTTGCTGCCGATTGCCCGCGCCACCATTTCAACGGCTTTGGGGCGCTCCCTTGAAGCACCGGAACAAGCGCTTTGGCTGCAAGAGTCAGGCGCCTGTTTTGTCACCTTGACCCAGCGCGGCCAGCTGCGCGGCTGCATTGGTACGCTGGAGGCGCGCCGCTCCCTGCTGGCTGACGTGAAGGCCAATGCGCTGGCAGCCGCCTTCGCCGACCCGCGTTTTTCGCCGCTGGTCGCAGCGGAACTTGAACACACCGAGATTGAAGTCTCCTTGCTGTCGGCCATGCAGGCGATGCAGTTTGAAAGCGAAGCCCACGCACTGGCCCAGTTGCAACCCGGCATTGACGGTGTGGTGTTTGAATTTGCGCATTACCGCAGCACGTTTTTGCCCCAGGTGTGGGAGCAACTGCCCAGCGTGCCCGAGTTCATGGCCCATCTGAAACACAAAGCCGGCCTGCCGCCCGACTTCTGGGCCACGGGTGTGCGACTGCAGCGCTACAGCGTGAGCAAATGGAAGGAAACCGACCTTCGGCCCGCCACCGCCAAGGCCCCGAACCAGGAGAACTTGTAATGCAGGAATCCAGCTACCCCGGCCGTTACTGGCACTGGCTCGATGACGGCCGCATGCAATGCGACCTGTGTCCGCGCGACTGCCGCTTGCATGAGGGCCAGCGCGGCGCCTGCTTTGTGCGCATGCGCCAGGGTGGGCAGATGATTCTGACCACCTACGGGCGCTCATCGGGCTTTTGCATCGACCCGATTGAAAAGAAGCCGCTGAACCACTTTTACCCCGGCAGCAGCGTGCTGTCGTTTGGCACGGCCGGGTGCAACCTGGCCTGCAAGTTTTGTCAGAACTGGGACATCAGCAAGTCGCGCGACATGGACCGCCTGATGGACCAGGCCTCGCCCGAGGCCATCGCCATGGAGGCCGTCAAATACGGCTGCAAGAGTGTCGCCTTCACCTACAACGACCCGGTGATCTTTGCCGAATATGCGATGGATGTGGCCGATGCCTGCCACGCACGCGGCGTGCAGACCGTGGCGGTCACGGCCGGGTACATCCACGATCAGCCGCGGCGTGACTTTTTCGCCAAAATCGACGCCACCAACGTCGACCTGAAAGCCTTCACCGACGACTTCTATTTCAAGCTGACCGGCTCGCACCTGCAGCCGGTGCTCGACACACTGGTCTATCTCAAGCGCGAAACCCAGGTGTGGTTCGAAATCACCACCCTCTTGATTCCCGGTCACAACGACTCGAACGAGGAAATCACGGCCATGAGCCGCTGGATCATGCAAGAGCTCGGGCCCGATGTGCCGCTGCACTTCTCGGCCTTTCATCCGGACCACAAAATGCCGGACGTGCCCGCCACGCCACCGGCCACGCTGGTACGCGCCCGCAACATCGCGCTCAAAGCGGGCTTGCACCATGTTTACACCGGCAATGTGCATCACACAGAAGGCGACACCACCTTCTGCCCGGGCTGCCACGCGCCGCTGATCGTTCGCGACTGGTATCAGATCAATCAATACCGGCTCGACGCCAACGGTCACTGCCCGGACTGCGGCGCTGCCGTCGCCGGGCGCTTTGACGCGAAAGCGGGCGACTTCGGCCGCCAGCGCATCCCGATTGCCATAGGCGCCTGAACGGCGCAGAGGTGTTCCGATGAAACCAACACACGCACAACTGGTCCATATTCCGGTGGATGATGCCCGCATCGAAGGCATGCTGGAATTGCCCCCCGGGCCCCTGGGCATTGTGCTGTTTGCCCACGGCAGCGGCAGCAGCCGCCACAGCCCGCGCAACAACTACGTGGCGCGCGTCCTGCACGACAAAGGCATTGGCACGCTGCTGATGGACTTGCTCACCGTCACTGAAGACCTGGACTACCAGACCCGTTTCGACATTGCCTTGCTGACGCACCGTCTGCTGGTTGCCACGCGCTGGGTCAGACTGGAGGCGGCCACGCGGCAGCTGCCGATTGGCTACTTTGGCGCCAGCACCGGCGCGGCTGCGGCCTTGCAGGCCGCCGCTGCTTTGGGCGACAACATCCAGGCAGTCGTGTCGCGTGGAGGGCGTCCGGACCTGGCGGGAAATCAGAGCCTGGAGCAGGTCAAATCCCCGACCTTGCTGCTGGTGGGTGGCCGCGATGAAGAGGTGATTGAACTCAACCGCGAGGCCTACGCCCGCCTGCCCTGCACCAAGGAATTGAGCATCATCCCTGGCGCAACCCATCTGTTCGAGGAAGCGGGCACGCTGGAAGAAGTGGCACGCCAGGCGGCCGTGTGGTTCAGCCAGTACCTGAAAAACTGACGACGGTTGCCCCCGAAACGGGTCAGGCCGGTCTCAGGCCTCTTTCAACAGCTCGATCACCTCGTCATCGTCCACCTGCGGGAAGTGCTGGTAGAACTGCCCCACCGCCTGGAAAAATGGCGGCGCTTCAAGACACACCACCTCGTCCGCCAGATCAGCCACTTTGGCCAGCGTGTCCGGCGGCGACACGGGGATGGCGCAAATCAGTTTGGCAGGCTTCATGGCCCGCAAACCATGTAGCGCAGAGATCATGGTGGCACCCGTGGCCAAGCCATCGTCAATCACGATGACGATGCGCCCGGCAGGATCGATAGGAGGGCGAATCGGCGTGTACTGGGCGCGGCGCTGCCGAATGGTCTCCGTCTGGGTCCGCTTCTCGGCTTCCAGGTAGCTGGCACTGCCGCCATAGAGCGCGGCGAAATCGGCCAGGTAAGTCCAGCCGCTTTCATTGATTGAGCCGATGGCCAGTTCCGGCTGGTGCGGCGCACGCAGCTTGCGCACCAGTACCACGTCCAGTTCACCGCCCAGCTTGTCGGCGACGATTTTGGCCATCGGCACTGCGCCGCGCGGGATTGCCAGGATCAGGGGATTCTTGCCCCGGTAGGACTTGAGTTTCTCGGCCAGCCGATCAGCCGCTTCATCGCGATCACGAAACATGGTTCAGGCGAGCATGCAGGCTATTTCACCTGGATCCGCGCCAGGTAATCAAGCAGCGAGCCAATTCGGGTGCGTGCGTGCAGGTCCGCGGGTTGCGTGTCATCGGCGCGGTAGATATAACCCCAGACCGGCATCTCGCGCGCGCCGTGGGACCCAATCACGACTGACGTTCTGCCGTCGATCACTTCCCACGCGTACTGGGTCGGGAACACCCCAGCATTGCGTTTGGCCATGATGGTCAGATCTGTCGGCGCCTTGGTCAGGTAGGTGCGCATCGCACCATCACCTTTGGCAGAGACGCCATGACAACTGGCGCAACTGGCCATGTACTCACTTTTTCCAAAGTCAACACTACCCTGCGCAAAACTGGTGCTGCTCACCACGGCCATCGCCACCAGGGACCCGGCCAAAAACACCGTCGACTGTTTCATGATTTTTCTCCTGAAAATGAAAAAATCTCTGACTTGTCAACCTGGAGTGTCCTTGTCTGCCGGGAACAGAGCTTGATTATTCGCAACGTGGCGCTGCAAGCCGCCGCTATCCTGAAGCGTGATTTTTTGTATCGCTGCGCCTGCCAGGCGGTGCCATGGAGATGGTTGGCGCGTCATGAATTGGCCCAAGGCATGTTGCTCTACTCGCTGGACTCGGATGACACGTTTGCCCAAGGCTTGGCGGCCAGTCTGGGCGTCACGCTTGCGCCCCATGAGTACCGCCGCTTTGAAGACGGCGAGCACAAGCTCAGGCCGCTGCTGGACCCACGCGGCGGCGATGCCTTCGTCGTTCACAGTCTGCATGGTGATGCGCAGGACAGCCCACACGACAAGCTGTGCCAGCTATTGATGTTCATCGCGACCTTGCGCGAGCATGGTGCGGCGCGGGTGACGGCGGTCGTGCCCTACCTGGCCTACGCCCGCAAAGACCGGCAAACCAAGCCATTCGATCCGGTCAGCTTGCGCTACGTCGCCCAGTTGTTTGAGGCCGTCGGTACGACGCAGTTGATTGTGCTGGAGGCCCACAACGTGGCGGCATTCCAGAACGCCTTTCGTTGTCCAACCATGCACCTGGAAGCTCACCAGGCGTTTAACGCCATGGCTGTTGAGTTGGCAGGGGACGCCAGGCTGGCGGTGGCCTCGCCCGACCCCGGCGGCGTCAAACGGGCCCAACTCTGGCGCGAATCACTGGAAACGACGCTCCTGCGCCCGGTTGGCTTTGCCATGGTTGACAAGCGTCGCAGCGCTGGCGTTGTCAGCAGCGAGAACTTGGTGGCCGGTGAGGTCGATGGCATGAGGGTTTTGCTGCTTGATGACCTCATCGCCAGTGGAGAGACCATGCGGCGCGCGGCACTTGCCTTGAGACAGTCGGGTGCGCGCGAGGTGGTGGCCTGTGTTGCTCACGGACTCTTCACCGGCTCGGCGGCGCAAGCGCTGGCCGATGACAGCATTGCAAGAATAATCATCACGGACAGCGTTCCGCCATTTCGCCTGCCTCTGGCGTGCGCGGCGCGGCGCAAGCTGTCCATCGCCTCGGCGGTACCGTTGTTTGCCCAGGCCATCAAGGCGTCTCTAGGTGCATGGTCTGATTGAAAGCGTCCAGTGCCACCAGGGCATGCGCAATATACCGCGCGGACAGCGCTGGCCACCTTTCAGGCGAACGCGGTCGCGGGTCGAGCAGATGCGCCATCGCCAGGCGCGCACGCAACATGGCACGGTACGCGGTATAAAAATGCATCAGGCTCGGCCCAGGATGATCGCCCAGCGCGTCGGCGATGCCCGCGACCAGCTGCGGACCAATCCAGGGAGCACCCGCCATGTCGCACTCCAGGCCCAGGTAGGCCACTTCATCAAAGGGGTCAACCTGGCGCAATTGCGGGTTGAACTCCAGGCAGTCAATCACCACCGGGGGATCGAGCAGGCAGACATGATCGGGTCGTAGATCACCGTGCCCGTCCAACACATGACGGCGCGCGGCGCGAGCCCGCAACAAGTCGGTGCACCGCGCCAGCGCCGCATCCAGACGTTCAATGGCCAGCCGCACATCCTGAAGCACAAACTGGGGGCGCAGCAGCACCTCGCGGTTCAAGGCCTGCTCATGGCGCAGGCGCGCCACATAGTCGTTCGCACTCACGGGAGCCGCCGGCGCCGCCCGGTAGAACGCGCCAAGCACGGCAACCAGCGCCTCAATATCCCTTGGTGCAACACGGTGGCTTGCAATCAGTTCGAACAGCATGCGGCGGCGGGGCAGGCGCCGCATCACAACCAGCCAGTCGACGGTTTCTCCGGGAGCCGGCCATTGCGCTTCGGGCACCAGGGCGAAGGTGCCATCCTGCCATTGCAACGCCACCACGCCGAGATAGACACCCGGCGCCAGCCGCGCGTTCAGCCGAACTTCTTCACGACAATAAAACTCGCGCGCCTGCAGGGTGCTGAAATCGAGAAACGGAAAGCAAACAGGCTTTTTGAGTTTGAAGACCCGTTGCTCCAGCACGAAAACCCATGACATGTGGGTTTCGATGAGCTCGACCTGCTGACCCAAGGAGCCGTAGCTTGCAGGCGATCGCAAGAACTTCAGCTTGGCCTCAATGTCGGGCATGTTAAGCCTTGAGAAAGTTAGGGCGGCAGTTTCGGCAGCCAACGCGACGAAGTCTGCTTTATTGCTCAGGTGGGTACTTGATTTTTCTCAACGTGGTGCGGCAGGCCCTGGTTATTCTGAGACGCTGAGACGACATTTATTTGCCTCGTTGAATTACTCACCAGGAGATACCATGAAAACAGATTCGGAATTGAAAAAGGACGTGCTGGCAGAAATGTTGTGGGACCCCCTCATTCCCGAAGCCCGTGTGGGTGTTTCGGTCACTGACGGCGTGGTGACCTTGACCGGGCACCTCGACACCTATGCAGAAAAAGTGGCGGCCAAACGGGCGGTTGAGCGTGTCAGCGGGGTCAAGGCGATTGCGGTGGAACTCGACGTCATCCCTGCCGGCATTCACCAGCGCAGCGATACTGAAATTGCGGCCGCCGTGGAACATGCGCTGAGCTGGAACACTTCAGTGCCACAAGACCGGGTCAAGGTGACGGTGGAAAAAGGCTGGGTGACCCTGAGTGGCGAGCTGGACTGGAATTTTCAGCGCCGTGCGGTGGAGCGTATGACACGCCCGCTCAAAGGGGTGGTCGGCATCGTTGACAACATTCGACTCAAGGCCCTGCCCGTTCCCGCCAACCTGTCCACCCGCATTCAGGATGCGCTGACCCGACAGGCGCAGCGTGAAGCCAAACGGATCGACATATCGATGGACGGCAGCGTGGTGACCCTGCGTGGACACGTCCACTCCTGGGCCGAACGCAATGCGGCCGAAGGCGCGACCTGGTCGGCGCCCGGCGTGAGCCGTGTCAACAACCAGTTGACGATCGAGGCCTAGCGCCGCCATGGCCAGCCAACTGAAGGACTTCGCGACCTCGATGGTCGCCGTCGTGGAGCCTGAGACCCCCACGCTGCTGGTGGCGCAACTCATGCGCAAACACCACATCGGCGCCCTGGTTGTGGTCGACACCCATGAAAAGACGCGTCCAATCGGCATCGTGACCGATCGCGACCTGGTGCTTGAGTTGATGGCCGAAGGCTTGGACCCGGCGGTTTTTACGGCGGGCGACATCATGTCCGTCGATCTGGTGCTGGCCACCCCCGAGATGGACGCGATGGATGCCGTGCAACTGATGAAAACGCATCGGCTGCGCCGCCTGGTGATCACAGACGACAAAGGCCGCCTGGTGGGTATCGTCACGATGGAAGACGTGCTGGAGCTGCTGGCACGTGAGCTGGCGAATCTGGCCGCCGGACTGGCCGGGGCCCGTGACCGGGAAATCAACGAGCGTGACTAGCCGGACCGGATAGCCCCGGCATGCTCAGTCAAGGCAGGCGCATGGAAAGACCCGTCGTCATTCACAAGGTTGCATCGGACTTGCGCCTGTCACCCAACTGGGTGGATTACGAGGCTGGGCGGCGCGTTGACGTGTGGGCTGATGCCCGGCGCGCCTTGCAGGGCCTGCCCGGCGGTGGCCTGAACCTTGGCTTTGAGGCCGTGGACCGCCAGGCCGCGGGCGCCCTGCGCGATCACGTCGCACTGCGTTTTGTCGCGCGCAACACACCCGCACTGGACTTGCGCTACTTCGAGTTGGCGCAGCAAACGAATCGCTTCGCCAACGTCTTGCGCAGTCTGGGCGTGGGCAAGGGCGATCACCTGTTTGTGCTGGCCGGACGTATTCCCGAACTGTACGTGGCGGTGCTGGGCGCGCTGAAGAATGGCAGCGTGGTGACGCCGCTGTTCTCAAACTTTGGCCCGGAGCCAATCGCCGCCCGCATCCAGCTTGGCGCTGGCCAGGTGCTGGTGACCACCGACGCACTCTACCAACGCAAGGTCCGCCAGATTCGGGCGCAAACGCCCACCCTGCAACACGTGCTGCTGGTGGCCGAGGACGGTGGCGTCACCCATGAGCCGGACACACTGGATCTTGGCACGCTGATGGCGTCGGCCTCCGACACCTTCATCACGGTGGCGACGCAGCCGCACGACCCGGCCCTGTTGCATTTCACCAGCGGCACCACCGGCACACCCAAAGGCGCGCAGCATGTGCACGAGGCCGTGGTGACCCACTTTGCCACCGGTCGCTACGCGCTTGATTTGCACCCGCAGGATCGCTACTGGTGCACGGCTGATCCCGGCTGGGTCACCGGCACCTCCTACGGCATCATCGCGCCGCTGCTGCAGGGCGTCACCTCGCTGATTGATCGCGAGGAATTTGATGCCGAGCGCTGGTACACGCTGCTGGAACAGGAGCGCATCAGCGTCTGGTACACCGCGCCGACAGCGATTCGCATGTTGATGAAAGCGGGCACCGAGCTGGCGCAGCGCCACAGCTATCCGAACCTGCGCTTTATCGCCAGCGTCGGTGAACCGCTGAACCCGGAGGCGGTCTGGTGGGGCCAGGAGGCACTGGGCTTGCCGATTCACGACAACTGGTGGCAGACCGAGACCGGCGGCATCATGATCGCCAACACCCCGGCCTTCGACATCAAGCCCGGCTCGATGGGCCGGCCGCTACCCGGCGTTGACGCCTGCATCGTCGAGCACCTGGAGGCCGAGGGTGAGCTTGCGCGGGTGCGCGTCATTGAGGAGGCCAATATCGAAGGCGAACTCGCGCTGAAACGCGGCTGGCCGTCCATGTTTCGTGGCTACCTCAACAACGAGGCCCGTTACCGCAAGTGTTTTGCCGGTGAGCTGTACCTGACCGGCGATCTGGCCAAACGCGATGCCGATGGTTATTACTGGTTCGTCGGCCGTGCCGATGACGTCATCAAGTCAGCCGGGCACCTGATCGGGCCGTTCGAGGTCGAGAGTGTGCTGATGGAGCACCCGGCGGTGGCCGAGGCCGGCGTCATCGGCAAGCCGGACCCGGTGGTCGGTGAGGTGGTCAAGGCCTTTGTCTCGCTCAAGGACGGCTACCAGGCCGGCGAGACCTTGCGCCTGGACATCTCGGCCCACGCGCGCCGACGGCTCGGCGCCGCCGTGGCGCCCAAGGAGATCGTCTTTTTGCCCACGCTGCCGCGCACGCGCAGCGGCAAGATCATGCGCCGCCTGCTCAAGGCGCGTGAACTCGGGCTGCCCGAGGGTGACACCTCGACCCTGGAGGGTGGCCCATGGACAAAATGAAAGTGCCGGCCCCGCCCAGTGGCCCGGTGCCGTGGGACAAGGCGTTGGCCTTGTCCTTGTTGTCCGACATGCTGCGCATCCGCCGCATGGAAGAGCGTGCGGCTGAACTGTACGGCCAGCAAAAGATTCGCGGCTTTTTACATCTGTACATCGGGGAAGAAGCGGTGGCCGCCGGCGCCCTGCGGGCCTTGAGCGCTGATGACAACGTGGTGGCCACTTACCGCGAACACGGCCACGCGCTCTTACACGGCCTCAAGATGGACGCCATCATGGCCGAGATGTTTGGCAGACGGGACGGCAGCTCACGCGGGCGCGGTGGTTCCATGCACCTGTTTGACCGGGCCCGCCGCTTCTTTGGCGGCCAGGCCATTGTCGGCGGTGGCCTGCCGCTGGCAACCGGTTTGGCGCTGGCGGACAAATTGCTGAAACGCCAGGCACTGACGGCCTGCTTCTTTGGTGAAGGTGCGGTGGCCGAGGGGTCGTTTCACGAGGCCATGAACCTGGCCGCGCTGTGGCGGCTGCCGGTGCTGTTTTGCTGCGAAAACAACCTTTATGCCATGGGCACGGCGCTGGCGCGCTCCGAGTCCCAGACCGATCTGTGTCTGAAGGCCGCGTCCTATGGCGTGGAGGTCATGACGGTCGATGGCATGGATGTGGTGGCCGTGCATGAGGCGGTGCGCTTTGCCGCGCAGAAGGTGCATGACACCAGCGCACCCATGTTTGTGGAGTTGCGCACCTACCGCTTTCGCGCGCACTCCATGTTCGACCCCGACTTGTACCGCACCAAGCAGGAGATTGAAGCCTGGAAGACGCGCGGGCCGATCCACACTTTTACCGCTCGCCTCAAATTGCAGGGGATTCTTTCGGAAGACGAATTTCTGGCGCTCGACGCTAGCGCGCAGGCCGAGGTGGAGGCGGCCGTGGCTTTTGCTGAAGGCTCCAACTGGGAGCCGGTGGAAGATTTGTTGCGCGACGTGCATACGCCTGCGGGAGCCGCGTGATGGGGCGGCGCATCAGCTACCGGGACGCGCTGAGGGAAGCGCTGCGCGCGGCGCTGCAGTCGGACCCGCGCGTTTTCCTGATGGGCGAGGACGTGGGTTGCTACGGCGGCACCTATGCCGTGTCCAAGGGCCTGCTGGAAGAGTTCGGCCCCGAGCGCATCCGTGACACGCCACTGTCGGAACTCGGCTTCGTCGGCGCCGGTATTGGCGCCGCGCTGGGCGGCATGCGCCCGATTGTGGAAATCATGACGGTCAACTTCAGCCTGCTGGCGCTCGACCCCATCGTCAACAGCGCGGCCATGTTGCACCACATGTCGGGCGGACAGTTCTCGGTGCCCTTGGTGATCCGCATGGCCACCGGTGCCGGGCGGCAGGTGGCGGCCCAGCACTCGAACAGTTTTGAGTGCTGGTACGCGCATGTGCCGGGCTTGCGCGTGGTGGCGCCGGCCACGGTGGAGGATGCGCGGGGCATGCTGCAGGCCGCCCTGGCCGACCCCGACCCGGTGCTGATCTTCGAGCACGCGCAGCTCTACAACAGCGAGGGCGAACTGCCCGACGATGAGTCGGCGGCGGTGGATATTGCCAGCGCCCGCGTGCGCCGCACGGGTTCGGATGTCAGCCTGATCACTTATGGCGGCTGTCTGCCCAAGGCCCTGCAGGCCGCTGACGAACTCGCCAGTCTTGGGATTTCTGCCGAGGTGGTCGACCTGCGGGTGCTGCGCCCGCTTGATGACGCCACCGTGATGGCTTCGGTGCGCAAGTGCCGCCGCGCGGTCGTGGTGGATGAGGGCTGGCGCTCCGGCAGCCTGGCGGCCGAGGTGATGGCACGCATCGGCGAGCAAGCCTTCTTTGACCTGGACGCGCCGCCGGCGCGTGTGTGCAGCGAGGAGGTGCCGATTCCGTATGCCCGGCACCTGGAAGAGGCGGCGCTGCCGCAGGTGCCGAAAATCGTGGCTGCCGTGCAGGCGGTGATGGGCGCCGCGGCATGATCGAATTCAAGCTGCCCTCACTGGGCGCCGACATGGACGAAGGCACGCTGCTGGAGTGGCATGTCAAGCCGGGCGATGCGG
>Ga0209343_10009971_pt1 | contig 10887 bp, 13 predicted proteins | sample RifCSPlowO2_02_FD_184026 | JGI IMG/M metagenome (GOLD analysis project Ga0209343, IMG submission 184026) | Groundwater microbial communities from Rifle, Colorado - Rifle CSP2_plank lowO2_0.2 (SPAdes) (version 2) | ecosystem: Environmental > Aquatic > Deep subsurface > Groundwater | place...
ATCCCCGGCGTTCATCAGCCCCGGGGAGTTTCGCCACGTATGGTTACAAACAGATTGCTTTCGCCGCGACGCACATGGAGCGTCAGTGTCGCATTGCGGTCAATCTGGGTCAGCAGTTTATTGAGCTGCTCTGCGGCACCGATTTCCGTGGTGTGGCCGCCGGTTGTTACCGCGATGATGACGTCTCCGGTTCGCACATCGCCGCGCATGGCCTGCCGCACTTCCTCGACGATGACGCCACCGCGGATTTTCAAATCGCGGCGCTGCTCCTGGGTAAGGTCATTGACCACCAGACCCAGCCGGTTGGCCGCCTGCTCCGTGGGGCGCCCGCGCCCCGGCGCGCGGCCGGCGACCCGATCCTCGGGCAGTTCGCCGACGACCACGCTGAGTTCGCGCGTGGCACCTTTTCGCCATATTTGCATGGGAACACTGACCCCCGGCCGCGTCGCGCCGACAATACGCGGCAGGTCGCTGGAGCTGTCCACTGCCTTGCCGTTGAATTTGGTGATGATGTCACCGGATTCGATTCCGGCCTTTTCGGCCGGTCCGCCTTTCTCAACCCCGTTCACCAGCGCGCCAACCGGCTTTGCCAGCCCGAAGGACTCTGCAAGTTCGCGCGACACTTCCTGTATCACCACGCCGATACGCCCGCGTTGCACCTTGCCCGCGGCGCGCAACTGTCCTTGAATGTCCATCGCCACATCGATCGGAATCGCAAACGACAGTCCCATGAATGTTCCGGTGCGGCTGTAGATCTGCGAATTGATTCCGACTACCTCGCCACGCATATTGAATAACGGCCCGCCCGAATTTCCGGGGTTGATCGCCACGTCCGTCTGAATGAAGGGAACAAAATTTTCCTGCGGAAGATTGCGGCCTTTGGCGGACACGATGCCCGCTGTGACGGTGTTGTCGAAACCGAACGGCGAGCCAATTGCAAGAACCCACTCCCCCACTTTCAGCTTGTTCGCGTCACCAAGCCGTACCGCGGCAAGTCCGGTTGCCTCGATTTTCAATAACGCGACATCGGTGCGGGCATCGGCGCCTATCACCTTCGCCTTGAACTCGCGCTTGTCGTTCAACTTGACCGTAATCTCGTCGGCATTGCTGACAACGTGCGCATTGGTAAGAATGTAGCCATCACCGCTGATGACGAATCCCGAGCCCAGGGATCGGCTTTCGAACTGCCGGGGCCCCTGACCCTGGCCCGGCTCGGGCTGACGCGGAATAAATCGGCGAAAAAAATCATTGAGGGGGTCGTTTTCATTCAACCCGGGAATTTGCGGCGTGCCGGTCCCCGCGCGCCTTTCGGTGGTCGTGCTGATATTCACCACCGCGCTCCCCTGCTTTTCGACCAGCACAGTGAAATCCGGCAACTCCCGCACCTGGGCGAACGCCATCGCCGGAGCAATTACCAGCGCCGCAATTAGAATTTCCGCGAGTTTATTACGCATCACTTCCTCTCTCATTTGTCTGATTCAATCCCAGGCGGCCAGGTGCGCCCATAAGTACCGTCCAGCACAAGTCCCGAGATTGGTTGATCAGTTTGGCCGACGATACGCCACCGCGTGCGCGACGTAACGTACGCTGTCGGCTGGCGCCTCGCCGACCACGGTTATCCGGTGGCCGGCAAGTTGACGTATGTATACATTGATCGCCCCCTGACGGCTGAGTTCAGGATGGGCAGCACGCTGTCGGGAGGGTTCGATGAATACCGAAATCGCCGCCATGCCATCGGACAACACCATGTGCCCGACGTCCGCCGTGCCCCCCAGCGTTCGCCTGAGTTCCATGATCTTGCGAAAGCCCGGCGGGCTTGCGCGAAGCGTCCACCCCGCCTGCGCCAGATTGGCTGCCACCGCTGCCGCGTCCTCGACTCTCCAGGATGCAGTCTTGCCGGCGAAGCTTGACTTTACGCGGTCACGGGCGATGGTTCCGCCGATTTGCAGCTGGGCAAAAGCGAACTGCTCCATGACATCATTGCGGTCATCCAATGTCTTGGCTCTGATGACCATTCCCGTCTGAGCATCGACCCACAGTTTATGGCCGTAACGCATATTGTCCCTGGGTTCCAGGTTCAGGACATGGCAGTCGTACCCCGCGACCCGCTCCATCTCGCCGATGCGAACCACGTAGTTTTCCAAAAGATCCTTCAGTTGCACCGGCAAAAACGCCGGGAAGCTGCGTTGCCCGGCATACTTGTCAATCCGCACTGTTGTCGATGCGGGAAGGTAGCACACCACCTCGTCGCCGCTGCGCACGATTTCCCGTGGCTGACCATCCAGGGCCTCGAGCTTCTCGCGGATGAGCGCCCCCTCCACAATCCTGGTTATCCGTGAGGTTTCGCTCTGGCTGTCATGCTGGTAGACAAACGTTCCGGTGTAGGAAAGGCGCTGCGTCGCCGCATAAACGCGGTTGAGCAATAACATTGCGTCCGATTGCGGGTCGGCGACCGCAAGCCCCGGAAGGATACCCAGGAGCAACGCGAACATGACTTGAATTGGAAGGTTCATCAGCATGCTAGCGCTCGTCGGCCACGGTACGCACATAGGGAGCCACGCCCTGCATCGCGCTGGTCGCCGAATAGCGCTGGTGCGCCAGCAGATAATCCGCGACCTGTGTCGCCGAGGGTGCCGCCGCCGAGGGCATCTGCGGCGCGGCGGGCTTCTGCGCGATCTGGACATCACTGCGCACGTTGGGCAGAACGGTCCAGACAATCAGCGCCACGGCCGCCGCACCGGCCGCGATTGACATCGCCCATCCGCCAACCGTCTTCGCGTCAAACGCCTTGGCTCTGGGCCCCAGCACGGTCGGCTCCCCGGCCAAACGCGCCGCTACGCGGGAACAGATTTCCGGTGCGATGTGGCCGCGCAGCGCATCCCCTATAAGGTGGCAGGTATCCCAGTCAGCCCGCGCTTGCGCATTGTCCCTGACGTTCGCCAGGTGCCTGGCAAATTGCCCGTCCTGCAGTTCGCCGTCCACCAGTGCAGATAACTCTTCGTTCATACCGGCTACCACCTTTGACCTTTGCGCTTGTCCAGTATGGGGCGCAACTTCTCCGCAATAACCTCTCGGGCCCGGAAAATCCTCGACCTGACCGTGCCTACCGGGCAATTCATAATCGCAGCAATCTCCTCGTAGCTCAAGCCTTCTATCTCGCGAAGCGAGATCGCCGCGCGCAATTCTTCCGGCAGGCAATCCATGGCGGCATTTACCGTCGCGCCAATCTCCTTTGACATCAGAATACTTTCCGGCGTATTGATGTCCCGCAATTGCTCACCGTCGTCGAATATCTCGGCATCCTCGGCGTCGTACGCCGTTACCGTCGGCGCGCGCCTGCCGGTTGCGACCAGATGGCTTTTGGCGGTATTAATCCCGATCCGGTACAACCAAGTATAAAACGCGCTGTCTCCGCGAAAGGTCGGCAATGCCCGGTAGGCCTTGATGAAAGCCTCCTGGGCGACATCCTCCACTTCGCCCGCGTCGCGGATGAACCGCGACAGCAGCCGCAGTAGTTTCCGCTGGTACTTTGATACAAGCAATTCAAACGCATGCTTATCTCCGCGCTGCGCACGCGCCACAAGCTGCCGATCAAGCTCCCGGTCACTCATTTCGCGTCCCTGAGCATGCTTATTTTTGTGCAATCGCCCGCGAAAGCGGCGTTGCCAGTATAGCTCGGCACCCGAGGGAGCTTTTCTTAAGCTTAATGACCGGCCCGTGACGAATTAGTTCAATGGTTTTTTGGGGAAGTAATGAACAAGGGGCCGCATTCAGGCAACTGAGCCCTTGTATTTCCCCCGATTTGGAGGGTAAGGTGGTCCGGCAACTTCGGAATTGGGGCTTAGTCCGCGTTTCCCCGGCGATTTTTCAGCCCGGCCGCCATCGGGACCAGACGCGCAGGCAACGCAGCGAGCCGGTCTCGGCCGAGTCCGGCAGCAACAGCACCCAGTGCCACCTGAAGTCCGCCCCCTGCAGGCCAACGACCACCACGAACTCGCTGCACCAGGCTACCTGGATAACACTTGCGAAATGACTTCCCCCGCCGCCATCGGACCAGCGGGCGGCGCCGTCAGGCATGACTTCAAAGCTCGCGACTTCGTCGGGAAGCCACAACATCGATTTCGCCACGCACCAGGCGGCGGAAAGTGCGGCCCCGGTCAGCACCAGGAGCAGCGGTATCCCATCCAGAGATGAAAACACCGCCAGGATGGCGAGCGCGTGAGTGGCGCTCGCGAGAACCGCCAGGCTGCGCGATGGCCGCAGGACCACACTGCAGACGGGGCTCAAATCCGGGTGAAAATCAATGTTCCGTTGGTGCCGCCGAATCCGAACGAGTTGGACAGTGCCGCGCGGATGGGCATGGCCCGTGCGCTGTTGGGCACATAATCGAGATCGCATGCCGGATCCGGCGAGACCAGATTCGCGGTCGGCGGAGCAATCTGCTCATAAACAGCCATTGAACAGAACACCGCTTCAATCCCGCCTGCCGCACCCAGAAGATGCCCTGTCATTGACTTGGTGGAACTCATCGCGAGTTTATCCGCGTGCGCTCCGAATGCGCGCTTTACCGCGATGGTTTCGGCGATGTCTCCAAGGGGGGTGGAGGTGCCATGGGCGTTGATGTAATCCACCTGATCCGGATTCAGGTTCGCATTGCGCAACGCGTTTGTCATGCAACGCGCCGCCCCGTCCCCATCGTCGCAGGGTGCGGTGATATGGTGGGCATCCGCGCTCATGCCATAACCGGCCAGTTCACAGTAAATTCTCGCGCCGCGCTTTTTCGCGTGCTCGAACTCCTCCAGCACCAGCGCACCTGCGCCTTCACCCAGCACGAAGCCGTCACGGTCTTTGTCCCAGGGGCGACTCGCATGGGTGGGGTCGTCGTTACGCACCGATAGCGCCCGGGCGGCACAAAACCCTCCCACACCGAGAGGCGAGGTTGTCGCCTCCGCGCCACCGGCAATCATCACATCGGCGTCGCCATATTCAATCAGCCGTCCCGCTTCTCCAATGCAATGGTTGGCGGTGGTACAGGCGCTGACCACGGCAAAATTGGGGCCCTTCAATCCGAACATGATTGAAAGCTGCCCGGAAATCAGATTGATAATTGTGCCCGGAACAAAGAACGGCGAAATCTTGCGCGGGCCGCCCGCCACGTACGCGGTATGGGTTGCTTCGATCAGCGGCAGTCCGCCGATTCCGGAGCCAATGCATACGCCAACCTGGGTGAGGTCTTCCTGTTCGAGCGCCAGTCCGGAATCCTTGAGCGCGTCGATCCCCGCTGCCAATCCGTAATGGATAAAGGTGTCGAAGCGGCGCGCCTCTTTGGCCGACAGATAATTGTCCACAACGAATCCCTTCACCTCGCCGGCAATTCGCGAAGTGAAGGCGGTGGCGTCAAAATGGGTAATGGGTCCGATACCGGACTTTGCCGCGAGAATCGCGGGCCAGGATTCAATGAGTGTATTGCCGACCGGGGAGACGATTCCGAGGCCGGTGACTACTACGCGACGGCGCGTCAAAATCACCCCATACAGCTGAAGTTAAGCTCAGGACACCTTGCCATGGGCGTTGATATAGTCGATTGCCAGGCGCACCGTGGTGATCTTCTCCGCGTCTTCATCGGGAATCTCGGTTTCAAACTCTTCTTCCAGCGCCATCACCAGTTCGACGGTATCCAGAGAATCGGCGCCCAGATCGTCGACGAACGAGGACTCGTTCTTGATCTCGGATTCGTTGACTCCAAGCTGCTCGGCAACAATTTTCTTTACCCGTTGCTCAATGTTTTCCATATTGCACTCCTTCTTCCCTGACTGGCGCCGGTACCCCGGTTTTTGAGGCGCGAATTGTAGCAGATCCCGTCCGGATGAATGGATTCCGGGGGAAACGCCGATTAGGGGTCAATTCGAGACATGCCTGAGCGGCGCTTCCTTCTGAATCGGGGGATTTTCAACGGGCCCGGTAGCCTCATTTACGACCATGCGCGCGGTCCTCTTGTTCAGCACTTCCCAGGCTAATTCATGAACATGCCGCCATTGACATGAATGGTGCTGCCGGTGATGTACGCCCCGGCAGGCGAAGCAAGAAAACACACCGCGGCGGCAACTTCTTCGGCGTGCCCGAAGCGCGCCAGAGGAATCTGGCCCAGCAAGGCTTCGCGTTGTGCTTGCGAGAGCGCACGCGTCATGTCGGTTTCTATGAATCCCGGCGCGACGCAGTTCACCGTGATGCCGCGGCTGCCGATTTCCCGCGCGAGCGAGCGCGTGAATCCGGCAACACCCGCCTTGGCCGCCGCGTAATTGACCTGGCCCGCATTGCCGGTTGCCGCCACCACCGATGTAATGCTGATAATCCTGCCCGCGCGCGCTTTCATCATGCCGCGCATCACCGCCTTGGACAGGCGGAAAACCGATTTCAAATCGGTATCGATGACGGCGTCCCACTCCGTGTCCTTCATGCGCATCGCCAGATTGTCCTTTGCGACGCCGGCATTGTTCACAAGTATGGACACGCTGCCGTACTCTTTTTCGATCTGCTCGATCAGTGCCGCCACTGCCGCGCCATCGTTGACATCCAGTATCGCGCCGCGCCCCCTGGCGCCCTGCTCCTTGAGACAGGCGTCGACGGCCGCAGCCCCGGATGCAGTGGTGCCGGTGCCGATAACGGTCGCGCCTCTGGAACCCAACGCAATGGCAACTGCCTTGCCGATGCCGCGGCTCGCCCCGGTCACCAGCGCAATTTGATTTGTCAGCGTGCCCGGGTCACTCACGAATGCGCAGTCCCTGATCGATGGCGGCACGATCCGCAAGTGCGAGACCCTGCAGCTCGGCGCATATGCGCTTGGACAAGGGCGCCAGAACCTTACCGGGACCGCACTCAAAAACGTGTGTGATACCCGCGGTCGCCATCGCTTTGACGCATTGTGTCCATCTCACCGGATGATCGGCCTGACCAACCAGCGCGTCGCGTATCTGCTCGGCTTGCACATGGGTCGCGGCATCCAGGTTATGCACCACTTGAATTGCAGGCAATTGAATTTGCACATCAGCCAGCGCTTGTTTCAAGCGCATGGCGGCGGGCCCCATCAAAGAAGAGTGAAACGGCGCGCTGACCGGCAAAGGCACCGCCCGCCTGGCGCCCCGGCTTTTGGCGGCTTCCATGCCTCGTTTGACGGCGCCTGCGTGCCCGGCGATCACCACGTGTGCGGGCGCATTGAAGTTGACTGCCTCGACCACTTCGCCTTGCGCCGCTTCCGCGCAGGCCGCCGCGACCGCATCATCGTCAAGCCCGAGTATCGCCGCCATGGCACCGGTTCCTTCGGGCACCGCGTCCTGCATGGCCTGGGCGCGCAGCCGGACCAGCGGGAGGCAATCTGAAAACGACAGCGCCCCCGCCGCCACCAGCGCGGAATATTCCCCCAGACTATGGCCGGCAACCATATCCGGGCGGGCGCCACCCAATGCGAGCCAGGCCCGGTAGACCGCGACGCCGGCGGTCACCATCACCGGCTGGGTATTCACGGTGCGGTTCAATTCTCCCGCCGGACCTTCCGCGATGAGCCTGCCGATATCCTGCCCGAGAATATCCGATGCTTCGCTGATGGTCTGGCGGATTTCGGGCAAGTCGCCGTAGGCATTCATCATCCCTACGGTTTGCGACCCCTGCCCGGGAAACACCATTGCCAGTTTCAACGTAGCTCCTGTTCAATACTCAAGAAGTACCGCGCCCCAGGTGAAACCCCCGCCGACCCCCGCCAGCAGGATCTTTTGTCCGCGCTTGATGCGGCCATCGCGCACCGCGCAGTCCAGCGCCAGGGGCACCGATGCCGCCGACGTATTGGCGTGGCGATCCACCGTCACCACCACGCGCTCGGAGGGAATGCCGAGGCGTTTTGCCGTCGCATCCATAATGCGCACGTTCGCCTGATGCGGAATGAACCAGTCGACATCCGTAATCCCGAGCCTGCATTGCGCCAGCGTCTCGCGCGCAACCTCGTCGAGCACGCGAACCGCGAATTTGAAGACGCCCTGGCCGTCCATCTGCACGAACGCGCTGCCGATGACCTTTCCGCCGCTGACCGCCCCCGGAACCGAAAGAATCTTCGCCAGTGATCCATCGGCATGAAGCACGCTGCCGAGAATCCCCGGCTTCGAATCCGCGCGCAGCACGACGGCGCCCGCGCCGTCGCCAAAAAGCACCGAGGTGGAACGATCGTTCCAGTCCAGTATCCGCGAAAACACCTCCGCGCCGACCACCAGGGCGCAACGATTCTGCCCGGAGCGAATGAATTTGTCGGCGATACTCAGCGCATAAACAAAGCCGCTGCAAACCGCCTGTACGTCGAATGCCGCCCCGCCCTTGATGCCGAGTTTCGCCTGCAGCAGGCACGCGCTGCTGGGAAAGATCTGATCCGGTGTCGATGTGGCAAAGATAATCAGATCGACCTCGGAAGCCGGTAGATTTGCGGCGAGCAGCGCAGCCTGACACGCCCGCAGGGCCATGTCGCTGCTCGACTGTGACGCGTCGGCGATATGTCTTTCCTTGATACCGGTGCGGCTCTGTATCCATGCGTCCGAGGTATCCATGGTCCGGGCGAGATCGGCGTTGGTGACAAGTCGCTCGGGCAGGTAGCTGCCAGTCCCCGCGATCCTGGACCAGATCATGCCGCCTCCAGACTGGCAAGGCGATGCGTCAATCTGGCGATAACATCGTTCTCCACTTCTTCGCGTGCCCTTTCGATGGCGCGGCGAAATGCAAACTGGTCCGCTGATCCGTGGCTCTTGACCACCACACCGCGCAATCCGATCAGCGTCGCGCCATTGTAGGCACGGTGATCGACGCGGCGCTTGAAGGCCACCAGAGCCGGCGCGGCGGCTAGCGCGGCCAGTTTCCTAAGAAAGCTGCGGCTCAGTTCTTCCTTGAGGAACGCACCGAGCATCTGCGCCAGTCCTTCCACCGATTTCAACGCCACGTTGCCGACAAAGCCATCGCATACCACCACATCGCAACGTCCCTTGAAAATGTCGTCGCCCTCGACATTGCCGATGAAATTAAGACCGCTGGCGCGCAGCAAAGCCGCGGCCTTCTTGACGACTTCGGTCCCCTTGGTGTCCTCCTCACCGATGTTTAGCAGGCCTACCGTGGGGCGTTCCTTGTGCTCGACCGCCGACACCAGCACCGAACCCATGATCGCGAATTGCAGCAGATGTTCGGCGGTACTGTCGACATTGGCGCCGAGGTCCAGCACATAGGTGCCTCCGGCCTGCGAAGGCAGCACCGAGAGTATCGCCGGCCGGTCTATGCCCGGGAGGGTTTTCAACACAAAACGGGAAATGGCCATCAATGCGCCGGTATTGCCCGCACTGACCAGCGCCTGGGCTTCGCCGCTCTTGACCAGCTCGGCCGCCAGACGCATGGAAGACTCCTTCTTGCCGCGCAATGCCGCGGCGGGAGGTTCATCCATGGATATGGTCTCCGGCGCATGGTGCACCCGCACCCGGTCCGCCGTGACGCCGCCGACGCGGCGCAATTCAGCATCGATGGCATCGCGCAGGCCGACCAGCACGACGCTCGCTGCGCTGTGCATGGCAAGGAATTCGATAGCCGCCGGCACGGTGACATGCGGGCCGTGATCGCCGCCCATGCAATCGATGGCAATGGTGTTGGCCACTAGCCCGCCCCGGGAATGGATTTCCGCATCGGGACGCATTGCATCCCGAAACGAAACCGAGCCTTACTCGCCCCCGCCTTTTATGACTTTCTTGCCACGATAATAGCCGCTCGGGCTCACGTGATGGCGCAGATGCACCTCGCCAGTGGTCGGCTCCAGGGCAAGCGGCGGCGCCACCAGGAAATCATGCGCGCGGTGCATGCCTCTTTTGGAGGGGGACTTCTTGTTCTGCTGTACTGCCATGGTTTTACTCCTTCAAATCTTTCTATTCTCGAGACGATCCTAGCGATCGCCGCGTTTTTTTAAACTTGCCAGCACACTGAAGGGCGATTGCTTGTTCGGCTGGGCAATCAAGTTGTCGACACTGCAATTCTCATGCTTGGGTACCTGGGGCAGCGCGAGAATGACCTCGTCTTCCACCAGTTGCGCGACGCTCATCTCCCGCGTCGCGAGCACCCGGTCAATCTCGTCGTCGGTCTGCGCGATGACCTCCGGATCCGCGCACAACTCCAATTCCACATCCACATCGACTTCAATCAGAAGAGGGCCCAGACAACGCTGGCATACGAGTTCCATGCTGCCTGAAGCGGTGATCTCAAGACTGGGTTTCCCCGCCCGATTCAGCCCGCCGCGAAGGCAATACTCAACTCCGGAGGTTTTGCACGGCGACTCCGCAAGACGCGAAAGTCGTTCCAGACCAAGCGTCCCGCGCAATTCGCCGCCATCGCGTGCGAACTGGAGGCCATCGATCACCCCCGCTAGCGACATAGGGCGTGCATGATATTATGCGCGCGTCGCGCTGTCAAGAAATTGCAAGCTGTTCAGGGCGTTAGGTTCTTTTTTCCGGCCCTGGCATGCTCTTCAGATCCGTGAAACTCATCCTCGCCTCCACCTCGCGTTACCGCAGCAGTCTGCTGTCCCGGCTTGGGCTGCCCTTCGAAGTCGCCGCGCCGCAGGTCGACGAAACGCCGCTCCCCGGGGAACAGCCGCAAGCCCTGGCATTGCGGCTTGCCTGCGCCAAGGCTTTGAACGTCGCCGCAAATTATACCGGCGCGCTGGTCATAGGCTCCGATCAGGTTGCCTGCTGCGGCGGCGAGTTGCTCGGCAAACCGGGAACGCACCAGAACGCCACACGCCAATTGCGCCGGCTTTCCGGGCGCGAAGCGGTTTTTTACACTGCCTTGTGCGTGCATAACACCGACACCGCGCAAACGCTG
>Ga0209343_10009973_pt1 | contig 10886 bp, 12 predicted proteins | sample RifCSPlowO2_02_FD_184026 | JGI IMG/M metagenome (GOLD analysis project Ga0209343, IMG submission 184026) | Groundwater microbial communities from Rifle, Colorado - Rifle CSP2_plank lowO2_0.2 (SPAdes) (version 2) | ecosystem: Environmental > Aquatic > Deep subsurface > Groundwater | place...
AAGTGGTATATTATAGATAGCTCCGATCGCACTAAATTTCAACTTTGGCTTCTATCCGGAAACCGCGCCACGATATTCATCCAGAATCTGTCGTTTCCTGCAGGCCCGCAAGAAACCTGTCCGTATCTATGTTCTAAATCATAAAATCTTTCACTATCAGGAATAACTGCTCCATTGATTAACAATGTAGCGGCAGGACAACAATCAGGAACGGCACTGACCGGTGAAGCGTTATGTTTTCCTCTCAAATAAACAGGGCACGTTTTCCGCTGGCTACAAGGTGTCATGACCGTATCGGCCTCCTTAAATTGATTTCCGCGTTTAGACCTTATTTGCAAGTTTATTTGGTAATCGGGAGTATACGAAAATGTAGTCTCTACTAAAATAGTCTTTTTAATTGGTTCAGCGTCTCTTTTTGGAGATATAGGGGGACGTATTCTTTCGGTCATAGTTTCATGTTCCTTCTTTCCAGCTGTTTAAATATTTTTTCTGCTCTTTCGATAACCGGTCGATCGTTATGCCCATCGCTTTTAATTTTAATCCTGCCACGTTCCGGTCAATCTTTTGCGGTAATCGGTAGACCTTTGGTTTCACCGTTCCCTTTTGCTTCACAAACCATTCTGCCGCCAGCGCCTGGTTGGCAAAGCTCATATCCATCACTTCAGACGGATGTCCTTCCGCGGCGGCGAGATTAACCAGGCGGCCTTCGCCGAGCACATAGATCTTTTTGAATTTTGAATTTTGAATTTTGGGATTGTTTCGTATTTCGGATTTCTGATTTCGAATTTGATACTCAACCACGTTTTCCCGTATCTCGCGTTTACTCTTTGCAATTCTCTCAAGTTCTTTCATCTCTATCTCGACATCAAAATGGCCGCTGTTTGCAATAATTGCGCCGTCTTTCATGTGCTGTAGGTGATCAACGGTAATAACGCTTTTGTCTCCGGTGACGGTTACAAATACATCACCGTGACGTAATGCTTTTTTCATAGGCATGACCTGATATCCATCCATAACTGCTTCGAGTGCGCGGACGGGGTCGATTTCCGTTACAATCACGTGTGCGCCCATTCCTTTTGACCGCGCGGCCAGTCCCCGACCGCACCAGCCGTAACCTGCTACGACAAATGTTTTTCCGGCAATCAAAATATTGGTAGCGCGGATAATGCCGTCAATCGTTGATTGTCCCGTACCGTATCGATTATCAAAAAAATGCTTGGTGTCAGAATCGTTTACTGCGAGGACCGGAACTTTCAGAACGCGGTGCTTTTCCATGGCGCGCAGACGGATGACGCCGGTCGTCGTTTCCTCTGAAGAGCCGAGGAATTCCCAGGATTCGTTTTTGGAATTTAGAATTTGGAATTTAGAATTTGTTTGGAGCTTCGAATTTTGAATTTCGAATTTGTGAAGTTCATTTATAAGATCCGCCCCATCATCCATCGTAATATTTGGTTGAATATCAAGAGCCGCAGTTAAGTGCCGGTAGTATGTTTTGCTATCTTCCCCGTGAATGGCAAATACGGGGATCTTATAATGTTGAACGAGCGCCGCTGCCGTATCGTCCTGTGTAGAAAGCGGATTAGAAGCAGAGAGTACAACTTTTGCCCCTCCCGATTTGAGCGTTGCCATGAGATTTGCTGTTTCAGTCGTGACATGAAGACAGGCCGCAATCGTGAGTCCCTTGAAAGGTTTTTCTTTCTTAAATCGCTCTTTGATCGAGTTTAAGACGGGCATGCGGGATGTGGCCCATTCAATTTTCTTTTTACCGCGGTCTGCCAGTTTTATATTTTTAATGTCGTATTGCATTGTCATCGCGAGCGAAGCGATCTTATATTTGGGATTACCTCGTCGTTCGTTTCACTCACTCCTCGCAATAACAAGTGAGTCTTAATAATTCTCGTTATATCGTTTCCAGAACTCATTTTTACTGTAAGAATGTTCCATTGTACCATAGTTTTCTACCGCATAAGCGGCGGCGACGGAACCCATTTGCCCGCAAACTTTCAATGGTAACTGCTTTATATAACCTGCTAAAAATCCTGACCGGTATGCATCCCCTGCGCCCGTAGGATCAACGACCTTATGAACGATCGATGGTTTAATGGTAAATTTCTTATTTCCTTGCTGTATGACAGAACCGTTTTCTCCAAGCGTCGTTACTACTATTTGAGTATCCTTCAAGGTTAAACCTTGAAGTTTTTCATGGCTTAACCTCTTCTGAAGCAGAGATAATTCATAATCGTTCCCGAACACTATTTGTGCATATCTGACACCCTTTCTAAGCGTTTTTTCGGATAACGACGGAATATAAAACGCCGGATCAAAGGCAAATGGTAGGTTTAATGCTACGCATTCGTCGACATAGTTGGCAATCCCTTCTTCCCCGCAAGGAGTCAATATGGCAAACAATTGCTTGTTCGTTTTAGAAAGTTCAGAAATAACGGGTTTAAGATGATGGTCCTTGCTATCCGACATCGCCGCTTTGCTGTATCCCCATATTTGATTATCTGCTTCGTCCGTGATCGCGAACCCGCTTGCGGTGAGCTTATTCTTGATTATTTTTATGTATGACGTATCAATGCCGTTTTTTTCAAGGAATTTTCTATATCGGTCGAAATCATATCCGGCTGTCGCGACGATTACAGGCCGTATTCCTAACAATGCAAGGGAGTAAGCCTGGTTTCCTGCGGTCCCTCCGAAGTTTACGGTATGCGTGTCGGTCGCAAATGATACGTTTATCTGGTGGATTTTGTCCGGAAGGATATAGGAAGAGAATTTCCCCGGTAAATTAAGTATCTGGTCGTACGCAAGAGAGCCGGTAACAATAACTACTTCATGAAACATGGAACACGTAACATGGAACAATAAACATCACGAATTAGTTTCATAATGCTCCATGTTATGTGTTACGTGTTATGTGAGTTACTCGCCTCCTCTCATACTCATAAGAGCCTTTGCTGCAATCTGCTGGGATTTTTTGAGTGCTTCTTCTAATGCGTCGGCGACGTGAGTAGCGGGTTCGCCGTCGATCGTAAGCTCTTTAATTTTCTGGTCTCCGGTCATGACAATTCTGACGCCGTCTTTTTCGACGACGATTTCTTCTTGCGACAGCACCTGCTGCATTTGTTGCGCCTGTTGACGAAGGCTATTCAAATCTCCAAGTCCTTTTAATGGATTAAACATTTTGCTTACACCTCCTCCTTGATCTGTCATCGCGAACGAAGCCGGGTCGTACTCGGCGAAGCGTGGCGATCTTTGTAAGATTGCCGCGTCACTGTGTTCCTCGCAATGACATTTTAAGTATTACAGTATTCTATCACAGCCAATTCGAGAGGCAATGACGGAATAAAGCTCGTCTTTGTCTCGAGGTACGCACGGGACAGTAACCTGATTAACCGATCAATATCATCTGTTTTAAATTGATCATTTGGCAGGTTGATAGTTTGGTCATTTAATTCGATGCCGTGTTTGGCTAACAGCATGCCGTGTAACCGTTCGACTAATCCTGCGATCAATGCGATGAAATCCACCCCATCTGTTTCTCTTTGCTGAATATATTCCAGCGCCTCTTTCGTTTTTTTTGCGGATAAGAGTAGTAGTATCTCGTCGTCAAAATAGGCGCCGGTTAATTTCTCAATCTCTTTTTTTTCCAATGCTCTTTCGGATACAGCCTGTTCGAGCAGTTTCGTCGCGTCGCGGAACGAGCCGTCCGCGGCCCGGGCGATTACGGACAGCGCGTCATCGGAAATAGCCAATTTTTCACCGGTGACCACTCGGCGCAAGCTGCGAATAATTTCTTCATCATTCGCCCGCGTAAATCGCAGAACGAAGCAGCGCGACACGATAGTTTTCGGAAGTTTATGCGCTTCGGTCGTCGCCAGGATAAATGAGACGTGCGGCGGTGGCTCTTCGAGCGTCTTGAGAAGCGCGTTGAATGCTTCAGTCGTCAGCATGTGGACTTCATCGATGATATAGACTTTCTTCCTTCCCATCGCCGGAGACAGGCTTATCCGCTCACGCAGATCGCGGATTTCATCGATTCCCCGATTGGACGCCGCGTCAATCTCGTAGACATCGATGTGATTTCCCCGCGCGATAGCGAGGCAGTTTTCGCACTGGTTGCAAGGCTCGATACGGGAAGTTTGAAGTTGGAGGTTAGAAGTTTGATTATGAAGTTTGATATGTTGATTTTTTGAAGGGCTACTCATCTTCTTCTTTTTCAAATTATCTGATAATCCAACTTCTCTATCTATTTTCGAATTTCCAACTTCTAACTTCTCGCAATTTAATAGTTTCGCAACGATGCGCGCCGCGCTGGTCTTGCCGGTACCGCGCGGACCGATGAATAAAAACGCATGCGGCACTTCCCCGCGGGAAAATACGCTCGATAACCGTTCACGGACGTCGGCCTTATCCAAATCGGAAATTTTCTGCGGTCGATATGTTCGGTAATAAACCATAAACGCGATCCTAATCTACGAATGCATCCGAATGCTCCGAATAGAAAACTTAAATTCGAACTACTGATATTAGGATCATTCGGATGAAAATCTGGATCATTCGTATCGCATTTAATACTTCAACTCGTAACTGATAACAATTTCGTCAATCCGTGTTCCACAAATTCCCCCAGTTTCGTATCTACGAGTTTATTCTCATCTGCGGCAAACAATAATGTTTGCGGATAAGAGACGACTATTTCACCGAGCAATACGGGAATCTCCCGCAAAGACTGGGCAAGGATATGGTCGTAATAGAGCTTGTCGATCTCCTCTCCGACGAGCGGCTTTCCCTGCATCAGCGGAAACGCGAGGACTGGCGTCGTGCCATGCTTTTGAGCATACTGGCTGTGTAACTTGCTCATTTTCCGGTCACCGACAACCGCAACCGATACGGTGTAATTATCGGAATCAACGCCGATTTTTTTTAGAAACGACGCTATGCGGCGGCGTAATAGTTTCCGGTCAACACGGTATCGTGACTGAACAAAAATCTCAATCATGCGAAAGTTACGGACAAGGGGTTGAAGTAATGGTTAACGACGGCGATGCTTATTCCGTTTCTCTTTTTTAATCTCGGAAGGTGAATGATGAAACTGCATATCACGGATTCTTTCCAGCAAATTTTCATCAGAAACCTTCCGGATAAACTTCCGGATAACGGATTCGTTTGATTCTCCTTTGCGTGCTTTAACAAATACCATGGTAGATACAACACCTCCCCTCTCAACAAATAAAAAATAGATAAAATATTCGAATAGATATATGTTCGCATCGTATAATTAGTTGATTGGTAAACTATTTTGCACTTTCAGTTTAACCCGGCCGCTATATTTTCTTTATAATCTGCATAATCTCCTGAATGCCCAGCCGTGACGGCTTCATGGTCGGATTCTTTGTCGAACCGTTCAATACCATTGATTTACTTGAATGCAAAAACCAGGTGGCTTGCGGATCGTCATGTTTCAACGTTTCATATACCGGCGTCAAGTCTATACCTTTCTCGGGAAGCGATTTGATCCGCACGTACGATTTTTTCGGGTCTTTGCGTACGACGATCACATATCCCATTTTCTGAGCCATGTCGAGCACCGCGTCATTTCCCGTCGTAAACCCTGCTGCTTTTCCGTATCGTGTTTTTACCGTGAGTTTGTCACCTGACGCAATTTCATTTTCGGCGTTTGCTTTATTTTGCAAAACCCGGTAGATCGCATCGAGCGCAACCATGCCGTGGTCAACGACCTGTATATCACCGTTTCCTGTTTCATTATACAACAAATTCAGCCCATCGAGAATATCGACAAGCATAAACTGATGTCGGTCCGCGGTTGGATCCGGAAAGTACACCTGACGGAAATGATCGATGTCGTTGACTACTCTAACTAAACGCCCTAATGCTTCTTTGTGAAATCGCTTGACATCTATTTTACTTGTCCGGCCGTTTGTTGTTAGTTCTATGTCGTCAGCCAACTGGTCAAAGATCAGTTTCGCCGCGCACGTATCTTTATTGTCCTGATGATGGTCAAATTCTCCCATTCCGGTATCAACATGGATGATCTCGTAGTTGCGGAACTGGTTAATAAGCTTCCGGTTATTCGATTTTCTTGCAAATGATTCCAGCGTTTCGCCCGCCGGGACAAAATAGAGTTCTGCGTTTTCCCACTCGCTCCAAAAACGCTTGATCAGCCAGATGCTGGTTACCGCGTCGAGGTCAGGATTGCTGTGGGTGACGATGAGCTTTTTCGTTTGCATAGCGGGATTGTAGCATGGAGAAGGTGTTGATTCAATTTATCGCAATTTCCTCACCATTTCTTCTACTGACAGCGATCTTGTTTCTTTCTTCCCGCGTTCTTTCCACTCCACCTTATCCCCCGTTTTTTCCGAGATAACGAGGCGCACCGGAATCCCGATCAGGTCCGCATCCGCAAATTTTTGTCCTGCGGATACATCTTCCCGATCATCCCAGAGAACTTCTACTCTTTGTTTTTGCAGTTGATTATAAAATTCTTCTGCTTTCTTTCTGCCGTCTACAGTCTGTAGTCTTAAGTCTATAAGATGCGCGTCAAACGGCGCGACTTGTTTCGGCCATATCATACCTTTTTCATCGTGATATTTTTCAACGAGGACACCCAATACGCGCGTTGTGCCGATGCCATAAGATCCCATAAATACTGGCTTTTGTTTACCGTTTTCATCTGTGTAGGTGTATCCGATAGCATCTGAAAATTTCGTATTGAGAGGAAATATATTGCCCACCTCTGAAGTCGTGAACGTTTTATACGGCTCGTTTGTTTCAGGATTCAGATCTCCTTCTTTTGCGACTTTGAAGTCATAGAATTGATCAGGTTCATCAAAATCTCTCCCGAAGTTAACATTGACTGAATGGAAATTTGTTTTATTTCCGCCCATTTCAAAATTCAATCTTCCCTTCATGGATTCATCCATATAAATCTTCACGTTATCAGAAAGATTGAGAAGCCCCGCATATCCTACTTCTGCACCTGTTACCTTACGTACTGTTTCTTCACCGGCAAGTAAAAGTGATTTACATTTGACTATTTTTTTTAATTTTCCTTCATCAATATCGTATCCGCCTCTTACTGCCGCTGCAATAACTCCCCCGCCATCTGTCTCAAATAAAAGTGTTTTCGTCGTTTTTTCAACGGGAATTTTCAGATAGAGAGCAAGTTCATCGACACCGATGATCCCTTTTCCTTCCACGTCTTCCCGGGGAAACATTTCGTTATCTTTGTATGTAACTTTAGGAGCTTTTACCGGCGCGACTTCACGGTTATAGTATATATTGTTCTTTTCATCATAAAACAAGGTGTCCTCGCCTGTTTCGCACATTGTCTGAAATTCATGTGAATACTTTTCCGTGAAATCCCCACCGGACGCGAGAGCGATAACGGTCGAATCTCCTAACCCGAGCCGCTCAAATGTTTTTACATACGCCGGCTTTGCAATAGCTTCATAATAATCCAGCAAGCTTTCTTCCGATGTATGAAAGCTGTACAAGTCTTTCATACGAAATTCCCGACCGCGCAGAAGGCCTGATTTTACGCGGGGTTCATTACGGTATTTCACCTGAATATGATAGAGTGCAAACGGAAAATCCTTATAGCTCGTAAAAAATTGTTTCGCTATGGGGGTAATAACATCTTCTTGCGTGCAGTTGAGAATATATTCAGCGTCATTTTTTTTGCGTGATGCCTCATTGGCTCCAACAGCTTTGAATAAAACGTCAACCGTCTTAATACGTCCCGTGTCCTCCCAAGTTTTTTTTGGCGCAAGTCCGGGCATCAGCATTTCCTGTCCGATCTTATCCATCTCCTCACGAACAATCTGCTCAATCTTTCGAAGAACCCGGAGACCAAGAGGCAGGAACGAATATACTCCCGCCATTTCTTTATGAACAAAGCCTGCGCGAATGAGCAGTTGGGCATTGACCGCCATCTCATTTTTAGGCATTATTTTGTTTGTTTTTCCAAATAATTGCGAGTATTTCATAATTGCTTATTTTCGCAACATGCGCGAATTTCTGTCTATCTTGATTTTAATACAATTTCCCGCCAATTACAGCAGCGTCTTTATCGGGTGTTATTAAAATACATTCGTGTTGTGCATCCGGAACGCCAAGTGTTAGGCACTCTGACATAAAAGGACCAATCTGCCGGGGCGGGAAATTGACAACACCTAGCACGAGTTTACCCACCAGTTCTTCTTTTTTGTAATGAGAGACCACTTGCACGCTCGATTTTTTCATGCCAATTTCTTCACCAAAATCAATCGTTAGCTTATACGCAGGTTTTCGCGCTTCTGGAAAATCATCAATCTGTATGATTTTTCCTACCCGGATATCCAGTTTTTGAAAATCATCGTATGTTGCCATATTATTCATTCAAATTAAAAATCGTCTCCCGCAGTTTAAAGCAAGGTAGCTCAAGACGATCTTTCCTTTCTGAACACTGGGCGGTTTGGCAGTGATTACTTACCCAGTCACTACGCTGTCTTACCTGATCAAGTTCTTGTCTGGTTGAATATTCCGCCAGGTTGCCGGTCGTCTCGGCTATTGCATGACACAATGATCCCTCCCCGTTTGCACAGCGAAGACGCTCTTCCTTTGTTGGCAAAAGTGTATACCCCTCTGCTTTCAAAATGCAAATGGTATACCTAACGGAGTCCTGACAGGACAGAGTGGTATATGTTGTTCTTTTGATAACACGGTGAAGGATCTCCGACCTCACTTGATTTGTATTGATTCATAGTCATTAAAAATCCCTTCTCCCTGTAACAGATTGTTACAAGGACGAAGGGTTTCTTCGTGGTACCACCTTGTTTTTCCTTCAACCGCGCTTGCGCGCGCTTCAGGACTCATTCACTGACTCCTTTTTGTCAGTTTGTGCCGTATTTTACGGTGGGCTTCCGTGATAGTTGATTTCCGTAAGGAAGGTTCCTATCCAGCTCGCAGGCTAGGATCACCTACTCAAATGCTTTGATTTATTATTTTAGTCGATAGATAACGTTTTTGTCAAGGAGTAATTTTTAGTTATAGTTAGATTTTGTATGATATACTATCATATAGTTGTATTACACTATATTACAAGGTATGATGATAGTGTTTATGTGAAGTTTGTATTTTATGTCTGCTGAATTTGCGCGTGTAAACGACAGGTCAGGTCTTGCTCATCCGCCAGTTCGTCCTGTTATTGAAAAACCCCGGCCCCTACCAATTGAAACACTTTCCACAAACGAATTCCTAGAAGAGACAGCACACGCCACCTGGCGGTCACTTGAGAAAATGATCAATCCTGAAACAGGGCTCATAGCCGATCGCGTGGACGAATACGGAAACTATTCTCATCATACGTCAAATACGAATATCGGGCTTGAACTTATGGACCTTGAAGCAGCAGCTGCATGGGGATTTATAGATCCAGATAAAGCTGAAGAGATAACACTTAAAGTACTTCGCACACTTGATTCTATAGAAAAGCACAATGGGTTTCTCCCAAACTGGATCGGAACAGATGGATCGATTATTAGGCAGTGGCAAGGAAAGGACGGCCCTGAACCATACACACCTGAAATCTCATCCGTAGATGCGGCATGGGAGAAAACAGGAATCATATTAACACAAAAGGCATTCGAGCACGGATCCACCGATCGTCAGAAAGAAATATTCGAATTGAGCACTTCACTTGCCGATGCTATGGACTTTTCCATATTTTGGACACCTGAAGGAGGGCTTGAGATAACGCTTGATTTTGAAACAGGAATGCCTCTGAAAAAAGGAACATACTACCGCCACCCTTCAGAGACACGGCTTGCTATGTATCATCTTGCGCTTGACCACGGATTTAATGATGAGTTTACACAAGAATACTTTGAAGATTTCTTAAGCGGCAGACTCACACTCAACGATCCTGGAATACGAACTGACATGAAGGGGAAAATGAATGGCAACTATGTCAACTATAATGGAGAGCGGGTTATACCCATGCCAAACGGAACAGTATTTGAAGAATGCATGCCAGGACTTGTATTTCCCGACTATCGAGGAAATAAAGACTGGGAAAGAAGTCTTATAGCGTATATGCGCAGAATACCCGATGCGACGTATCCTTTTACACTCTCCGGGCAGTCAAGTTGTGACGATCCTAATATTGATGAGGAAGGCAGGCCGGTAGGTTACCGTGAAATAGGAAACCGTGCACTCGCGCTGATGAATGATTATAGAGAGACAGATACAGATGTAATCACCCCCCATGCGTTTTATCTTGCGATGATGGTTGATCCTGATGAGGCTATACGCAATCTGAAATTACTTTACAAAATGTTTGGAAATTCAGATTCAGAGGATGGAAATCGGGCTTATAATGCTCGTACCGGATGGGCCGATTCTGTCGATATACGCACCAGAGCGGTAGCAACCAATAAATTATCATTAAATGATGCAATGATCCTTGCAGCAATCGCAAACGAAGCTCATAAACACGGCATGATACCTGTATCTCCCCAGAGTCATCTCGAAAAGACATTCGGACCAATACGTGAGATTATCCAAAATATGAAGCTATTTTATCCTGAATTTAATATTGAGGCTCCTGTTGCAGCCGTATCGTAACGCTAACCAGTATTCTTTGTTAGTACAAGACTAATTCATAAATAACAAATACCCCACTGAAAATATGATTCGGTATATGCCAAAGACCGTCAGGTCGTGGTGAGAAACAAAGCGAAGCAACCACCGAACTGCACCGTATGCCACGATTGCGGAGAGAATGAATCCAAGCGCGAGCATGCCATACTCCTCTATCGTAAATACTCCGCGAGTCGCAAACAGATCAAGCCCGGACGCTGCTGTCATCGTCGGAACTGCCAGCA
>Ga0209343_10009975_pt1 | contig 10884 bp, 7 predicted proteins | sample RifCSPlowO2_02_FD_184026 | JGI IMG/M metagenome (GOLD analysis project Ga0209343, IMG submission 184026) | Groundwater microbial communities from Rifle, Colorado - Rifle CSP2_plank lowO2_0.2 (SPAdes) (version 2) | ecosystem: Environmental > Aquatic > Deep subsurface > Groundwater | place: Rifle...
CAAAATGTTCCACGTGGAACAATTTTCACTATCACTTAAAAGAAGTGATGGAATATTAAAGCCCATTCCTCCTCCTTCACTTCTAACCTATTTTTTCTAAAAATCTTTAAATTTCAATAGTCTAGAAAAATAAAGGTCAAATTGTTCCACGTGGAACAATTTGGAAAGCCAATTTCTGACTAGTGGGTGTGTTGAGCCAAAAGGCCTTGAAATACAGACATATTATGGTGACTACAAACCCCAGAAATAGGGACATTACCCCATAGAATATGGGAACCTCCACCATAATAAGGGGATATCGTTTTTTTGTCCTGATAAACCACTGAATTCTCAGGTTATTTATGGATTAATATTTTCCTGTTTTTAATGGCCCTGGCATTTAAGTTGCAAATGACTCTAATGAACAGTAGTGAACACGACCACCAGTTAGGAGATATTATGTTTTTTGATCGAGTCAAAGGATTAATAATGGGACTTCTAGTGATCTTCCTCTCGACCTCCCTCTCCTTTATATATACGGGGTGCGGGAGCAAGTTTGGGGCCACTGCCAATCCTGCTGGTGGAATCGACGGGGGAGCCGGGGACGAGGCCAACTTTGGTGAGGGGGCCCTCCCGGACGGTGGTGATATTCTTAAAAAGGACAAAAAGAAGGATGATGAAGTGGTTCCTGTTGGATGTCTGGACAACGACGCCGATGGGGACTGCAATGATGCCGACAACTGTGTCGATGTCAGCAACCCGGATCAAAACAATAACGATGGCGATGCCGCTGGGGACGCCTGTGATGACAATGACGATAACGATGCCTTTACAGATGTGGAAGAGGCCGAATTGGGCACTGACCCCTTTGTAGTGACGGCTGATTTTGATGAGGATGGGATCCCTGATGTTGTGGATCCTTGTCCCATTGATGCCGATCCTGCCTGTGCTGCCCCCGCCCTTGAAGATGTCGATCCCACAGATGCCGATGGGGACGGGGATCTTAATGATGCCGATAACTGCCCTGATGATGCCAATCCTGGTCAGATAGACACTGATAGTGATACCTTTGGGGATGCCTGTGACTCCTGCCCAGCCAATCCTGCCATTCACGAAGACGGATTGGCTTGTGAGGTCGCCCCTGAGGCCCCCGCACCTAATTGGTGTGCAACCCATGCCGAAGAGGATATGTGCGACATATACAATCTCATCTGTCTCCCAAATCCGGCTTCTGATGAGATGTGCCCCTGTATTATTGAAGAGGTCGAAGACAATCAAGATCCTACCAGTTGCCTTGATGAGGAAGAAGAGGAGGATAGCGATGAGGCCGGTTCTCTCTGTGCCGATCTGGAGGGCGCAGCCCGTTTTGATTGTGAACACCCTGGCCTAGAAGAGCGCCTCCACAGTATGGAGGAATACATCCGCATAATGGCACTCTTAAACGGCGGCGGCCGACGCCCGATCCCAGGCCCCAACCCCTGTCTGAGCTGTCCCCCCGACGATTATATGAACTCCAGAATCAACCCAAGAGACTTTGTCACCGACCCCGCAGAGGATTTTGTGGCAAATCCCGTCCGTGACAGGGTCAGTAATCCCGTCGTGGACTATGTGGGACACAATATCTCTGAGGTTGAGGGCCATGTTGCCAATCCCACAGGAGACCCTGCCTCAAATCCCAGAACCAGAACGACTAAAGAGGCTGGACTAGGGACACGTGGCACGACCTACCAGGTCAGCACACAAGTGACTAGCAATGGAGTCACACAACGAACAGAACAAATCCAAGAGGGCACGCAACGAGCCGTACAGGCAAGGACGCGTGGCGCTGAACGAAGGGCCATGCAACGTTAATCGACAGATGATCAACAATTTCAAAAAGGCCGGTCTCTCCAGACCGGCCTTTTTTTAATTCATTCAAATCCTCAACTTAAATTCCACAGTTGCTGGCAACAGGTCCTGCTAGCGTTCACTCCCACGGATTGATTCCTCCCCTTACCCCTCCTCAACGAAGTAGCACTTTAGTGTACAAAGAAGGGGAAATACGGAGGCCCCCCGACACCGCCATCATCCGCTACCACCCATGGTCCATTGGCTCAATGGGGTAAACGGGAATGACATTTTTCTCAACACCTTTAATATCTTGAGACTCCTCACCTTGGAGACTCAAGTCCCCCTTGATACAAACAAGGCCCCTTTTCCCCATTCCCCCTCTTGGAACTATTAAAATTTATTAATAATTTCAAATACTTATATATTTAAAATCTTTTTTGTCGGTGTTTCTTTGGCCCCTGAATTGCATTCGTATTCTCTAGAATACATGGAGGTTTTCTATGATGAAGTCCCTTCAATGGAAGTCTGTGATACTGGGCCTTTTTACTATAACCCTCTCTCTGTCCCTTTCCCTCCTTTATATGGGGTGCGGGAGCAAGCTCGGGGGCGGCAATCCCCTTGGCGAGATTGGTGGTGGAATCGAGGATGGGGCCGACTTCGGCGAAGGGGCCCTCCCGGACGGTATTGGCGATGTCCTCAAAAAGGGCAAAAATGAAAAAAAGGATGAAGTAGTTCCTGTCGGATGCCCGGACAATGATGCCGACGCTGTCTGTAATGATGTTGACAACTGTGTCGATGTCAGCAACCCGGATCAAAACAATAACGATGGAGATGATTTTGGGGATGCCTGTGATGACAATGACGATAACGATCTCTTTACAGATGTGGAAGAGGCCGAAATGGGCACTGACCCCTTTGCCGATACTCCCGACTTCGATGGAGATGGGACCCCTGATGTGTTGGATCCTTGCCCTGTTAATCCTGATCCCGCCTGTGCCGCCCCTGCCGTCGAAGATGTCGACCCCAATGACACCGACAATGATAGTGTACCCAATGCGACGGATAATTGCCCCGATACGGCCAACCCGGGTCAGACAAACAGTGATGCGGATGCCTTTGGAGATGCCTGTGACATCTGTCCCGCTGTTGCCAATCCTGCCCAAAATGCCACCGATGCCAACACCAATGGGACCCCCGATGAATGTGAACCTGCAGCCCCAGAGGAAGAAGAAACCAATTGGTGCGATGTCCCTGCTAATAGCTCGACAGGTCAATGCACTATTTATGACCTATGTGTTGCTGGGGCCTTCGATGAAGATGCAGAAGACACACCTGACTGTTCCTGTCTTATCAGCGAGGTTGAAGACAATCAAGATCCTGCCAGTTGCCTTGAGGAGGAAGGGGCCGCACCCTCTCCCGGTCCCGGGTGTTCCAATTTCACAGGGGCGAAAAAAGCGGCCTGTCTCAATGCCCTGAAAAAGAAGATGCTTATGAAATTGAAAAAAATCAAAAAGGTTAAAAAGCCAGGTCATCCTGGGGGCCCCCATCATCCTGGTAACCCGGGCTGGTGTCCTAAATGCGGCCCCTCTGCGCCCACGAAAAAGATCAAGGATGCTATCAATCCCAAGGTCAAAACGAAGATAAAAAAGGACGCCCTGATCGACAAGAAAAAGAAAACTACGGACCCCAAGGTCAAAAAAACCAAAAAGGATCCCAAGAAAAAGGCGACAAAAAAGAAACCTTCAAAGAAAAAGACAAAGAAACAGCCCAAGGCCCATCCTTAAACAAACGACTTCAAAAAGGCGCAAAGGCCGGCCCCTTTGGGCCGGCCTTTTTTTATCGAGCCAATCTTTAAAAAATCCCCTCACTCCAAATCCATAAAGTCCGCTGAAGGCCGGAAAAGGGGAGTGTGTAGGGCACGATTTTAGGAGGGGGCCCCATCTTCCCTTTCATCACCCCCCGCATCATGAGGACGCACCCCTTCCTTGTCTGATAAGGCGTCACGAGTCTCAAAAAGACATCCGGCTGAAAGGTGGCACGGGTCACGATGAGATCGAAAGACCTTAAATCCCCTTGAAAGACCTCAGGATCTAAATGCCTGGCCACCGTTTGAATCCCCTCCTGGATCTTGAGTCCTCGAATCATGTGACGCAAAAAATGGACCTTTTTCTCCCGGGCCTCGACAAGGACGACCTTCAAATCCGGACGGGCCATCTTCAGGACAAGCCCCGGGAACCCCGCCCCCGACCCGACATCCAAGACACGACCGGCCTTCGGTAAATAGGGGAGGAGGGTCAAGGAGTCCAAAAAGTGTTTTTCGATGATTTCTTTTGGATCAACAATCGCCGTGAGATTGATGGAGGTGTTCCACCGAAGGAGTTCTTCCAAATAGAGCCCTACCTTCTCCCATGGTGGACAGGGATATCGCCGTAAGCCTAACTCTTTGAGGCCCTGCCGATAATACTTTTCTTGATCCATGTATCCTCATGCCGTTTGATATACAGGGCCAGGATCGACAGGGCCGACGGGGTGACCCCTGAGATCCTCGAGGCCTGACCAAGGGATGCGGGTCTAATCTTCTGTAATTTCTCCGCTATCTCCGTTGAGATCCCCGGGAGGGTTTGAAAAGAAAGTGTCTCCGGGATCTTTCTCCCCTCCAGCCGCTGAACCCTCTCGATCTCCTCCAACTGCCGACTTAAATGCCCCTCATATTTGAGGCGTGTCGTGACCTGTTCCCACACAGGGTCCGGTACGCCAAAAAGATCCAGTGCCCCAAGGGTCTCTCCCAAGATCGCCCGCATCACCTCAAGGGTCACGCGGGGGCGGCGGAGGAGGTCGGCAAGGCTCGTCTGTTTTTTCAAGGGGGCCTCGCCAATTTCTTGGAGGGAGGCATTGAATTCTCCTGTGGGATTGAGTTTGGCCTCCTTCAGTGATTGCTCCAGGCGGTGGATGGATTCCATTTTTTTCAAAAAATCCTCATAGTCCCCTTGAGTGACGAGGCCCAGTCGATAGCCGTAGTCTCGGAGCCTCTCATCCGCATTGTCCTCCCGCAACAAGAGGCGATACTCGGCCCGCGAGGTAAACATCCGATAAGGTTCCGAACGACCTGCCGTCTCGATCCCCCTTGTCACAAGATCATCCATCATCACACCAATATAGGCCTCCGAACGTTTAAGGAGGAGGGGAGGCTCCCCCCGATGTCTCAAGGCCGCATTGATCCCGGCAACAAGGCCCTGACCTGCGGCCTCTTCATAACCCGTTGTCCCATTGATCTGGCCGGCCAAAAAAAGACCTGGGATGTTTTTGGTTTCCAGGGTGGGCTTGAGCTGAGTGGGGGGTGAAAAATCGTATTCGATGGCATAGCCGGGCTGGAGGATCCGGGCCCGCTCCAAACCGGGGATGGTCCGCAAGGCCTCTCCTTGGACAGAAACAGGGAGGCTCGTTGAGAAACCATTAATATACCACTGGTGCGTCCGAAGGCTTTCGGGCTCCAAAAAGAGTTGATGGCGTTCCTTGTTGGCAAACTTGACGACCTTGTCCTCGATCGAGGGGCAGTAGCGGGGACCCGTCGACTGGATCTTTCCCGAGTAGAGGGGGGACTGATCCAGTCCTGTGTGAATGATTTCATGAGTTTGCGATTGTGTATGAGTAATATAACAAGAAATCTGGGGGAGGGGATTGTGAATATCCGAAAATGAAAATCGGGGAGGCGGAATGTCGCCCTTTTGTTCCTCACACCGTGAAAAGTCGATCGTCCGGACATCCACGCGGGGACAGGTCCCGGTCTTTAAACGCCCAAGGGTTATTCCGTGATCCATGAGGCCTTGAGAAAGGTCCGGGGCGGCCTCATCACCCAAGCGCCCCCCACTTTGATGCCCCATCCCAAAGTGGAGGAGTCCTCGTAAAAAGGTCCCCGAGGTGAGGATGACCTGCGGGGCAAGATATTTTTCACCCGAGGAGAGTGCGATCCCGCTGATTTCACTAGAGCGCACGATGAATCGAGCCACCATCCCCTGAAGAAGTGTCAGGTTTTTTTGTCGATGGATCGCTCGTTGCATGACCTCGGAGTAGAGAAAGCGATCGGACTGACATCGCGTCCCCCGAACAGCAGGCCCCTTGCTCCTATTCAGGCGACGAAACTGGAGGCCCGTGGCATCCGCCACCTTACCCATCGTACCCCCCAAGGCATCGATCTCACGAACGATGGGCCCCTTGCCCAGGCCCCCGATGGCGGGATTACAACTCATGGCTGCAATGCGGGTCACATTGGAAGTTACCAAGAGAACTTGACACCCCATTCGTGACGCCGCAAGGGCCGCCTCACACCCGGCGTGTCCCGCCCCCACCACAATGACATCAAAGGGTTTCATTACTTCCCCACACAAAAGCGTGAAAAGATCTCTCCCAAGACCTCGTCGGTAGTGATCTCCCCCGTAATCTCTCGAAGCGCCTTGACCGCCAAGGCCATATCATCGGCCACCAATTCCTGGGGCAATCCCTGCAAGAGGCCCTCTTTTGCCCCTTGGAGAAATTGATGACATCGGGAAAGGGCCTCAAAATGCCTCTGTTTATTAATCACCACGTCGGCATCAAGGGCCCTTCCCTCATGAATGGCCCATTTTTTGATCGATTTTCTAAGATCCAAAATCCCCTGCCCCCGAAGGGCGGATATGACAGGACACCCAACGGGGTGAAAGGAGGTCTCTAGCGCCTCCACATCGACCTTGAGTCCCTTATCCGCCTTGTTGATCACGAGTAAAAAGGACCTTTCTTGGAGAAAATCATAAAGGGCACGATCCTCCTTCGAGAGGGGCTCGCTCCCATCGACGACCCAGAGACAGAGATCGCCTGCCCGGATCTTGGAACGACTCCTCTCCTGCCCGGCTATTTCGATCGAATCGGTGGAGGAATAGAGGCCTGCCGTGTCAATGAGACGAACGGGGAGCCCTTCGAGGAGGAGCGTCTCTTCGACGGTGTCCCGGGTCGTTCCTGGGCGATCATGGACAAGGGCGCGGTCTTGGTTCAGGAGGGCATTGAGGAGGCTCGACTTGCCCACATTGGGGCGCCCAATGATGGGACACTGGATCCCCTCCCGCCACAATCGCCCTTCTTGATAGGTCTTCAACCATTGATCGACGGAGTGAAGGGCCTGATCCAATTGATTTTTAAGGACTTTTCTATCAATGGCGCTTATATCTTCCTCCTCGACAAAATCGATATCTCCTTCAAGGGCAACACAGATCTGAAGGAGCCGATCCCTCAAGATCTGAATATGTTGAGAGAGGGCCCCGGAGAGTTGGCGCTCGGCTACTTTAAGGGTCTCTTCATTCTGCCCCATGATCAGGTCGGCGATGGCCTCGGCCTGAACGAGGTCGATCTTTCCATTGACAAAGGCCCGTTGTGTAAATTCCCCGGGGAGGGCCAGTCGTGCCCCTTGAGTCACGAGGGCCCCAAGGATCTTTTCCAAGAGGAGGGGCCCTCCATGGGCATGGATCTCGACAACATCCTCCCCCGTATAGGATTGGGGGGCCTTCATCCAACAGGCCATGATATGGTCTAGATGTCGATCGAGATTGGGGGCCTTGAGGACCCCCTTATAAAGTCGATGGGTCTCAAATCGGGCACAGGGAAGGGCCCCCTCCCATAACCCTGCTAAGATACTAGGTGATTGGGGGCCGCTCATGCGAACAATCCCTATCCCCGAGGGGCCCAAGGGGGTCGCCAATGCCACAATAGTCTCTATTTCGGAGGCCTTCATTGTAAAATAAATAAACTACTATAAATTTTTTACTCTATGTATAAAAATTAGACAATCCGGCCCCCGCTAGCTTGCCATGCGGATCCGGCCACGAATGAGGTCGCGCCATCGGACACCGTGATTGTACATCCACTGTTGGATGACTGTCATGCTCGTATTGACCAAGATATACAGGACGAGGCCGACGGGGAGGAAGAGCATAAACCCGGTAAACATGATCGGCATGATCATCATGATCTTTTGTTGCGCTGGATCTGCCGAGGGGGAGGGGGTCATCCTTTGTTGGAGGAACATAAAGAGCCCCAACAAGAGGGGCATCACAAAGTAGGGATCGGGGGCCGAGAGGTCCCGATAAAACCAGAAAAACGGGGCATGAAAAAGCTCGATGGAGCTAAAAAGGACGCGGTAGAGGGCAATATAAATAGGCATCTGGAGGAGCATCGGCAGACACCCCCCCATGGGATTAACTTTATGCGACTTGAAGAGTTGCATCATCTCCATATTAAGGCGTTCTTTTTCGTTTTTGTACCTTTCCCTCAACTCCTGGAGCTTGGGCTGGAGTTTCTGCATCTCCTTCATCGATCTAAGGGACTTGATCTGGAGGGGATTGAGGAGAAGCTTGACTAAAATTGTCAGGAATATAATGGAAAGACCCCAATTATGGACCCAGGTGTAGAAGAGTTGGAGGAGCTTGAGGATGGGCTTGGCCGCGAGGCTGAACCAACCAAAATCGATCCCCCCCTCAAGACCGACCCCCACCGATTTTAATATCTCAAACTTTTTTGGTCCCATATAGACTGAAAACCGAATTTCCTGGGCCTGACCGGCCTCCCAGATCTCCTTGGGATAGAAGAGGCGATAGCCTATCTGCCGGTCTTGGATAAAATAGTCGATCCTCTGTTCCTCTGAGAGTTGGCGGGCAATAACGGCCAACAAAAAGTAACGATTATCGAGCCCTGCCCAGGTGATGAGGCCTTGGGCCATTTGATTTCGGTTTTTTCCTGGACCTTCGCGATGGACCTTGCCTCCCAGGGCATAAATTATCTCATTTTGGTTGGTGGCCGGTTGCATACGGCTCAAAAAACCAGTTTGGGGTGGAGGATTTTGGGTCACGCCCCCAAGCCCCAGATATCCTGACAGGGGCCGTGAGGTCAGATTTTCAACCTGTATTTTGAGATCCAAGAGATATCGGTCGGGATCCCATAAGTAGGTCTTGATCACGCGGATATCTTTAGATCTTCCAGTAAAAACAAGTGTATTGGGCCCTTGATGGGTGGGTCTGTAGGAAGAAAGGGGAGGAAGATCAAAGGAACAGTTATCGCAAACGAGCTTAAGACCCCGCCCCCCTTCTTTGTCTAAGAGCCCCATCTCTGGACTGTCCTTTTCCACCCCTTCAAAGTAATTTTTGACAATCACCTGTTGGAGCTCCCCCCCATAAGGAGAAAATACCATTTCCAGAAGGGGGGTTCGAATAGGAATAAGTCCTTTTTTTGAGGTTTCATCTAATAAGGGTAACCCTAGGTCTCCGGCCATAGAATGGGATGGGGCCGCATCCCCACTTTTTTCAGGGGGGATGGATTCATGACTGGACTGTTGAGGGGACTGTGGCACGGGAGGGGGGTCTTGTGGTCCAAGAAACCAATACCAACCCACGAAAATTACTAGAGATAAGACAATCGCCAATAATGACCGTTTTTCCTGATTCATGAGGGTTATCTCATCTCCCTGGGATGAGGGAGGTCAACGCCCCCCGGATGAAGGGGATGACATCGCCCCAATCGACCACAAACCTTAATGAAGGCTTGTCCCAGTGGCAGGGTCTCAAAACACTCCCGGGCATAGGAGGAACATGTCGGATAAAATCGACAATGAGGGGAGAAGAGGGGGCTCACCCACCTTTGATACACCTTGAGACCCCAAAGTATGATCCGCCTGGCATCCATGATCTGAAAAGAAGATTTATTCCGTCCTTGCCGCCCCTCTCGTACCGAGGTGGGCCTCTTGAAAAATAGCCTGGAGGGCTTTAAAAAGGACAGGATTTTTTACTTTCGCCGCCTGAGGCCTGGGCCTACATATCACATCATGATGGGGAATCAAGTCTTTATTCCGGCGGACAAACTCCCTAAAAACTCGTTTGAGACGATTGCGCGTCACCGCCTTCCCCAACGATTTGTAAACAGGAAAAAGAAAGCGGGGAGGGGGTATGGATTGATGCCAAAGAGTGAGCGAAAAAAAATCATTTGAAAAAATTTTTTTTGAATTTTTTCTTTTCAATTTTTTCGACGGATTTTTTTTCTTCTTACTTTTCACTGATAGTAGGAGCCAGTCGAGCTCTTCCCTTGCGCCGCCTGCTGGCAATAACGCTACGGCCTCCGGGTGATTTCATTCGACTCAAAAAGCCATGCTTGTTCAAACGCTTTGTTTTACTGGGTTGGAAGGTTCTCTTCATCGCTAATGCTCCTTAAATTTGATGTTACTGCCTTTTGTTTTTTTCTGGCAAAGAACTTTTCTGTTTTCACTTGTTTACAAGAAAACTATTTTTACTTTTCTTTCAATGACTTTGCAAAAAAAAAATTTTTTTCCTACTTTGATCTAGACAAAAAAATCTTTTTGTTAGACCATCACCCGCGCTTAAGGGTGTAGAGTGTTAGTAGCCTAGAAAAAATCGTGTGAAGAGTGTCATACTATCGTAGGGGATGTCCAGAGGGTTCTATTGTATTAAAGTGGGCTTCTATTTTGTAGTTGTTGTCTGCTTTTACATTCTCAAGCCAGAGGGGGCCTTCTCAGTGAATAACTGGGGATAAGGTTCTCTTTTGTTTCTATAACTAGTTGTTTTTACTTGATAAATTTATTTTTCCACACCTGTGGATGAGTTGTGTTTAACTCCTATGACGATCCTTTGGAATCAGATCCGCTCCTCCCTCAAAGAAGATCTTGAAAATCATCAATTTAATACCTGGATTCTCCCAATTCGGTGTGTGGAAAGTGAAGAGAGACGACTTGTATTGAAGGTCCCCAATAAATTTGTCCGCGATTGGATTCGCGACCATTATAGTGCCCTTATTCTTGAAAAACTAAAAATCTTATCCCAATCTCAGGAAGATTGGTCTTTGAATTTTGTCATCGATAAATCCACCATTGAGGTTCAGTCCGTTGAAAAATCATCCGTTTCTTCTCAAACCCAAGAGGTTTCTGCCACTACCCCCTCTTCACCGACGCCACAGATCTTTCATGGCTTCAATCAAAGGTATACCTTCGATCACTTTGTTATTGGGGATTCCAATCAATTCGCTCATGCGGCCTGTCGTGCCGTGGCC
>Ga0209343_10009980_pt1 | contig 10878 bp, 7 predicted proteins | sample RifCSPlowO2_02_FD_184026 | JGI IMG/M metagenome (GOLD analysis project Ga0209343, IMG submission 184026) | Groundwater microbial communities from Rifle, Colorado - Rifle CSP2_plank lowO2_0.2 (SPAdes) (version 2) | ecosystem: Environmental > Aquatic > Deep subsurface > Groundwater | place: Rifle...
GCGTGCGGTACGAGACGGTCGACAAAGGCGACGCGTTCACCAGCGCGCTCGTGGATCTGGAAACCTTCGAGGTCGACTACCTCGAGAAGAACCTGCGTCTGAAGCTCCGGAAAGGACGCCAGTTCAACTTCACGGATCCTGAAGGCAATGCCGATCGCATCTTCGTTTTTCACCGCGATGTTGAAAAAGCGCGAGAGCGGCTCAAGAAGGGCGATCCGCCCGCCAGCCAGTAATTGAGGGCCGCCGCCCTCAGCCCTTTGCCCTCAGCCCTCTTCTGAGGCTGCCGTCACCGGGCGTCCGGACGTGTTAGGATGCGGCGTTTTGGCAGGCAAGGCCAGAGACTTGGAGGAGGGGCCGTGGCGAACTGGTTTACGGACATGTCCAAACGCGAACGGCGGACGTTCTGGGCGTGCTTCTCCGGCTGGGCACTTGATGCGATGGACGTGCAGCTCTACGCCGTCGCGATGCCGACGCTGATCGGCTTGTGGGGGCTGAGCCGGGCCGAAGCCGGCATGCTGGGAACGTCGGCGCTGATCTTCTCCTCGGTCGGGGGCTGGCTGGCCGGGATGCTGGCGGACCGGATCGGCCGCGTGAAAGTGCTCCAGATCACCATTCTCTGGTTCTCGGCGTTCACGTTCATGTCGGGTCTGGCCAATTCCTACGAGCAGCTGCTCGTGTTCCGCAGTCTGCAGGGGCTCGGCTTCGGCGGTGAGTGGGCAGCCGGAGCCGTGCTGATGGCCGAGGTCATCAATCCGAAGGTGCGCGGGCGCGCCGTGGGTTCGGTGCAGAGCGGCTGGTCGGTGGGGTACGGCGCGGCGGCGCTGCTGTTCACCGCGATCTTCTCCTGGTTCCCGCCGGAGGTGGCGTGGCGCTACCTGTTCTTCATCGGCATTCTGCCGGGCTTCGCCGTGGTCTTCATCCGCCGGAACGTCGAAGAGCCGGAAATCTTTCTCGCGGCCCAGAAAGCTGCGCAAGGCGGCGACCACAAATCCGTCCTGCTCGACATCTTCAAGCCGCCGCTGCTGCGTTCCACGGCTGTCGCGTCGCTGCTGGCCGCGGGCACGCTCGGGGGAAACTACACGATCCTGACCTGGCTGCCGACCTACCTGAGAACGGTTCAGAACCTGAACGTGCTGTCGACGGGCAGCTACCTGGGCGTGAATATTTTCGGCTCCTTCCTCGGCTATGTGGTCAACGCGCACTTGAGCGACTGGTTGGGACGGCGCCGGACGTTTGCGTTTTGCGCGGTCTCGGCGTCGGTGACCGTTGCCCTGTACACACTGGTGCCCGTCAGCCAGACGACGACGCTCCTGCTTGGCTTCCCGCTGGGCTTTTTCCAGTCGGGCATCGTGGCGGGGATGGGCGCGACCTTCGCGGAGCTGTTCCCAACCTATATCCGCGCGACCGGCCAGGGTTTCACCTACAACTTCGGACGCGGAGTCGGTTCCCTGATGCCGACCATCGTCGGCATCCTCGGCGCGACAATGGCGCTGAACGAAGCGATCGGCATCTGCGCGCTCTTCTCGTACGGCCTGGTCCTCGTGGCTGTCGCGCTGCTGCCTGAAACGCGCGCCAGGGCGTTCACCGCGCAGGTGCAGGAGCCGGCTCCCGCCTCCTGATTGAGGGCGACAACCTGATGACGAGCGAGTACCCGCCGCGCAGTGGAGGCCGGATTCTTGTCGACAGTCTCCGGGTCCACGGCGTCGAGAGGGCGTTCTGCGTGCCCGGAGAGAGCTACCTCGATGTCCTGAACGCGCTCCACGACACGCCGGAAATCCAGGTCATCGTCTGCAAACACGAAGGCGGCGCCGCGAACATGGCCGAGGCCGACGGCCGGCTGACCGGCAGGCCCGGCATCTGCTTCGTTACGCGAGGGCCGGGCGCCACGCATGCCAGCATCGGCGTGCACGTCGCGATGGAGAACTCGACGCCGATGATTCTCTTCATCGGCCAGGTCGATCGCGCGTTTTTCGACCGCGAAGCATTCCAGGAAGTCGACTACCGGCAGATGTTCGGCCCGCTGGCCAAGTGGGCGGCGCAGATCGAGGATCCCGCCCGCATCCCCGAGTACGTGCTCCGGGCGTTTCACACGGCCACCTCGGGGCGGCCGGGGCCGGTGGTCCTGGCCCTGCCGGAAGACATGCTGGAACAGGTCGCACAGGTCGCCGATCCGAAGCCCTTCGAGCCGGCTCACAGCGCACCCCGGCACGGCGACGTCCTCGGGATCCAGGCCGAACTCGCGCAGGCGCAGCGTCCGCTGATCATTGTCGGCGGCAGCGGATGGACGGCTGAGGCCTGCGGCGACCTGAAGGCGTTCGCCGAGTCGAACAGTGTGCCGGTCGCCGCCTCGTTCCGCCGTCAAGATCTGTTCGATAACGCGCACGCGAATTACGCGGGCCACCTGGGGCTGGGCATCAATCCTCGCCTGGCCGACCAGGTGCGGTCAGCCGACCTGCTGATCGTGATCGGATCGCGTCTGAGCGAGGTGACGTCGGGTGGCTACACGCTGATCGAATCGCCGCGTCCGAAACAGCGCTTCGTGCACGTGCATCCTGACCCGGAGGAGCTTGGACGCGTGTACCAGGGCACGCTGCTGATCAACTCCGGAATGCCCGCCGTTGCGGCCGCCCTGAAATCCCTTGCGCCGGTCGCGAACCCGCCCTGGCGCCCGTGGCTGGCGGAGCTCCACCGCGAATGCGAGGTGTTCGGACGCGCGCCGGCGCCGGACCCCGCACACCGCGGCGTTCACCTCGCCACGGTGGTGTCCCAGCTGACCGACATCCTGCCGCCCGACGCCATCGTCTGCAACGGGGCCGGGAACTACACGCTCTGGGTCCATCGGTTTCACAGGTATCGGCAGTTTCGAACCGAGCTCGCGCCGGTCGGCGGCTCCATGGGTTACGGGCTGCCTGCCGCGATCGCCGCGAAACTGCGGCACCCGGATCGCACTGTCGTCTGCGTTGCCGGCGACGGCTGCTTTTCGATGTATCCCCAGGAGCTTGCCACGGCAGCACAGTACGGCGCCGCGATTATCGTGCTCGTTGTCAACAACGGCATGTACGGCACGATCCGAATGCATCAGGAGCGCCGGTATCCGGGGCGCGCGTCGAACACCGATATCGCAAATCCCGATTTCGTCGCGCTCGCCCGCTCCCTCGGCGCCTACGCCGAGCGGGTATCGACGACGGAGGATTTTTCCGCCGCGTTCGCTCGAGCGGCCGGCGCCGGCGTGTCTGCGCTGCTCGAGTTGCGGGTCGATCCCGATCAAATCACCCCCGCCGCCCGTCTCGCCGCCGCAGATCGCCGGTAGGGACGCGCCACCTGAAGCTTTGGCGATGAGGCTCCAGACATCCGCTGTCGATATCATGCGGAGTCTGGAGCCTGCGGTGGAGGCAGTGCGGCTAGTTCGTTCCCGACATCACCCGGTACGACTTGGTGAAATTGTTCCGCTGATTCGTCACGGTGAAGCTGCCGTCCTGCTGTGCCGACACCTTGAACCAATACGCTTTCCCGTTGTGAGCCGGCGGCGGCGGTGGCGGCGCCGCGCCCGCCGCCTGGGGACCTCCAGGCCCTAAATCCAGGAAGGCAATCGGCATGCTCGCGGGCTGCTCGTCGATGGTGTTGGAGATGAACATCCCGGGCACCGTGAACTCCTGGCCGCTGAGGAGCGAGAAGTGCACCTGCCAGACGTCCTCGAGACCCGGGGAATTGAGGAGGATTTTCATCGCCGAAGGCTGCCCACCCTTGCGGGTGCCGTTGTTGATGATGGACACGCGCGGGCGCAGCGCGTTCACGAGCACTTCGGAATTCGAAATCCCCTGGCCGTGGTGTCCGACGATCAGCAGATCAGTCGTCCCCAACCGGTTGTTCGGGCACATCAGCTCGCCTTCGATGTTCCAGGTCAGATCGCCAGGGTGCACGACACGGAACTTTCCGAACGTGATGTAGCTGCCGACAGACTGGGCGTTCTCGGTCTTGTCCGGGTTCTGGGGCATGAAGCTGGCGCAGTAAGGATTCGGTCGGCCCGCGCCCGGCAGCGGCTGCTTCAGTACTTCTCCACCAGACGCAATCACGCGCCAATCGAGTCCGGCAACGGGGATCCTGTCGCCCGGCTTCACGTCGGTGTACTTGGCCTGGGCAATCAGCCCGGGATACACGTCTTTCAGGAACGCGCTCGAGGCCGGCTGTGACTCGATGCTCGTGCCGTGGTCGTAATACGCCTTGACGGGGATCCGCTTGGCGACTTCGGCCATCCCGCCGAAGTGGTCCCCGTGCCAGTGCGTGGTGATCAAGTGGTCGATTTGCGTGATGCCGGCGTCCCTGGCCGCGTCCATGATGCGTTCGGCATCGCGCACCGCAGCGGCCGGGGCGGCGTTGCCCGTGTCGATCAGCACCGACTGGCCGGAGGGCGAAATGAAGAGCGTCGCATTGCCCCCCTCGACATCGACCACGTAGATGTCCAGGGTTTTCCGGGTCTGCGCGACGAGAACTGTTGCTGACAGAGCGAGAGCCAGACCGACGATTGGTGCGCGCATCGCAAACACTCCTTAGCAGCCGTGCAGCGTGGCTGCGGGCCGCAATTGTTCGAGCAGGTGATCATCCTAATGATGGGCCCCAGGACTGTCAAAGCCTATTCGGGCGCCCCGGCGCGGGATCTCTGCCGCGGGTCCGGCATGGCCGGGCGCTTGCGCCGGGGTGGCGGGCGCTGTTAAGTTGGTCGCAGGCGCCCAGGGGGTCGATACCCGTGGCGGCGACCAGGGACCGAGGCTGACGATGCCGATTTACGAGTATGAATGTCGAGGCTGCGGCCACCGCTTCGAGGCCCTTGTGAGGGGCTCCGTGGTCCCCGCGTGTCCGTCGTGCCAGGGGCAGGATCTGGAGCATTTGCTGTCGCTGTTTGCCGTCAGCTCGGACGGCACCAGGCAGTCCAACCTCCAGGCCGCGAAGAAAAAGAACGCCAAGACGGTGCGGGACAAGCGCATGGCCGAGTACGAGCACGAAAAAGAGCATCGCCACTAGATCCAAAAACATGAATCCAGTCGCCTGAACCGTCTCTTCTGGTCGAGATAGCGGTTGACTCCCGCATTCGGGGGCCGTAGCGTCATTAATCCGATTCTGTGGCAGGGCTCCGGCTGGGACGGAGCCGTTTTTTTGAGACGGGGCCATTTTTCAGGAGGAGCGATGTTGTCGATGCGCGGGCGTAACGCTCGAGTTGTCGGTTTGCTTTGGTGCGTCGTGTTGCTTCCGCTTGCGGCGGCGCCGGCGACTGCGGGCCAGGGAGCTGCAAATCCCGCCGGCATCACCGGCGTGGTCACGGACAATACCGGGCCGTCCTGCCGGGCGTGACCGTGACGGCGACCAGTCCGGCGCTGCAGGTGCCGTCTGTGACGGGCGTCTCGGACGAGCGGGGCGAGTACCGCCTGTCGCCGTTGCCGATTGGCCTCTATATCGTCCTCTTCGAGCTGCCCGGCTTTCAGAACGTCCGGCGCGAGGGCGTGCGGCTGACCGTCGGGTTCGTGGCACGGGTCGACTCGGAAATGAACGTGGGCGCCGTCTCCGAGACCATTACCGTCTCCGGGGCCTCGCCCCTGGTGGATACGACGTCGACGGCCACCTCGACCGAGCTCACGAAGGAGCAGGTGGACATTCTCCCCAGCTCTCGGGACGGGTTCCACGCCTTCTTGAACCAGGTGCCCGGCGTGCGCACGAACCTGGACGTCGGCTCGTCCGGTCTGGGCGACACGGTGCTCTTCCGGTTCTACGGCCAGGACGGCTCCCCGTGGCAAATGCTCGAAGGGGTGCTGTCGTCCGCCCCCACCGCCAGCGGCGCCCAGGGCAGCCACGTGGACTTCAACGCGATCGACGGGACGCGCGTGCAGACCGTGGGCAGCAACGCCGAGATGCCGCGGCGCGGCCTGCTGGTCGACTCCGTGATCAAGTCCGGCGGCAACGACTTTCACGGCACCGGCGTGGTGTACGGGTCGAAGGACAAGATTGCCGGGGTGCCACTCGAGGCCAACAACATCACCGACGCGCTGAAGAAGGCGGGCCTCAGAAAGCCGACCCTGCACAAAGTGCAGGACTTCGCCGGCACGGTGGGCGGCCGCATCATTCGGAACAAGCTCTGGTTTTTCGGCGGCGCCCGGTATCAGAACGTCACCCGAGACATCCTGGATGCGTTCGATCCCGATGGCACGCCGATCGCGAACGTCAAGGAGGGCACGTATCACTTCGAGAAAATCTCGTATCAGATGTCGGCCGCGAATCGCATCACCGGCTTCTACCACATGAACAACGACATCGAGCTGCGGAATGCGACCAAGTTCATCCCGCGCGAATCGATGTTGGACAAGGACAACCCGACCTGGATGACGAAGGCGGAATGGCAGGCCGTGCGCGGCAATTCGCTGGTCACCTCGGTGCAGTACGGGCAATGGGACTTCAACGGGCAGTATCACGGTCTCACCCCGGGCAAGCAGTCGACGACCGACATCGCGACCCTGTATGTGACCGGCAACCATTTCACCCAGGGCGCGAACGCCAACGGGCGGGTCTCGGATCGCGGCCGGCGCCACACCAAGGGCGTCGTGAGCTGGTACAAGTCGGATGTGGCCGGCGGCAATCACGAATTCAAGGCGGGGGTCGACCACCTGTGGAGCTGGGTCGACGACCAGTTCAACACCCCGGAAGCGGGGTCGAGCTACCAGCTGATGTTCAACAACGGCGTGCCCTGGCAGATCGCCACGACGAACGCGCCGGTCCGAGGGCAGAACCACGGCAACTATCTCGGGGCGTATGTGCAGGACTCGTGGACCCTCGCGCGGCGGCTGACGCTCAACCTGGGGATGCGCTTCGAGCACGACACCGCTTACGCGCCCGAGCAGTGCCACGAGGCCTCCCCCTTTGCCCCGGGGGAGTGCTTTGATGAGATCCGGCTGGTGACCTGGAACTCGGTCGCGCCGCGCGCGCACGTCGCGTTCGACGTGATGGGCGACGGCAAGTCGGTGATCAAGGGGGGGGGTATGGGCGGTTCAATCAACTGCGCGAGCTGGAACCGGACCTGACCAACATCAACCAGAACGTGATCGGGACGACGATCTGGGATTGGCACGACAACAACGGCAACCGGACGTACGAAGACGGCGAGGTCAACCTCGACCGGAACGGGCCGGACTTCGCGTCGATTTCGGGCACCACCCTCGGGGTCGTGAACCCGAACGAGAAACAGCCCCGGACCGACGAGTTCTCGCTGACCTTCGAGCGCGAGCTGATCGCGAACACGTCGGTGCGGGTCACCGGCGTCTATACGCGCAACTTCAACCAGCACGTGCTGTCCGAGATCAGTCGCGACGGGCAGTACATCATTCCGATCACGAACCTCGATCCCGGGCCCGACGGCCGGCTCGGCAGTGGCGACGATACGGGCGAGTCCTTCACCTACTTCGACTACCCCACGCGGCTGCGCGGCGCCGCGAACTCGGGCACCACGATCGTCAACAGCGCGGATGCGGACTCGAATTACAAGACCTTCGAAGTCGCGTTCATGAAACGGCCGTCCCAGGGGTGGCAGATCGGCACGTCGTACTCGAGCACGTGGGTCGACGTCCCGTTTACCTGCGGCGCCTCGGGATCGGGGCTCGGCAGCGGCTCTCCCTTGATTTGGTACACCACGCGGTGCCTCACGAATCCGAACCAGGTCTTCAACACGGCCAATAACACGAGGGAGTGGCAGGCCAAGGTGTCGGGTGCGTACAACCTGCCGTTCGGGATTCTGGCGTCGGCCAACTACGATATCCGAAGCGGGCTGCGCGTGGCCCGGCAAGTGCTCTTTACGGGCGGCCAGGCCATTCGCTCGATCTCGCTGAACGTGGAACCCATTGGGAGCATCAGCCTCCCCAGAACCCACGAATTGGATGTCCGCCTCGGGAAGCGGGTGAATCTCGGGATGGCGCGCTCGGTGGAAATGCGCTTTGACATCTACAACGCGCTGAACAAGGGCACCCCCACGGTCATGACCCTGCGGTCGGGCTCGGCGTTCCTGCGTCCGACCACGATCCTGTTCCCGCGGATCCTGCAAATCGGCGCGACGTTCACCTTCTAGACGGATCGGGCAGGTTCGGGTTCATCACGGGCGCGCCGCCACCGGGCGGCGCGCCCGTTTCATTTGCAGCTTCCCCAGATCCCCTCTGGCGTCACCATTCGCCGGATCGATCTGCAGCGCTCTGGTGAAGTGCGCCCGTGCCTCGTCGAACCGTTCCAGAAGCGCCAGCAGGCGCCCCAGCAGGTGGTGGGCTTGCGCGTCAGCCGGCCGCAGGGTGAGCGCCCGCTGCGCATATACGACAGCCTCCTGAACGTCTCCGCGATCGTAGAGCGCGCTCGCCAGATTCAGCTGCGCGTCGGCGTCGGCCGGGGCGGCCGCCGCCGCCCGGTGGAATGCCGCAATGGCCTCCTCGAGCCGCCCGGTGGCGATCAAGGCGATACCCAGACGCGTGAGGACGCGGCCGTCGGTTGGCCTGAACCGGAGCACCTCCTCGCAATGAGCGATCGTTTCCTGGAAATTCTCGGTGCCGAAAAACGCCTCAGCGAGCAGCGCGTGAGTGTCCAGGCGCTGCGCCTGCGACGGGTTCATCGCCAGCACCTGCTGCTCCTGTTCGATCGCTTCCGGCCATCGCTGCTGTTGTGCCAGCGCCCGGCCCAGCAACTGCCGCGCGGAGATGGCCTCGACCAGGTTCGGCTGCTCCCGCAGAAACGCCTGGAACTGGTCGATCGCCTCGGCCGTCCCGCCGTCTTTCATGAGCTCGACGCCGAGCGTGTAATGGGCCCTGGGCGCGCCCGGGATCGCCTGTCGCAGCTCGGTCATCGCCGCGTCGCGGTCGCCCTCGACGAGCAACGCCACGCCCAGCGCATGATGGCCGACGGAGGTCGGACGGCGTTCGACGATGGTGCGCGCGAGCCGCAGTTCCGATGCGTATTCCCGGTTTCTGGCGAAGACGCCAATCGAGAAGAGCGCGGCTACGACGGCCAGGGCGACCGCGCCGAACGAGGAAGCCGCCCGCTTCAGGAGCGACGCGGAAACCACAGCGAGGACGACGATCGCGATCAGCGGGAGGTACATGCGACGCTCGGCGCCAACCTCCGTGGCGATCGGCACGATGCTGGAGGTCGGGGCGAGGGTCACGAAAAACCAGGCCCCGAGAAACCCCCACTTCGGCCGGCGAACGAGCGCAACGGCCGTGAACGCGAGCAGGGTCGCGACCAGCAAGGCGGACGGCAGCACCTCGCGGAGCGTCAGAGGAAGCGGCCATCCGTAATTCGCGACGAGACCGCGAGGCCAGACCGCCAGGTGAAGGTAGTGCGCGATCATCACGGTCTGATTGAGCAGGTAGGTCCAGGGACTCACGCCTGTTGAGAATCCGGCGGAGCGCGCGCGCGGGCCGGGCCAGACCAGCGCCGCCAGCACGACCCAGGACAGGCACAGCGCCCCGTAAAATCGCCACCGCCGGGTGAGGGCGTTCTTCGGCGAACCGAACACGAAGACGGCGTCGTACAGCATGACCACGACGGGCGCCGTGACCATGGATTCCTTGCACGCCATCCCGGCGGCGCACGACGCGACGGCGATCGCCTGCCACGGGCGAGGCCTGGACGAGACCGCGCGGATGCTGGCGTACAGCGTCAGCAGGTAGAAGAGCGCCATCATCAGCTCGGTCCGCTGCGTCACGTAGTTCACCGCTTCGGTGTTGAGCGGATGCAGCGTCCAGAGGAGCGCCGCCCCGATCCCCGGATTCAGCGCGGCCCCGCCGAATCGGTCCTTCAGCGACGGCAGCTCCAGCGTGCGGCGCACGATTCCGAAGACGAGCAGGCCCGACAGCAGATGACAGGCGAGGTTGAGGAGGTGATAGCCGCGCACGTCGAGACCGCCGAATGCGTAGTTGACCGCGAGCGAGACATTCACCAGCGGCCGCCCCGCCGTCGGCAGCTCACGCCGGGGGAACAGCACGCTCGCCAGGTTCCTCCATTCACGAATCTGCTGGTTCTCGACGATCGAGACGCGGTCGTCGAAGACGAACGGCCCGGACAGGCTGTTCGCGTACGCGAGGACGCCGGTCAGGACGATGATGAGCGCGCCCCACCTGACGGCTGACGGCGAGGGCGGCGCCGTCGGTGGCGGCGGTGAATGTCTGCGCACCGCGCGTTGCCGCGCCATGCTATGGCCGTCTCCCCGGAGGCGCCGCCGGGCGAGGGCGGCGGCCGGCCCCACGCGGCTCGTTCGCGCAGACCAGCGCTTCCTTCTTCGCCCGGGTCCACCGCTTCAGCTCGATCTCGCGCCTCAGCGCGTCTGATTTCGAGTCGAACGATTCTGAATACACCAGGGCGACCGGCAGACGGCAGGCCGTGTAATGGGCGCCGCGTCCGCTGTTGTGGACCCGCAGACGCTGCTCGGGATCGCGGGCGTAGCCCGTGTAGAGCGTGCCATCCGCACAGCGAACGATATACACGAAGTGCACAATTATTCCGGACGGCCCCCCGCACGAGCGCTGAGCCCGTGCGCGCAGGTTCGGACGCCGGCCCCATCGCTTGACGCACGCGTCTCGGTCGTTTAGCCTTGTCTTGTATCTTAGCAACGGGAGGAAGTCTGATGAAAGCCAGAGTATGCGGAGTCGTCGCGGGTGTCGCACTGTTTCTCGGCGCGTGGCCGGCGCTTGCCCATCACTCGTTCTCGGCGGAATACGACGCGAACAAGCCGATCGTGCTGAAGGGGACGCTGACGAAGATGGAGTGGGTGAATCCGCACGGATGGATTCACGTCGACGTCAAGAGTCCGGACGGCAAGGTCGTGAGTTGGGCGGTCGAAACGGGTTCGCCGAACGCCTTGCT
>Ga0209343_10009981_pt1 | contig 10878 bp, 8 predicted proteins | sample RifCSPlowO2_02_FD_184026 | JGI IMG/M metagenome (GOLD analysis project Ga0209343, IMG submission 184026) | Groundwater microbial communities from Rifle, Colorado - Rifle CSP2_plank lowO2_0.2 (SPAdes) (version 2) | ecosystem: Environmental > Aquatic > Deep subsurface > Groundwater | place: Rifle...
CCCGCCCACCACGCCCCCGCCGCGCGCCGCGCCTCCCGCCGCACCTGCCGCGACGGCCGCTTCCTCGCCGCCCGCTGCCCGTCCGGTTTCTGCGCCACCGGCTGCCGCACCCGCGCGCGAATCGGCGCAGGCGCAAGCCACCACCGTCCTGCAGGCGCAGGCAGCGAGCCGTCCGGCAGCGGGTGGCGTGGGCGCCTACGTGCGCGCGCATCCCGTGATGCTGATCGGGACCCTGGCCGGGATTTTTGCGGCCGGCTTCGGCGCCTACGTCTACCTTCAGATATTCAATCCCGGGTTTTTCGTCGGGCAACCGCCGCTCGCGGCCAAAGGTCCGCCGCCGCCGTCGGTCCAGGCCCCCCCGGTGCCCGCTCCCGGCGAGCCGCTGGCGACCGAGACAGTGCTCAGGGAAGCGGCGGCCGAAGCCGCTTCTGCGACGCCTTCCTCCGGCGCGAAGCCGCCGCCCGCAGCGCCGCCCTCCGCGCCGGAGGAGGCCGCCGCTCGCGGCAATACCATCGTCGTCAGCCCCGGGAGCGCCGAGCCGGTCCTGAACCCGTTGCTGGCGCAGTCCTATGCCGCGCTGCAGGCGGGCGACCCCAACGCCGCGCAGCGCCTCTACGGCCTGCTGCTGCGTACCGAGCCCAGGAACATCGAAGCGCTGCTCGGACTCGCCGTGGCGGCGGGCCAGCAGGGGAACGGCGAGGAAGCCGCGCGGCGTTACCTGCAGATACTGGAACTCGACCCGCGGCATGCGCTGGCGCAAAGCGGGCTGATCGCGCTGCTCGGGCGCGCCGATCCCCTGGCCGCCGAATCGAAGCTGAAGCAGTTGATCGCGCGCGAGCCGTCGGCCTATCTTTATTTCACGCTCGGCAACCTGTACGCCGACCAGTCGTTGTGGGCGGCGGCGCAGCAAGCCTACTTCCAGGCCCACCATCTCGAGCCGGCCAATCCCGACTACGCCTACAACCTCGCGGTCGGCCTCGAGCACGTGAGCCAGCCCAGGCTGGCGCTCGGCTACTACCGGCGCGCCGCGCAGCTCGCGGCCGTCAAGGGCCGCGCCAACTTCGACCTCCCCGTGGTCCAGGAGCGCATCGGACAGCTCGCCCAGCAGGTAGAATAGAACGCTTTTCAAATTACCTGAACACCCGGACACCAGACCCGAATAGACAGGATTAACAGGATTTACAGGATTTGATGCGGCCTTAATCTTGTTAATCTTGTAAATCCTGTCTATTTTTTGTCTTTGAGACAGGTTCCAGCTTCATGGCCGAGCAACGGAAGAAACTGCGCCTGGGCGAACTGCTGGTGCAGCAGGGGCTGATCACCACCGACCAGCTCTCGATCGCGCTCGCCGAGCAGCGCCACAACAACGTCCCGATCGGGCGCCTGCTGGTGCGCCTGGGCTTCGTCACGGAAAGCGCCATCCGCGACATCATGGCGCGGACCATCGGGCAGGAATCCATCGACCTGGCGCAGGTGGTGGCCGACCCGGAGGCGCTGAAGCTCGTCAATCAGGATTTCGCCCGGCGCAACCGCGTGCTGCCGATCGCCTACGACCCGGCGGAGCACGTCCTCACCGTCGCGACCACGGAGATCTTCAACGTCGTCGCGATGGACCAGCTGCGCGGCATGATCGGCTCCCAGGTCGAGATCAAGACGCTGCTCGCGAGCGAGGCCCAGCTCGGCGACTACATCGACAACTTCTACGGCTACGAGCTGTCGGTCGACGGCATCCTCAAGGAAATCGAGACCGGGGAGATCGACTACGAGAGCCTGCAGGCGGCGGGCGGAGGCGACGAATACACCCAGCCGATGGTGCGCCTCGTCAACGCGCTGCTCGTGGACGCGGTGAAGCGCGGCTCCTCCGACATCCATTTCGAGCCGGAGTACGCGTTCATGCGCATCCGTTACCGCATCGACGGCGTGCTCGAAACGGTTAGGAGCCTCCACAAGACCTACATGCCCGGGATCACGGTGCGGGTCAAGGTCGTGAGCGGCCTGAATATCGCGGAAACCCGCTCGCCGCAGGACGGCCGCCTGTCGCTGACGCTGAACGGCCGGCCGGTGGACTTCCGGGTCTCGACGCAGCCCACCATCTACGGCGAGAACATCGTGCTGCGCGTGCTCGACCGCGAGAAATCCATCATCTCGCTCGACCGCATGCAGCTTGCCGACGACGCGCTGGAGAAGATCAACCTCATGCTGGCGCGCCCCGAGGGCATCCTCATCGTCACCGGCCCCACCGGCAGCGGCAAGACCACGACGCTCTACTCGCTGCTGGCGCAGGTCAACGACGAGACGGTCAACATCATGACCCTCGAGGACCCGGTCGAGTACCCGTTGACGCTGATGCGCCAGACCTCGGTGAGCGAGGTCGCCCGCATGGATTTCGCCGACGGCATCCGCGCCATCATGCGCCAGGACCCGGACATCATCCTGGTGGGCGAGGTGCGCGACAAGGAAACCGCCGAGATGGCGTTCCGCGCGGCGATGACCGGCCACCAGGTGTTCACCACGCTGCACACCAACTCCGCGCTCGGCGCCTTCCCGCGGCTGCTCGACATCGGCATCCAGCCCGACATCATGTCGGGCAACATCATCGGCGTGATCGCGCAGCGGCTGGTGCGCGTGCTGTGCGCCCAGTGCAAGGAAGCCTACGCGCCCTCCCGCGAGGAGCGCCAGCTGCTCGGGCCTTCGGCGGACCAGGTTTCCTTTCTCCATCGTTCGGTCGGCTGCAAGCTGTGCGAAAACAAGGGCTACAAGGGCCGCACCACCGTCATGGAAATCCTGGTGATGGACGGCGACCTCGACGAGCTGGTGGCGCGCCGCGCCACCGCCAAGGAGCTGCGCGCGGCGGCGATGGCCAAGGGCTACCGCTCGCTCGCCGAGGAGGGCATGCGGCGGGTGGTGGACGGCACGACCAGCCTGGCCGAGGTGGCGCGCGAGATCGACCTCACCGGGCGCTACGGCTAGCGTGCCTTCGTACCGGTACAAAGCCGTAGACAAGACCGGCCGGCCCGCCCGCGGGGGCCTCGACGCGGTCAACGAGGTGGATCTCGAGCTGCGGCTGCGGCGGATGGGGCTCGACCTCATCACCTACGAGCAGGTGGACCGCCGCGCGTCCACGCTCGCCGGCGGCAAGGTCTCGCGCCAGGACCTCATCAACTTCTGCTTCGACATGGAGCAGATGTACCGCTCCGGCATCCCGATGATCGACGGCCTGCGCGACCTGCGCGATTCGGTGGAGAGCCCGCGCTTCCGCGAGATTCTCACGGTGATGACCGAGGACATGGAGGGCGGCAAGGTGCTTTCGCAGTGCATGGCGTCGCACCCCGAGGTGTTCGACAGCGTCTTCGCCAGCCTGGTCCGCGCGGGCGAGCAGTCGGGCCGGCTGGCCGAAGTATTCGAGAGCCTGACCGCCTCGCTCAAGTGGCAGGACGAGCTGGCGTCGCAGACCAAGAAGCTGCTGATCTACCCCGCCATGGTGCTGTTCGTGGTCGGCGCGGTCGTGGTGTTCCTGCTCATCTACCTCGTGCCCCAGGTCACGGGGCTCCTGAAGACCATGGGCCTCGCGCTGCCGGTGCAGACCAGGGTGCTGATCTTCGCATCCAATTTCATCATCGCCTACTGGCCGTTCGTGTTCGGCGTGCCGGTCGTGGCGGCGGTCGCGCTGATCACCTGGATCCATCGCAGTCCGCGGGCGGCCTACATGTGGGACTACGCCATCCTGCGCCTGCCGATCACCGGCTTGATCCTGCAGAAGATCATCCTGGCGCGCTTCGCCAGTTTCTTCGCCCTCATGTACCAGTCCGGCATCACCGTGCTCGATGCGCTGAAGACCAGCGAGGACATCGTCGGCAACCGGGTGATCGCCGACGGGCTGATGCGGGCCGGCCAGCAGATCAGCGCCGGGGAGAGCCTGACCGAGACGTTCCGGAACCTGGGCGTATTCCCGCCGCTGGTGATCCGCATGCTGCGGGTCGGCGAGGCGACCGGCGCGCTCGACACGGCGTTGCGCAACGTCAACTACTTCTACACGCGGGACATCCGCGAATCGGTGGACAAGGCGATGAAAATGCTGGAGCCGACGCTCACGATGGGGCTCGGCGTCATCCTCGCCCTCATCATGTGGTCGGTGCTGTCACCGGTGTATGATATGTTAGGTAAGATCAAGTTTTAAAAGGCGGAATTCGAAATTCGCCGCGACGATACATGAACCAGAATGAGCGCGCCTTGTCGTAAACACAGCGCCGCTTTCGGGTCTTCAAATGGCTGACAAGTTGCTTATCGGCGTTTCGACGCAAGGCGCCATCGTCGCGTTCTGGCACGGCCGCCGCATTGTCGAGTGCCAGACGTTCGCCGACGATGCGGGCGGGCGGGCCGGTTTCAAGCAGCATCTCGCGCAGTTCTCCAACGTGCCGGTCCATATCATGGTGGACGCGGTCGAGGAGGATTACCGCTTCGAAACCCTGCCGCATGCCACGGGGGGCGACCGCGCCGACATGGTCGGCCGGAAGCTGAAGCAGCATTACCGCAACACGCCGTACATGGCCGCTTCGTTTCTCGGGCGGGAGAGCGGCAAGCGGCGCGACGACCGCTTCCTGTTCGCCGCGCTGACCAATCCCGAGCTGATCGGGGACTGGCTGCAGGAGATCGTCGCGCGCGAGCTGCCGGTCGCCGGGATCCACCTCCTGCCCACGGTGAGCGAAGCGCTGCCGGACAAGCTCGACGTGAAGGCGACCAACCTGCTGCTGGTGGCGCAGCATCCCAACGGGTTGCGGCTCACCTTCTTCCGCGACCGCCAGTTCCGCCTGAGCCGGCTCACGCGGGGGGACAGCGGCCGGGCGGAGAACCGCGTCCGCTACTTCGCGGAGGAGATTTCCAACACCCGGCTCTACCTCCACGCGCTGCGCACCATGACGCTCGACGAGCAGCTGGCGGTGGTGCTGATCGACCGCGGCGACGAGCTGGCCGAGGTGGCGACCGGCGTCACGCGCGAGAACCCGAGCCTCGCGTGCGAGCGCCTCGGCCGGAAGGACCTGGCCGCGCGTCTCGGTTTCGCCGAATCGCTGCTCGACGCCTCGCCGTACGTCATCTACCTGCACCTGCTCGGGCTCAAGGAGCCCCAGACCAACCTTGCGCCGGCGAACGTCACGGTCGGCTACCGGCGCTACCAGGCGCGCCGCTCCATTTACGCCGGGTGCGGCGTGCTGGCCGCCGCAGCCGCGGTCTGGACCGGCGTCAACTTCTACCAGATGATGATGCTGCGCGGGGAGGCGGAGGACGCGGCGCGCCAGGCCTCGCAGCTCGCCGCCCAGTACAGCGAGATCACGCGCCAGTTTCCGCAGGCCCCGGCCTCGGCGGAAAACCTGAAGAAGACCGTCGAGATCGCGCAAAAGCTCCGCGACTCGCTGCACACGCCGCAGCGCATGATGACGCTCGTGAGCCGGGCGCTGGAAGCGAATCCCGCCGTCGTGATCAGGGAGTTCGGGTGGAAGTACGGCGCAACGGAGATCGAAGCCGAGGGCGCGGGCAAGCGCGCCGCGGGCGCGCAACCACCCGGCGCGCCGCCGCCGGCCGAGACGCCCTCGGCGCAGCGCAGGGAAAGCGCGCTGATCGAAGGCGAGATCCGGCCGTTCCGGGGCGACTTCCGCAGCGCTATCGTCGCCATCAACGGCTTCGCCGGCCGCTTGTCCAAGGAGCCGGAGGTCGCCGAGGCGCGGGTCGTGAAACTGCCGCTCGACGTCGATCCCTCGCTGTCCCTCTCCGGCAACACGCTCGACAACCCGGAGCAGGCGAGCGGCTCCGCCCATTTCAAGCTGCTGGTGGTGCTCAAGCCCGCCACATGAACGCGGCCGACCTCCAGGCGCTGAGGATCCCGCTGATCGTCCTGTTGGCGGCGCTGCTGGCCGGCGCCGCGGCCATCTATTTCACCGACCGGATGACGGTGGCGGCGCGCCAGCAGCTCGTCCAGCAGCAGAACCAGCTCAAGGAGGCGCGCACGCGGCTACAGAAATCGGGCGAGGAAAAGGACGTCATCGTCCGCTTCCTGGACGGCTTCCGCCAGCTCGAACGGTCGGGCTTCGTCGGCGAGGAGCAGCGCATCAACTGGCTGGATGCCCTGCGCCTCGCCAACCAGCAGGCGGACCTGTTCGGCGTGGACTACCAGATTGCGACCCAGAAGCGCTTTCAGTACGCCGCTGAACTCAACCCGGGGCAGATCACGCTCAACCAGTCGGTCATGCGGCTGCGCTTCCGGCTGCTGCACGAGGAGGACCTGGTCCGGTTCCTGAACGCGCTGGCGCGCCAGGGCGGGGGCATCTTCAACGTCGACCTGTGCCTGCTGCGGCGCATAGACACCGGCGGCGTGATCCGCTACCAGCCGAACGTGACCGCGGACTGCGAGCTGTCGTGGATCACCGCCAAGGTCGGGGCGGGCGCCGAGCAGAAGAAACCGTGATGGGTGATGGGTGATGAGTGATGGGTAGAAGGTTTTTGAAGCTGTTGGCGCTTGCCGGTGGGTTGGTGGCGGCCGCCCTGCCGGGACAGGTCGCGGCCCAGGCGCCGGCGCCCGCCGCGGCGGCCGCCAAGCCGGCGGCGAAACCGGCGGCGGAGCCGCTGGGGCGGATGTTCTTCACGCCCGCGCAGCGCGCGTCGCTCGATATCGCGCGCACCCAGCGCGCGCGCACGACCCTCGCCACCGAGAAGACCGAGGAGGTCGCCACCGCCGCCCCGGTGCCGCAAACCATTACTTTCGACGGCACGGTGCGGCGCAGCGACGGCAAGACGACGTTCTGGCTCAACAACCGCGCGGTGAACGAGAACGAGCAGCCCGGCGGCGGCGTGGTCGTCGGCCGCGTGCGGCCCGACGGCGGCATCTCGCTGCAGTTGCCGCAATCCGGCCGCGGCGTGGACCTCAAGGTCGGCCAGAGCATCGAGCTGCTGTCCGGCACGGTCGAGGAGCCGTACTCACGCAAGCCGCCCGCCCCCGCGCCCGAGGCCAAGCCCGCCGCCAAGCCGGCGCCGGAGGCCAAAGGCGCCAAGCCGCCCTCGCCCGAGGCCGCGCGGGCCGAGCGCGACCTCGAGGAACGGATACAGAACCGCGTGGAAGAATCCTTGCGCGCCCAGTCGGCCGCTGGCGCCAAGCCTGCTCCCGCCACCGGCGCGCCCGAAGGTCCGGCGAAGTAAGAAAGCCGCGATGACCGCCCGACCCGATCTCCGCCGCGCCCGGCCCCGTACCCGCCAGCGCGGGCAGGCCGTATTGTTGACCGTGGTGTCGCTCGCGCTCGGATTGGGCGCGGTGTTTTACAGCTTTTTCGGTACGGCGCGACAGACCATAGCATCCGACAAGATCACCCAGGACGCGCTGGCGCAGGCGAAAGCAGGATTGATCGGGTACGCCGCAGGAGATTCCAATCGTCCCGGTTCCCTGCCCTGCCCCGACACCGACAATGACGGAAGCGCAGAATCTCCGATTCCCACGAACTGCCCGAGCTACATCGGACGGTTGCCGTGGCGCACGCTCGGTTTGCCAGACCTGCGTGACGGCAGCGGCGAGCCTCTCTGGTACGCGGTCTCATCCGAATTTGCGCGGAACCCCTCATGCGGATCAAGCTGCCCCCTGAACTCCGATACGAAGGGAATGTTCGTCATCACCGGAACTAGTCCGGCGACGGATATCATCGCCGTCGTATTTGCGGCGGGTCAGTCTGTCGGCACGCAGGACCGAAGCGCTGCAAACCAGAATACGGTCGCGCATTTCCTCGAGGGTGGAAACGAGACCGGAATTGGCACGTCCACCTTTGTCACCGGCATCGCTACAGACGCGTTCAATGACCGCCTACTCGCGGTCAACGGGGCTGACGTGATGACGCCGGTCGAGAGACGCGCCGCACGGGAAATACTGACCCTCCTTCAGAGCTACAAGACCGCGAGCAGCGACGGCGGCGGACCGCTCTGCGACTGCTACCCCTGGGCGGATATCAGCGACGGCAGCAGCAACAACGGTTATGACACCGGCAGGGTCCCGCTGCTGGGCGCATTGCCTCATACATGGGGGTCGCTCGGAATCACCGTCCCGACGTGGCTGACGACCAACCGCTGGTGGTGGGTTTTCTTCTATGCCATCGGCGGCCCTGTGAGCGAATCGCAAAGCGGCAGCTACCTGACGGTGAACGGGACGTACGGCACGAGCGTGGTGTTGATCACAACAGGTCCTGCCGGTACCGGCCGCCCCATCACCTCCTGGGCCGGCGATTCCGACTGGCCCACCTATGTCGACGACTCCAGCAATTCGGACATGGGCACCTGGTTCGACACTCCATCGTCAACCGCGTATGCGAGAGACCGTCTTTACACGCTTTAGGGAAGCTCGCGGATTCAGCCTGATCGAGATGACCGTGGTTCTCGTGGTCATCTCGCTGCTCGTGGGCAGCATCCTGGTCCCGCTCGCCACTCAAGTCGAGGAGCGCCAGGTCAGCGACGCCGAAAAGACCCTGGAGGAAATACGCGACGCGTTGGTGGGGTTCGTCACCGTAAACGGGTACTTGCCGTGCCCCGACACCGGCACGAATGGCACCGAAAACATTTCCAGCGGCGCTTGCACCTCGCCCACCAGCGGCATCAAGTGCGGCAGGTTGCCCCATGGAAACCTCGGACTGGGCACCTCGGACGTATGGGGCAATCGTTTTACCTACTGCGTGAACGAACTTTTCGCGCGTCGCAGCCCGTCGACGCCCTTTACCTTGTCCACCGCCGGCAATGACGTATACATTTGCACGACGCAGGCGTGCACCACGACCATCAGCACTACAGCCGTTTTTGCTGTCGTGTCGCACGGGAAAAACGGTTACGGCGCGACCAATTTCAACACCGGGACACAAAACACACTGGCGACCGCCGCCGACGAACAGGAAAACTATGACAATAATGACCGCAACATCGTCTACCGCACCCGAACGGAAATCGGAACGACCGCAGGCGAGTTTGACGACATTGTAGTCTGGGTATCGCGGTATACCCTGTTCAACCGCATGGTCGTCGCCGGCAAGCTGCCGTAGCCCTGCCAATGTTCACGGACCCATTGCTCGCTCGCTCACCGGCTGCTTCCCCGGCCGCGACGAGGCCGCCGAGCGCGGGAGGCCGAGATCAAGCGGGATTCAGCCTGATCGAGGTGGCGATCGCCCTTGCTCTCGTCGGGTTCCTCCTCGGCAGCGTTCTGGTGCCTCTGCAGACCCGGGTCGAGGAAAACCAGGTCGGTACTGCCCGGAAAGCGCTCGAGAACATCCGGGACGCGATGATCGGGTTTGCCGCCGTCAACGGCTACCTGCCCTGCCCGGACGCGACCTCCGGCGGGAGCTCCAACGACGGGATTGAGAATTTCAGCGGATCGTTCTGCACCAGCATCAACGGGGCCATGGTGGTGGGAAACGTGCCCTGGGCGACATTGGGCGTACCGGAAACAGTCGATCCCTGGGGCAACCGCTACCGCTACGCCGTGATCGAGAACTACGCGCGCCGATCTCCGTTGATGTTCAGCCTGGGCACTATCGTCAACGGCGCGCTGCGCGTCTGCGCCACTACGGCCTGCGCCACCCTGGTCATTCCGTCCACCAGCGACAACGCGGTCGCCGTCATACTTTCACACGGCAAGAACGGCTGGGGCGCCATCAACAGCCTGACCAATACCGCGAACACGGCGCCAACGAGCGCCGACGAGCTCGAGAACAGCGACAACGACAAGGACTTCGTCTATCGCGAGCGTACCGCCGCGGGGACCACGGCGGGAGAGTTCGACGACGTGGTCATCTGGCTCTCACGGGCGGTCTTGATGAACCGCATGGTCGCCGCCGGCAAGCTGCCCTGAGGACCAAGGCAGAAGTCACAAGGCAAAAGGCAAAAGTGGGATGAGCGGCCTTATGCCTTGTGCCTTGTGACTTCTGCCTTGTGCCTTCAGGGGCGCTCCCCCTCCCGCGTCAGCACGAAGCACACCGTCCCCGGATGGTTGGCGGCGAGCGCGAGCCGGTAGCCGAGCTGGCCCGCCTGCCGCGCCGAATGGTAGAGCCCCACGCCGAGCCCGGTCTGGGACGTCACCGGCGCGTCGAAGAGGTGTTCCGCCGTGCTCTTCTCGATCGCGGCGCCGTTGTCGCACACCGTTAGCGTGCCGCCGCGCGCCGCCGAGAAGGTGACCCGGACCTCCAGCGCGGCGGCGCCCGCTGACTTGTGGAGCGCGTTCTCGATCAGGTTGTCGGCGACGCTGTCGAAGAGCTCCGCGGGCAGCTTCAGGTCCTTCGCGGGCCCGTCCACCTGGAACTGGATGTTGCGCCCGGTATGGCGCTGGATCAGCCCCGCCCACCACGCCGCCGCGTCCGCCTGGGTAACGTCAGCCTCCCCCGGCGAGCGCAGCTTCTCGAGCGTCACGTTGAGGCGCTGGGTGATCTGCGGCAGTTGCCGCTGCATCAGCGTCTGCAGGGCCTGCGCCTCGTCGGCCCGGCTGGTTTCCACCGCCGCGCACAGCGAGCGCAGCGACTGCAGCAGGTTCTTCACGTCGTGGGTGAGCCGCGCGCCGGTCTCGTAGATCGCCTGCGTGTACGCGCTCTGGCGCTGGACCTGCTCGCGGCGCTTGGCGTCGTAGAAGTGGCCGACCATCTGCGTCAGCAGCTTCAGGTGCAGCAGCACCGCCGGCGACAACGACCATTCCGTGTAGATCTTCAGCCGCAGGTCGTGGAACCAGAACTCCGCCGAGTAGCCCGACTTGACGCCGATCTCGCCCTGGCCGAGGCGCGTCTCCCACTCCAGACCCGTCACCCACGGCAGGTCCAGGATGTGCTGCAGCGCCTGGGCGAGGAAGCGTTGCGGCTGGACCTCCTGCTCGGCGAGGTC
>Ga0209343_10009982_pt1 | contig 10877 bp, 2 predicted proteins | sample RifCSPlowO2_02_FD_184026 | JGI IMG/M metagenome (GOLD analysis project Ga0209343, IMG submission 184026) | Groundwater microbial communities from Rifle, Colorado - Rifle CSP2_plank lowO2_0.2 (SPAdes) (version 2) | ecosystem: Environmental > Aquatic > Deep subsurface > Groundwater | place: Rifle...
TTGTCGCGCGCCAACTTCACGACCAGCCAGGTCGTGCAGTGGGGCCTGCCGAGCGACGTCGTCGTGCCGGGCGACTACGACGGCGACGGCCAGACGGACCTGGCGGTCTATCGCCCGGCGACGGGCGTGTGGTACGTGCTCACATCCAGCAGCGGCTACACGACGTTCTTCACGCGGCAGTGGGGATTGGGCACGGACGTGCCGATCTTGAAGCGGTAACGCGACGTGCTGAACGTGGCGATGTCAGCACGCCTGGTCGAACGAAAAGGGCTACCCGGGCGATGGCGAGGGTGACCGACACTGATGACCCGATGTCGCGCCTGCTATGCGGCAGATCATCGAATGCTCTGCGGAAGACGAACGGGCCACCATCCGCGCCGTACCTCCCAATGCGTTGGGCTGCCAGTTCATGTTTCGGAACCTAAGAACGGGCCGTGTCAACGATTTTGAGAGTGCGCCGTGAAAGGTGAATCAACGCAGCCGGTGAGAGTCCGGTCCCAGGGTGTGTCGGTACGCCTTGGTAGCTACCCGGGCGATGGCGAGGGTGACCGAGTCATCGAAGCTTCGTGGACAGAGGTCCGCTTTGGGCGGGCCAGCGAGTGTGGGGGTCGCAACGCAAGTGAAGCCTGAGCAAGCTTCGAAAGGTTGAATGCGGGCGCCGAGCCTCCTCTCAATAGACGAAGGCCGCCGAGGTCGACCAGAACGACCGACATGCGAAAGTCAACCTGCTCGCCGGGGTAGTGGGCGCGACACGTACACACGCGGTGATTCGCAACACCGGAGACCTCTTCCGCTTAATTGAATCGTACCGGGTTTGTCGGAGGGCCCATTCCGAGAGAGGATGGAGCCCATGCCACGACCGAGCAAGTACTCTCCCGAGCTGCGTGAGCGCGCCGTTCGGATGGTCTTTGACCACACCTCCGAGCATCCGTCGCAGTGGGCCGCGATGCGATCCGTCGCCGAGAAATTGGGCTGCACAGTCGAAGCGCTCCGGCGCTGGGTGCGCCAGGCGGAGCGCGATGCCAGGAAGCGTCCCGGCCTGACGACGGACGAGCACCAGCGTCTGAAGCAGCTCGAACGTGAAAACGTCGAACTGAAGCGGGCCAACGAGATTCTGCGGAAAGCGTCCGCGTTTTTCGCCCAGGCGGAGCTCGACCGCCGAGCGAAGTGATGGTCGCGTTCATCGATCAGCACCGGGATACGTACGGAGTCGAGCCGATCTGTGCGGTGCTGCCGATCGCTCCGTCGACGTACTGCCTGCGGAAGGCGCAGCAGCAGGACGCCGACACACGGTCGGCTCGGGCCAAGCGCGATGACGAGCTCCGCGACGACATTCGACGCGTGTGGACGGAGAACCAAGAGGTATACGGGCCGCGGAAGGTGTGGCGGCAACTCCGGCGCGACGGCGTGCGCGTCGCCCGCTGCACCGTCGAGCGCCTCATGCGCGAGCTGGGCCTGCGCGGGGCGGTGCGGGACCGGGCCTGGAAGATCACCACGCAGTCCGATACGGCTGTCGGCCGGCCGGCGGATCTCGTCGCTCGCCAGTTCACGGCCATTCGGCCGAATCAGCTGTGGGTCGCGGACTTTACCTACGTCGCGACGTGGCGCGGCTTCGTCTATGTGGCCTTCGTCATCGACGTCTTCGCGCGGCGCATCGTTGGGTGGCGGGTCTCGTCGTCACTGGCGACCGACTGTGTGCTCGATGCGCTCGAGCAGGCGATCTACGACCGGCGCGGCGCCGGCGTGGCGGACTTGGTCCATCACAGTGATCGCGGCACCCAGTATCTATCGATGCGGTACACGGACCGACTGACGGAGGCCGGCATCGAGCCGTCGGTCGGCAGTCGGGGCGATTCGTATGACAACGCCCTCGCCGAATCGGTCATCGGTCTCCTCAAGACGGAGGTGATTCAACGGAAAGGACCGTGGCGCCATCTGGAAGCCGTCGAATTCGCCACCCTCACGTGGGTCGACTGGTTCAATACGCGCCGGCTGCTCGAACCGATTGGCTACGTGCCGCCCGCGGAGTATGAGGCGCGCTACTATGAAGACCTGCGTCGGCCCGCCACGACCGAAGACGGCGTCGCCGCGGGGATACTCCAGCCAGCACCGACCGACGATCCTCGCGCCTGGGGCATCCTATGAGGTCGAGCTTCCGTCGATCCGCGCTGAATTCTCCATCGTGGCTCGATTCACGGGGTGGCGCTCGGCGGCATCCACATTCCGACAACGAGGTTGACGGGAACGCCGCCGAGCGCCTGCATGACGTTCTTCGAACGCTGCAGAACAAGATACTGTCAGGAGAACGAACCCGTACACGTTTAACTCACACCAACAGCTCTCCGACAAACCCGGGGTGGTTCACTATCACGCGCCTGCCGGTTTTCCGTCACGATCTCCGTTCCGATGACACGATTCGCGCTTCGAGGTTGTAGCAACGGCGCGTCGGGTGTACTCTCTGCGCGGGGCCACCGAGTGGGGACCGCGCTAACGGCGTCATCGCCCGCTCTACGGAAGGTGGCCACCGGACGTCTTCACTGATCTGGCCCCAGGATCACCAAGAACGCCCTGCACATTGAGATCGCGACCGTCGAGCACCCGGTTCCCGGCCGGCAGCTGTCCGTTCACTTCGAAGGAGGGCGCGTGCGATCCTCACTCATGTGGCGGCGCTTCATCAGATCCATTGGCGCGGTTCTCCCGCTGCTTCCACTGCTTGCCACCGGGTGCGCTCTGAACCCGCGCTCCAGCGACACTGTTCCGGTCCCGCCGCCCGCGCATCCTACCGCCGAGTCGAGGCCCGCCAAGCCCGGCTTGCCCGCGGCGAGTGCCGTTTCGGCGACTCCAGCAAAGGGGGAGCGGCACCAGGCAACGTCGAGCGCTGGATCGAACGACATCTCCGCTAGAGAAGTCCTGGTGACGTTTTCGAAAAAGCTTCCATCCACAGCGATCCAGCAGGAGGTCGCAACGATGGGAGCCGCAGTCGTGAGGGTTGTCCCGAGATTGAACGTCTACCGCCTCAGACTTCCCGACGGGCAAACCGTCGACGCGTTCGTGAAAGCACATGCCGCCAATCCGTACCTGGCCCGGCTCGAGGCCAACCCGTTGGTTCACCTAATGACTGCCGAGACACCGCCCAACGACCCGCTCTGGCCGAATCAGTGGGCACTCGGGAAGATGGGAGTACCTGAAGCTTGGGCGGTCACGACAGGACGACCAGACGTCATCGTGGCACTCATTGACACGGGCATCGATGCTAATCATCCCGACCTTGCTGGCAGCCTGGTCGCCGGGTGGAACGTCGTTGAGCAGAACGCGGACGCCAAGGATGAACACGGCCATGGCACCGCGATGGCGGGGATCATTGCCGCGAGACGCAACAACGGCGTCGGCATCGCTGGAGTGTGTCCCGACTGCCGTTTGATGCCCGTCAAGGCAATCGGCTTCGACGGTGTCGGCACCCATGCGGACGTGGCGGAAGCGATTGTCTACGCCGTCGACCACGGCGCGCGGGTGCTGAATCTCAGCGTCGGCGGGCATCTCGATTCGCAGATGCTGGCGGACGCAGTTGCGTATGCGCGTGCTTCGGGCGCCGTCGTCGTTGCGGCCGCAGGTAACTTCGGGACCGACGAACCCGTGTTCCCAGCGGCGTACCCGGGTGTCCTCGCCACGTCCGCGACAGACAGCGATGACGCGAGGTGGGATTCGTCGAGCCGCGGTTCGTACGTCGTGCTTGCAGCGCCAGGCGTCAATTGCGTGACGACGGTACCGAACGGGCACTTCGATGTTCGTAGCGGATCTTCGACGGCTACTGCACACGTGTCCGGCGTGGCCGCGCTGCTACTCTCCCGGACACCAGGTTTGACGGGTGCGCAGATTAAGGACGCGCTTCGTGAATCGGCTGTGGATCTGGGGGCGCAGGGTCGGGACGACGTCTACGGGTGGGGCCGGGTCAATGCCGAACGGGCCCTCCAGCAGACCGCGCACGCGTTCCACAATCTGGAAACCACGTCGTTCCGCATGACGCCCAGCTCGTTCAAAGCAGGCGACACGGTTCACGTGGTCATTGTCGTCAGGAACACCGGCACCTACCCGGAGAACAACGTCACTGTTCTTCTCAAACTGAACGGACAGGTCGTCCGCAGCGGCGTGCTCGAGCGGATCCTCGAACCAGGTGACACCGGCGAACTCTCGTTCGACTGGGTCGCGACCGGCGCGTCGGATCCGAGCCAACCATTAGCAATCTCGGCCCATGTCAGTACTGTGTCCGGCGAAGCCTACCTGGACGACAACGCCCGCCAACTCACGTACCAGTCTCGTGCGAATGGCCAACTATCTGTCCAGTACAAGGACCGACCCTTTGTCCATTCCTGGGTTGCGTACAGGGCCTGGGATTTACTGCCGCCGGGCAATCTCAAGAATGAGTTGCAGACAAACCTGTGTAGCGGCTTCGTGTGCGATGTCCTGTTCACCACCGGCACATGGACTCCTCCCGACGTGACTTCCTATTGGGGCAGTGACACAACGTTGGGAGTGTCGGTCGTCGAGGGGACATGGGAAGAGGACAACGACGAGTACAACCTAGTAGGTGGCAAATCCGATTCGTTCGCCCGCCACTTCTGGGATCCGGACAAGGGCTACGGCTGGGGTCTATGGCTACCCGACGATTGGTGGATTCCAACAGGACTATTGAATCCGGGTCGACAGGCCAGCGCCATCATGCAAGCGCAGCACTGGTGGGACAAAGCTAAAACAGCCTACCGAAGCAGCGTTCGGTTGGACGGAACAGCCGACCAAACCGAACGCTCTAACGCCTACTATTTTCTTGGAAGAGTTATTCACCTCTTGGGCGACATGGGCGTGCCCGAGCACGTTCATACGGATGGCCACATTGGTCGGGAGTTTCCATCGCAGGCGTCCGACTATAGCAACTACGAGGAGTTCTCGAAGATCTTCTTTCAAGCCCCGGAGTTCCAGCCGACCCAGACTTCGAAACCGAAAGCACTGAACCGGCTCGAGCTAGATCTCCCCGCGTCCTACGCTCAGTCGGGAGATGCTAGCCTGTCGGCCTTTTTCTACAACCAGGCGCAGTTCACTCAGTTCTTTGACGCAGGCCACGCCACTGCGCTCTGGACCGGGAATGGCATAGAGGCTTTCTACAACGGCAATAGCCTCGGTCCAGACGGAATCCCACTGCCTATCCTGGGCCCCGATGGGTTTCCGTTGATACCGGAAAACGGAATAGCCAGACAGGATTACAGGGCTTTCGCGTACCTTGATGACGGACACCTCAGTCTGAAAGGCTGCGGGTCGACATTTGTAGAACCGCTTGATTGCGGAATCGACCCCGACTCATCTCCAGTCGTTACGCTTGAGGAGCTTGGTCTGCCTGGATATTCCTACCTTCGAACAGTACCGGAAGGGCCGCCGGGGAACCTCCACGGGGAGTACGTCGACTTCTCCCGAGGGTACGGGATGGTCATGTTATCAGACGGATTGGCCGATCTCCTTGCACTTCTTCCCGAAGGCCACTACAGGCTGAGAATCACGTATCAGCACGCTGGAGCGCAGCGCACAGAGACTCTGAGCGTGTCCACGGAACGAATCTGGGTTGTTCCGGACCGGTATATCCGTGAGCAGATGAAGGTACTTTTTCCCGAGAACATCCGCTACGTTGCCGGCTTGTACCAGCTCTTCTGGGACGAGACGCACCCGGAGGCGAAGGTAACGAATGTGCGGCTGACAACCACGCAAGCCGACGCCGCGAACGGTGTCACCATCGAGGTCACGTACTCGAGCCCCGTACAGAAGGCAGCGACGTCGCTACATGTGATTGTCGATGAACAGCCCCCTGTAAACGTACTCGCCTGGTCCCCGCCTCCGCAGCCGGTCGGTTCACTGTACACAGGAGCAACCTACACGTTCGCATGGCCGTGGGCGCTGTCAGCCGCCACGCACCGCTTCTGTGTCGCAGCCAGCGATAGTTTCACGACATCACCAACGGTGTGCAAGGACGAGGCGCTTGTTCCGGGCCCGACGCCCACGCCGGTGCCGAGCGGTGTCAGCCTGTCTGGAATGCCAGCTACGCTCACAATGGGCTCACCCGTCACGATCCGGGCGACCGTCAAGGACGACTCACTGAATCCGATGTCCGGCACGGTCGTGACGTTCGGGGCCTCGCTGTCGGGCTTCTTCTCAGACGCTAACGTCCCCGTCGGCGGCGGCCACGCCACGGAGGCGATGACGAACGGCAGTGGAGAGGCGACAATCCAATGGATTCCCAGCGTAACCGGCACGGCGGTCATCACCGTGGTGACGTCGAACGGCAAGCAGGCCCAGCAGCCGGTGACCGTTCAGAACCCGGCGGTGCGAATCGATTTGTCCCTGAAATACGTCTCTGGAGGGGACGCATCGGCGACCTACCGACTGGTCGGCACGGCAACACCTTTCGTGCCAAGCCAGCAGATGGTCTTTTCCTCGAAGAGCAACCTCATCGCCTTCACCGAACCTACCGCCGTGTGGCCAGGCGCATCAGGTGAGGCTGTCATCACGCTCGTGGCGTCAGGCACCGGCGATGCGGAGATGTGCGCGACCTTCGTGGGCGTCACGAAGTGCGACCTCATGCACGTATTCGTTGGTCCCCCCCCGACGCTCGATCCATCCCAGACGCTTACCCTGACGTCTGACCGAGGTCTCGGATGGGCTAGTGACGGGGTGACGCTCGCCGGCGTGGGACCAAGCACCGGTGGGCCAGTGCAACGGATCCGCCTGGACACGCTGGCCAGGGGCAACTCGGGTCAGTTGAACCAGGGCCGCGAAGTCTACGACATGGTCGCGAACGCTGCCGGGACGAAGCTGGCGGTCGGACAGAGCGGCGGGTACATGGCCGTCGTCGATCTGACCAGCGGTTCGGTCGAGAGTCTCTTCAATAACAGTTCGGTGCCGTCGTCTATCAAGTCGATCGATTGGCAGGGTGCCAATCTTGTCGTGGGGTATACGAATGGCTCGGTGTGCTCGTACACGACAGGTGGCGGCTTGAACTGGTGCACCTCGATTGGATCGGACAACGTCTGGGCACTTCGGTGTGACGGAGGGTCCAGGTGCGCGGCCGGCGACCATACCGGCAAACTCGTTGTGCTGAACGGGTCGTCTCCGGGCTCGGCTGTCTCAATTGGTGAACGAGTGCTCGCGATAGCCTGGTCGCCCGATCGCTCGAAGATCACGGCGGTCGGCAACCGCTTCGCGCGTGTCTACACCGTGTCAGGGACGAGCCTCTCCGATCCGCAGGATCTCACCGGGCATCGGGCTGGCGAGGTTCGAGCCGCGGAGTACATCCAGAACGCGGATGGGGCATCCCGGATTGCGACCGGAGGGTTCGACGGCATTCTAATCTGGGATCCGTCGGACCGATCCTTTGTGGTGTCGAACGCCGGAGACGTGTACAGGCTTGCCTGGCACCCCACGCTGAAGTTGTTGGCAGCGGGTACAGGCACCAACGTTGGCCTGGTCAACCTGAGCAGCGATAGCCAACCACCCATCCTGACCGTCAGCCCGCAGGTCACTCAAGTGCCGGCCGGCACCAGCTCCGTGACCCTCACGGTGAGCGCCAGTGATGCGTCTCCGATGAGGGCGGTTCACGTGAGCGTCAACGGTGTCGAGACCGAGTACACGGCGAGCGCCGGCCAGAAGAGCGCGTCAATCCAGGCGCCGGTTACATTGGTGATGGGGCAGAACCAGATTGTGGTTGCGGTTGCCGACATCTATGCCAACACGAGCACCACCACCCTTCACGTCACCCGAATCGACGACCTAATTGGCCCTCTTGTTGGAAATGTGTTGGCGTCGCCTGGCCTGGCCTCATCGGGAAGTGTGTTCACGCTGACCGCTGGCGTCCGGGACGAGAGCGGAGTTGGTTCGGTAATCGCCGTCGTCAAGAGGCCGGACCAGTCTACGCTCTCCACAGTGGGAATGCGCGACGACGGTAGCAACGGTGACCTGGCCGCCGGAGATCTCGTCTTCACTGGTCGGTGGGACTCAACGGGTGTGCCTGACGGGCGGTATGGCGTTGACATCGTGGCTAGCGACCTCCATGCTCCTCCGAATGCGAGCAGCGCAGCGAACGCCGCGGTTTTGGAAGTAAAGGGAGCGGTGCTTGTCGTCACGCCGCCAGAAATCGACTTTGGCGCGGTGGTTGTAAGTGAAACGAGAGAGCTCGACTTCACGCTGGCGAACACCGGTGGAGCCGCCGTCACCGGCAACGCCACTGCCGCACCGCCGTTCGCGGTGGTGCAAGGCGGGGCATTCACGATCGAGCCGGGCGGAAGCGCCCTGGCCCGGGTGCGCTTTGCTCCTACCTCAGCGGGCACTGCAGTCGGAACTGCTTCGTTCACCCACGCTGGTGGATCCGTGACGCGTGCCCTGCGAGGGGTCGGCGAGGTTGCCCAAGGGGGGACGCCCGAAGTGACGGCGATCGCGCCTACGGGCGGCTCGACCACCGGCGGGACCGTGGTAACAATTACTGGCAGCGGCTTCGCGACGGGCGCAACCGTCACGATCGGCGGCGTGGCGGCCACCACGCCCGTTGTTGTCAACGCCACGACGATAACTGCCACGACGCCTCCACATGCGGCGGGCCTGGCGGATGTCATGGTGACAAACCCCGACGCGCAGTCGGCGACGCTGGTGAACGGGTTCTCGTACGTGGTTGAGGCCCAAAACCCACGACCGGTCCTGACCGGGCTCGTTCCCGACGGTGTGACAGCGGGGACCGGGGCCCTCAGCCTGACAGTGACCGGAGCCGATTTCACCCGTGGATCGGTCGTGCGGTGGAACGGCACTAGCCGGGCCACGGACTACCTCAGCGAAACGCAGCTCACGGCCAGCATCCCAGCCAGCGACGTCGCGACCGCTGGGGCGGCGAACGTGTCTGTCTTCACCCCGCCGCCAGGCGGAGGAGAGTCCTCTTCGAGAGCGTTCACGATTAGGGGCGCGCTGCAGAGCTGGACACGACGTGCGCCTATCCCCGTGGCGCAGGACTTCGTCGTAGCCGAGGCGATTGGGGGGTATATCTACGCGGGCCTGGGCGCACTTCCGGGCGAGAGCAAGGGCTACTTCCATCGGTACGACCCTGTGACCGACTCGTGGGTGTCGCTCACTCAAACGCCCGGTGATACGTATGAGCGCACGAGTGCGTCGTTCGGGGGGCGCCTGTTCGCGTTCGGTGGCGTCGAGCACGGCGGACCGCTTGCGAAGGTCGAGGTGTACGACCCGGCGACGGATCAGTGGGCGTCGCTCCCGGACATGCCGTCGCCGCACGTGGCTGGCGCTGCCGCCACAGTGAATGGAGTGACATACGTCCTGGGCGGCAGCTATCTGTTTGGGGCTCACGCTTCCTCGACCGCCAATGACGCCTACGACTTTGCGACCAATACGTGGACTCAGCGTCAACCAATGCCGCGTCCGCGCTCGGAGCACACCGCGGCCAGCGCTGGCGGCAAAGTGTACGTGTTCGGAGGCAATGGTGGCTCGGTCGAGAACGCTCCAACACCGCTCGAGGTCGACGTCTACGACCCGGCCACCGACACGTGGGCGACGGCGCCGCCCGAGTGCACCATGCGACGGGTGCGCGTGTCCCCCGCCAGCATCGCGCTGGCGAACGGCCATGTGCTGCTGATAGGCGGGTCGAACCCGTCCGAAGGGACCTTGGCGTCGGTAGAGGAGTTCGATCCGGTATCGTGCTCCTGGCAGGAGCGAGTTCCTCTCAGTGTCGCCCGAGCGGCGCTTTCGGCGGTGGTGATCAACGGGCAGGTCTATGCGATCGCTGGGCACGGTCAGACCTATCTCGACGTCGTTGAGGCCATCGGCCTCACGGCACTGACCTCTTCCACGGGTCTCACCGTCACCGTAGTGTCGCCGACGAGCGGGCCGACCACCGGCGGCACGGTTGTGACCCTCACAGGGGCAGGGTTTGTTACCGGCGCAACCGTCACAATCGGCGGTATGGCGGCCACCGGCGTAACCGTTGTCAACGCGACGACCATCACAGCGACGATGTCTGCGCATGCAGCGGGCGCGGTCGACATCGTGGTGACCAACCCGGATTCGCAGACGGCGATGCTGCCGGGCGGGTTCACCTATGTGGCGCCGACGACGCCGGTGGTCACGTGGGCGAATCCCGCCTCGATCGTCTACGGCAGGGCCCTGTCCTCCACGCAGCTGAATGCGACGGCGAACGTTGCGGGGACGTTCGTCTACACGCCGGCGAGCGGAACCGTGCTGAATGTGGGCACCGGTCAGACGCTGTCGGTCACGTTCACGCCGACCGACACGGCCAGCTACACCACGGCGGCGAAGTCCGTCACGATCGATGTGACGAAGGCGACGCCGGTGGTCACGTGGGCGAATCCCGCGAGCATTGTGTCTGGGACCCCACTCGGTGACACGCAGCTGAACGCGACGGCCAATGTGGCGGGGACGTTTGTCTACAGCCCCCCTGCGGGCACGGTGCTCGGCGCGGGCGCGGGGCAGACGCTGTCGGTGACCTTCACGCCGACGGATGCCGCCAACTACACCACCGCCACGAAGACGGTCCTGATCGACGTTGTGGCGGGGCCGCCGACGATCACGAGCTTCACTCCCGCCAGCGGCCCGATCGGGACGGTGGTGACACTGACGGGGACGGGCTTCACGGGCGCGACGGCGGTGACCTTCAACGGTGTCACGGCGGCCCACAGCATGGTGTCCGATACGCAGATCACGGCGACCGTGCCGGCGGGGACGACGACGGGGCCGGTGCGGGTGACGACGCCCGGGGGGACGGCCACCAGTGCGGCGAACTTCGAGGTGACGAACCAGCGCGGGACCCGGACGCTGCCGGTCTG
>Ga0209343_10009983_pt1 | contig 10877 bp, 14 predicted proteins | sample RifCSPlowO2_02_FD_184026 | JGI IMG/M metagenome (GOLD analysis project Ga0209343, IMG submission 184026) | Groundwater microbial communities from Rifle, Colorado - Rifle CSP2_plank lowO2_0.2 (SPAdes) (version 2) | ecosystem: Environmental > Aquatic > Deep subsurface > Groundwater | place...
CAGCGACGAATGGATCACCACCGGGATCGACTTGAAGCGCGGGTCCTGCTTGATGTTGCGCGTCAGCGTGAAGCCGTCCATGACCGGCATTTCCAGATCGGTCAGCACCAGCGCCACTTTGTCGTGCGCGGTTTTGCCTTCGGCATGGGCCTCTTCTTCAATCGCCTGCAGGCGGTCCCAGGCTTCCTGGCCGGTCTTGGTCATGACGTAGGGCGTGCCCATCGCGCCCAGCCCTTGTTCAATCATCATGCGCGCCACCGGCGAGTCGTCGGCCGCGAGGATGATCGAGCCCTCGGGCAGGTTCACCGCGGCGCCAACCGACTGCGGGGTGATGGCTTCCTGCGTGGTGGGCATGACGTTGCGCAGGATCTGCTCCACGTCCAGCACCTGGACCAGGCGGCCCTTTTCAGTATCGCCGTCGAGCTTGGCGATGCTAGTCACCAGACCGCCCCCATTGCCTTCTGCGGCCAGCACGTTGCCCCATTCCAGCCGCACGATCTCGGCCACTTCTTCAACGGCAAAGGCCTGGGTGGTCCGGGCGAATTCGGTCACCATCAGGATGGTGAGCCCGCGTCTGGGCACGCAGCCCACCACAGCGGGCAGGTCGATCACGGGAATGATCTGCCCACGGATGTTGGCAACGCCCAGCACGTGGGCCGGTGCGTTCGCGATGGCGGTGATGGTGGGCATGACCAGGATCTCGCGCACCTTGAAGACGTTGATGCCAAACAGTTCGCGGCGGTCCGATCCCGGTGCGTCCCCCAGGCGGAACAGCATCAGTTCAAACTTGTTGCTGCCCGTGAGGTTGGTGCGCTCTTCGATGTCGTGCAACGCGGTGGTCATGTGGGGGATGCTCCAGTTTTAGATACTCAAAGGATATGGGCAGAGGCCATTTGCCAAAGCGCACATGAGCCCCGCAATTGCTCCGCAGTTCGGGTTTTAGCTGGCAGGGCGACAATGTGTTCATCAACCGCGTGACGCCTCAAGCTGGAGCCTGCATGCCCCGCCCCCACCACCACGTTTACGTGGTCGAACTCTCCAAAGACGTGCTGCAGGAGCGCAAATTCCGCAAGTGCAACCCCGGCTATGTGGACGGCAAACCCTGTGTCTACGTGGGCATGACCGGGCTGGACCCGGACGTGCGCTTTGACAAACACAAGGCCGGCATCCAGGCGAACGCCTACGTTCAGAGGTACGGCCTGCGCCTGCTGCCCGACCTGTACGAGGGCTTCAACCCGATGCGCTACGAGGACGCGCAGGAGCGCGAGGTGGAGATCGGCATCGACCTGCGCTCGGCCGGATTTGGGGTGTGGCAGGCCTGACGGCTGACGCAGGTTTTCTGCCTGATGGATACTCCCGGGTGTAGCTGCGTGTGGATCTCATCCCACCGAGCCGGCTTTCCAACCCAAGGAGATGTATGGACTTTTCAGGATTTTTTCAGCAGTACTGGCCGCTCTTGCTGGTGGCGCTGTGGTTTGGCTACAAGTGGTGGAGCGCCCGAAGGGTGGTGGCCATGTTGCCGGAGCTCAAGCGAAATGGCGCCATGCTGGTCGACGTCCGGTCCGAGGCGGAGTTCGCCGGCGGCAACGCGCCGGGGTCGGTCAACATCCCGCTGCCGGCGCTGGGAAGCCGGCTCAAGGAAATCCCCAGCTCGGCACCCGTGGTGCTGTGCTGCGCCAGCGGAACGCGCAGCGGGATGGCGAAGATGATGCTGAAGAAGAACGGCTATGGCCAGGTCTTCAACATCGGCAAGTGGACCAACCTGTTGCGCTGAGGGCTTGGCCCCGCGCTTGGGCGGGTTCGGGGTGGGATAGAGCTCTGATCCCCATTCAATAAATGTCGAATATATTTGACATTTATTGAGCTTGATGCTTCACTCGCGGCATGAACCTCACAGACATCGGCCACCTTGTTCAAGCCCGTCGTGAAGCGCTGGGCCTTTCGCAGGCCCGGCTGGCGCGGCTGGGGGGGCTGTCACGCGCCACCATCAACCAGCTGGAAAACGGCAGCCTGGTGGACCTGGGGGCCGCCAAGTTGATGGCGCTGCTGAACCTGCTGGGCATGGACTTGGCTGCGCAAACCCGCGCGCCCCGCGCGCAGGCGCTGGCCCTGCTGAGCCAGACGGCGAGCGTTAGCTACAAGACCGCGCTGATACCCGAAGCACTGACCCGTGCGCTGGTGGACGGCACACTGCCTGCCGCGCTGGTGCCGCAGGTGGCCACCTTGCTGGACGAGGCGCCACTGCCGCTGATCGTGGCCAGCGTGGAAGAGGTGGCGCAGCGCACCCACACGCCACCCAAGACGCTGTGGAAACACCTGACGGCATGGGCGCACGAGCTGCAGTCGCCGCGGGCGGCCTGGGTTTAGGAGTTCTGCATGAGCCGCTCCACCTAGCCGCGCGACCTGCCCGAAGGCGTCTGGCAGACCTTGCTGGCGCACGCGCTCACGCTGGTGGACGAGATTGCCTGGCACGGCATCAGCGATCCGTTCTGGACCTTCGGCGGCGGGACGGTGCTGATGCTGCGGCACGGCCACCGTCGGAGCAAGGACATCGACATTTTTGTGCCCGATCCACAGTCCCTGGGCTTTGTGTCGCCGAGGCTGAGCGATGCTGCAGAGCGCGTGTCGCCGGACTATGTGGAGGGGCCGGGCTACGTGAAGCTGCTGCGCCCGGAAGGAGAGATCGACTTCGTAGCGTCGCCCAACCTCACGGCGCAGCCGTTTGATGAATGGACGCTGATGGGGCGCACGGTGAAGGTGGAAACGGCCGCCGAGATCGTGGCCAAGAAGCTCTGGCACCGGGGCGACCGCGCAACGGCGCGGGATCTGTTCGACGTGTCGCTGGTGATCGAGCGCGAGCCCGATGCGTTGGCAACGGCAGCACCCTACCTCGTGCGCCATCGGGAGGCATTTCTGGCGCAGATTGGACAACGGCGCGCGGTGTTGACTGCGCAGTTCGAGGAAATTGATGCGCTGGGCTATCAGCCGGGGTACGACGAGGCGGTCGAGAGGGCAAGCCATTTTCTGCTGCAACTGTCTGCTTAGGCGGCAAGCGACTAACCGCGCAGCTGCTTCAGAAACAGCCGGAGCAGCGGCACGCGGCGGGGGCGAAAGAGTTCCGGGGTCGACGTGACCTCGCTCATGGCCTCCAGGTGAAAGCGCCGGAAGCCCTGCCGCAGACAGCACCACGCCAGCAGCATCAGCGCCCGGTCCAGAAATACCACCGACAGCGGCCAGATGCGGCGCTGCGTGACCACACCGGCCTTGTCCCGGTACACGATGTCCAGCGCGCGCTCTTCCCAGCAGGCTTCGCGCACCAGCCCCAGGTGCGGGGGCGCCGGGTGACGCGGCTCGAAACGGTAGGTCTGCTGCACCGCGTGGACCGCGTGCCTTTGCACGCGTTCGGGCAGCGTGGCAATGATCTTGGCCTGCGCCGATTCGGCCGCCCGCGCGAGCGCCGGGTCGCCCACCATGCGCACTTCGGCGAGCCCGAGCACCAGCGCCTCCACCTCCAGCCGGTCAAACATCTGCGGCGGCAGGGCCGGGTCTTCGGTGAGCGAGTAGCCCACGCCCGCGGCGCCGTCGATCAGGGCGCCGGCCGCCCGCAGCCCGGCGATGTCGCGGTAGAGCGTGCGCTCCGAGACGCCGGTGGCCTCGGCCAGCTGCGCCGCCGTGACCGGCTTGGGCAGCGTGCGCAGCGCGTGGAGCAGTCGGAACAGACGATCAGGGCGGGCCATGGTTACTGACAGATTCTGACAGGAGCGATGGACACACTCAAGGCCTCTCTCAACCCACTCTTTCTGTTTCTGGAGCCCACCATGCTGACCCTTTTTCACGCCCCACAGTCCCGCTCAAGCCGCCTCGTCACGCTGATCGACGAAATGGGCATCCAGGACCGGGTGCGCATCGTCCCGACCGACATTCCGCGCATGGACGGCAGCGGCGGCGCCGACCCGGCCAACCCGCACCCGGAGGGCAAAGTCCCGGCGCTGCTGCACGACCAGTCGCTGGTCACCGAGAGCGCCGCGGTGATCCACTACCTGACGCAGCTGTTTCCCGATACGGGCATGGCACCCCAGCCGGGCGATCCCCGTTATGGCGAGTACCTCACGTGGCTGTACTGGTACGGCAACGTGATGGAGCCGGTGATCATCTTCGAAGCCGCACAGATCCAGCACGACTGGCTGCGCACCACGTTCCGTGGCACCGCCGAGGTGAAAGCCCGCCTGCGCTCGGCGCTGGAAAAGGGCCCCTGGTTGCTGGGCGACAGCTACAGCGCGGCCGACCTGCTGGTCCACTCGCCCTACGCCTGGTTCAAGGAAGCGACGCCGGACGACGAGCTGATCCGCGACTGGGTCGCGCGCTGCATGGCCCGGCCCTCGGCGATGCGAACGGCGGCCAGCGACGCTGCACTGAGGGCTGGGTAGGGTCTGATCCCCTATTGCACCAAAGGCATGGCGGCAGTTCGCTCGCTTGATGTTGCACAAGGTGCTCCGGTCGCCCGGCTGCCATCCTGATAGTTCCCATCCTTCAGGAGCACACCGTGAAACTGTCTTGCCTGGCCAGCCTGGCCGCCTTGTTCATCGCCTTGCCCGCAGCGGCCCAGCCCTCCGCGCGCCCCATGGGGCCGGGACCCATGCCCGTCTTCGCCGACTTCGATGGCAACGGCGACGGCCGCATCACCGAGCAGGAGTTCATCGACGCCCGCAGCAAGCGCATCGCCGAGCGCGCCAGCGAAGGCCGCGCCATGCGCGGTCTGAGCCAGGCGCTGGACTTCAAGGAGATCGACACCAATGGCGACGGTGGCCTCAGCCGCGAAGAGTTCGATGCGAACCAGATGCGCCACTTCCAGAATCGTCCCATGCCGCCAGCACGTTGAACTTGAACTTTGGCAGGTTTGGGGGTGGCAACCGTAGTGGTGCGTCCCGCCACTGGATCGGACGCGTCCAATCTAAAATTATTTGTTTCTCATACTTGACAAATATCTATATTTGAGCAAAATGAGAAACAAATGCCAGCCAAACCACCACTCTCCTCCGAACAAAGCGCCGCCCAGCTGCATGCGCTGGGCGAGCAGCTTCGTGCGCGCCGCAAGGTCCTGCGGGTGAGCAGCACGGCGGCTGCAGAGGCGGCGGGCATGTCGCGCGTGACGCTGCACCGGATTGAAAAAGGCGAGCCGTCGGTGACGGCGGGCGCCTGGGCCAATGCGATGGCCGCACTGGGCATGAAGCTGCTGGCGCGCAACGACGAGGACACCGATGCCACGGGCGGAAGCCCCCAGCCAAAGGAGCTGGCCGACTGGATACCGGTGCGCGTGCGCCTGGCTGACTACCCGCAGCTGAAGGCACTGGCCTGGCAGGTGCACGGCACCGACACGCTCACGCCCATGGAGGCCCTGGGCATTTATGAGCGCAATGCGCGCCATCTGGACACGGCGGCCATGTTGCCAGCCGAGCTGGCGCTGCTGCAGGCGCTGCGCACGGGTCTGGGTGGTGGTTCTGCGGTCGTAGGTACACCCGATGTTTGAACGCCCGCACCACCAGCGCATTGCACATGTGCTGGCCGCGCTGGACGGCGAGGTGCTGCGCCGGCATGGCTGCCTGTTTGGCGGTGGCACCTGCATCGCCCTGCGCTACGGCGAATACCGCGAGTCGGTGGACATCGATTTCCTGGTGTCTGACGCTGCGGGCTACCGCGAACTGCGGCAGTTGCTCACGGGCATCGAGGGCCTCAACGCCGTGGTTCGGACAGGCGCTCAACCGCTGGTGATGTTGCGCGAGGTGAGGGCCGATCAGTACGGCCTGCGCACGGTGCTGCAGATGGACAGCCAGGCCATCAAGTTCGAAATCGTACGCGAGGCACGCATCGAGCTGGAAGCGCCGGGCAAGGACGATGTGGTTTGCGGCATCGGTACGCTCACGCCGCTGGATCTGGCCACATCCAAGCTGCTGGCCAATTCGGACCGGCAGGCGGATGACGGCGTGTTCAGCCGCGACGTGATCGACCTGGCGATGATGGGCCAGCGCTTGCCGGCGTTGCGCCTGGCGCTGGCCAAAGCACAACAGGCCTATGGCCCCGCGGTGTCGCGCGATCTGGGCAAGGCCATCGACCGCCTGCAAGAACGCCACGGCTGGCTGGAGCGCTGCACGCAGGCCATGGCGATGACCCTGCCCAAGGCGGTGCTCTGGCAAAAGATTCGTACCCTGCGCAAATTGTTGAAGCCGGTCTGAAAAGCTGAATGCCACCGCTCGAAACAAGCCGGGCGCTTCAGTGCGTGGCGCCACCAGCCAGCAGTGTGCCTTGCGGGGTCACCAGTGCAGCGCGCACCGCCACGCGCAGACCCCGCACCACGTCGTCCAGCGCCATGTTCGGCGTGCCCTGCTCGGGCAGCCAGGGCACGTGCACGAAGCCGCCGCGCGTGTGGCGCAGTTCGGGGTTGGCGGCGATGGTGTGCATGAGGCCGTAGAACACGTGGTTGCAGACGAAGGTGCCGGCGGTCTGTGACACCTCGGCGGGCAGGCCTTCGCGCTGCAGCGCGGCGAGCATGGCCTTGATGGGCAGGGTGCTGAAGTAGGCGGCGGGTGCACCGGGCGCCACGGGCGCGTCGATGGGCTGGGCCCCGGCGTTGTCGGGGATGGGGGCGTCGTCCACGTTGATGGCGATGCGCTCCAGCGAGAGGGCACTGCGGCAACCGGCCTGCCCCACGCAGATCACCAGTGCGGGCTGGTGCTTGACCAGCAGCCCATGCAGCGCGCGCAAAGCTTCACCGAACACGGTGGGCAACTGGGCCGCCACCACCGTGTGCCCAGCGATCTGCCGGCCATGCAGCGCACGCACGGCGAGCCAGCTGGGGTTGACGGCATCGCCACCGAAGGCGTCGAAGCCCGTGAGCAGAACGCGGGGCCGGGTGAGTCGGGTTGGGGTGTACATGCGCGGCAGGGTGTGTCAGGCTGGCAAGGATATGCTGATCAGGCAGGAGCGCCAGGGGCGCGTCACCCGAAGGAGTTTTCATGGCAACCCGCAAGAAACCGGCCACCAAGGTCGAACCGCCCGAGGATTCGGGCTCGCACCTGATCAGCCAGGCGATCCTGTCGCTGGTGGGCCACGTGCCCAGCTCGAAGGAGCGCAAGAGCCAGACGCCCGCGGACGATGCGCGCAAAAAGGCCAACGCCGCGGCGGCCAAGGCGGCGCTGGCGGCCGGTGCGCTGGCGCTGCCGCCGGGTCCGCTGGGCTGGTTGACGCTGCTGCCCGAGATGGTGGGGGTCTGGAAGATCCAGAAGCAGCTGGTGGCCGACCTGGCCGCCCTGTACGGCAAGCGATCCACGCTGACGTCCGAGCAGGTGGTGTATTGCCTGTTCCAGCACACGGCGGCGCAGGGCGTGCGCGATCTGGTGGTGCGCGTGGGACAGCGCACGCTGGTGCGGCGCGCTTCGCCGATGCTGATCCGCGCGATCACGCGGCGCATCGGCACGAAGCTGGCGCAGCGGCTGCTGGGCAAGGGCGTGGCGCGCTGGGTGCCGATCGTGGGCGCGGTGGGTGTGGGTGCCTACGCGTACTACGACACGGCGCAGGTGGCGGCCACGGCGATCGACCTGTTCGAAGGCGTGATCGAGGTGGAGGCGGTGGAGCTCTGACCCCACCGCTTCGCAGACCAGCCTTCGAAGGCGCGGTGCGCGCGCTATTGCCCCGGCGGGCGGTAGACCGGCAGTTTCTTGGTGGCGATGTCGACCTCTTCCACCGTGAGCAGCACGGTGGTGCGCAAGGACACCGCGCCGCTGGTGTTGATGGCGGTCACGAGGGCGCAGGCGCTCACGTTGTCGGGCATGTCGACGATGGCAAACACATCGGTGTCGCCGAAGGCGAAGTACAGGCATTCGAGCGTGCCGCCCATCGATTTGACGAGTTTGTCAACCACGGCTCGGCGCCCCGAGGCGCCCTCCTTCACGAGGCCGCGTGCGCCTTCGGCGGAGTAGTTGCCTTGAGCGAGGTATTTGGGCATGGTGATGTCTCCCAGGGGGTTGAGGGATGAATGAAGCAGGAACCGGAACAGGCAGGCACGGCGTCAGACCGTCTTCCAGATGGCGTCGTGAAACGAGCCCGGGATGAAGTTGTCGGACGCGCTGTTGACGAGCTCCCAGTACTTGGGGTCTGAGGTCAGCTTGTTCATGACGCTCTCCAGCTCGGTCAGATCGTTGTAGCGGGCCGACCAGGCCACGCGTTGCACCGCGCCACCGATCGGGAGCAACACTTCGAGCTCGCGTTTTTGTGTTTCTTTGAAGTAGGTGGCCATCTCTTTGGCAAACGCCAGGGCCGCGCCAGTTTTTCCGGGCTTGACGCCGGCCACCCGCACAAATGCAATCATTTTTGTCTCCTTGTTTCGCCGGAACAGCGGCGTCTGTGGTCCGCTTCACACCGATGAAAACGGCCCCGCCCAATGTGGCCATTCGCATGACCGCCGTCCCTAAACGCATCTGAATTTGGACCAAACTTTCCTAAACCCGGACTTGGGGCTACGATGAAAAGCTCCGGTGAAAGGCAGGTTGACCGTGCTCGATCCCGTGGTTTTTGGTCATTTCGAACTCCGACCCGCGCAGCGCCAGCTGCTGAACAGCGGTGAGCCGGTGGCGTTGGGCGCGCGAGCCTTCGACGTGCTGACTGCGCTGGTGCAGAACCGGGAGCGCGTGGTCACCAAAGAAGAATTGCTGCGCCAGGTGTGGCAGGGCGTGGTGGTGGAGGAGAACAACCTCACCGTGCATGTGTCCAGGCTGCGCAAGTTGCTGGGCGCCGGCGCGGTGTCCACCATCAACGGCACGGGCTACCAGTTCACCTTGCCGGTTTCCCACGCCCAGCGTGCGGCTTCACCGGCGCCGTCCGCCCACGCCGATGCAGCGGCCGCTCCGCTGCCCCTGCCCCTGCCCGACAAGCCTTCGATCGCCGTGCTGCCGTTTGCCCGCATGCAGGGCGACGCGACGCACGAGGACTTCATCGATGGCATCACCGACGAACTCATCACCGCGCTGTCACGCTTCCATTCGCTGTTCGTGATTTCACGCAACAGCGTCTTCACCTACAAGAACCGGATGGTGGACGTGCGCACGGTGGCGCACGAGCTCGGCGTGCGCTATGTGCTGGAGGGCAGCGCGCACCGGGCTGACGCTTCGGTCCGGGTGGCGGCGCAGCTGATCGATGCGGTCACCGGCCAACAGATCTGGGCCGAGCGCTACGACCGCCAGCTGGTGGACAAGTTTGCGCTGCAGGACGAGCTCGCCCGTGCGATCGTGACCGCCATGGCGCCGTACATCGAGACCACGGAGCTGAACCGTGCACGCAGCCGTCCGATCGAAAACGTGACGGCCTACGAACTCGCGCTGCAGGCCCGTGCACGCGTGCGCGAGGGTTTGTCGCGCTCCCATGCGGCCACCCGCGACGAGGCCATCCGGATCGCCGGGCAAGCGTTGGCGCTGGACCCCCGCTGCGGGATGGCGCTGCACGCGATCGTGGACGCCCACTCGTGGCACCTGTACTTTGGCACCGCCGGGTCGATCCCGGACACCCTGGAGGCCGCGCTGAACGCGACGGCCAGGGCCCTGGCGATCGACAGCGCCGACCACCTGGCTTACCTCGGGCGCGGCTGGCTGATGCTGGTGGCGGGCCGGCTGCCCGAGGCGAGCGCCGATTTCCGGCGCGCCCTCGATCTGAACCCGAACGACCCGGTCGCGCTGGTGCGGCTGGGCATGTGCGAGGCGGTGTCGGGGGCGTGCGCGCTGGGCACACGGCGCTGCCTGGATGCGCTGCGCCTGAGCCCGCGCGACCCCGCGCGCTTCCATCTGCTGGACAACCTGGTCTGGGCGCAGTTCGCTTCCCGGGCCTACGCGGAAGCGATTGACACGGCGCGGCAGTCCTTGCGCGAGGCCGATTTCGCCGGCACCCGCCTGTGCCTCGTGCTCTGCCTGGTCGGCGCGGGCGATCTGCCGGGCGCCGCGATGGAGCTGCAACACCTGCGCCAGCTTGCGCCCGCCATGGTGGAGGCCCGGCTCAGCGGGGTCTGGCTGGCCAGCGATCCGGACGTGCGACAACGAGAGATCGATTTTCTGGATGCGGCCAACGGCTACCGCGCCTGAGTCGCGTCAGCGCTGCGCGAGCACGAAGTCGATGGCCGCGCACACCGCCGCGGCCTGCGCGGCGTTGCACTGCTCGGGCGTCGCCCGCGGGCTGTCGGGGTAAACCTCGGTGGTCGTGGTGTAGCGGGCGCCCGTGATGCTGGCGCACAGGCCGAGCGACTTCAGCGGGTAGCGGATCACGCCGCGGTCGAACTGGGGCGAGCCGATGAGGCCGCCCTGGGCATCGGACGGCGCGATGTGCGTGACGCGCTCCACCGCCGCGATGATGGCTTGCTGGAATTCGGGCTGCGGGTTCTCGGTGTCGTCCACGAGGTAGAAGCCGTCCGGGATGTGCACGGGGGTGTAGGGCACACCGTCGCGCGCCGCCTTCGCCGGGCTGAACTCCGACGCGTCGGTGTCGGTGGTTTCGTGCAGGTCGATGTGCACGGCAAACTGGCCCAGCAAGGGCGCCACCAGCCGCATCAGCGCGGCGGATTCCTGCGCCGCGCTGGGTTCCTTGAACGAGCGGTTCGGGTCGATGGCGTCGAAGTTCCAGCGGTGGATGCGTTCGTAACCCCAGGGGCTCACGCAGGGCGCCACCAGCAGGTTCACCCGGCCGGTGTAGGCCTCGGCGTGCTGGTCCAGGAAGCGCAGCGCACCATGCACGCCGCTGGTCTCGTAGCCGTGCACGCCACCCGTCACGAGCACGCCTGGCAGGCCGGGTTGCCATTCCAGGCTCTGCAGGGCGAAGAGCGGATACACATCGCTCCCGTACAA
>Ga0209343_10009989_pt1 | contig 10872 bp, 8 predicted proteins | sample RifCSPlowO2_02_FD_184026 | JGI IMG/M metagenome (GOLD analysis project Ga0209343, IMG submission 184026) | Groundwater microbial communities from Rifle, Colorado - Rifle CSP2_plank lowO2_0.2 (SPAdes) (version 2) | ecosystem: Environmental > Aquatic > Deep subsurface > Groundwater | place: Rifle...
TTTAAATTTCATGGATTTTTCAAAATACATTCCACTGTCCACGTCGATGATGGGTAATTCACGATTGATAGTATTTGGCGTAAAAATTTCACCGTTCGCTGCAACTTCACCATTAATAACATATTGCGTAAATTCATATTGAACAGAAGGAATGAAATACCCCCCCATGCTCACAAACGGAATATCAAAGGCAGGCACAAGATTCAAACGCTCACCTGTCGGCGATGATAATGTTGCACCGGGATTTGTATCTTCTCGAAAATGAACAAATTGGGAATCCCAATTAAAATTTAATTGGGATTTTCGCGTAGGAAAATCACCCGTCAAATCCAACTCTGGCATGCGGCTATATTGGTTTTGCGTCGGCGTTTCATTTACAGGGTGTAAGGTTAAATAATTTTGCAATAAGCCTTTAAAATTCCAAATCTCTCCCTGATAAACGATTTCTCCTTCTCTTAATAATTGATTCGGTGTCACAACCCCTTTCATAAAACCAAAGTCTTGAAGATAATAATCATCGTTCACATAATTATAATTAATGTCCGCATTCCAATGATCATCAAATCTCGTTTCATGCTGAAACGATAATCCGAAACGATTATTACTGGTTGATTCTAAGGCCTGCAAGCTTGCACGACTAGGACTGTTGGCATAATTACTGGGAGCTTGCGCTTTAAATTCGTCAAATTCTGTGTCATTTGGCAAAAACGCAAAATAAAATTCACCTCGACTGCCTGTCGTTAAATAACGAAAATCATTTCTCAGTTGTACACCGCGATTCCCATAAAATGCAGGTGTGATCGTATCATCGTAATTTGGCGCGATATTCCAATAATAAGGTTGAATAAAACTAAAACCTTGTTGATTAGATGTGCCTATCGTCGGAAATAAAAATCCAGATTGTCGTCGTCTATCTAAAGGGAAATCAAAATAAGGAAAATAAAAAATAGGAATATTTTTTACGTCAAGTATCACATTTTTTGCCACACCTCGTCCCACATTGGGATTTAAAGAAATGGATTCAGAACGCAATACCCATGTTGGATTCAAAGGCGAGCATGTTGTGTAGCTTGCATTTTTAAGATTAAAAATGTTATCGGCTTGTCGTTCAAAACTCGAAGCCTTGCCCCATGCCACGGTGCCAGTTATTTTTTCTGATTCAAACTGCCGACCAAAAGCAATGCGGTAATAAGCTTCTTGCATTCGTATAATTTTTGTTTTTAAATCGACAATACCCGTTTTTGCTAATATAAATTTACCGGGTTCACGTACTGTTACATTCCCTTCTAAGCTGACACTCTCTTCTTGATTTGATGCTTTTTCTGTGTCTCGATTTAAGGTCGCAGTCGTCGCTGTAATTTCCCTTCCCGGTTGAGAAATCACAACATGACCCGTTAAGACCGAGCCTCCTTGTTGACGAAAAACACCGCCGTCTGCTGCCACTGTCACAGGCGCATCTTCTAATGGCATTAATTTTATTTTAACAAAAGGATCGTAATAATAACCAAAACAACAATTGGGGCTGGCCGAATCAATAATCCAACCTAATTCCTTAGCCAAAGAAGTCGGGGGTGTTTGTTGCTCTTCTGCAAAAACAAAGGGAGTGAATATCACCCCAAGGTAAATAGCTAATCGAAAAAATTTTAATAGACTCACAATGACAGATTACCTTTTTAACGGTACAATCCCAGCTTTCCGTAATCGACCTCTTCCTTCAATGGACAAGCGATATCTTGAATTGCAAGCATGGCTTGCAAGCAAATTACACTCCAACTTCACTCTCACTCTTCTTTCAGGTGATGCAAGTTTCAGACGCTATTTTCGCATTGCCCACAACAATCAAAGCTTTGTTGCAATGGACGCCCCACCTTCAAAGGAGGACCTTTCATCTTTTATCAAAATTGCAGAGATATTAGAAAAACATCAGGTGCTGACACCTCGTATTCTCGAACGCAACTTAGAACACGGTTTCTTGCTTCTTTCTGATCTCGGAGATAATTTATTCCTGCAAACACTTACTGCAGGCACTGTACACCATCTCTATAAACTTGCTTTCACAACCCTGCATCAAATTCAAAGTTGTTCTCTTGAAAAACAGACCCTACCCTTATTTAACGAGGAAATGATTTTACGGGAATTATCCTTGTTTGTAGAGTGGTTTTTAGAAAAACATCTTGAATTAAGACTCTCATCCAGCGAAAAAAAAATTATAGAAAAGACGTTTTCTTTCCTAATTAACGCTGCTTTGGAACAACCTCAAGTTTTCGTACACCGTGATTATCATTCTCGAAATTTATTGCTTCTATCTAATGATCAAGTGGGGGTATTAGATTTTCAAGACGCCGTTCTAGGCCCTATTACTTATGATCTTATTTCTTTGACCCGTGATTGCTATATCGCCTGGCCCGATCAAAAAGTAGAACAATGGATTGTAGACTTTCAGAAAGAAGCCCTTGAAAGAAAAAAATTAAAAGAAACATCACAAGAGCTTTTTTTATGTTGGGCAGACTGGATGGGCATACAGCGCCATTTGAAAGCCATAGGCATTTTTAGTCGTTTAAATTACCGTGATAATAAATCGATGTATTTGAATGATATTCCTAGGACATTAAATTACGTGCATACTATTTCAAAAAATCACTCACAATTAAATTCCTTTTATCATTGGTTAGAAGACGCTGTAATGAGCAAACAAGCATGAGAGCTTTTCTTTTAGCGGCTGGAAAAGGAGAAAGACTACGCCCACTCACAGACAGCATTCCCAAGCCTTTATTATCTTTAGCCGGTGAACCGTTGATCGTACATCACATTAAACGGCTGGTGAGCATAGGCATCACGGATATTGTGATTAATGTTTCACATCATGCAAAACAAATCACGAATTATTTAGGTGATGGGAAACAGTGGGGCGCTCATCTTGTTTATTCTTACGAACCCACCGCCCTTGAAACAGGTGGTGGCATTACACAAGCGCTGCCTTTACTTGGAAACGAGCCTTTTCTTGTGATAAGTGGGGATATTTTCACTGATTTTCATTTTTCAAATTTGCTTTTTTCTTTAAAAAAATCAGCACATCTTGTTTTGTCATCTCACCCAGATTGTCATCCTGATTTTCACTTAGAAGGTAATCAAATTAAAACAAGCGGTATGCCAAAATATACTTACGGAAACATAGGTTTATATCACCCTCGTTTATTTGCCTCGCATACGCCACACGCTTTTAAATTAATAGATGTTTTATTACCTGAAATTAAAGCAGGTAATGTGACAGGCGAACTCTACGAAGGCTTGTGGGAAAATATCACTTCTCAAAAACAATATGAAACTTTAAAAGAAAAATATAGAAACTATAGGTATCCCGAATGAAAATCCCTATTTTTCCTTGACCTACGTCATCCTGGAAAAAACATATCCTTCAATTTTTTAAAAAAGTCTATGTGTTTTTTTCAGGATCCAGAATCAATCTTTCTTACTGGTTTAAAATATCGGGTTCAACTAAGAAAGATCAACACTGGATCCCTCAAAAAACACATGGAACTCTGTACTTCTTTATTTAATATCGTGGAGTGCTTTTCTCGGGATGACACGCTCTTTTTGTTGACGGAAAACCAGAAATTTCATCTGTGACAAGTATACCGCTGTGTTACACCCACTCTCTCTTTATTAAAAAATCCTGATAAAGCTTGGCTTCAAGTGAATTCGGTTGAGGCTCCCATTGATATCGCCAACTCACTTCAGGCGGCATAGAAATTAAAATAGATTCGATTCTCCCTTGAGATTGTAGCCCAAACAAAGTGCCACGATCATAAAGTAAATTAAATTCAACATAACGACCACGCCGATATAATTGAAAATCACGCTCTTTTTCTCCATAAGGATAATTTTTTCTTTTTTTCAAAATCGTAATGTATGCAACAAGAAAATGCGAAGCAACATTTTTCATGAATTCAAAACAACGAGGAAATTCTGGTTCACTTAAATCATCATAAAAAATACCACCGATACCACGTGGTTCGTTTCTCGCTTTCAAAAAAAAATAATCATCACAGGCAGATTTAAATTTTTTATAATACCCCTCGCCCAAGGTCTCACAAGCTTTCAATGCATGTTGATGCCAGAGCTTGCAATCCTCTTCAAACCCATAATAAGGCGTTAAATCAAAGCCTCCACCAAACCACCCGACCACTTTCTCTTCTTGATACGCTACAAAAAACCGGACATTCAAATGCGTCGTGGGCACATAAGGGTTACGCGGATGAATAACAGAAGAAAGCCCCAAGGCCTCAAATCGACAGCCTGTTAAATCAGGATGCTTCGTCGTAGCCGCGGCCGGCAAACGCTCTCCCAAAATATGAGAAACATTCACCCCCGCTCGCTCTAAGTGTTTTCCCGCTTCTAATACGCAAGTACAACCCTCACCCAAAACATTTTTCCAGCTTTCTTCTTTAAATTTCCCACCCTCTTCTTGTTCTTCCAGTGCATCACACAATTGAAATTGAAAAGATGTTAAAAATTCTTTTATTTGATCAACTGGTTTTTCTAAATTAAGCATGATTAAAGATTTCTTTCCCTTGCGCTTCAACAATTTGAGGCCATGACTGAATATCGAATTCAATCGCAAACATACCGCAGGTTGCCAAATTTATGGCTGGATTATTACTTAAATACGAAGCAAACCAACTTAAGGTAGGATTGTGTCCCACGATCATTAAACCTTGAACCAAATCAGATACCTCATTGATAGTTTCCATTAAAAATGTAACATTTTCTTCATATATTCGCGGTTCAATGTAAACACCATTTTCTGGAAGTTCCAAACCTTTTGCGATCAGCTGTGCTGTTTGTCGTGCACGGACTGCATTACTACATACAATTAAATCGGGTGTAATATTCTCCTGCTTTAAATATTTTATAAATTCAATAACTTGCAGTTTACCTTCTTCTGTGATTTTCCGCTGCACATCAAGCACATCAGGATCTTCTAAACTGGCTTTAGCATGTCGCACTAAAAATAATTTTTTCATTTCCTCTCCTCTACTCTACTCCGAACGCAGTGTTTGAATAGGATCTAAGCGTGAAGCTTTATACGCAGGGTAAAAACCAAAAAAAACACCCACCATAACTGAAACAATAAATCCTACTCCCGATGGCGTCATTAAAATAACAAAATCCCAGTGAGTTAGTTTTGCAATGACATAAGATGTCACCATGCCTAAGAAAACACCCACTACTCCTCCCAACAATGAAAGCATGACAGATTCAATTAAAAAAAGAGATTGGATGTCTCTTCTGCTTGCACCACATGCCATGCGAATACCAATTTCTTTTCGTCGCTCTGTCACAGATACAAGCATAATATTCATGATGCCAATCCCACCCACCAACAAAGAAATACTCCCAATTAATCCTAACATTAAAGTAAAAATTCGACTTTGCGCTTGCATACTACGAACTAACTGTTTTGCACTACGAAAAAAAACATTTAAATTTTTCACCTTACTTTCTAAAAAATAGCTGACTGCTGCTTCTATTGAATCAACTTCAGTTCCTTTTTTTAAAATCATGACTAAATTATTAATTGAACTTTCTTTTTCTAAAAATTCTAATGTTTTGTGAGGTATGATGACAGACTGATTAACATCTTCATTAAAAAAAGCACTCTCCGGCCACGCTTGTGCAACACCCATCACGGTGAAAATATGATTTCCCAAGCTAATTTGTAACCCTATTAAATCACTTTCAACAAATTGATTTAGTTGTTCAGCTAACAGGGATCCTAAAACACAATAATGCGCATAATTATCCAAATCTGAAATAAAGCGCCCGCGTTGCAATTTGATGTTGATGACACGCTGCAATACTTCAGAAGCACCGATAATATTTCCTTTTAAAGCCTTCCCTTCAAAACTCAAAGATGAATAGGCCGTGCCATAAGGTGAGACGCCCAGGATAGCAGGCGAAAGATTTTTGATCTCTTGCAAAACATCAAAAGAAAGGCGCAGGGTTTGTGAGGTTCTTGATTCTGAGTCCCCGGCATAAAATGAAACGGACAATAAATCCATGCCTAAACTCTCAAATTGTTTTAATGCTTGATTTGTCGCAAGTTCACCGCAGGACACCATGGCAACCACAGAGGCAGTCCCCACCACCACCCCTAATAAGGCGAGCAAGGAACGTAATTTCGAGGCAAAGAGATTACTTAACGCTTCACGGATACCGGACATAAAGTCCATAAATAACCTGAATTCTCTTTATTAAATAATGGGGCTAATCATAGGCCAGTGAAAAACCTAATGCAAACGCTCATAGGAGCGATCCCGGATGAAAATCCCCTCCTAAAAACTGCAAAATGGCTATAGCACTCATCCCGGCCGTCTCTGTTCTGAGGATACGAGGACCCAGGCGCCAACCCACAAAACCTGCCTCATACGCCTCTTTATATTCTTTTTCAGACAACCCCCCTTCTGGCCCGACCAATAAAAGCAGCTCTTTTAAGGGGATTTTTTCTTTTTTTTCTTTTTTTGCATGAGGGTCCAACACAACTTTAAAATCACAAGAAATCGTTTCAAGCCAAGGAGAAAATTCGTTGATAGGGCTTAATATGGGCAGATCACAACGGCCTGATTGCTCTGTAGCACTCTCCATGACTTTTCGCCAATGAAGAAGTCGTTTCGCTTGTCGAGCTTCATCTAACCTCACATTAACGCGCTCTGTTATTAAAGGAATAATAGTATGGACACCCAACTCCACGGCTTTTTGCAAAGTAAAATCCATTTTATCCCCGCGGGAAATGGCTTGCGCTAAAATAATTTTTAATGGCGAAGCAGCGAACCCGTTTTCAAAGGATTGCAAACAAACTTCCACTGTTTTATTTACTTGAGTGATCACGGCTTTAAATTCCCCGCCTTGCCCATTGAATACGGAAAGTAAATCATCTTTTTTCATCCGTAATACATGTTTAACATGATGACTTGCTTCTTCAGTTAAAAAAAAGCACGCTTGCAATTGCAATGATCGATTTTGAAAAATTCGCGGAATCTGCACTTGTATCTTCCTGTGTCTTACTCTATCTTATAGCCTTCGTATTTTTTTAAATAAGTTTTTCCTACATGTCAACTCAAGAAAAAACACCTTTATCTTTTGAAAAATTAAAAAATATTGCACACCATATTTTAGATTTTTCAAAAAAGCAAGGCGCCACTGACGCCGAAGTTTCTATTTCAAATGGTCTTGGATTCACAACACAAGTACGACTAGGAGAAGTTGAAACGCTGGAGTATCACCGCAGCAAAGGCATTGGCATTACTGTTTATTTCGGACAAAAAAAAGGGACCACCTCTCTTTCTGCCATTGAAGAAACCGCCTTAAATGAAGCAGTCTCTGCAGCATGTCACATTGCTAAATACACCTCTGAAGACAACTGCGCGGGTCTCATAGAAAAAAAATTTCTTGCTTTCAACTATCCCGATTTAAAATTATTTTATCCTTGGTCTATCACGCCAGAACAAGGCATTGAACTTGCCAAAGAAGTTGAAAACATAGGGCGCGCTTATGACAAACGAATTTCAAACTCAGAAGGCGCAACACTTTCAACGCACGAAAATCATTTTGTTTACGCTAACAGTATAGGTTTTTGTGGGCACTACTCTTCAAGTTTCTATAATTTAAATTGTACTTTAATTGCAAATGAAAATGATCGCATGCAACGCGATTATGGTTATAGTATTGCACGCGACCCGCTTGAACTTTTCTCTGCAAAAGAAATTGCAAAAGAAGCGGCAACAAAAGTTTTGCGTCGACTCGGCGCAAAAAAACTTTCAACACGAAAAACACCTGTTATTTTCTCTTCTAATGTGAGCCCTGCTTTAATTTCTCATTTTTTAGCGGCAATTCGTGGCAGTAATTTATATCGAAAATCTTCTTTTTTGTGTGATTATCTTGAAAAACCTGTTTTTCCCTCACATATTCAAATTCGTGAAGAACCCTTTATTATAAAAGGGTTGGCAAGTGCACCTTTTGATGATGAAGGTGCAACCCCCAGACCGCGTGATTTAATTCACCAAGGCATTTTAAAAAGTTATTTTTTAAATAGTTACACCGCAAGAAAACTAGGCATGGAACCCACAGGAAATGCGGGCGGAATACACAACATACTCGTCTCACACAGTGCTGACACTTTTGAAGAATTATTAAAAAAAATGGACACGGGTTTAGTGATCACAGAGCTCATGGGGCAAGGCATTAATCTTGTTAACGGTGATTACTCCCGCGGTGCCACGGGTTTTTGGGTTGAAAAAGGTGAGATACAATACCCTGTCGAAGAAATCACAATTGCAGGTAATTTAAAAAATATGTTCATGGGTATCCTTGCCATTGGCACTGATATTGAAAAAAGAAGTTCGATTCAAACCGGGTCTATTTTAATTGATGAGATGACTATTGCAGGAGAGTAACATGCTTGATCTTGAAAAGGACATCACCTCTGCAGAATTACTAAATCGCCGTCAGCATAAAGAAGAGCAAGAGAGCATTGAAAATCTCTTAACGCAGGAAGACGCGCCTTATCTTCCCGCTTCTTGGGAACATTACTTAGATTTACTGCAAGACTTGTGTTATCATCGCAATGTTTTAGTGACTGTGACTGCACCCACAGGCGCAGGCAAAACAACCTTGATGTGTCAATTTATCGATGTCATTCACAATGGCGAATTGACACACTCCATGACCCATTCTTCTTTATTATCAAGTCATATTCACGTATGCACGAGCGAACAAGCTCAAACATGCCAAATCTTCGCGCAGCCCACTTTAGACAAACAACAACTACTGACTTTATTAACAGAAGGATTTCACCTCCCGTCCATACCTTTACAACAAGCAGGCAGAATCACCCCTGTCATTGACGACATCTTAAATTACAATGCGACAATTGAAGAAACCATCGATAGAAAACTGCATACACAAGTTGAAACTTTAGAAAATGCGCCGCAACTCTGCGTTTTACTCATTGATAACGCAGAAAATTTACCAATCAAAACCCTTGTTTGTTTACTCTCTTTAATTAGTCAACATCAAGCTTTACCATCAAATTTCCATGTTATTTTATTTGGTTCACCGACATTACAAACCAATTTAAACATATTAGCCCAAGATCCTTTAAACACCGGCTTAATTCTTACTTTGCCTCTCACTCCTTTCAGTTTAGAAGAAACAAAAAATTATCTTGAACAGCAAATTAAAAATAATATTTTTGCAACAACAGGGCATTTAGCTTCTTCCACGCTTGAAACAATCTACCGATTATCAGAAGGCATGCCTGCCAAAATTAACAGGATTGCGCCTCGCCTTTTGCTTTCCAACATCAATCAAAAAACAGAATATGCTGCACTCCATTATTTCGAAAAATTTCGTCCTAGCCAAACCAAATTAATTGGCGGATTACTCTTTTTATCAAGCATCTTTATCCTGGCTTACTTTTTAAATGGGACAGATCCGCTTCCTCCTGCTGGCGTTATCATTGAAGAAGAAATCAAACCCACCCCCAACCCTGAGGCACTTGAACCTTTAAAGCAAATCAAAAACACAAAACCTTCAGAAATTTCTAAACCTGTTATTGCTGCCAAAACAGAAAAAACCGTTCAAACAAGCAATTTAGCAGTACGTACTGCTTTATCTGAAGCATTGACACCCCTGCCTTCTCTCGCAAAAGCGCATACCTTACCCACAGAAAAACCCAAAGCAAAAGCAACACCAACGCCTGCAGCAAAATCTAAAAAAACAGTAATAAGCCCATTTAAAACCTACACTTATGATGAAACTTATTTAATGAAATTAGGTGAAAACAATTATGCTTTACAATATTTTGCAGCACACACACAAAATGAAATTGACGCTTTCAAAAAACAATATCATTTAGAAAGGGGCAGTCATGTTTATCGCACATTACAAAACAACAAACCCTGGTTCATATTAACTAAAGGCATTTATTCTGACTATGAAACTGCACGTGCTGAAATAAAATCATTACCAGAAAATTTAAAATCTTTACATCCTCACGTAAGAAGTTTCAAATTAATTCATCAAGAAATACTTGCTGCACATAGGTCTTCCCCTGCATCGCAGGAAAAGATGGCAAGCCTTGGACGAGCTCGAACAAAGATATGAGTCATCACCACCCCACCCCCTGTGATTTTTTCATTGTTGGCGCAGGTATTCTTGGCATCACCACCGCATTGGCACTCAAACGCAAACACCCTGAATCACATATTATTTTAATTGAAAAAGAATCTGCGCCCGGATTACACGCCAGTGGTCGCAACAGTGGCGTACTCCACGCCGGTTTTTATTACACGCCTGAAAGTTTAAAAGCAAGGTTTTGCAAAGAAGGCAATATTGCATTGACCCAGTATTGTTTAGAAAAGAAATTACCGATTAATCAATGTGGAAAACTGGTGGTTACGCGTAACGAAGAAGACCTAGCCGGACTCCACACCTTATTGCAACGTGGCAAAGAAAATAAAATTGAGTTGTACCTACTTGATGAACAACAAGCAAAAGAAATTGAACCTCAGGTTAAAACGTATCAAAAAGCTTTATTTTCACCACACACATCATCTGTTGACTCAAGCTTAATCATAAAAGAATTAACGAAAGATTTACATCAAGCAGGTATTCAACTCCAAACCAATGAAATTTTTTTAAAAAACAAAAAAAACATTATTCAAACCAACAAAAATTATTATGATGTGGGTTTTTTTATTAATGCCAGTGGATTATATGCAGATAAAATTGCAAAACAATTTGGATTTTCAAAAAATTATGAAATACTCCCTTTCAAAGGTTTATATCTTTACGGAAATAAATCAGCTCTGG
>Ga0209343_10009993_pt1 | contig 10869 bp, 10 predicted proteins | sample RifCSPlowO2_02_FD_184026 | JGI IMG/M metagenome (GOLD analysis project Ga0209343, IMG submission 184026) | Groundwater microbial communities from Rifle, Colorado - Rifle CSP2_plank lowO2_0.2 (SPAdes) (version 2) | ecosystem: Environmental > Aquatic > Deep subsurface > Groundwater | place...
CAGGTAACCGTTGGCAGCGTGTAATTCGACACCGTCAAAACCGGCGGCGATGGCGTTTTTGGCGGCCTGCACAAACTCGGCCTTGGCCTGCAGAATGTCGGACTCCGTCATTTCCTGCGGCACCGGGTAGTCCTGCATGCCCTGCGCGTCGGTGTACATCTGGCCGGCCAGGGCCACAGCGCTGGGGGCCACGATTTTGGCGTCCGCCGCCATATTGGCCGCATGGCTGACGCGGCCGGTGTGCATCAGTTGCGCAAAGACCTTGCCGCCCTGGGCGTGCACGGCCACCACCACCGGCTTCCAGGCCTGCACCTGCGCATCGCTCCACAGGCCGGGGATGCGGGCATAGCCCTTGCCGTTGGCCGAGGGCGCAATGCCTTCCGACACGATCAGGCCGGCCGTGGCGCGCTGGCCGTAGTACTCGGCCATCGGATCTTGCGGGGTGCCGGTGGCGTCGGCGCGGCAACGTGTCATGGGGTTCATGACCAAGCGGTTGCTCAGGGTGATGCTGCCCAGGTTGTAGGGTTGGAAGAGGGTGCTATGGGTCGAGTTGTTCAAGGGAGGCTCCAGGTTTGGGTTAGAAAAAGGCACGTTGTGCTGGGGTGGTGAATGGCACGTGGGTCAGGACGCAATGGATGGCAGCAGCCGGTTCACAAGCGGCCCTGCTGGCGCAGCCGCTGCGCCCGCTCGCGGATACCGGTCTGGCCCTGGCGCAGGGTCTCGGCACTGGTGTGCACCGAGTACGGCCCCATGAACAGGTCATGCGGGTGCTGCACGCCCGAGCCCAGCACCAGGGCGGTGTCGGTCTGCGCTTCAAAGTCAATGGCGCTGGCGGATGCGTCAAACACCGCCAGATCGCCGGTGCGCAGTGCGGCGGGTGCGGTCAACGCCCCCTCGCCCACCGCCAGCCAAGCCACGCTGTGCCCTGCGGGCGGCTCAAAGCGCCAGCTCTGGCCGGCCTTCAGGTGCACGGCCAGGTAAGTGATGTTGGACGGCGCGGGGACCGGGCTGGTCTGCCCGCCATAACTGCCCAGCAGCACGCGCGCTGGGCCGGCCTGGGGCACATCCTCAGGCCCCAGGTAGATGCTGTGCGCGGTGGCCAGCTCCAGCGCGGGCGGCATCGCCACCCAGAGCTGAAAGCCCAGCACGCGCTCGGTGTTGACGGGTGCGCCGGTGTGCCACACACCGCCGCCAGCCATCATCCACTCCACGCCCCCGGTGGGCAGCACGCCGCGTGCGCCGTGTTCGCCGGTGGTGTCCTCATAGCCGGCCTGGCCATGGACCAGGTAGGTGAGCGTGGCAATGCCGGAGTGCGGGTGCATGCCAAACTGCGGCGGCTGGCCGCCGGCGGGCGACTCGAACCGGTCCAAAAAGATAAAGGGCTTGAGCACCTGGCCCAGGTCGGCCGGGCTGACCAACCGGGTGATAGGGCCGTGCGTGCTGCCACGGGTGCGGTGGACGATGGCGCGGTGGAGGGGTGTGCGTGCATTCATAGTGTTACTAGCGTAAGGGCGGGCACATTACTTGTGTAGATGCCACAATTGGCATTCACCATGCCGTTTTTGTTAGGTTTCACCGCCGGGCCGCCCCAAGGTGAAACAGCCCCCTTGGGGGGCAGGGAGCGACACGAAGTGGGCGACCGTGGGGGCAAGGATTACTTACCATGCTGGACCTGAACCAAATGGCGCTGTTTGTGCAGGTGGTGCAAGCCGGCAGCTTTGCCGAAGCCGCGCGCCGTCTGGCCATGCCGCCCACCACACTGAGCCGCCAGGTGGCGCAGCTGGAAGACGCGCTGCAGGCCCGCCTGCTGCAGCGCACCACCCGCAAGCTGACGCTGACCGACGCGGGGCGCACACTGTTTGACCAGTGCGCCGCGCAGATTGACGCGCTCAAAAACGCCGCCAGCCAACTGGCCGGTGACAACCAGACGCCCAAGGGCAGCATCCGCGTGGCAGCGTCGGCCGGGTTTTTTGAGTTCTTCCAGATGGAGTGGATCGCGGAGTTTTTGGACCGTTTTCCCGGCGTGCAACTGGAGTTTGTGCTGGCCGACGCCATGGCCGACTTCATTGGCGAAGGCATCGACGTGGCGTTTCGCGGCAGCCCGGAGCTGCCGGACTCCAGCCTGGTGGCGCGCAAGGTGGCCAGCGGCTACTTCGCCCTGGCGGCCAGCCCCGCCTACTTGGCCGCACGCGGCACACCGCGCACCGTGCAAGACCTGGTGGCCCACGACTGCATCCGCGCCGTGGGCCAGGCCGGCCCGACCACCTGGCGGCTGAATGGGCCGGACGGCCCCACGCAGATCACGGTGAGCGGGCGCTTCAGCGCCAACACCGGGCCGGCGCAAAAGAAGGCGGCCATTGGCGGCCTGGGCATTTGCCTGCTGCCCATTGGCTCTTTGCAGACCAGCTTTCGTTCAGGCGAGTTAGTGGCGGTGCTGCCCGGCGTGGCCAGCGGTGTGGGCAACCTCTACGTGGTCTACCCCAGCCGCCGCCATGTGCCGCGCGCGGTCACCGCGTTTGTGGAAATGACGGTGCAGCGGCTGACGCCATTGATACAAGCGCCGTTTGCCAAGGCCACACCGCCCGCCTGAAGGCGCTACCCCATCAGCGCAAATCCTCCATGCGCAAGGTCTTGGCAAAACCCATGACGGTGGGCAGCTGCTCCAGTGCGGCAAGCGCCACGCGCAGCCGGCGCTGCTGCGTGGGCTGCGTCAGCACGACCAGGGCCTTCAGCTCAGCGTCATCGGGGTGCTCCAGCACTTCGAGCTGCTGCACGCTGATACCGGCTTCGGCCAGATGGGCCAGGACGGTGGGCAGGGTGCGCGACAGCTTGGCCACATCCAGCCGCAGGTAATAGGACGTTTCCACATCGTCCATCGCCGCGACCGGCAAGGCGGCGATGGCGCCGGGCTGGAAGGCCAGCGAGGGCACCCGCTGCCGGGGGTGGGTGCCGCAGCTGCGGCACAGGTCCACCAGGTCGGCAATCACCGCCGAGGCCGTTTGTTCGGAGCCGGCACCGGCGCCGTAGTACATCGTCACACCGGCTGCGTCACTTTTCACCATCACGGCGTTCATGGAGCCGTTGACGTGCGCCAACAAATGGTCGGCGGCCACCAGCGTGGGGTGCACACGCAGCTCCAGGCCCTGCGCATTGCATTTGGCAATACCCAAGAGTTTGACGCGGTAGCCCAGGCGCTCGGCAAAGGCGATGTCCACCGAGTCCAGTTCGGTGATGCCCTCCACATAGACCTTGTCAAACTGGACGGGCACACCAAAGGCATTGGCGGCCAGCAGCGTGAGTTTGTGTGCGGCGTCCACGCCCTGCACGTCAAACGCCGGGTCGGCCTCGGCATACCCCAGGGCTTGCGCATCGGCCAGGGCTTCGGCAAAACTGACGCCCTTGGCGCGCATTTCCGAGAGGATGTAGTTGGTGGTGCCGTTGATGATGCCGGCGATCCATTCGATGCGGTTCGCCGTCAGCCCTTCGCGCAGCGCCTTGATGATGGGGATGCTGACCGCCACCGCGCCCTCATAGGCCACCACCACGCCCTGCGCCTGGGCGGCCGCGAAAATCTCGGTGCCGTGCACGGCGAGCAGGGCCTTGTTGGCGGTGACCACATGTTTGCCCTTGGCAATCGCCTGCAGCACCAGATCGCGCGCCAGGGTGGTGCCGCCCATCACCTCCACCACCACGTCAATGTCCGGGTGGTTGACGACCAGAAACGGGTCATCCACCAGCACGACTTCCGACCCCACCCGGCTGGCGGCGCGCGCCAGGTTGCGCACCGCGACCATGGCAATCTCGATGCGCCGGCCGGTGCGGGCGGCAATCACCTCCGCGTTGCGCTGCAGCACGGTGTAGGTGCCCGCGCCCACGGTGCCCAGGCCCAGCAGGCCCACGCGCAAAGGCGCAATGGCGTGCAGGGGCGCAACGCTGGAATGGCTACCAACAGTGAAACTGGCTTGATGATCTTGGTACATAAAACTCTCCTACGAACAGTTGCTAACCCAGCTGCCTGTGCTGGGTTTGTTCTGAGGGAGATACACCAGTAGGCAGCCGGAACGGCCACCTGAACGACGCTCAGGCGGCCGTGTTCATAATGGTGGTAATCATGTGTGCGCCCATCGCCCGCGCAATCACGGGCACCCCAACGTGCACCATTGGCATGGTGTTTGTGTGGGAAAAGTTGGAGCGGCACAACATGGGGACAAGCATAGCACGCAAGGGACAAGCGGTTTTCTCGCTTGCGTTGCCAGGAGCCGCTGCGGTACTCGCGGAGTTCCTTGCAATGGCAGTCGCGAATTCGCGTTGGGAATGGGGTGGGGATCGGCTGCTGTGCAGCGATTGTTGACGGTCAGGGTGCGCGCCCAATTTGATAAATATTGCAGGGTTTGTCGGCCTTGTTATAACTGTACAAAATCCGCGCCAATTGGGAAAGGCAAATGGAATCAAAGCCTTGCAAGAGATTGGCCTCCGTTTTATCCAGCAGCACCCAATTTTAATCAGCGGATTTACAGGGTTTGTCGCTATTTTATTGGCAAGGTCACGAAGGCTCCGTTGAAAATTATGTTACAAATCAACGACTTATAAATATTTAGGGAGATATCATGATTCAACGCGACTTTGTTCATAAGCAGGTTTCACCTAGATAACACGTTAAACATCTATGTCCCCGCAAGTGATCTTTGTGGATATCGACGACACCATGGTGCGGTCTGTGGGCGTCAAGCGCATCCCAATGCCTGCGGTGATTGCGCAAGTGCGACGGCTCAAGGCAGAGGGCGCGACTTTGTACCTGTGGAGTTCCGGCGGTGCTGAATACTGCAAGACCACGGCTGTCGAGCTTGGTATTGCCGATTGCTTCCAAGGCTTCCTGCCCAAGCCCACGGTGTACATTGACGACCAGCCCGTCCATGAGTGGCGGTTTTGCAGGCATCTGTATCCGTCACAAGCCGAGAATGTTTAACATGCCAATCGACTCGGACCCACAACAGCAGAAGGCGGCTTCGCCGCGAGTTGTTGTGGTCCGGTCATCTTCACGTTAGGGCACATCAATGTCACTCGATGTCGGCCATCTTTTGGAAAACGGTGAGCATGAGTGCCGATTGCAGTTCCACGATGATGGCTACTACTGGTTTCTGCATGCTTGGTTCGTTCAGGTCAAGAAGACTACTGGCAAGTACGTGGACCTCTACGGCGACGCTCAGTTTCATGAATCCAATGGCTTAGCCATGCTCCGCGCAGCGATGTCTGAGGCCTTGGAAACAGCCAGGAGGCAACCTCGCGAATGGCAGGTGCATACTGGAACACAGCTCCGGCCTGTTCGGCAGGAACTCTATGCAACGGTCAAAAGGAGCAATCTAGTCAACATGATCTCAAAGTTCCTGGCGCTCATTGAAGAAACACAGGCGTCAGGCAAGACTCTCGCCTTCCTGGGAGACTAAACCGTGTGCCCTAACCCCTCCGTCAAGGGGACGTCCCGCAGGCGGGCCGCCCCTTACGTCGAACGTTAGGCAACACCAGAAATGCCTTCACGTCGTTGTCGAGTCTTGTTGCAGCCGAAGTCGTCTTCGCGGCAAACGGCCATGTCGAAGCGCCTGGCGAGCCGAGAACAGCCAAGCGTTCGTCAAGCGCACCGTACTTGCACGAAGCCCTCTGCCACTCTGGCGTTGGTCTGCTCGGTCATCCGGCGTCAAAATGCAGGAAGCCTCAGCAGCTCAGCAGCTGGCCTGTTGCCTGGTTCCGAAACGCAACAAACCTTCCGGTGCCTTCGTTCCGCCCAGTCGCACTTGCACCGCTGCGCCTCTGTGTTGGTGGCGTTGCGTTCCGGGCATCTCCTTGCTCAGCCTCATTCGCCTAACCCCTCGGTCAAAGGGACGTCTTGCGGCAAGCCGCAAGCCGCCCCTTACCTCGAACGTTAGGCCCTCAGCCGGGCGAAGTCCAACTCAATTGAAGCGTCGTCTGCCAATGTCAGTGTTCCAAGGCCTCAGTCGCGATGCCTTCTGCCACAGGGAGAGGCGTGCCCGCTTCAGCGTCGGCTTGGGCTGTCCGTCCTTCGGCGGCCAGCGTGAGGTCGGTGGTCGTTTCAACCTTCCGCCTGCCAAGTCGGTCAACAAACTGAAGCCTTGGCGCCATGTTGCGTCTCATCAGTGCCTGCGGTCCCGGCCGGAGCTTGAGGTGGGCGCTGCTACTGGGTTGGTTCTGCCGCCTTGGCAAGCTGACCAAACTGAAATAGCCACAGCCTCTGTGCTTCATAGCCCCGCTAATGGCGGCCGAGTAGCATCTCCAGTTCCCCTCGGGTCCGCCTGCCTTGCAAGACAACTCCATCACGGTTGGTGCATCTCCGGTGCCTAACCCCTCCGTCAAGGGGACCTGCCTGCGGCAGGCCCCTTACGTCGAACGTTATCCCTCATGGATGCGTTGACCATCTCATCTGCCACGGAAGAGGAGGTCCGGTCCGGTGACATCGGTCGTCGGCTCCGCCACTTCAACTACGGCGTAATAGGCGAGTACCCGGAGACCCAATACATCCGCCTGAATGCGCGCGATGCGGCCGGCCGAGTGGTTGGTGGAATCCGAGGGTTCGTGTTTCTGTACTGGCTGCAAGTTGAGGTGCTGTTCGTCGACGAGTCGGTGCGTGGAACTGGAATAGGCTCGGCGCTTCTGGCCGAGGCGGAGCATCAGGCCCGAGGGCTTGGTGCGAAGAATGCATCTTTGACGACGTTCGAGTGGCAGGCGCCCGGGTTCTACGCGAAGCACGGATACGAAGAAGAAGGAAGGACCGAAAAGTATGTTGGTGACTTCTATTTGGCACGCATGACGAAGCGGCTATGAGGGATAACATGTCAATCGACACGGATCCACAACAGCAGGAGGCGGCTTCGCCGCAAGGTGTTGTGGCCCGGTCATCTTCACGTTGAATCTGCATTTTGAGCGACCGGTATGAAGCAGAGCATCTGACCGGTACGGGTCTGCAGGAGACCTGCATTTCCGCTGCTGACGTCCAACCGGCACCCCGCACATTGGCCGTTCACGACTTCAATGGCACGCCACCCCCACTCACCCGCGCCAATGCCGCCCGCGCCCCGGCCAGCGACTGCAGCCGCTCCCGCAAGTAGTCGGCCAGGCGCGGTTGCTGGCTGAAGGCGACGTTGAAGCGGATGTGGGCGTCGGTGGGGTTGTCGGCGCTGAAGGTGGCACCGCGCACCAGCAGGATTTTGTTGCGGTAGGCGTCTTGCACCAGCAGGTTCAGGTCCACATGGCTGGGCACCGAGGCCCACAGGAACAGGCCGCCTTCGCCGGGGTGGTCCAGCACCAGACCGGCCTCGGTCAACTGGCGCGCACACGCGTGGCGGGCGGCCAGCAGCTTGGCGTTCAGGCGGTCCAGGTGTTTGCGCCAGCGCCCGGCGGCCAGCACTTCCAGCAACACGTATTCGTTCAAGGCGGCGGTCGTCAGCACCGAGTAGATCTTTTCGCGCATCAGGGCTTTCAAGAGCGTGTGCTCGGCCGCCATGTAGCCGATGCGCAGCGCCGGGCTCAGGGCCTTGCAGAAGCTGGAGTAATAAATCACCCGGTCCAGCCCCGACAGGCTGGCCAGCCGCGTGGCATGGCCGGGGTGGAAGTGGCCGTGCACATCGTCTTCGGCGATCAAAAAGCCGTGTTGCTGCGCCAGCATCAGCACCTTGTGCAAATTGGCCGCCGTGCTGCTCCAGCCGGTGGGGTTGTGCAGCACGGTCTGGATGAACAGAATGCGTGGGCGGTGTTCGCGGCAGGCGGCGTCCAGTTGCTCCAGGTCCAGGCCGTCGGGGCGGCGCTGGACGGGAATGATGCGCACGCCGTCTTTGCGCAGGCGCTCGAACATCAGGAAGAAACCGGGGTCTTCCACCAGCACCGTATCGCCGGGCTGCAAGAAGGCCCGGCAGATCAGGTCGATGGCGTGGGTGCCGCCGTAGGTGGTGAGGATGCGCCCGGCGTCCACCGCAATGCCGACGCCGCGCAGAACCATGGCGATGCGCTCGCGCAACTCGGGCAGGCCCTGGGGCGGGCAGCGCGAGGCCATGCCGGCGCTGGAGCGGGCCAGGCCGCGCTGCACGGCGGCGGCGGGCACCGCGTCTTCCAGCCAGGAGGGCGGCAACGCGCCGCTGCTGGCCAGCAGCACACCGGCGCGCTGGTCATTGGCTTGCTGGGCCAGCCACACGCCTTCTTGTTCTTCACCGGCTTCCAGCGCCACGGCATCGGGCAGGTGGGCGTGCCGCGTCTCGCGCACAAAGTAGCCTGCGGTGCCGCGCGACTCGATCAGGCCCAGCGCCATGAGGCGGTCGTAGGCGGTAACCACGGTGTTGGGGCTGACCGCCAGCTGCGCGGCCAACTGGCGGATGGAGAGCAGGCGTGCCGCCGCAGGCAACTGGCCCCCGGCGATCAGCGCGCGCAGGCGCAGCTCGATCTGGTCGGCCAGGGCGGTGGGGGCGTTGCGGTCAAGGGAGAACATAGCCCGAGGTTATTCCATTTCTAAATCATTTGTGTCTAGGCGCGAAGCCGCTGGCAGTGCTGTAGCACGACAAGGCGAAGCAACAACGACACGGAGGGTTTAAAAATGGAATTAGCGCAAAAAGCTGGCCGCCAGCACCAGCAGCATGGCGCCCATGCTCAGATTGAAGATGCGCTGCTTGCGCGGGTCGGTCAGCAAGCGGCGGATGGCCACGCCAAACAGGGCCCACATGGACGCGCTGGGGAAACCAATCAGCAGCCCCACCACCGCCACCAGCAGCGCACCCACCGGCGTGCTCAGGCCCGCAGGCATGAACACCGATGCCAGCGTGACCGCCTTGACCCAGCTCTTGGGGTTGACCGCCTGGAACAGCGCGGCCTGCGCAAAGCTCAGCGGCTTGGATTCCCGCGCCTCACCCAAGGAGCTGGCACTGAGCTTGTAGGCCAGAAACACCAGGTACAGCGCGCCGGTGATGCGCAGTATTTGGTGCAGCACCGGGAAGGCGACGAACAGGCTGCCCAGCCCCAGGCAGGTGACAAAGGTCTGCACCGCCACGCCGCTGTTCTGGCCAAAGATTTGCGGCAGCGCCCGGCGAAAGCCAAACAGCGCGCCCGAGCTGGCCAGCATCACGTTGTTCGGCCCCGGCGTGCTCGACATCACAAAACAGTAGGTCACCAAGGGCAATAAATCGGTCCACATCAGGCAGGCTCCAGCAGTTGAGGCTTGACTGTAGGGCGCGGTCACGGTGCCGCCAAGGCACAACAGGGCGCTGTGCGCTTGCGCTGTATCAGTGGGGGGAACCCTACAGTGAAAACGCTTCGGCTGCGACACGCAAGGGCCATCGCGATTACCCCGACAATGCCCCCCTGGAAACCCAATAAGAACGCGAACTATGGAACAACTCATCACCTACTTTTTGGCAATCACACCCGCGTTTCTCGTGGCCATGGCCTTGTTGGCGCTCTTGCCGCAAGCGTTCAAAGGCTTGCGCATTCTGGTGTACATCCTGTTTTTCGTCTTGGCCAGAGACGCGATGACGCCCCCCGGATTTTGGCAGTTGAGCCCGGGTGCGCTTCGCTTCAATGCCTCGCCGTTGGTGCTGCTCGTCGTGGCGAGTGGATCCTTATCCATGGTCGCGCTCACTTACCTGATGGAGCGGCGCAGCATAGACAAAATCCGATGGATCGGGCCACGGCTGTGGTCTTCGGTGCTGTACGGCACAGGCGGCGTACTGGCGATTGCCCTTGCAACGCTGATGCTCAAGGCCATGGCCCATCTGCCGTCTCCCCCCGCACCGGCCGACAGCATGATTCCCGTGATTCTGCTGTTCGCCTTGGCCGGAAACCTCTATGAAGAGTTTCTATTTCGCGGACTGTTGCAGGCGCATCTGGAGCGCCATCTGCCTGCGGTCAAGGCGGCGTTGGCATCGGGGCTATTCTTTTGTTTGTGCCATGCGTTTCTGGCCGTGTCGGTCACCCAGGTGGGAACGCCGATTCTGGCGTTCACGTTGATCGAAGGCGTGGTGGCTGGCCTGGTATTCCTGCGCGGCGGTGTGATCGGGGCCACACTGGCCCACGGTGGCGCCATTTTTCTTCTGGCATCGGGATGGATATAGAAGAAAGATCCGGCGGCTACACCACGCCACGGCCCACGCACCGAAACGTCAGGTTGATGCGCCTGCGCCCCAGCAAGCCATGCGCGCCCTCGGCCAGCGGCTGCACACCGTGGTAGGCCAGGCGCGACGGCCCGCCCCACACCACCACATCGCCATGCACCAGGCGGTAGCGCTGCGGGCGATCCCTGCGCTGTGTGGTGCCAAACAGGAACACCGCAGGCAGGCCCAGGGACAGCGACACGATGGGCGCGGCCAGGTCTTTTTCGTCCTTGTCCTGGTGCAGCGAGAGCTTGGCGCCGGGCAGGTACTGGTTGATCAGGCAGGCTTCGGGCTGGAAGTGGGCATACCCGGCCTGCGCGGCGGCGCGCTGGGCCAGCGCCAGCAAACACGCGGGCATGGCAGGCCAGGGCTGGCGGGATAGCGGGTCGTGCGTGGCATAGCGGTAGCCCCGCGGGTCGGACACCCAGCCCAGCGCACCGCAGCTGGTGGTGGCCACCGACATGGTGTAGCCGCCGGGGGTTTGCATATGGCGTAGCGGTGCCTGGGCGATGACGGCCTCGACGGCCTGCAGCAGGGCCACGTCGCCATCCCGCCCCCCAGCGCGCAGCAGCACCGCACCCGGTGCGATGGGCGTGTGTGCGGCCTCGGGCGGCGGCGGCAGGTCGTCAAAAAGGTCCTGTGGGCGCATTTTTGCTCGGTTGGGGTGGCTGCTGGCGCCGATTTTACGGAGGGCGCAATGCCAAGGCCCGCGGGGGCGCGACAATCA
>Ga0209343_10009994_pt1 | contig 10867 bp, 11 predicted proteins | sample RifCSPlowO2_02_FD_184026 | JGI IMG/M metagenome (GOLD analysis project Ga0209343, IMG submission 184026) | Groundwater microbial communities from Rifle, Colorado - Rifle CSP2_plank lowO2_0.2 (SPAdes) (version 2) | ecosystem: Environmental > Aquatic > Deep subsurface > Groundwater | place...
CCAGGTGTTTATCCCGCTGACTGTCGGTGGCGGCGTGCGTACCGTGCAGGACATTCGCAACCTGCTGAATGCCGGCGCGGACAAGGTGTCGATCAACACCGCTGCTGTGTTTACCCCGGAGTTTGTCGGTGAAGCGGCCTCACGCTTCGGCTCGCAGTGCATTGTCGTGGCCATCGACGCGAAGAAAGTTTCCAAGCCGGGCGAAGCGCCGCGCTGGGAAATCTTCACTCATGGCGGGCGCAAGCCCACCGGCCTGGATGCGGTGCTCTGGGCGAAAAAGATGGAAGACCTCGGCGCAGGTGAAATCCTCCTGACCAGCATGGATCAGGATGGCGTTAAGAGCGGCTACGACCTGGGCGTGACCCGCGCCATCAGTGAAATGGTTGGCATCCCGGTGATCGCCTCCGGTGGCGTCGGCAACCTGCAGCACCTGGCTGACGGCATCATCGAAGGCAAAGCTGCGGCCGTACTGGCGGCGAGCATCTTCCACTTCGGTGAATACACCGTGCCGGAAGCCAAGGCCTACATGGCCGCTCGCGGGATTGTCGTGCGCTAAACCTCGCTGGCCGGCAGCCCTGTCAGCGAGTTGGCAGGTCAGTGAGCGTTGCCACCTTGTGCGAAGGGGCAACGAGTTGTGCGCCAGCGTCACCCCGTAAGCCGTTTCCCGTAAGGGCCGTTCAAACCGCTGCGCATCGCACTCAATGCCGTACGTTTGCCGTGCGCGTATGACGATTGTTGTGACTGCCCTGAATCAAAGCTGGATTAGACATGCAAGTTGATGCTGTTATTACTTGGGTTGATGGAGGCGACGCTAATTGGCGGGCCAAGCGTGAATATCACTCAGGTGAACCGCAACAAGACTTTCTGCCCTTTGCCAACGGCGAGGGCCGCTATCGAGATAACGACGATTTGTTGTTTTTGCTTCGCTCGATGGAGCAGTTCTGGGGCATAGACGGCAACATCTTTATTGTCACCGATCAGCAAGTACCGGGCTTTATCGCGGAGCACCCTCGGCTGCGCATCGTTGACCATTCGCAGATTCTGGATGCACGCTATCTTCCGACATTCTCATCCCGGGCGATCGAATCGGCGCTGCACCATATACCCGACCTAGCGGAACACTTCGTTTCATTCAACGATGATCAAATGCTAACCCGGCATGTTCAGCCCAAAGACTTTTTCAGCGCGGTTGGCGCTATGGTGTTCTTAACCCGAGAGGCTATTCCAACCAGTGATGCCGATCTACAGCTGTCGGGTCATAACGATGCCAGTAACGCGCGGCACTGGATGCAAAAAAACTATGGCGCATCGAGCATCGCGTTCATCCCTGAGCACGCCCCCAAAGGCATTCGTAAGAGCTGGATGATGGAGCTTGAAGCGGCGCATCCTGATATTTTCGACGAAGTCCGTCAGGAAAAATTCAGGCGCAGGACAGGTCAAAGCATCCTGGCTAATTTATACCTCGATTGGTGTGCGACCCATGGACGAGCAGATATTGACTGGGAGCAGTGCCGCTACCTGTTCACCGATGATGTGGAGAATGACCGGGTGGCGTCGCTGCTTGATTCGCTCGGGCGTCATCTATGCATCTGCATCAACGACACGACTGACGACCGCTCAGACATCGCAAAAATGCGCGATAAGCTGGATCGAATACGCACAGAGCTGTTCCCGCGCCCGAGTTACTTTGAGTCATCACGCGGCTCCGCATCTGTTAGCTCATAAGCTCGCGCACCCTCAGATGTAATCGCGCCTTTATGGTCCCTAGTTGCGTAGACACCCCCAAACTTCATCATGTGCCGCCGCTAGGCGGAGCTACAAATACGCCAGCGTGCCCCCACTCATTTAAAAACGAAGCAATTTAACGGCTAGCTCGGCGATGTCTACATGTGGCCGCTGGTTTGGGCCTATCAACAGGCAGCCCTGCTGGCCACTGCTGCGGGCGAGTCGACAGCAAAATGTCGACTCGCCCGCTAAAATCAGATTGTCTGCGTTCGGGTTGATACATTCAGCATCCCGCTGCGCCCCTCTTTCTATAAATGGCATTTCTATACACGGAGTTCTTATGTCCGCTATCCGGCTATTCACCGCAGTGTGGCTGTTGTGTGCCGTCAGCTTTGCTCGCGCAGAGCCTTTGGTTCTGCTGACTGAAAACCTGCCGCCGTTCAGCATGGCGGCTAACGGCGGCAACTTCGCCAAGGATGCTGATGTTCAGGGCATTAGCGGCGATACAGTGCGTGCGCTGTGTAGCAAGGCACAGCTTGAGTGCCAGATGATCCTGCGCTTCCCGTGGGATCGTCAGTACAAGCAGGCATTAGAGAACAAAGGGTATGGGGTGTTTTCCACGATTCGTACGCCGGATCGTGAATCGCTGTTCAAATGGGTTGGGCCAATTGCCGTGAGCGACTGGGTGTTGCTGGCCAAGGCCGATAGCAGCATTACGTTGAACAGCCTGGATCAGGCCGGTGCCTACAAGATCGGCGGTTATCGCAATGATGCGATTTCACAGTTTCTGATCGACCGTGGCGTGACGGTACAAACCAGCCTGCAGGACAAGGAAAACCTCAACAAGCTGGAGAAGGGCGTGATCGACCTGTGGGCCACCGATGAAGTCGGCGGGCGCTACATGGCTAAGCAGTCGCCACTGGGTGCGCTCAAGGTGGTACATCGCTTTAACAGTGCTGACCTCTACTTGGCGCTGAATAAAGAGACCCCCGATGATGTGGTGCAGAAGTTGCAAAAAGCCTTGGACGATATGCGCGCTCAAGGTGGATTGACCGCTATCAAAGACGGTTATCTTTAACCCGCTGCTGTCGATCCCCTCGGCAAACCTGGGCTGGGCTTAGCCGGACGTGCTGGGTATGCTTGCATGCTCAGCCCAACTATCGATGTGAGACATCATGTTTAAACACTTACTAGCCGCCCTTGCCGGCACAGTTATGGTGCTTGCGGGCAGTGCTCGGGCCGAAATTGACCCGAACTACCGCATGGTTCTACTGACCGAGAATTTCCCGCCGTACAACATGGCGATCAACGGCAAGAACTTCGCTCAGGAAGACAATATTGACGGCATTGCCGTGGACATCATCCGTGAGATGTTCAAGCGTGCCGGCATTCAATACAACATGACCCTGCGCTTCCCTTGGGACCGCATCTATAAGCTGGCGCTGGAAAAGCCTGGCTATGGCGTGTTTGTTGCGGCGCGCTTGCCGGAGCGTGAGGCGCTGTTCAAGTGGGTTGGCCCGATTGGTCCGGATGACTGGGTGCTGCTCGGCAAGGCCGATAGCAGTATTACGCTGAACAGTCTGGACGACGCCAAACAGTACAAAGTTGGCGCTTACAAGGGCGACGCGATTGCTGAGCACCTGGTGGAAAAAGGCCTGGAGCCGATTACCGCCTTGCGCGACACGGAAAACGCCAAGAAGCTGATGGCCGGCCAGATTGATCTGTGGGCCACCGGTGACCCCGCCGGCCGTTATCTGGCCAAGCAGGAGGGCATCTCCGGGCTGAAAACCATTCTGCGTTTCGACAGTGCAGAGTTGTATCTGGCGCTGAATAAAGAAGTGCCGGATGAAGTTGTGCAGAAGCTGCAAGCCGAGCTGGACAAGATGCGCAGCGAAGGTTTTGTCGACGATATTCTGAACAACTACCTGTAATACGCAAAACCAGTGGGCCGGTCACAAACCGGCCCGCGGCCATGGATGGTTGACGCCACGTACCATACGTCGCCGGGCACCCGCCCGAGCAAGGATGCCGCTAGCCATAATCACAATTCATGCGAGCGGAATGACCTATGTTGAAAACCCTGAAAGCCAGCCTGTTGTTCGGGCTTGTCCTGAGTGCCTGTGCTGCCCGTGCAGAGCTTCCAGCCGATTACAAAGTGGTGTTGCTGACCGAGAACTTCCCGCCGTTCAACATGGCGGTGGATGACAAGAACTTTGCCCGTGATGACGGTATCGACGGCATCAGTGCCGAGATTGTCCGTGCGATGTTCAAGCGTGCCGGCATCAACTACACGCTGACCCTGCGCTTCCCTTGGGACCGCTTATACCGCCTGACCCTGGACAAACCCAACTACGGCTTGTTCTCCACCACGTTCACTGCTGAACGTCAGCCTCTGTTCAAGTGGGTGGGACCATTGGCTAAAACCGGTTGGGTGCTGCTGGCAGCGCCAGGTAATAACGTCAGTGTCGCTAGCCTCAAAGATGCAGCGCAGTACCAAATTGGCGCCTACAAAAATGACGCGGTTAGCCAGCATCTGGAAAGCCAGGGGCTGAGTCCGGTCAATGCGCTGCGTGATCAGGAGAACATCAAGAAGCTGCTCAGCGGCAAGATCGACCTGTGGGCTACCACTGATCCCGTGGGACGCTACCTGGCCAAGCAGGAAGGTGTCAGCGGCCTGAATACCGCGCTGCGCTTTAACGAGGCTGAGCTGTACCTGGCGCTTAACAAGGACACCCCGGATGAGGTGGTGCAGCGTCTGCAGAAAGCATTGGATGAACTGCGCGCCGAAGGCTTTATTGATGAGATGACCAATAACTACCTGTAGTCTCAGGCGTTATTAAAAAGCCCGACCTTGATTACTCAAGGTCGGGCTTTTTTAGTGCTGTGCCTCTACAGCTGAAGCCTAGTCGCCGCGGGTGACGCTCAGGCCCTTGAGCAGGTTGAGGGCTTGGCTGAGCTGGTAGTCGTCATCCTGTGGGCGTGCCGGTGCGCTGGTCTTGCCTTTGCTTGGCTTATCGGCGCCGCCGTTGCCATTGCCCAGGTGACCTTGCAGGTCGGCTTCCTTGATGGTTTCGTCGCCCTGTTCGCGGGTCAGCTTGGCGCGCGCCACTTCGATGTCCGGCACGATGCCTTGAGCCTGAATCGAGCGGCCGTTAGGCGTGAAGTACAACGCCGTGGTGAGCTTCAGGGCGCGATCATTGTTCAGTGGCAGCACGGTCTGTACCGAGCCCTTGCCGAAGCTATCAGTACCCATCAGCACGCCACGCTTGTGATCCTGCAGGGCGCCGGCGACGATTTCGGAGGCCGAGGCGCTGCCGCCGTTGATCAGCACGACCAGGGGCACGCCTTCGCTGGCGTCGGCCGGGTCGGCATTGAAGCGCAGTTCGGAGTTGGCGATGCGTCCTTCGGTGTAGACGATCAGGCCTTTCTTGAGGAAGTGATCGGTGACTTCCACGGCCGCCTGCAGCACGCCGCCGGGGTTGTTGCGCAGGTCGAGCACCAGGCCGCGCAGCTTCTTGCCGTTGTCTTTGCGCAGTTTAGCCAGGGCCTTGCCGACTTCTTCGCCGCTGTTGACCTGGAACTGGGTGATGCGTATGTAGCCGTAGCCATCGTCAAGCAGCTGGCTCTTCACGCTCCTGACCTTGATCACGGCGCGTGTCAGTTCAACATCGAAGGGCTTGCCGCCTTCACGCACCAAGGTCAGTTCGATGTCACTGCCAGCTTTGCCGCGCATCTTCTCCACGGCCTCCATCAGCGATAGGCCCTTGGTAGGCTGGCCGTCGATCTTCACGATCAGGTCGCCTGGCTGGATGCCGGCCGCAGAGGCTGGGGTGTCATCAATCGGCGAGACCACCTTGAGGAAGCCGTCCTCGGTGCCGAGCTCAATGCCCAGGCCGCCGAATTCGCCGCTGGTGCTCTCCTGCAAGTCGCGGAAGGCTTCCGGCTCCAGGTAGGCCGAGTGCGGGTCAAGGTTGCTGAGCATGCCCTTGATCGCGTTTTCCAGCAGGGTTTTGTCCGTGACCGGCTCAACATAGGCGGACTTGATGCGATCCATCACCTCGGCAAAGGTACGCAGGTCGTCCAGCGGCAGTGGCGCGCTGTCGTTGGCGGTGGCCGGCACTTCGGCTGGCGCGGCAAAGGCGGCAGTGCTGCCCAGCAGGGTAACGGCCAGCGCGAGGGCGGTGAGGCGGAACAGATGCGGCATGTCGAACTTACTCCTGTCCTGAATCGGTAATCGCAGCACTTATCCTTGTGCGCGGCACCATTGAGCGGGGTCGATCGGGCGGCCCTGCTGGCGAATTGCGAAATACAGTGCTGAGGTTTCCTGGCCACCGCTGTTGCCAACGGTGGCGATGGCTTCGCCGGCTTTGACCACATCCCCGGCGTCTTTGAGCAGGCTCTGGTTATGCCCGTAGAGGCTCAGGTAGCCGTTGCCATGGTCGAGAATGACCAGAAGCCCGGCGCCACGCAACCAGTCGGCAAACACCACGCGCCCGCCATGTACGGCATGCACCTGGCTGCCAGCGGAAGCGCCGATCAGCACACCGTCCCATTTGGTACGGGCATCGCCGCCACGCGGTGTGCCGTAGCGAGCCACCAGACGACCATCAACTGGCCAGGGCAGTTTGCCGCGGGCTTTGGCAAATGGGCCGCCGAAGCTGGCGCCAGAACTTACCAGTGGACCTGTCGGCGCGGAATTAGTGCTGTTGCGCGATTGTTCACGTTCGGCGAGCAGGGCTTGTTGACGCGCGGCTTCAGCTTCACGGGCCTGGCGGGCAAGGGTTTCTTCAATGGTTTTCAGCACGCGGGCAAGGTTGGCTTGTTCCTGCTGGCGGGCCTTGAGCTTCTGGTCGCGGGCGGAAAACTCCTTGTTTAGCTTGGCCAGGGCCAGCTGACGCTCCTTCCGTACGCTGGCGAGCTGTTCGCGGCGACCATCCAGGGCACTTTTCTGCTCCAGTAACTGGTTCTGCTGGTTGGCGATGTCCTGCTCGACGTTAGCCAGCTGGCGCAGGGTTTCATTGAAGGTCGCAAGTTGTTCCATGCGCGCTTCGCTGAGGTAGTCGTAGTAGGTCAGGGTGCGTGAGAACTTTTCTGGGTTCTGCTGGTTGAGGAGCAGCTTGACGTACTCCTGGCGACCGCTCTGGTAAGCGGCGCGGGCCTGGATGCCGATCAGGCGTTGCTGTTCAAGGCGCGCGCCTTCAAGTTTTTTTTTCTCGGTACCGAGGCGCTGGATTTCCTCTTCGCTTTTTTTCAGGTCCTGCTGCAGGCCTTTGACCTGCTTCTCCAGCTGGCCCATCTCGCTTTCGGTTTTCTTCAGGTCTTTCTGCACGCCGGATTTTTCCTGCTGCAGCTTTTCCAGCAGTTGCTTCAGCTCGGCGACATCGGCGCGCGCGGCATCCAGTTGCTTCTGCGCATCGCTCTTCTCGTCGGCGATCGCAGGTGTCAGCAGGAGGGTCAGGAAAATAAGGGCGAGGGCACGAAACATGGGGCGGGCGGCACCTGAATTAAGAACGCGCCTAGTATGCCTAAAAAATGGCCGGGAGCCATGGTTAACGTCACGTTGCGACGGCCCGCAGGCCAGGCATTGCACCTGGCTGCGGGCAGTTGCTTAGTTCAGCTCGACGATGCTGGTGCCGGTCATTTCCGCCGGTACCGGCAAACCCATCAGAGTCAGCAGGGTCGGGGCTACGTCGGCCAGTACACCGCCTGAACGGATTGTCGCCGGGCGTTTGCCAACGTAGATAAAGGGCACGGGCTCGCAGGTGTGTGCGGTGTGCGCCTGGCCGGTGCTTTCATCCGCCATCTGCTCGACGTTGCCGTGGTCGGCGGTGATCAGCGCTTCGCCGCCGACTTTATCCAGCGCGGCGACGATGCGGCCGACGCAGCCGTCCAGGCACTCCACGGCGGCCACGGCAGCGGAAAACACGCCGGTGTGGCCGACCATGTCGCCGTTGGCGTAGTTGACGACGATCACGTCATAACGCTGGTTTTCGATGGCATCGACGATCTTGTCGGTAACTTCCGGTGCGCTCATCTGCGGCTGCAGGTCATAGGTGGCGACGTTTGGTGACGGGATCAGAATGCGCTCTTCACCGGCAAAGGGCTCTTCACGGCCGCCGGAGAAGAAGAAGGTGACGTGGGCGTATTTTTCGGTTTCGGCGATGCGCAGTTGGGTCTTGCCGTTATTCGCCAGGTATTCGCCGAGCACGTTGGTCAGGGCTTCCGGCTTGTAGGCGCTGGGCGTCGGGATGCTTGCGGCGTACTGGGTGAGCATGACGAAGCCGGCCAGTTGCGGCACGCGCGTGCGCTCGAACTCTTTGAAGCCCGGCTCGACAAAGGCGCGGGTCAGTTCGCGTGCGCGGTCGGCGCGGAAGTTCATAAAGACTACGGCGTCGCCGTCTTCCATCCGCACGGGCTCGCCAATGGTGGTGGCTTTGACGAATTCATCGCTTTCGCCACGCTCGTAGGCAGCATTCAGGCCTTCCACGGCAGTAGCTGCGTTGAACTGGCCGTTACCGTCGACCAGCAACCCGTAGGCCTGCTCGACGCGGTCCCAGCGGTTGTCGCGATCCATCGCGAAGTAACGGCCGCTGAGGCTGGCGATGCGGCCCTTGCCGAGTTTGGCGAAGGTGGCGTCAAGTAGTTCAATGGACGGCTGTGCGCTTTTCGGTGGGGTGTCACGGCCGTCGAGGAAGGCGTGCAGGTAGATTTTTTCTGCACCGCGCTGAGCGGCGAGTTCGGCCATTGCCACAAGATGATCCTGGTGGCTGTGTACGCCACCATCGGAGAGCAGTCCGAGGATATGCACGGCTTTGCCAGCGCTGACGGCTTTATCGACGGCAGTGGTGATGGTTGGGTTGGTGAAGAACTCGCCATCGCGAATGGCTTTGGTCACTCGGGTGAAATCTTGATACACCACGCGGCCGGCACCGAGGTTCATGTGGCCGACCTCGGAATTGCCCATTTGTCCGTCTGGCAGGCCGACATCCATGCCTGAACCCGAGATCAGGCCGTGTGGCTGGGTGGCGCGCAGGTGGTCATAGACCGGCGTGTTGGCGGCCATGATGGCGTTGGATTCGGGGCTGTCACTGTGGCCGAAGCCATCGAGGATGATCAGTACCAGGGGTTTGGGCGTGGCGCTCATAAAGCTGGTTCGCTCTGGGTCGATGGGCGGGAAACAAGGCTGGGCATTTTACGGCCAAGTGTGGAAAACGTCACCGCCGGGCGGGGTTTGGCCGACCTGTGCGGCTGTGTATACTGGCCGACATTTTACCGCCCCGGAACCGCACAATGCTTGCCAACTTGATTGAATTTGCCACCACCCACTATGTCCTGAGCGGTTTGTTCGCAACTCTGCTCGCGCTGCTGATCTTTACCGAAGCGCGCAAGGGCGGACAGAGCCTGAGCAGCCGCGAGCTGACCGCGCTGGTTAACAGCGAGCAGGGCGTGGTGTTGGATATCCGCGGGCAGAAGGACTTTTCCGCTGGGCATATCGTCGGTGCACTGAATATCCCGTTCGAGAAATTCGCCGCTCGTATGGTGGAGCTGGACAAACACAAGGCCAAAACCATCATCGTGGTTGATGCCATGGGCCAGCACAGCGGCGGCGTTTGCCGTGACCTGAAAAAGGCCGGCTTCACCGCTGCCAAGCTGTCCGGCGGGATTGCCAGCTGGCGTGGCGACAACCTGCCATTGGTGAAGTGAGATGCAGCCTGTCGTCATCTATTCCAGCGATTGGTGCCCGTACTGCATCCGCGCCAAACAACTGCTGACGCACAAAGGCGTGGCCTTTAACGAGATCAAGGTTGATGGCAAACCGGATGTGCGTGCTGAAATGACCCACAAGGCGCGCCAGACCTCGGTGCCGCAGATCTGGATCGGCGACACCCACGTGGGTGGTTGCGATGATCTTTACGCCCTGGAACGCGCGGGCAAGCTCGACGCGCTGCTTAAGGCTTAATTCCCTGTTTACCCGTACCTAACGACAAGAAGGCTTTGCCATGACAGAACAAGCTAGCAACGGCGCCGCTCAGGGCGAACAAAATCCACAGTTCTCCCTGCAGCGTATCTATGTACGTGACCTGTCCTTCGAAGCGCCGAAGAGCCCGGAAATTTTCCGTCAGGAGTGGGCGCCTAGCGTTGCCATGGACCTCAATACCCGTCAAAAGGCGCTGGATGGCGACTTCCACGAAGTGGTGCTGACCCTCTCGGTAACCGTGAAGACTGGCGAAGAAACCGCCTTTATCGCTGAAGTGCAGCAGGCCGGCATCTTCCTGATCAAGGGTCTGGATGCGGCGTCCATGAGCCATACCCTGGGTGCGTTCTGCCCGAACATCCTCTTCCCGTATGCTCGCGAAACACTGGACAGCCTGGTCGTGCGTGGCTCGTTCCCGGCGCTGATGCTGGCGCCGGTGAACTTCGACGCCCTCTACGCCCAGGAACTGCAGCGTATGCAGCAGGCTGGCGAAGCGGCCACCGCGCACTAAGGTTTGCGGTTGCAACAAAAAACGCCCTACGGGGCGTTTTTTATGGGCGCTGTACAGCAAGATCGGCGCTACTGGGCGTCGGCAAACCCCTGTTGGCGCCAGGCTTCATAGACCGCCACAGCGACGGTATTGGACAGGTTCAGGCTGCGGCAGCCTTCGCGCATCGGCAGGCGCAGGCGCTGTTCGGGCGGCAGGCTGTCGCGAATCTCCTGAGGTAGACCGCGGCTTTCCGGGCCAAACAGGAAGGCATCGCCAGGCTGATAGCTAACGTCGTGGAACGCCTGTGAACCCTTGGTGGTAAAGGCAAACACGCGCGGTCGGCCGATGCTCGCCAGGCAGCTGGCCAGGTCGGCGTGGCGCTGCAGGGTGGCGTATTCGTGATAATCCAGCCCGGCGCGGCGCAGGCGTTTGTCATCCAATTCGAAGCCCAGCGGCTCGATCAGGTGCAGGTGGCAGCCGCTGTTGGCGCAGAGCCTGATAATGTTGCCGGTATTGGGCGGTATTTCCGGTTGAAAAAGGATGACGTGAAACATGCGCGGCTCCGAGCTTGAAGACGAGCAGCATTCTACAGACCCGCGCCCCCGTCCGTGGGTGCGGGTTATTGCTTCATTGGCGGTGTTTGGTTTTTTAATCGGTTTGATGATTGGCCGGCTGCT
>Ga0209343_10009996_pt1 | contig 10866 bp, 8 predicted proteins | sample RifCSPlowO2_02_FD_184026 | JGI IMG/M metagenome (GOLD analysis project Ga0209343, IMG submission 184026) | Groundwater microbial communities from Rifle, Colorado - Rifle CSP2_plank lowO2_0.2 (SPAdes) (version 2) | ecosystem: Environmental > Aquatic > Deep subsurface > Groundwater | place: Rifle...
CAGCGGACCACGGTGTATTCCTCGAGCCGCTTGAACACCAGATTCTCCAGAATCAGGCCGATTGCGCCAATCACCGCGATGCCGGCCAGCATCACGTCGGTATTCATGAATTCGCGCGCGCCGAAGATCAGCCAGCCCAGTCCCCAGGGCACTGCCGCCAGCATTTCCACTGCCACCAGGATCCGCCATGCCTGGGCAAGGCCCAGGCGCAGCCCGGTAAGAACATAGGGAAGCGCCCCCGGCAGTATCACCAGCCGGAACAGGCGCCGGTCGTCCGCACCCATGGCCTGGGCCGACCGGATCCAGATCTCCTTGACCGCCTTCACGCCGGTCCAGCTGTTCACGATGATGGGAAATGCGGAGACGAAAGCCACCAGCAGGACGGCCGAAAAATCGCCGAGACCGAACCAGAGCATGAAAAGAGGCGCATACGCCAGCCCGGGGATGGGCGCGCCGATGCTTACCAGCGGAAGGAAGATATCCTCGGCCCGGCGCGAGCGCCCCATGGCGATTCCGACCGCGACGCCCAGCACCGCGGCCAACACGAACCCGGCCAGCAGGCGGCCCACCGTCTGTATTGCGTGGTGCGGCAGAATTCCCGCGGCGGACAGGCGCACCAGCGCCGACACCACTTCCTCCAGCGGCGGAAACAATCGGTGGGGAAAGACACCCATGCGCGCGACGATTTCCCACAGTCCTCCCACTACCACGAACGGAAATGCGGTGCGTGCCGCGACCCACCAGTTCGCGCGATCCCGCAGACCCGCCGGTAACCACAAGAATGCCGGGGCGCGGGTGGATGCGGTGGGAACGTCTCCGGGCATCGAAGTGGAAAAGGTCCGTTAACTCTCGATCGGTGGGACAGGATCGCCAGGGTTCCATGCCGTTCTTGCGGCGTCCATGCGCAGTGTCGTGCACACCCTTTGACGTGCGTGTGAGCGGTTTTTCGCGCACCTTACCAGACCGGGAATCAACAATGCAACCTATACCGAAGCCCAGGCTCTTTATCGCTTATCGCTCGGGAATTGAGCCGGCATGAGTCTCTTATCGTTCAAACGCGCGCGCGTCACCGTGACGTATTCGTAAGAGATCAACGCCATGCCCGCAACGACACCGATGATGTCGACCAGCACGCCGCCTGGGAATGCATTCGCCGGTATCAACGCCGCAATCCCGGCGGCTGCGAACAACAGGCGTCCAGGAATCCCGAGCGGCCGCATGAAAAAGCCGACGGAGGCGCAGGAAACCAGCGCTACGCCGAACACCGCCGTGCAGAATGCAACGGCGACCTCGACCGGATCGCCGATCAACAGCAGGCTCGGCGAATATACGAACAAGACCGGCACGATGAAGGCGGTCCAGCCGAAGCGGGTCGCCGTGAAACCCGTTCGCATCGCATCGGCCTTGGCCAGCGAGGCCGCGGCGAACGCCGCTATCGCGATCGGCGGCGTGATCATCGACATCATGCCGAAATACATCACGTAGAGATGAGCCGCGAGCGGTTTCACACCGAGTTCGACCAGCGAAGGGGCCACCAGCGCCGCCAACAGCACATAGACGCCGACGGTAGGCAGCCCCATGCCCAGAACGATGCAAACGATCGCCGACAGGAACAACAGCAGGAACAGATGGCCCTGCCCGACCCGGACCAGGCCCAGGGTCAACTGGTAGCCCAGCCCGGAGATGGCAAGTACTCCGATGACAATACCGGCTGCGCCCGTGATGAGGATGAGGTCGAGCGTACCGTGTCCGGTTTCCCGCAGCGAATCGATCAACTGGCGCGGGCCGAATCTCGTCCCCTCGAAACCGAATATCGCTGCCGGGACGATCACGGCGAGGATCGCCCACATCACGGCAGTGTCGGGCTGAAGGTTGAGATAGAACATTCCTCCCAGCATGACGGCGAAAGCGAGCAGGAAATACCAGCCCGTTCGAAAAACCGGTCCGGCGCGCGGAATCGCTTCCGGGTCGACGGGCGGAATTCCTTCGCGGGCCGCTTCGAGGTCGGTCTGGATGAACAATGCGATGTAGTACAACAGCCCGGGCACGATTGCGGCCATGACCACTTCGGCGTACGAAATCTCCAGGAATTCCGCGATCAGGAATGCCGCCGCGCCCATCACCGGCGGCATCAATTGCCCGCCGGTCGAAGCCACAGCCTCGATTGCGGCGGCCTTGTGCGCCGGGTAGCCGGCCCGCTTCATCAGCGGAATGGTGACGATGCCGGTCGCCACCACGTTTGCCACCGCGCTGCCGGAAATCGAGCCGAACAGGAACGAACCCAGCACTGCGATCTTGGCCGAACCGCCGCGGAAGCGCCCCATCAAAGCCATCGCAATATCGGTGAAGAATCGCATGCCGCCGGAATTCTTCAGCACCTGGCCGAACAGGACGAAGGCGATGACGATGGTGGTGGCAACCTTGACCGGCAGACCGAGAATGCCGGTGGAATTGGCGGCAAGGGTGAGCGAGAGCTTGCGCCAGTCCGTAGGGATCCCGGAACCCGGGAGGTAATCGGCAAACAGGGCATAGCCGATGAATACCGTCACCAGAATACACAGCACCGGGCCGGTAGCGCGGCGCAATGCTTCGATCAGCAGAACAATGAGGATGACACTGACGGTGACGCTGTCAGCCGATCGCTGATAGATAAGATCGACGATGGTCGGGTAGAAGACTGCGAGATAACCGCCCGCCGCCAAAGCGACGAGCGCCGCGACGGCGTCGTACCACGGCAACTGCTGCTTTTCCTTGCCGGTGATCGGAAACTTCAGAAACGCCATCACCAGCCCTATGGTGAGCATGGCGGAAAGGTATTGCTCGTCGTAAACCGCCAGCCGCTGGTCGTAACTTGCCAGCCAACTGTAGGTGCCGAGCGCCCAGCCGACGCCGCCCAGCGTGAGCAGTATGCCAAGCGCGTCGATCAGGCGGTTCGGATACGGCAGGGCTGCCCTCAAGAAGGAGGGCAGCCCGTGGGCTGCAGGATCCACGCTCACTCGGGCACCGGGTGCTCAGTTGCGGCGCGGCAGCCTCACAGCTTCTTCGGCGGCCACTGCCCGATTTCCTTGTAGTACTTGGCGGCGCCCGAATGGTACTCGACACCAGGAACTTCCTGAGCCATTGTCTTGGTATCGAGCATGCGCAGCGGCGGGAATACTTCGCCCAGCGCGGCGGCGTTATCGTGGATTGCCTTTACAACCTTGTAGACGACGTCGTCAGGCGTCTTGGTGCTTGCCACCAGGTTGACGCCGTAGGAAACGATGTAACCCGGTTCGAGCAGGCCTGCATTCCCCGTGCTGGGCTTATCGTAATACAGATAGGCAACCGGAACGTGCTTCCTCGCCGCAGCCAGGCTGGCCGGCGTGTTCTCCACCGTAAGCGCACGTATGCCGCCGACCGCGGCGTCGGCCTCCCTGACCGGGGCGGAGCCGAGCGCGAACACGAAGAAATCCGTACGGCCTTCCTTGAAGGCATTGGAGTTTGCGATGATGTTGGAGACGTTGACGCCCTCGACGTCGTCGAGCGTGATGCCGCCGGGGGCCAGCGCCGCGTTGGTCACCGCGGTGAGAATCTTCTGATTGGTAAATCCAACCGGGCCGCGTGCGCCTTTGAGGTCGGCGAGTTTCTTGTACTTGCTGTCCTTTTTGACAAAGATCGTGTTGCGCAGCGGATATAAAACGGCAACCGTACGCAGCTCCTTGGTCGGCCGGCCTTTGAAATAGTCCTCGCCCGTGACGGCAAGACTGGTTTCATACACATTGGCAATGCCGAACGGAACTTCCCCGGCATTGACGATCGGCAGGTACTGGCTGGATCCGCCCAGCGCCTGCAGCGTCATTCTCAGCCCCGCCTTCTCGCCCAGTACCTTGCCGATTGCGGCGGCGGTCGAGTTGTAGATGGAACCCGATGGCGGCGTGGCGATGGCAATGGGCTGCTGAGCCAATGCGCCTGCAACATAGCCCACCGCGCCAAGCGCGGCAGCGATCGGTAATAGCGCGCGTAAATTCATGATTCCCTCCTCAGTTGTGAAATTCCCGTCGAATCGGCAGGCGGTACGGCTGTCCTCCCCGCTAATACTATTGTACACATGCATCGGCCCGTTCCTACAGTAGACACGCGAATATCGCGTCCGTTCAACGAGTTCCCAGCCTTCAGTTCAACGGTGGGGCGAAGCGGAGCAGGATTGCCGCCGAAACCGGCGCGGAACTGCTCGCGCTGATCCCCGCCGGCGCGCGGCGGCTTCGCTCAGCCGCGCCGGCTCCAGGGCATGTAGCGTCTCATCAGCCACTTGATCGACGCCTCGAATCCCACGCCGGCAGCGACCAGCACGATCACCGCGACGAACGCCTCGTTGTGCTTGAAGGCGCGCGAGTTGTAGAGGATGTAGTAGCCCAGCCCCGGGATCGAAACGAAGAACTCCGCGACTACCGCGCCCACGAGGGCGCGACCCGCTGCGAGCCGCAGGCCGGCCAGCAGATAAGGCAGCGACGAGGGCAGCAGGACGTCGAAAATCGTGGACAACGGTCGCGCCCGGAACGATCGGGCGACCTCCAGGAATTCCGGTGGCACCGAGCGCGCGCCGTCGGCCGCGTTGATCGCCAGCGAGAAGAACGACGCGAACACGACCACCGCCAGGCGCGTGTCGGCGCTGTAACCGAACCACAGCGTCACCAGCGGAAGTATCGCCACCATCGGTGTCGCGAACAGGCTGTTCACGTAATAGCGCAGTCCGTGCTCGACGACCGAGACGCGGCCCATCATCAGGCCGACCGCCGTGCCGGCGACCACGGAGATCGCCAGGCCCTGCACCACCGCCCGGAGCGTCGCCGCGGCGACCTCCAGAAACCCGGCATCCGTGAGGACCGAGAAGAACACCTTCGCGATGCCGCTGGGGCGCGCCACGTATTCCGGCGCGAGCGCGCGCACCGTGATCTCCCACAGAGCGAACAGCACGATGCCGGCCCCTGCCTTCAATGCGAGAGGCGATGGACCGCCCTGCCGGTCCTGCGCCACTGCGAGCGATGCGAGGGCCGTCGTCACGGGTTATAGCCCCGCCACGCGGCGAAGCGCTTTTCCAGGTAAAGGCCGATGTCCATCAGACCCACGCCCAGCAGGACCATGATGAGGATGGCCGCGAGCATGCTGGCGGTGTCGAAATTCTGCGATCCCATCATGATCATCTGGCCTAGCCCCGAGGGGCTGAGGAAGAACTCCGCCGCCACCATCCCGACCAGGCCGCGCGCGATGGCCTGGCGTATCCCGGTCATCGCGAACGGCAGCGTGTAGGGGATCATGACGTCGCGCCACAGCGCCCATTCACCGGAGCGAAACGAGTGCGCGACTTCGATCAGTTCCGGCCTGACGCTGCGTGCCCCCTCGACGGTGTTGTACAGCACCGGGAACACCGCGAACAGGAAGACCACCAGCACCTTCGGCGCGAACCCGAACCCCATCATCGACAGGATGAACGGGATCAGCGCCACCATCGGCGTGGCGTAGAGCATCATGATGTAGTCCTCGAGCGCCACCCGCAGCCAGGTAATGCGCGCGAGCAGCACCCCGAAGGGTGCGCCCACCACCACCGCCAACGCCAGGCCCGCGAGATAGAGCTCGAACGAACTCGCGGCCTGACGCAAGAGCACGCCGTTGTGCACGACCTCCCCCAGGCTCTTGAGTGTCGTCGAGAGCGGCGCCCAGAACGCGTCGGAAGTCAGGTGGCCGGCAAGCTCCCATGCAGCCGCGCCGAGCGCGAGGCTGGCGAACATCGTCGCGTACAGTATCCAGTTACGACGCGGCATGGCCGTCCTCGGACATTGCGCGGGCGGGGAGCCCGCGCAATGCAGCCTCGATCAGGGCTTGACCAATGCCCGGGCGTCGCGCCACACGCTCGGGTCGGCGATGCGCTCGTAGGGCGCCGGCGCCTTGTCCTGCTTGATGTTGCCGACCTTCTTCATCACCTGGGTCAGGGTTTCGATGTTCTTGCGCCCCAGTCCATCCGTGTTGTTGGGCCAGAATTCCATTGCGAGATAGGCCTTGAGCGCCTTTTCCGCCAGGTCCGCGCTGCGACCGGTGGGCTTCGCGGCCTCGGCGACCTTGGCCGCGTTGGCCGGGTCGCGCATGAAGCGCTGCGCGTCGATCAGCGCGGCGATGATGCGAACGTACGCGTCCCGATTCTGCGCCAGCTTGTCCTTGTTGGCGACCAACATCATGTAGTGGTCGACCGGCCGCGAGTCCAGTTGCTTGACGACCATCTTGACCGGCTTCTTGGTCTGGGACTCGATGAAGGGAATGTCGTCGATGTGCAGCACGCCGAATTTGAGCTGCCCGGCCGCCATCGCCGCGGGCCCGTTGGAACTGAGCGCCACCTCCTGCACGTCCTCGATATTCATCTTGCAGCTGCCCATCAGCATCGTCTTGAGCGCGATCGAGCGAGCACCGCCCACCGAGTCGACGCCGACAGCCGCGCCCTTCATGCTGGCGCAGGTGGCGTTCGGGTCGGTCGAGCCAATCAGCCAATCCGGATGCTCCATGCCGTAGATGCCGATCAGCTTCACGTCCGAGTTGGAGACCTGGCTGACGACCAACGGCGTCGGCGAGAACGCAACCGCGATTTCGCCCGTGGCGACGGCACGCGAGGCCGCGGCACCGGTCTCGAACGCCCGCACGGCCACGTCCACGCCGTGTTTCTTGAAGAATCCCTGCTGCTCCGCCACCAGCGCGATCGTTCCGCCGAAGATGGGTGGAATGCCGGGAATCGCAAAGGTCAATTTCTGCTGCGCCGAAGCGATCCCCGGCAAGCATGCCAGCGCCGAAATGGCGCACGCCGCCAGCGCGGTGCGGATCGGTGTGAAACGGTCGTGTTTCGTGATATTCATGCTTGTTCCTCCTCGTTGTGAAATAACCCCTCTACTGCGTCACTTTGAACTCGGCCTTGCGTGCGTCGGCCATCAGCGTCTGCCATACGTGCTCGCGCAATTCCGCGAAGCGCGGATGCTGCAGCGTCGCCCGATTGCGCGGGCGCGGCAACTGCACGTCGACGACCTCGTGCACTGCGCTCGGCGAGCCCTTGAGCACCAGCACCCGGTCGCCCATCAGCACCGCTTCGTCGATCGCGTGCGTGACGAACACCATACTGGTCGGTCGCGTCTCCCAGATCGACAGGAGCTCGAACTGCAGAATTTCCCGCGTCTGGGCATCCACCGCGCCGAAAGGCTCGTCCATGAGCAGCACCCGCGGCGCCACAGAAAGCGCCCGCGCGAGGCCGCAGCGCTGCTGCATGCCGCCGGAAATCTGGTAAGGGTAGTAGTTCTCGAAGCCGGTGAGCCCGACCACGTCGATGAACTTCTGCGCCTTGTCCGCGATTTCGGCACGCGAGGCCCCGGCGAGCCGCAGGCCGTACGCGACGTTCTGGAACACCGTTTTCCACGGGAACAGCCCGAAGTGCTGGAATACCATCGCCACGCCCTCGCGTGGAGCGGCAAGGGGTTCGCCTTCGATGGTGATTTCGCCTTCGGTCAACGGAATCAGGCCATTGATGCATCGCAGCAGCGTCGTCTTGCCGCAGCCCGAGGGGCCGACGATGGCCACCACTTCCCGCTCGCCGACCTCCAGATCGATGCCGCGAAACACCTGCAGAGCGCCGAACCGAATGCCTGCGCCGCGCACTTCAATGCGCGGCTTCACGCCTCCTCCGTTGCTGGTCAATTCATCGCTCCGTGCAGCCCGTTCTTGGATCGGGTGCAAGTCTACAGCATCAGGGATGATCGCAGCACGCCGACCGACATGAAGGCGCGCGCGTACGGCGTCTTCCCGATGGCGCCGCAAGTCTTGCGGCGCACTAGGCTGCGCTGCTGCGCGCGCGCCGCCGCAGGGTTTGCTCCCACGCGAACAGCGCGGCGACCATGCAAACCGCCGCTACGTTCATCCAGCGTCCGGCCCGGAAGGCCTCCAGCGGAACGACGAAGAAGATCCCGGCGACGCCGTAATAGATGCGGCTCAGGACGCCCAGCGGACGCACCGAATACCCCATGATCGCCGCGGAGAAAAACCACACCCCCGCGACGGCGGCAGCGAAATCCACCACGATCATCACCGGGCTGCCCTGCATCAGCAGCGTGCCCGAGAACACGAACAGGAACGGAATCACGAAGACGGTCCACCCCAGCCGCATCGCCTCGAATCCGGTGCGCATCGGGTCCGCACCCGCCAGGTTGGCGGCGGCGAACGAGGCGATCGCCACCGGCGGCGTGATCATCGACAGGCAGCCGTAGTACATGATGAACATGTGGGCGGCCATCGGCGAGATGTTCATCTTGATGAGCGCCGGCGCAACTAGCGTGGCGAGCAGGATGTACACACCGACGGTGGGCATACCCATGCCCAGAATGATCGAAACGACCGCGGCCAGCGCGAGCAGGCCCCAGATGTTCTCTCCCGCCAACTGGAGCAGCGCGAGCGTCAGCGAGAAGCCCAGGCCCGAATAATTGAGGGTGCCGATGATGATCCCGGCGGCAGCACCGATCATGAACAGGTCGAGCACCGAAAGCCCGGTGTCCCGCAGCATCAGGTAGACATCGCCGATGCCGATGCGCTTTCCCTTGAAGGGCACGAGGATGCCGAAAATCAGCGCGGCCGCGGTAGCGAGCAGCCCCGCCGCGTCGGCTTCGTAGTTTTCCCAGAACAGCGCGTAGATGAGCACGACGAACGGAATCGGGAAGTACCAGCCGGACTTCAGCACCGACGACAGCGAGGGGATCTGGTCCTCGGGCATCGGCAGGATGTTGCGTCGTGCCGCCTCCAGGTCGACCTGGATGAACAGCGCCACGTAGAACAGGATCGCCGGAATCGCCGCGGCGAGGGCCACGGTGGCATAGGACACCTGCAGAAACTCGGCCATGACGAACGCGGCCACCCCCATGACCGGCGGCATCAACTGGCCACCGGTCGACGCCGCGGCCTCGACCGCGGCCGCCATGTAGGGTTTGAACCCGGCGCGCTTCATCAGCGGGATGGTCACCACCCCCACGGTGAGCACGTTGGACACGGCACTGCCCGAGATCGTGCCGAACAGCGACGACCCGAGGATGGCAATCTTGGCCGGCCCGCCGCGGCGGCGGCCCATCAACGACATGGAAATGTCGGTGAAGAAACTCGATCCGCCCGACTTGAACAGCACGTTGCCGAACAGCGCGTAGATCACCACCACGGTGGAGACGATCTTGAGCGGCAGCCCGAGGGAGGCGGTCGAGTCCCATACCGCGAAGTAGGCCAGGCGGTTGAGCGGGATCGAACGCGCCGCGAGTTCACCGGGGAGCAGGCCGCCGATGAGCGCGAGGCAGAAGAACCCGACCGAGGTGATCACCAGCGGCAGTCCCGAGGTGCGGCGCAGCCCCTCCATGAACAGCAGCAACAGCACCGCGGCAGCGGCGAGCCCGTCCCAGGGCCGCCGCGATACCAGCTCCGAGAGCGCGGGAAAACGCACCGCAGCGTAGGCGGCGACCGCGAAAGCGATGATCGCGGCGAGCAGGTCGTACCACGGGACCGGTCCGGTGCGCTTTCTTTCGCCGCTCGCCGGAACATGCAGGTACACCAGCGGCAATGCGATGGTGAGCAGCGCGGCCAGGTACTGCTCGGTGTACAGCACGAGCCCGGCTCTGCGGAACAGGTCGGCGGACAATCCGATGACGCCGCAGGTCAGGACTGCCGCAAGGATGCTCACCAGCCTGGACATTTCCACCCCTCGATAGCGTGGCGGGACTGAAGGATTGCGGTCATCCCGCCATTCGGACTAGCATATGCACTTCAGCGCTGCACGCGGTCCGCCCGGTCGTCGCGGTGGGAGCATCGCAGAATTCAATTCAAACACAGGAGATCAATCCCATGAAATTGCGTCGGATTCTCGCATATTTTGGCGTCGCTGCGCTGCTGTCCGGAATGGCACACGCGCAAACCATCGGCATCGTGACGACGCCGGCCGGGTCGTACTCGAATTCGGCCGGCGCCGCAGTCGCGAAAATGCTCGTGGACAAGGCGAAACTGCGGGTGGTCGTGCAGCCGCAGGCCAGCACCGGTTTCGAGGAGGTCGAGACGGGCACCGCGCAGTTCAACATGTCGAATTCGTTCGACGCGACCTTCTACGCCACCGGCACGGGCGAGTATCAGGCCATGGGGCCGCACAAGAACCTCCGCATGGTCGCCGCGCTGATCCCCTATCGCGTCGCCATGCACGCGCGCAATGATTCGGGCATCAATACCATCGCGGACCTGAAAGGCAAGCGCGTATCGAGCGCGTTCAACGCGCAGAAGACGATCGGGCGCATCATCGAGGCGCACCTCGAAACGGCGGGACTGAGCTACAAGGACGTCATTTCGGTGCCGACACCGAACGTCGTGCGCCAGGCCGACGACTTCAAGGCGGGCAAGGTCGACACCCTGTTCTTCGCGCTGGGCTCGGCGGCCGTCAAGGAGGCGAACGCGAGCGTCGGCGGCCTGCGGGTGCTCGAGGTGAGCGACTCCCCGGAGGCGATGAAGCGCGCGCAGAAGATCCTGCCGGGCTCCTACGTGATGAAGGTCGATCCGAGCCCCGCGCTGGAGGGCTTCACCAAACCCACCAACGTGATCGCATTCGACATGGTCATGGTCACCAATGCCAGCGTCGCCGACGACGTGATCTACAAGGTGACCAAGGCGCTCTACGAGAACAAGGCGGACATGGCCGCGACGTTCAGGCCGTTCGCCATGCTCAATCCGCGGAGCATCGCGAAGTCCGTCGATGGCGTCCCGCATCATCCGGGCGCGCTGAAGTTCTACCGGGAAATCGGGCTCATCAAGTAATCAAGCCCCGAGCTTCAGGCGGGGGCCGGTCAT
>Ga0209343_10009998_pt1 | contig 10862 bp, 7 predicted proteins | sample RifCSPlowO2_02_FD_184026 | JGI IMG/M metagenome (GOLD analysis project Ga0209343, IMG submission 184026) | Groundwater microbial communities from Rifle, Colorado - Rifle CSP2_plank lowO2_0.2 (SPAdes) (version 2) | ecosystem: Environmental > Aquatic > Deep subsurface > Groundwater | place: Rifle...
ACAATGGAATCGACCCCAAACGCTATCCCCCTCATCAACATTGTAACGCCGAACTCAACCGGACTCTCGCACAACAAGTTCAGCGAATTCAACATCAACCCCTCCGGTGTGATTTTTAACAATGCAACGAGCGCGGCATTAACCCAGCTGGGGGGATGGGTTCAGGGAAATGCTAATCTGGGAATCACTCCGGCACGGGTAATACTCAACGAAGTAACAGGAACATCTCGATCACTGTTACGAGGCTACGGAGAGGTTGCGGGGCACAGTGCCGATCTCATCATCGCGAACCCTAACGGTATCACGGTAAACGGCGGCGGATTTATCAACACACCTCGTGCGACATTAACAACGGGGAGTGCGGTACTAAACGGCAATACGCTTGAGGGCTTTCACGTACAACGCGGTGATATTCTCATCGAGGGAGAGGGACTCAATGCGGACAATATCGACCGAGTAGAACTCTATACTAAAGCATTACAGCTGAATGCGGAACTCTATGCCAAAGCTCTCGATGTCACGACCGGAGAACATACGATTGCGCGAGATGGGACAATAACCTCCGATAACGTTTCGGGGAGCGGTTACTCCATCGATTCGAGTGCTTTGGGGGGGATCTATGCCGATACGATCCGACTGGTCGCTACCGATAGAGGGGTAGGGGTAAATCTCCCGCAAATCACCTATGCGAGTGATTCAATGGAACTCACCGCCGATGGGCATATTATCCTCGGAACCGCTTTTGCGGGAAATACCCTAAAATCACAATCAGGCTCTCTAACTATCAATGCATTCGTTTATGGAGCCAACAGCATTGATCTAAGTGCCTCCGACACGATTCACAATACCCCAAATGCACTCATCCTCTCCCATGGGGACATAGTAATCCATGATACAGGAACACTTTTAAACGATGTGGCACGTATCGAAGCCTCAGGCGATGTGGTAATTCAAGCGAATCATATTGAGAACCTATCGAGTATGTCGCCGACTAAAAGTACCGCATCATCAACTGTTTCCATACTGGATGATTTCGCCAATAATTGGCGAGATTGGAGGACAACCACCACCTCTGTCGATACCATTGATAAAACAGAGTATAAACCCTCATATCTCCTCAGCGGTAACGATATGATCTTGGACGGTGCGATTCACAACCGTTACTCACTGATCGCGGCAGACCGAGACATGTACCTATTCGGTTCACTCGACAACGAAGCTGCTCTGAATGCCCATGAGATTATCGATATTTCCCACTATGTCGAAGCATATGTAAAACATAATCATCATCATTCATGGCGGCATCAATACAGCTACTACGAACACAGCGATACTCTCACTGACCATGTCTATTCCACCATCAGTGCCGGACGCAATCTCTATGGTAATTTGATCAGTGTCAACAACGCCGATGTGACACAGGGGACGAACCTCTCATCATCAGGGATTGCCCCTTCCTCCTATACCCATAACATCACGACAGGAGAGATCACCTATACCCTCCCCGATGGGAGTAACGGAGAGTTTGTCCTCGCCGATCCCGATCACCCGTATCTACTCGAGTCCAATCCCCTCTTCACCGATTATGATACCTTTATCAGTTCCGATTACATCATGAGCCATTTGCATCTCGACACCGCCGCCAATAGCAAACGCCTCGGAGATGCACGCTATGAGACGCAACTCGTGCGGGATGCCGTGTTTCGTCTCACGGGGGAGCGGTATTTGGCAGGATTCGGGAGCGATACGATGCAGTATCAAGGATTGATGGATAATGCCCTTGCTCTCCAAAGTGATCTGAATTTGGAGTTTGGAGTCACTCTATCGGCTTCCCAAGTCGCGAGCTTAAACCGTGATATCGTCTGGATGGAAGAGCGAGAGGTTTCGGGACAACGGGTTCTCGTCCCTGTGGTTTATTTGGCTTCGCTTAAAAACCAAGAGCTGACACAAGGCGGCAAGATCATTGCCGGAGGTGATGTTGCATTGGCAATTAACGACGCACTTAACAACGCCGGAGAGATCAGAGCGGGAGGAACCCTCGCAGTTGCTTCCAATACCATCACCAATACCGGCGGAACCATCAAAAGTGCCAGCGATATGCTCTTGCATACCACGAATGACATCATCAACACCAGCGGAACGATCAGGGGTAATAATGTTGCTCTCATCAGTGATGAGGGAAATATCGTTTCACAAACGGCTACTAAAAATATTGATCTGAATAAATACGCCGGAACCACAGGAAACCTTTCAGCGGTAGGCGAGCGTGCGGGGATTTGGGTACAGAGCGATCTTATCGCCCAAGCGGCTAAAGATATTACCCTCACGGGAGCCGAAACGGCGGCAGGAGGAAATATCGCCCTGAGCGGCGAAAATGTCACCTTAAGCGCTCTTGAGCAAAACTCCCATTACACAACAACATGGTCTCATGGTTCCAGTGAGATAGAGAAGGTCAAACAACATACGAGCATCCTCAATGCCGGAGGAGACGTGAGTATCAATGCGATCAACGATATCACTGTAAACTCCTCTTCCATCTCGGGAAATAATGTTGCCCTCACAGCAGGTGAAAACGTCAACATTACCGCTTCGAATGATCGTGAGTTTATGGATGCAAAAAATAGCTATAAAGGGACACTCGGTTCAGGCTCATCTCGCAATATGAGCCTCAAAGAGTCGGTTGTCTCTTCGGCAATTACAGGAGAGAACATCGCCATCACCAGCGGAGCCGACACCGCTCTCCAAGCGGCAAATCTCAAAGCAGCGGAAAATATCCAAGTGGACGCGGCAGGAGACATTAACGTCCTCGCTAAAACCTACCGCGAAGCGAGTTTGCACCAAGAGTCTAAAAGCAGTTTCGGCGGTTTGGTCAGTTCCACATCGCTCGATAGCAGCGATGCCGTGAAACTCCACGAAGCGACCCTTAAAACCGAAGCGAAAAACATCATCATGAATTCGGGGAAAGATATTACTGTGGTGGCGTCAAATGTGAGTGCGGGGGATGCTCTCGTACTTGCCTCTACAGGCGATACGAATATCGTATCGGGACAAGAAATCAGCCAAAGCGAACACTGGAGTAAAAAATCAGGATTTTTTAGCGGCGGCGGTAATATTTACAGTTCAGAATTTGATCTAAAAAGCAATGCAGACATTACGGCAAAAGCTTCTACTGTAGACGGTAAAACAGTCACGATTAACTCAGGTAACGATACTCTGGTCAAAGGCTCTGCTATCGTCGGGGAAAATGATGTCGCCATTAACTCCGGTAAGAATCTTATCATCGAAGCAGCCAATGAACAGCACTCTTCCGAAGAAAAACACGAATCAAGCGGATTCGGAATCTACGGCTCATCAGGTGGATTAGGTTTTACAATCGGTCAACAGGATAAAAAAGACGCTCTCTCATCTGATGCGGCACTCCAAAGCCAAAGCCGCTCATTGGTAGGAAGTATTAACGGTGATCTCGCACTTAATGCAGCGGACAGCGTTGCGGTAAAAGGGAGCGATCTCGTTGCCGGAAATGACATGAGTATTCAAGCGAAAAATGTCACCCTCCAAGAGAGCGAAGATGCTACTAAAACCAAAGAGACCCATGAGTTCCGTCAAAGCGGTTTAACAGTAGCCCTCACTGGATCGGTAGTGAGTGCGGCACAAACCGCCAATCAAATGAATCAAGCTTCTCAAAAAACCGATAATGACCGCCTAAAAGCATTAGCCGCGATGACGACGGGACTCGGTGCTCTAAGCGCATACGGTGACGTAGCGGGAGGGGGAACCAACGCTATCGGAGTGAGTGCAACCATTGGAAATACCCAAAGCAAAAGCGAAAGCACTAGCCAATCTCTCGTTCATAGCGGTTCCAGCGCGACTGCCGGAGGCGATATAGCGATTATCGCTACGGGTGACGGTGCAAACAGCGATATTACGATCAGCGGCAGTGACATCACGGCGGGTAAAAACATCACACTAAAAGCCGATGATGCGATCACCCTCAAAGCCTCAGAGGATACCTACAGTAACCGAAGCAGCAGCAGTTCCAGCAGTGGCGGAGTCGGGGTAGCGGCAACTGTCGGCTCAGGTGGCGGTCAGCTCGGATTTACGGCAAACGCTTCGATGGGACGGGGAAGAACCAACGGAGATGACGCTCTGATCAACAACACCCATATCACAGCCACCGATACCCTCACCATCAGTTCAGGTGGTGACACCACTCTCAAAGGAGCCACCGCCAAAGCCGATACGATCAAAGCCGATGTCGGAGGTAATCTTGCTATCGAGAGTCTCCAAGACACGAGTACTTACGCGAGCAAATCGCAAAACGTCGGCGGAAGTGTTACGGTAGGATGGGGAGGAGCGAGCGGAAGCATTTCGTACTCTCAAACCGATGTGAAAAGCGATTACGCCAGTGTGAACGAACAATCAGGGTTAAAGGCGGGTAATGGAGGATTCCAAATCAATGTCGCTCACAATACTGATCTCAAAGGGGGAGTGATCTCTTCCGATCAGAGTGCTATAGAGAATAATAAAAACAGCCTCACGACAGCTACCCTCACCACAAGTGATATAGACAATCATGCCGACTATAAAGCGAGCAGTGTCAGCGTCAGCGTAGGTACTGACTCAGGAGGAGTCGGCATTTCCGGTGCAGGTGCGGGATTCGATAACGGAAGCGCATCGGGAACCACCAAATCAGCCATCAGCAGCGCAAACGTTACCATCACCGATGATGCAAAACAACAAGAACTGAGCGGAAAGACTGCCCAAGAGACTATAGCAAGCATCAACACCGATACGACCAACGCTAACCAAAAAATCAACCAAATCTTCGATGCGGCAACAGTAACCGGAGAAGTAGAAGCAACCGCCCAGATTATGCAAAGCTTCACCCAATACGCCCCTAAAGCGGTAGCAGACTATGCCAGTGCAAAAGCCAGTGAACTCAGAAAAGAGGGTAAAGAGGAAGAGGCAAAAAAATGGGATGAGGGGGGAGCGTACAGAGTAGCACTTCATACCGTTTCGGGTGCACTCGCCGGAGGTGTCGGGGGAGCAATCGGTTCGGCAACTGTGGCAAGCAGTGCACCTATTCTCGAATCATTTCAAAATTCAACGACACAAGCACTCATCGATGCGGGTATGAGTTCGGATAGTGCAGCAACAATCGCCTCTGGGCTTACTTCGATCACGGCTACCGGAATGGGTGCATTGGCAGGGTCAACTACGGGAGAAGCAGGAACGCTTAACGGTGCGGCGACAGCATATACCACCGATGCCAATAACCGCCAACTCCATGACCAAGAGAAACGATGGATAAAAAACCATGCCAAAGAGTACGCACAAAAAACAGGGCTAACACCTGAACAAGCCGAAACACTCCTGACGAAAGCAGCAATGTATTATGTGGATCATGCGTCTTCAGATGCATTAACACAAAAACAAAAAGATGCAGGGTTTTTATCCCTTAACCCATACGATCAAAGCCAATATGTTCAAGCCTATAATTATATGCGTGCCAATTCCAAAGGGGAATATTTTACCGATGTATACAATGAAGACAAAATAACCAGACAGCCACTTTTTACCGCAACTAAGGCACAATATGCCAATAGCAGCTACAATCCAAATCAATCGCAGGGATTGGTCGATGAATCGCTGGCTTTTTTACCAGTTGGTAAAGGGGCGAGTGGAGCAAGTAAAACATTAACAGAAAATGCGGGTAATACCAATAAATGGATTGATGAAGCTGGTAATATTAAATGGCCTCAAAATGATGGATTTATTGGAACCCCAAATCAAACGATCATACAGCCTGGTGCGCTGATAGATAGGTACGGATATAATGGTGGTACCTTTGCTTCACCTAAAGGTACACCTTATGAAGCAAGATCTTTGGCACCTGGAACAGAAAATAAGCCATATAATGTTTATGAAGTGATTAAACCTATTGAAGCTTTTGCAGGGAAAAGTGCTCCTTATTTTGATCAAATTGGTGGAGGAATACAATATAAATTTGATCGATCTATTGGTGAATTATTAGATAAGGGATATTTAAAAAAGGTAAATTAAAATGAATATTACAGAATTAAAAGATAAATTGATTGAGTTAGCAATACCAAAAGATTCATATTGTTTTGAAGGGGGACTGCCAAATGAATCTTACTGTATTATTAAGATTGATAATGAATGGGAAGTTTATTATAGTGAACGGGGTATCAAATCAAATAAACAAATTTTTAAAGATGAAGATACTGCTTGTGATTATTTTTTAAATATATTAACAAAAGCTTTTTTATAATGAGATGTATTTAAAAAAGGATAAATAAGAAAGAAATGACTTATTATGAATTGACAGATATATTAAAATGGACAAATTCATTTTATCCAGCTACCTTAAAATATGCAATCGAATTGGCAAAAACTGTACCTGAATGGTATTATTTATCTAACTTGTTTTTAGATGATAACAAAACAGCTACTGATAAGGTGTTAAAAAAAACTCCTATTCCTCCAAACTTTTCAAATTTTCTTTTAAATTATTCTGGTTTAGTTGGTTATTTTGATGAAAGAGACCAATATTTAAGATCATATATTATGATTAATGACGTCCATTATGGAACAGCTGATTCAGCAGAATTATATAGAACTAACCCTATTCCAGTGGAGCGAATAGATGGTAAAAAAGTTTTATCTGCTTCACAGATTTATATGCAATTTGGTGAAGTAGCACTTTACGAAATGTACGAATATGGTTCATACGAGTGCGGAATAGCGCAATCTGCTCGTTGGAATTGATAAAACAATTTATGCACAAGAGATAAAGGGGACAGGCTACTTTATTTGAGATAAAGGGGACAGGCTACTTTATTTGCAGTATAATAACCTATAACATCACGATGGAGTGAATAAAATGCCAAGAATACCACGGGGAGATGCTGCTGAGGGGATTTATCATATTATCAATCGTGGTAATATGAGGATGCAGATATTTGACGATCAAGATGATTATGAATATTTTTTAGAGCTACTCAAAAAAGGAGCAGAAAAGGAGCGAGTATCTATCCATGCGTATTGCTTGCTTCCAAATCATTTTCACTTGTTATTGTCTCCGACCTATGAAGGAAGCCTTAGCCGAATGATGCAGTGGGTATTGACCTCGCATGTACGCTATTACCATCGAAAAAATAAAACATCCGGACATGTTTGGCAAGGGAGATACAAAAGCTTTATTATCGAGAAAGAGAGTTACTATATCAGTGTAATGCGTTATATTGAAGCTAATGCACTACGTGCGGGTTTAGTGACTAAGGGCGAAGAGTGGATATACGGTTCTCTCCATGAGAGGGTATCAATCGAAAGAATACTATTGAGTGAACCGTTAATCGAGATAGGTGATGATTGGGTGAACTATGTCAATGAGCCAATGAAAATATACGAAATAGAAAAAATACGTAATAGCGTTAATCGACAAGCGCCATTAGGTGAAGGGGGATGGCAAATTGAAGTTGCTTCACAATATGGACTTTTATCTACACTTGGAAATCGTGGAAGACCGAGGAAGAGTGATTATGTGTAAAAAAAGTAGCCTGTCCCCTTTTTTCGCAGGGAGCTGCGGCGGCGGCGAGTAGCGGAACGCTTGGGTTCAGTGCCGGAGTGTCACTCGATATGAAAGGCTCTAAAACTTCTACTGATACGAGTACAACACACTCGAACGCTTCCAACCTAAACGCTTCGAATATTGCAATTAATACCGATACATCCACTCCTACGAGTACAACCATCAGCGGTTCCAATGTGATTGCAACCGATACGCTGAATATCACAACCCACGATCTTATCGTCCAAGCGTCCAAAGACACCACAAGCTCTAACAGTGATTCAAAACAGATTAACGGTTCAGTGAGCCTAAGCGTGTACGGAGGGGGAGCTTCGGGAGCATCATTAGGCTATGGTGAAAACCATGCTAACAGTGAGAGTGAAACCAATCATAACTCTAATCTCAATGCCAACACGATGAATATCAATGTCGCTAACGATGCCAATTTCAAAGGTGCTACCGTACGAGCTGACGATACCCTCAACCTCACCGTTGGCAATAACCTAAACGTCGAGTCAGTACGGGATAGTAGTACCTCTGCTTCTCATGGGATGAATGCAAGTCTAGGAGTATCGGCAGGAGGAAATAATACCGCCCTCAGCGGTGCCAATGCCTCTATAGGAAGTAACAACAGCCGAAGCAGTGAAAAACAGACCGTATTAACCTCTCTCACAGGCGATAGCGTTAATATCACCGTAGGAGAGAACACTAACTTAAAAGGTTCTCTCATCGCCGCAGGCGGTACAGACGCGACTGGAGTCTTCCAAGACAATAAAAACCTAAACCTCTCCACCAAAACCTTAACATTTGAAAACTCCACCAATACCAAATCCTCCAACAGTTCAGGATTCGGAATCGGTGCAGGGGTAAACCCGCAGGGTGATATTAGCTCTGTTTCTACCCAACTCTCTACAGGAACAACCTATGAACGAACTAAAACACTGGCGACATTAGGACAAGGAAACGTCAATATCACCGATCAAGCCAACAGTGATGACCTAGCACGCCTCAACACCGACACCACCCAAGTGGATAAATCGCTCTTTAAAACCGATACGGGGACAAGCGTATCGGCGACACTGGATACGAGACTGCTCACGAGTGAGGGGAGAGCACAGATCGCCGCAGATGCGAAAAAAGCAAAAGAACACGGCGAAGATATTGCCAACGGTGTAATCACCGTAGCGACCAATGATAAAATCGATATTACCAATATAGTCGAAACAGTGAGAGACAACACATCCACCACCAAACTCAAAGATTATCTCACACAAACCAAAGAGGGTGAACAAATCCTGAAAGGATTACAAGCTGATCCTCAATCACAAGAGTACCACGATGCCCAAATCGCCGCTAACCAAAAACTCCAAGAATTCAGAGGTCTTGAGGTAGAAAAGGCCGTTTACTACGATGCGAAAGCAACCACAAACGAAAAACTAAAAGATACAACCTCCTACGATGCCAAAACCGATACCCTCACCCAAAAAGACACCCAAGGTGCCACCATCACCAAAGGAGATAGTACAGGAACCATCCTCCTCGATGTGAGCGGTAATGCTCAAAACCTCTCATCCAAACAAAACGATACCGTCGCTAGCGGTCATGAAGTAGGCGAAGAGAAATATCTACAAAACGGATACGGTACATTCTTTACCGACAGTTATGACACCAAAGAGGCGATGAACGATACCTACGGAGCGTATTACGCCCAAAGACTGAATGAAGCGACAAACGGTGGAATCAGTGACGTTCCGTATGCAACTAATACCAACACTCCATCCATCACAACCGGAACCAATATCGCTAATGGTATGATTATCCCTGAGAATGGGGTGGAATATCGGCAAGTGAATTATGATCCATGGATGAATGTGGCGCTTGGAACAAATCCGCAACCTGATTTTAAGCCATTAAAAAAAGCTTATATTAATACATTAAAGGCTACTAATTATGGTGCGATTGCACTTTCTGTAGGTGCAGCAACTTCACCTGATACCGATGTCGTATGGGCATTTCCAGCAGCAGTCGTTGGGCTATCTACAGAATTTTTATTATATTTGGCAGGAGAAAAAAAGAATCCAGAAACATATGTTCGTCAAGGTATGATTGATGCTATTCCAGCTGAAGGCGGGAAAGCGACTATGATTAAAGAGGCTGCTAAGCAAGTTGTTGAAATAACACAAAATAAATAATAAGGGTTTAAATTTATGCTAGATGATTGTGATAAATATATACAGGAATTAAGGATAGGAATAGGATTGCTAAGTTCTATTTTAGTTTTAATAATACTGTATGCTACAGGTGTCATGGAAAATATTAACAATGGATTAGTTTCTATATATGTTATTTTCGTTACATTTTTTGGATTAAAAAAAATGTTTCCATATTTAAAATGTCTTTCACAATATAAGCGGAAAAATTTTTAAAACAATGTACGGAGGAGGCGCATCGGGAGCATCATTAGGTTATGGTGAAAATCACGCCACCAGTGAGAGTGAAACCAATCATAACTCTAATCTCAATATAATTAAGAGAGGCTATTATGATTATTAAAAGCCTAGTTACTTATTTAAAAAATTGTCAATATCAACAAAAAGATACAATAGCGTTGTTTCTAACAGCTATTGTATCTTTACCTATAGTCTATATATGTTTATATTACATTTTTCATGTAAAAATATTTTGGATGACAGTAGGTGTTTCGTTTGGAATCTCTAGATTGTTGTGGGCATATATTTTAGAAACAAATTATCAAGAACTTGGTGATCCTTCCATATTACCTCCAATAAGGTATTTAAGCTATTCAGTCACTATGCTTGCTGTGATTGTTTTTATATTGTTAACTCTTAAATATGCTGACGAAAATTATTCCGTCACAGATCGAATAAAAGAGACATCGAATAAACCTGGTTATAGGGTTTCTGAGAAAAATGAGACAAATACCTCCACAAACCCTGCATATCCCACATCGTTTCCGATGATTGAGTTACAGCAAAAATCAAAGGAGAAAGTGGAAGTAAATTAATGCAAGTATTGAATGTAAATATCAAAAAACGACAGCTTTCTCAGCTGCCTATTTTAACTCCGCGTCTGACACCTGCTTCTCGAAACCAAACCAGAAATGATGATGCGCCAGCTAAATTTCCTCTTTTTCCAGACATTATAACGATGAGGTTCTAAAACAACGAGGGCTGAAGCGATTTTAATTTAAAACTTTTACGATGAATTTCACAATGTCCGTATTGGCGGATCGCTTCGATATGAGCGGCAC
>Ga0209343_10010001_pt1 | contig 10860 bp, 8 predicted proteins | sample RifCSPlowO2_02_FD_184026 | JGI IMG/M metagenome (GOLD analysis project Ga0209343, IMG submission 184026) | Groundwater microbial communities from Rifle, Colorado - Rifle CSP2_plank lowO2_0.2 (SPAdes) (version 2) | ecosystem: Environmental > Aquatic > Deep subsurface > Groundwater | place: Rifle...
TCCCGAAGAGCGCCGCGCCAATGAACAGGCTGACATCAAGAAACGTGGCGACGAGCAAGCCGAGCTGGAGCGGAAGCGCCGCGATAAGGCGCTGGTTAACACCTACAGTAATGAGCAAGAAATCGATCTGGCGCGCAACCGCAATCTGCAACAGATAGAAGCACGCATCAACAGCATCAACTCGCGTCTCAAAATGGCCAACGACAATTTACTGGCCTTCCAAAAAGAAGCTGAGGCTCGCGCCAAAGCCGGTAAAAAAATCTATCCCAGCTTGCAGGAAGACCTGAAGGAATCGCAGGCGCGGTCGGCCAGGCTGCAGCAAGATCTGGAAAAAGCCAAGGCAGAAAAAGCAACCCTGGATGCGCGTTATGATGCCGACAAGGCGCGCTACAAGGAATTGACCGGCAAGTAATTACAGCACTTCAAACTGGCGGGCGGCCGCGTTGTGGCCCAGCAACTCGCCGCGCTCGATATCGAAATACCAGCCATGCAACGCGAGCGTGCCTTGTTCGACACGCTCGCGTATCCAGGAAAAAGTCATCAGGTTATCCAGTGAAACCAGTATCGCCTGCTGCTCGCAGGCACGCTGGTGCGCTGTGCTACCGGCATCCGCAAATTCCCGGCTTACCCGTTCCCGTGCGGCATCGGCAATCCCCATCCATTCTGAAATGAACATGTCCTCTTTTTGCATATCGCCTTCCAGCAGGGCACGAATGCCGCCGCAATGCGCATGTCCCAATACGATAAGATGCTCGACATTCAGCTTGCGCACGCCGAACTCCAGCGCGGCGCTGGTGCCGTGATAGTGGCCCTGGTTTTCTGCGGGAGGAACGAGATTGGCCACATTGCGGATGACGAACAAGTCGCCCGGTGCACAGTCCAGGATCAAAGCCGGATCGACGCGCGCATCGCAGCAGGCGACCACCAAAGTTTTGGGCGTCTGGCCCTGTTCGACCAGTTTACGAAACAGCACATCGTCCTTGGCGAAATGCCTTTCGCGGAAGCGTGAAAAACCTTTGATGAGCTGCCCCGGAGAACTCATGTGGGCGAACTCATGCGCCAGTCAGGCGTTGCGCCGCTTCGCGATATTTGTCGGCTGTCTTTTGCAGCACCTCTTGAGGGACGCGCGGCGCGGGCGCTTGCTTGTTCCACCCCGACGATTCCAGCCAGTCGCGCACAAACTGCTTGTCGAAACTGGGCGGATTACTGCCGATGCGGTACTGGTCGGCCGGCCAGAAACGCGAAGAATCCGGCGTGAGCGCTTCGTCGATTAGATACAGCTTGCCCGCTTCGTCCACGCCGAATTCGAATTTGGTGTCGGCGATGATGATGCCCTTGCTCGCCGCATAATTTGCCGCTTCGGTATACAGCGCCAGCGTCGCATCGCGCACTTCATAGGCGCGTGCTTCGCCGAGCAATTCAATGGCCTGTGCGAATGTAATGTTCTCATCGTGATCGCCGGCCGCCGCCTTGGTGGACGGCGTGAACAACGGCTGCGGCAGCTTTTGCGCCTCGCGCAGCCCGTCAGGCAATTTAATCCCGCAAACTGCCCCGGTCTTCTGATAATCCTTCCAGCCGGAGCCGGCCAGATAACCGCGCACGATCGCCTCGATCGGCAACGGCTTGAGTTTCATGGTGACGAAGGCGCGCCCCTTCACCTGCGCTTGTTCCTGTTCACCCTTGACCACCGATTCGGGCGCGATGCCGGTCAGGTGATTCGGGATAACATGGCGCAGTTTGTCGAACCAGAAATTCGACACGCGGGTCAGCACTTCGCCCTTGCCCGGGATCGGGTCGGGCAGGATCACGTCGAAGGCGGAGAGCCGGTCGGTCTGCACGATCAACAAATGTCGATCATCCACTTCATAGAGATCGCGCACCTTGCCGCGATGCAATAGCGGCAGGCTGGTCAGATTGGATTGATGTAATGCGGACATATTGTTCCTTAAAATTCTAACACCCCAACCCCTCCTAGCCCCCTTGTCAGGGGAGGTTAGGAGGGATTTTGTTCAGCCCAGCGCAGGCAACGTGGTTGCGGCAATTGCCGCCGCCTGTTGCTTGCGGTACTCGGCCAGTTTTTGCGCCAATTGCGCGTCATGCAGCGCCAGCATCGAGATTGCGAACAGCCCGGCATTCGCCGCGCCCGCCTCTCCGATCGCAAAGGTCGCCACCGGGATGCCCTTGGGCATTTGCACGGTGGACAACAGCGAATCCATCCCCTTCAGATATTTGGACGGCATCGGCACGCCCAGCACCGGCAAGGTAGTCTTGCCGGCAATCACGCCGGCCAGATGCGCGGCGCCGCCGGCGCCGGCGATAAAACACTGCACGCCCTGCGCGCTGATTTCCTTGATGTAATCAAACAGCAGGTCGGGGGAACGATGCGCGGAAATCACCCGCGCGTCATAAACCACGCCAAAGTCCTGCAGCTGCCGTGCGGCCTGCTGCATGATCTCCCAGTCATTGGCGCTGCCCATTACGATGGAAACCCGTGGCACGGTGTCAACCAGTGGCTTATTGCCCATGTTATGCCTCCTTGTGGTAGCGCACGATGCGTTCGACTTCGTTCTTCGAGCCGAGAATCACCGGTACGCGCTGGTGCAGTCCGGAAGGCTTGACGTCCATGATGCGCTCGTAACCGGTGGAAGCCATGCCGCCCGCCTGTTCGACGATGAAGGACATCGGGTTCGCCTCGTACAACAGGCGCAGCTTGCCGGCCTTGGTGGGATCCTTGGTGTCCTTGGGGTACATGAACACGCCGCCGCGTATCAGGATACGGTGCACTTCGGCCACCATCGACGCGACCCAACGCATGTTGAAATTGGTGCCGCGCGGCCCGTTGGTGCCGGCAACGCATTCTTCCACATAACGCTGTACCGGTTTTTCCCAGTGCCGCTCGTTGGATGCGTTGATCGCAAACTCACGCGTGTCCTCGGTAATTTTCATGTTCGGATGGGTTAGCATGAATTCGCCGATATCGCCGTCCAGCGTAAAGCCGTTCACGCCGTGTCCGCTGGTAATCACCAGCATGGTCGACGGGCCGTATAGCGCATAACCGGCGCAAGCCTGTGTGGTGCCGGGTTGCAGAAAGTCCGCAGCGGTCGGGTTTTCAATGCCCTTGGGCGCGCGCAGGATCGAGAAAATCGTGCCCACGGAAATGTTCACATCGATGTTGGAAGAGCCGTCGAGCGGATCAAACACCAGCAAGTACTTGCCCTTCGGATACCTGGCCGGAATAGGGTAAACATCATCCATTTCCTCGGAAGCCATCGCGGCCAGGTGGCCTGCCCATTCGGTCGATTTGATAAAAATTTCGTTGGTGATGATATCCAGTTTCTTCTGGGTTTCGCCCTGCACATTTTCGCTGCCCGCACTGCCCAGCACGCCGATCAGCGCACCCTTGTTGACATCATGCGCGATCTGCTTGCAGGCGATCACGATGTCGCTGATCAGGCCGGTGAAATCGCCGCTCGCACCCGGAATTGCGCGTTGCTCTTCGATGATGAACTGGATCAAACTTTTACTCATGTTTATTTCCTCGTCAAGATTTTCAATTGGTGTAATTTTACCGCTTTTCCGTGTTGCTCTATATCGCTATTTGGCCAGTAACGTAGCCCGGATGTAATGAAGTGGAATCCGGGAAGCCATCTCGGTCATCGGCTTCACCCCCGCATTGCGCTGCGCTTCATGCAGGCTACAAGGCTATTTTGTCAGCGATATAAACAACTGCGGCAACTTCTCAGGCAACTGCTCCACCCGGTCGATGATGGTGTATTGCTTGCCGAAGATGTCCGCGACATATTCATCGGCCTTGCGGTCAAGGTTGATGCAATAGGCATAAATACCCTGCCGATCCAGCTCCTTGATCGCCTGGTGCGCATCCTCGATCAGTAGCCGGCCATCCTTGCTGTCTATGTCCGATGGCTCGCCGTCGGTGAGGATCAGCATCAGCTTCTTGTCGGCCTGCTGCTGTTCCAGATAGTGCGCGGCATGGCGCATCGCCGCCCCCATGCGCGTGGAGTAGCCGGCTCCCATCGCAGCCAGCCGCCCCTTCACGCTATCATCCCAGCGCTCGCTGTAACCCTTGATATGCAGGTAGCGCACGTCATGGCGGGTGTTGGAATGGAATCCGGCAATGGCGAACGGGTCGCCCAGTTTCTCGATCGCCCAGGACAACAGCGATACCGCTTCCCGGCTCAGCTCCAGGATGGTCTGGTCGCAACCCGCGGCCTTTTCGTTGAGCGATTCCGACAAGTCCAGCAGCAGCATCACCGCGATGTTGCGTCCGCTGGTCTTGTGGCTCATGTTGATGCGCGGGTCGGGCGTCGCGCCGCTCTTGTAGTCGATCAGCGAGCGCAGCGCGACATCCAGGTCCAGCTCGCTGCCTTCTTCCTGATAGCGGATGCGCACCTTGTCCTGCGGCTTGAGCAGGTCGAGCATTTTCTTCAGGCGCTTGGCCAGCGCGGCATGCTTGGCCAGCAGCCTGTCGATATCCGCCGCATTGCCGGGCGGGTGCAAGGCTTCATACACGCTGACCCAGTCCGGGCGATAGCTCTGGTTGAGATAATCCCACTCGGGGTAATGACGCGGCGGCAAGCCGGTGATCTCCTCATCCGGTTCGATCTTGCGCGGCGCATCAAAGGCATCTTCCTCGTCGCCCTCTTCGATGAATTTCCACATCTGACGGTTGTCGTCACGGTAATCCACCACCGTGTCCTTGAAGTGGATTTTGGCGAGTTGGTCGCCTTGGCGGCGTGTTTTCGTGACGAAGGAGACTGCCAGATCAGACATCTCCTGCGTGCTCGAATCGCCGTGCAGCATAAGCTCGTGGAAGCGTTGCGCGAACTCGATGATCTGCGGATTCTGGTAGGAATGGCGCGGGTCGAGGATCGCGCGCGACAGCATCGCCAGGCGGTGGCGCACTCCGGATTCCTTTTCGGGATCGCAAGCGTCTTCGGCGGGGATGGGATGCAATGCTGCGAAAATGCGGCGCAGGCCGGGATACTCGCGCATCGCCAGATATTCCACGCGCGAGTCCTCCAGAAACTCCACCGCCATGCGCTGGAACGGGCTGAAGTTGTCGGCAAAAATGGCTTTAGTCCAGCGGCGGTGCCCGGCAATATGCGCCAGCACCGCGCGGTAACGATCTATTCCTAAAATTCGCTGTGCCTCGTAGGGTGCATTCCATGCACCATTTTCGGTGCACGGAGTGCACCCTACGGAGGGGATGAAGTCGTCATACACATCCGGCAGACGGATACCGAGCTTGTCGTAATAGGGAACCGGCTGGCGCAGTATGTCGAATGCGGTGGAATAGGGTATCAGCTGCTGCTCGTCATGCCATAACCCGCGCAAATACATGTCCAGCTTGCGTTCGTTGTCCACCAGCAGCGTGCCGTGCCGCTCGCGCTGCAACACCGCGCGGCTGTCCGCCGATTGCAGGGTGAAGTAATCGATCTGCCGGTCGGGATGATCCTTGTAATAGCGCACGCCGTAATCCACCCAGTTTTTCAGCCCGGCCAGGGAAAGCTGGCCGAGCAGCAGCGGGATCTGTTTGAAAAATTCCGGCAGCCCCGGGCTGGGAAACGTCTGGTGGATGCCGTGGATTGAACCGGTGGTGCGCTCCATAAAATCGAGCACAATGCCCAGATAATCGCGCAACTGCTCCGGCGATTGCAACCGCCGCGCGGTGACCGGTAACGATTGCAGGAACGGCGTGATTGAATTGCCGTTGGGCGACTTCCACATCCTGCGGATGCACTCCATGATAGCGGGCAGCATCTCTTCGCCCAGCGTCTTCGCCACCGCTGGCCATTTCTCCAGGAAGATCAGGATCGGCTCCGCTCCGCGCCCCATCTTGCCGAGAAAACGTGCGTGCTCAATATAGGCATCCACACCTTGCTTCGACAGCGTCGACAGCGCTTCGTGCATGCAATCGGCAAACACCGGCTCGACGCGCGGGAAGCCGCAGTCAAGCTGCTTCCAGTAGGCTTCCAGTTCAGCAGGAATGGTCGCGGTTTCCATGATTTGGTGTGTGATCCGAGTAGGGGCACGGCGCGCCGTGCCCCTACCCAAACACCGCATCGATCGCGTGATCCAGCGTATCGCGGATATCCGCATCGTCGGTGATCGGGCGCACCAGCGCCATGCGGCACGCGGCGCGCGGTTCAACACCGCCTTTAATCAAGGTTGCCGCATACACCAGCAAACGCGTCGATATGCCTTCGTCCAGACCGTGCCCTTTCAGGTTGCGCGCCGCTTGGCCGATCTTCACCAGGTTGGCCGACATCTCTTTATCCATACCGGTTTCCTTGCAAAGAATCTCCACCTCCAGCAGCGCAGAAGGGTAGTCGAACTCGAACGCGGTAAAGCGTTGCTTGGTGGATTGTTTCAAATCCTTCAGCAGACTCTGGTAGCCGGGGTTGTAGGAAATCACCATCTGGAAATCGGGATGCGCCTTGAGCAACTCACCCTTCTTGTCCAGCGGCAGCGTGCGGCGATGGTCGGTCAGCGGATGGATCACCACCGTGGTGTCCTGGCGCGCCTCGATGATTTCATCGAGGTAGCAGATTGCACCGATACGCGCGGCGGTGGTCAGCGGTCCGTCCAGCCAGCGCGTGCCGTTGACGTCGAGCAGGTAACGCCCGACCAGGTCGCTGGCGGTCATGTCTTCGTTGCAGGCCACGGTAATCAGCGGCTTGTTCAACTTCCACGCCATGTACTCGACGAAGCGCGATTTGCCGCAACCGGTCGGGCCTTTTATCATCACCGGCAGGCGCGCCCCATAGGCGGCTTCATACAGCGCGACCTCGTCGCCTTGCGCCTGATAGAACGGTTCCTTGTTTACCTTGTATTGATCTTTATTGGTCGTGATTGAATTGGTCATGATTGGCTCCCTGCGAACGAAAACGCCCCCAGCAAGTGGGGGCGTGTTTTACCACCTGGTTACATCCGGTTTATTTGTGAACGCCGAGCTTTTCGCGCCAGCCGGGGAATATCTTGTCTGCGTCTTTCGGGAAGGATTCGAACGCGCGCGCAAACTCCTTATGTTCCTTCGCGTACTGGATCGGATCGGAACCGGACTTCCAGCATTCGTAAGCCTGGCGCAGCGAAACCGCACCGGCTGCTGGAGAATCGATGTGCCCATAAGAGCCACCGCCTGCGGTGTTGATCACGTTGCCGTGGCCAAGATTCTCGAAGAAACCGGGCAGACGCAACGCGTTCATACCGCCTGAGATGATCGGCGTGGTTGGCTTCATGCCGTACCATTCCTGATGGTAAAACGGACCCATGCAGCTATCGCGTTCGATCATGTAGGCAATGATGCGGTCGTCCTTGCCGCCTTCCATCTTGCCATAGCCCATCGTGCCGACGTGGATACCGGAAGCACCCTGCAAACGCGACATCTTGGCCAGCACAAACGCGGTATAGCCGCGCTTGGAAGATGGCGAAGTCACCGCGCCGTGACCGGCCCGGTGGTAGTGCAGGTACTGGCTCGGGTATTGACGGCGCGCGGTCGTGATCATGCCGGGGCCGCCGACGTAGCCGTCCACCAGGAACGCCACCTTGTCCGCATCCGGGCCAAATGTCTCCAGCGCGAAGTCGGCGCGGGCGCACATTTCATAGTGATCGTCGGCAGTGATGTTCATCGAGAACAACTTGGCCTGGCCGGTTTCGTCCTGGGCGCGCTTCAGCGAGTCATAGACCAGCGGCAGCACTTTCTTGATCGGGCAGAACACCTGATTGCCTTGCGGCTCATCGTTCTTGATGAAGTCGCCACCCAGCCAAAACTGGTAAGCCGCCTTGGCAAACGGTTCGGGGCGCAGGCCCAGCTTGGGCTTGATGATGGTGCCGGAGATGTAGCCGCCGTCCTTGACCGGGCGGCCGAGAATGCGCCACAGGTCGGAAATGTCTTTGGCCGGGCCGTCAAACAATTGCAGCATGCGCGGCGGCACGTAGAAATCCTGCATTTGCAGATTCGCAATGTCGCCCATACCCTGATTGTTGCCGATACACAGGGTCAGGAAAGACACGATCATCACGCGGCCATCGGTGAGATTGCGGTCGAACAGATCGTTTGGATACGCGACCTTCATGATGCCTTTGGCTTCGTCGATGAAATACACCAAAGCGTCCACGCCCTTGGTGAACTCATCGGTCGTGCTCACTTCAACGTTGGTACCGGTGGAAGATTCCGCCGCAATATGCGCAGCCGCTTCCAGATAACCGGTGCCCGCAGCCGGCTCCATGGTGTAAGCGACCAGAATGTGATTGCCGCCCTTGATCAGGTCTTCTTCTTTCAGACTCAGGTCCGCATAACGATTCGATTGATCCATATTTTTATCTCCTGTGTTAGCGTTGCATGGCCATTCGACTATGCTGGCAAAAACGCCAGCTAAGTCGCTGGTCAACGATTGGTTTCAAGTTGCAGCAACTGCAGGGTGGGCTGCACCCGCAAGGGGTAGGCCGTGGTTGTAAAGCCGCTAAAGCGGCAGCAACCACGCACTGCCCACCATGTCGGGCGAGCTTTGCATAGCCATTCGACTAAGCTGCCAAAATACGGCAGCCAAGTCGCTGGTTAAGCCCGACCTACATCTGGCTACAACTCGCCTGCTTGCTACTCTGCTTCATCTTGCATTTGGGTGATCTCTGCATTTTTAGAGGCTCACATGCAACGGTTGTCACTATAGGGGCATCAATGTATAAACAATAGTCAATTGTTTTTATCAATACCATAAAAAACGCTTATAATCCAATTATGCTTAATTTTACCCTGCGTCAGCTCCAGGTCTTCGAAAAGGTGGCCAGCCACCTGAACTTCTCGCGCGCCGCCGAAGAACTATACCTATCGCAGCCGGCGGTGTCGATGCAGATCAAGCAGCTGGAAGGGCATATCGGCCTGCCGTTATTCGAACAGATGGGCAAAAAGATTTTTCTCACCGAAGCCGGGCGCGAGCTGTTCCATTACAGCCGTAGCATCGCGCAACAGCTCGCCGAAATGGAAGCGGTGTTCGACGAGATGAAAGGGCTGGGGAAAGGCAAGCTCACGCTGTCGGTGGTGAACACCGCCAATTATTTCACCCCGCAGCTGCTGGCAAAATTCTGCCGGCAACACCCCAACATCAACGTGACCCTGCAAGTCGCCAACCGCGATGCGGTGCTCAAACAACTCGCCGACAACAGCATCGATCTTGCCATCATGGGAAAACCGCCGGAAGGGCTGGATATCAGCGCGGAACCATTCATGGATAACCCGCTGGTGGTGATCGCCGCCCCCGATCACCCGCTCACCGGGCTCAAGCGCGTCAAATTCGCGCAACTCGCGCAGGAAACTTTTTTATCGCGCGAGCCGGGTTCCGGCACGCGCAGCGCGATGGAGCGCGTCTTCGCGGAACATCACATCCAGCCGCGCATCAGCATGGAAATGGAAACCAACGAAGCCATCAAACAGGCGGTACAGGCCGGCATGGGACTGAGCATTCTGTCGCTGCACAGCATCGAATTGGAGCTGGAAACCAAACGGCTTGCCATGCTCAAAGTCGAACATTTCCCGCTGCTGCGCCACTGGTTCGTCGCGCATCGCAGCAACAAACGCCTGTCCAGCGCCACGTTGGCATTCAAGGAGTTTTTACTGGGCGAGGCGACGGTAAATCGCGCCGTCCACAACCAGGGCTAGCAAACAATACTGAGCGACATTCAGCCCAGCTGCTGTCCATGTTCACGCGTGGCGTGGAACTGCACTTTCGGCCAGCGCTCCATCGCGAGGCGCAGGTTCACGCCGGTGTCGGCGAGGTAGGCGTAGTTGCCATCCACGTCCTTGGCCAGCCGCCCCTGGTTGGCTTTGACGAATTCGTTGAGATGCGCGGCATCGGGGCAGGTCACCCAGCGTGCGGTGTGGATGCCGGCGCGCTCGAATACCGCGTCCACGCCGTATTCGGATTTCAGGCGATGCTCGACCACTTCGAACTGCAACTGCCCGACCGCGCCGATCAGCGGCGTGTTGTCCACCAGCGGTTCGAACACCTGCACCGCGCCTTCCTCGCCGAGCTGGCGCAGGCCCTTCTGCAACTGCTTGGCCTTCATCGGGTCGCGCAGGCGCGCGCGGCTGAACAACTCCGGCGCGAAGTAGGGAATGCCCTTGAAGGTGAGCGCCTCACCCTCGGTGAGCACGTCGCCGATCTGCAACTGGCCGTGGTTGTGCACGCCGATGATGTCGCCCGCATACGCCTCGTCCATGCGCGAGCGCTCGTTGGCCATGAAGGTCACAGCGTTCGCGAGCTTCATCTCCTTGCCGGTGCGGCGGTGTTTGACCTTCATGCCCGAGGTGTAGCGGCCCGAGCACACGCGCAGGAACGCGATGCGATCGCGGTGGTTCGGGTCCATGTTGGCCTGGATCTTGAACACGAAACCGGTGAAGGCGGGCTCGGTGGGCTGCACCATCCGCACATCGGTGGCGCGCGGCAGCGGCGCGGGAGCCCAATCCACCAGGGCGCGCAGTATTTCACGCACGCCGAAATTATTCACGCCGGAACCGAAAAATACCGGCGATTGCTGACCCCGCAGAAACTCTTGCAGGTCGAACGACGCACCTGCGCCCATGACCAATTCGGTTTCGTCGCGCATGGTCTGCATTTCGTGCGGGCACTGCTGCGCCAGGCGGTCGATTTGCGCGCCTTTCAACACTTCCACTTCCTGATTGGCCTTCGCCTCGCCCGGCAGGAAACGCAACACTTCGTCGTTCAGCAGGTGATACACGCCCTGAAAGCGTTTGCCCATGCCGATCGGCCAGGTCACCGGCGCGCATTTGATCTTCAGCACCGACTCGATCTCGTCCAGCACTTCCAGCGGATCGCGCACCTC
>Ga0209343_10010003_pt1 | contig 10859 bp, 8 predicted proteins | sample RifCSPlowO2_02_FD_184026 | JGI IMG/M metagenome (GOLD analysis project Ga0209343, IMG submission 184026) | Groundwater microbial communities from Rifle, Colorado - Rifle CSP2_plank lowO2_0.2 (SPAdes) (version 2) | ecosystem: Environmental > Aquatic > Deep subsurface > Groundwater | place: Rifle...
GATTATGCGGAAAGACTTTTAGCTAATCTGGACAAGCTGGATTGGTCTGAAAAAGTAAAGATCGCTCAAAGAAACTGGATCGGAAAAAGCGAAGGAATGATCATAAATTTTGACAACATTAAGGTCTTTACCACAAGATCGGATACTACTGATGGAGCAACCTTTATCGTGCTTGCACCGGAACATGAATTAGTTGGGAAATTTACGACAAAAGAATACGACAAGAAAGTTAAAGATTATGTTGAAAAAGCAAAAAGCAGATCAGATCAGGAAAGAATTGTAGAAGGACGCGAAAAAACCGGAGTTTTTACAGGTTCATATGTCGTAAATCCGGTGACTAAAAAAAAGATACCTGTCTGGATTGCAGATTATGTCTTAGTCGGATACGGCACCGGAGCAATAATGGCAGTACCGGATGCTGATGAGCGCGATAAAGAATTTGCAGAGAAATTTAAACTGCCAATTGAAAAAACTTCGTTCAAAGCTAAGCCAAAAGGGGAAAAGAAAGTAAACTATCACTTGCGGGATTGGCTTATCTCAAGGCAGCGTTATTGGAGTCCACCTATTCCAATTATCTATTGTGAAAAATGTGGTACCGTTCCTGTCCCTGAAAAAGATCTACCAGTAGAGCTTCCGTATGTTAAAAATTTCAGACCAACTGGGACAGGACAATCTCCTCTCGCAAGCATTAAAGAATTTTATGAAGTTGCATGTCCGAAATGTAAAGGAAAAGCCAGACGGGAGACCGATGTTTCCGATACGTTTTTAGACAGCGCATGGTACTTTTTCCGATACACTTCCACGGAAGATCAAACACAACCTTGGAAAAAGGATAGAGTTAAAAAGTGGCTTCCGGTTAATATGTATATCGGAGGAGCAGAACACTCCGTATTGCATCTATTATATTCGCGTTTCTTAAGTATGGTTTTTAAAGATATTGGATTATATTCTCATTTCGAAGAACCCTATACTCAATTCCGAGCACATGGTCTGATTATCTCGGAAGGTGCAAAGATGAGCAAAAGCAAAGGCAACGTCGTTAACCCGGATAAATTTATTGGTGAATATGGCGCGGATACATTACGGACATATCTTATGTTTATCGGACCGTTTGATCAGGGAGGGGATTTCCGCGAGCAGTCGATCATCGGAGTATATAGATTTTTTCAGCGTGTTTGGGCTCTCCAGACAAGATTATCTTCCGCAAAGAAACTGGAAAAAGAAGGAGAAAGTTGGATGGGTATGACCGTCGCAAAAGTAGGAGATGATACAAAAAATTTACGTTTTAATACCGCGATTTCTGCCATGATGGAATGGGTTAATTATCTATATACTCAAAAAGAAGTTTCGCAAAACGAATATAGAACATTGTTAATTTTACTAGCTTCTTACGGACCTCATATGACCGAAGAACTATGGAAAATTATCGGGGAAAAATATTCGGTTCACCAGCAAAAATGGCCAGCTGTTGATATAAAAGCATTACAAAAAGAAAGCGTAAATATTCCGGTGCAAGTAAATGGAAAGTTAAGAGCAGTGTTAACTTTACCATCAAATGAAATCAAAAAAGACACGGTCGTAGCAAAAGCACTTGAACTTGAAGCTGTTCAAAAACATTTATCAGGAAAGAAGGCAGAGCCTATTTATGTGGAAGGAAAAATTCTTAACTTAATCGTAAAATAATACAAAAAAATCTACAAATTAAGCAAACGGACGTACAATTATGTGGTTTTGGGTTATTACATCTTGTCTCGCTTTATTCTTTTTGACCTGGCTTGGAATCTCGATTTATATTCGAATCATTGCGCCGGGTCGCATCTTCGAAATCGACAAAAGCAATATTAAACTTCATATAAAACACCAAAAAACTTATTTGAAAAACAAATCAGGTGAAAAAATAGAGATTGTTACTATCCCAAACAAACACAGGAAAAACATTATTTTATATCTGCATGCATCAGTCGGAAGACTAATGAATGTCCTGACCAGACTGCGAGAGTTTGGGACCGTGGTATCTCCGGCATACTCTGGCTATGCAGGATCCGAGGGAAACCCGAATACGAAAAAAATTTATGAAATAGTTGATGTGGTGATGAAAGATCTTTTTGAAAAAGGATATAAGCAGCGGGATGTTACCGTCATCGGGCATTCAATGGGCGGCGTACCGGCAATATACGCCGCAGTAAAGTATCCCAATCTGAAAAAAGTAGTTTTGGTAAACGTGTTTTATAGCCTTATGAAGATCTGCAATCGGGATCACTATGGATTTTGTCTCTTCACCTTTAACCTTCTCAATAATGGATTACTTGCAGGAAAAACAAAAGCAAAGATTCGCCAGTTTCATGCAAAAGCAGACCGGATAGTACCTTTTGAAGACGGAAAATTGCTCTTTGAAAAACTTGGATCAAAAGACAAAAAATTCTTCGAAATAAAGGGCACTCACCGTTTCTTCAGCGTCCGAAACACCCTCACAAAAGAGTAGCCTCGATTCTTGTGCTAAAATAGGTTAATTTGCCCCTGCCCGCAATGCTACGCATAACGTTGCAGGCGGGCGGTCGTCTATGTTTTACACATATGTTTTAAAAAGCTTGAAGGATAAGAAATTATATGTCGGTTGGACACTCGACTTAAATAAACGAATAGTAGAGCACGACAATGGAGCAGTTGAAGCGACAAGGAATAGACTTCCTGTCCAACTAATATATTACGAAGCATGTACTAATAAGAAAAAAGCAATTTCCAGAGAAAAACAATTGAAATCTGGTTTTGGAAGAGCATACTTAAAAAGAAGAATTTAATAATTGCCCGGTCGTCTAATGGTAGGACAGCGGACTCTGAATCCGCTAATCGGGGTTCGAATCCCTGCTGGGCAGCCAAATTATGAGAGATAAAGATCCATGGTGGCACCAATATTGTTTAGCACTTATTCTTTTGCTTGGTTTTCTGCTATTAACCTTCGTTTTTAAATTTCTTTATAAGAGCTCCCAGAGTTTACTAATTACCTCGCTCTTATTAAGTTACGGTGCGTATGGATCTTTGAGATTCATATTTACAAATGAAATAATGAGGCGGGTTTGGGTTAAAACAAAATTAAGTTATGAAGAGTCGGAGAAAATTGCAAAACAACTAGGTAGAGGTAAAGATTATGAAAAAATTCCAGCGCCACTAGACAATAGAATCAGAGAACCGTTTAAGTGGGCTCCCAAATACATCGGAGTACTTGAAGGAATTACTTATACTTCTGCAATAGTTTTTAACCAATTTGGATTAATAGCTGTGTGGCTCACTTTTAAAGCCCTCGGCGAGTGGAGCGATTCAAAAGAAGCAGGACCAACAAGAATTAGAGCTAATAATTTCGTAATAGGAAATGGAATTTCTTTAATCACAGGCGTAATTGGCGGAATAGTTTTTTGGCTATTTTACAACTCAACGGTGATAATAAGATCTATAGAAAATGCTTATGGAGTTGTAAAATAAGTTCTAACATGTTCCAGTTCTCGCAGCAAATTCTAATAACAAAGAAAGCTCATGAACAAAAATGACGTCATCTCCAAAATGAAATCTCTGAGTCTTCCTGAGGGTTCTTATGTGGTCTTCGGCAGTGGGCCAATGGCTGCTCTTGGAATCCGCGAGGTGAATGATATCGATCTGTATGTTTCAACTGAGGTTTTAGAAGAGCTTAAACAAAAAGGGTGGAAGCAAATTCATAAAGGTCCTAGGGACGAGCCACTAACACTTGATGTATATGAGGCACATGACCACTGGGAATTCAGTCCATATAGTCCCACACTTAAAGACCTCTTATCCCGCGCATTCGTAGTCGACGGAGTGACATTCGCATCAATAGAAGATGTCCGGAAATCAAAAGAATCAAGAAGTGGACCGAAACATATGGCTGACGTAAAACTCATTGATAATTATATCGGAAAACAGAAGAATTAAATTATTTTTGACCAACTACCCAGTCAATCTTGTGAGATAATAAAAACCGATATGAAACCTAAAATTCTAATTACCGACAGTCTGTTTATTTTCGAAGAGCATGAAAAGAGATTGAGGGATGCTGGTTTTGAAGTAGAACGTCTAGACAAGCCAAAAGCTTCTGAAGAAGAACTTATAAAAGCAGTCAAGGACAAAGATGGTTATATTTTAGGTGGAATAGAAAAGGTTACGGAACCGGTAATTAATGCTGCAAATAAACTAAAAGGAATTGTATTTTCAGGTTCAGATTGGGCAGGTTTTGTACCCGCTCATGAACTAGCAACTAAGAAGGGTATAGCCATTGCAAATGCGCCTGGAGCCAATTCTACCTCGGTTGCCGAATACACTATTACATTAATCTTTATGATGCTTCGAAGAGCGTTGGAGCTTGGAAGTACCGGAGATAAAACCTTCATGACAACGCAAAGTGTTTCAGATGTAAAAATCGGTATTGTAGGATTGGGAAGAATCGGAACAAAGGTCGCAAAAATGCTTAAAGGATTGGGAGCTAAGGATATTTGCTACTGGAATCGAACAAGAAAGCAAGATTTAGAAAAAGAACTTGGGATTAAGTGGCTGTCATTAGAAGAACTCTTTAAGACGAGTGATGTTATAACTGCGCATGTTTCTTCTCAAGCAGGCCAGGTTTTCACTAAGGACCTTCTTAATAAGAGCAAAGATGGAGTTTTGTTCATAAATACTGGTGCAGACCCTACGTATGACATGGACGCCTTGTATGAACTTTTAAAAGCAGGAAAAGCACGGGCAGGATTTGATGAAAATATAAAAGATGAACGATTTAAAAAACTACCGCTATCTGTATGGTTCTGTTCAAATGAAAATACCGCATATAACACCCACGCTGCAAATAAGCTCGGAAGTGATATGGCGACGGAAACTATGATCAATATTCTTACCAAAGGTGACGATCAATATGTAGTAAACCCAGACTTCAAGAAAGCAAGAAAATAACGTAGATTTTTTATTCTAGGGCGATTTCAGACTCTCTTTTATTAAATTCTTGTTCGGTTATTTCTCCTTTTTCTAAAGATTCGATTAAATTTTTCAGTATTTCTATTCGTTTATAGCTTACATCAACCGCTTCTTGTTCTCTTTTTGTCAGTGTTTTCTTTCTTTTCTTATAGAGTTCCAGATATTTTATTCCTTCATCTATAAATACCTTTCGGGAAGATGGTTTTTGGAGATGGTTTGGATCTATCGCCCGTCTGAAGATTACTAGCGGTTTTTTAATGTATCCGACCTCATATTTTTCAGTGATCCTGTTCCACATGTCAGTATCCTCATGTCTTTTCAATGACTCGTTGAAATAACCTACTTCATCAAACAAAGTTTTTTTTGCCATTATGGATGGTGGAGAAATAGGGGGACTTTTCGCAAAGGTCGGCAGGTCAAATTTTGACATTTCCAGATGGGTAAACTCTTTCTGACTAAATCGGGTCATAATAATTCTTTTACCATTTATTTCAATATATTGGTCAACGTACACAAGGGGAATATCAGGATGGGACTCTAAATAATCCAATTGGGCCTTTAAAATACCCGGAAGCCATAGATCGTCTGAGTCCAAAAAAGAGATGTATTTTCCACGGGCGTGCTTAATACCGACATTTCTCGCACTCGCCGCACCACCGTTTTTTTTCCGTATTACCTCAATAGGCAGATTAAGGGATTGTAAATATTCAATTGTTCCGTCAGTAGATCCGTCATCAACCACAAGGACTTCATAATTTTTTGGCTCTTGTTGCAGGACGCTTTTAACAGCATCAAGAATTAATCCTTTTCTGTTATGTGTAGGGATTACTACGCTTATTACCGGAGTCATGATGTTATTGTACCGAGAAAATAATGCTAAATCCTGATCGAGATAGAGGAGGTGAGGCGCCGGGCATTCTTCCAGTCCCAGAGGATCTGCCCGTCTTTTAGTTTTTGAAAGGCGAATTCATTGGCAAGATGCTGTACTTTTTCATTTTCTCTGGCGACCAGCCGAGAAGACCCGCCACCATCAAGCAGATACGCCCATTTATACCGGTCCCGTGAAAAAATCGGAAGGATTTCCTTTATTGATACACCCTGAAAACCGGGAACATACTTGGAACCGTCAAAAACTATAAAATGCATGTATCCGTTTTTGGCTTCTGCAAGGACCGAACGTGCATCTTTTATCTTTGTTTGGGAAGGGGCAAGATAATAAGGGTCGTTTATGCTTTTTCCGATGGTGATTCCGGCTGAAATGGAATCAAGATCCAGTCCGTCAAGGGTATGCGGAGTTACTCTTTCACCAACTTTAAATAGGTTTCCGTGTTTTGCTATCTGCAGGATAAATAATCCTTCAAAAAAATGCGTCCCACCGTCTTTATTGATCTTTGTAACGACGAGATTGTCATTTTTATCTTTGTTCACGACTACATCAATGACACCGGATTTTTTAGGAGTAGTAATCGCCTTATCATCTAAAATTCCGATCTGAATATTGGTCTGGGGATCGCGCAGTCTAATTACATTTGAGCACTTGGAATTGTAAAGAATTGCTCCATAGAGATGTTTTGATTCGGTTTTGCTGAATGCTCCAACCCATCTTATGCGCTTTCTTCCTATTACGATAATTCCCTTGGCCTGCGTTGTCTTTGCGTGTAGTTTGCCGTTTAAGATGTACGCGATCGGTTCATCCCAGGAAGGGAGACCATGCACCTTATCTTTCCGTACGCAGAGATTATATGGCAAATCCAGTGGTTTCCGATGTGCTACGTCAGCAAGAAAGAAAAAGGCTCCATTGATCACGCCCACGGTGTTTACGTCTTTTTTAACCATATCAGCAAGGGAGTAAGGGGTATTTGAAGAGTGAATCTCAGGCACGATGTCAGATCGCTTAGCGTCCCAGAAGATGTTATAGATATTGGTGAAATTGCCCTTTGAGAACTCCTTACACTCTTTTTTAAGCCATACTCCTGGTCTTATCTCCTGAAGTGAATCAGGCACGCGTACGGCGATACACTGAGTAAATTTACCTATATTTTGAATGTCCACAGAGATACCGGTGCGTGAAAGATATTTTATTTGTTGCTTTTGATTGAAGAGATATGTTCGCATTGCTATATGGGTTAACGGGATGATCTATTCTAGCATATTCAAGGTCAAAATACAATCCACAGATATGTAATTTTTCTTATAATAAGAGCGTGTATTACTTCTACATTTTGCGATGCTCTGACGATTCTCTGTACTGCGGAATCGCCAAAGATCTTCAAAAGAGACTGAAGGAACATAATTCTCAAACCTCAAAGACAAAATACACAAGAGTTAAGCAGCCTGTTTACATAGTTCATTACGAAAAATTTGAGAGCCGGGGAGATGCATTAAAAAGAGAGTTTGAGGTCAAACAGTGGCCAAAATCAAAAAAAGAAGGACTTCTAAAGGGTTCATAAAAAAGTAGGAAAACAATAATGATAAGGTGAGAATTTCAAGACTCAGAATATGTTAGCATGAAGGAATGAGCGCTTATTGTAAGTATTGTTGGCCTTCAAAGACCAAATCTCATTTAAACAATCACATCGAATATTATCACGACAAACTCCTCGGAAAATTTCTCAAGCGAAAAAAACAAAGCAATTTTTGGGGTAAATTTTTAGAAATTCTTGCAAAGATAAATATTGTTAAGTTTGTTTCTAATCCTGATGATTCAAATCTCTACAATCGGAGTTTGATCTTCTTTAAAGAGGCGAAAAAGAGAGGACTGAATGTATCCGCTATACAAGCGTTCGGAAAATATGATAATACATTCAAGTACATATTAAACGATCAAGCGATTTATTATGATGGAATTCCTTTAAATCGTATAGGTGATCCAATCATAGATCTTGATAATAAGATAGAGATCAAAAAAATCCTTCAGAAAAATAATCTACCGGTTTCAACGGGCGGTTACTTTACAAAATTAGACGAAGCGATCCAATTTTCTCATTTATTAACCTATCCACTGATCGTAAAACCCAATAATGGATCACTCAGTCATCATGTAATTGGTCCTATTAAAAATGAGCAGGAATTACGGAAAGCTATTGAGATTGTTCAACTTTATAGACCAGACTTCATAATAGAGGAATACATTGTAGGAAGACTCTATCGGGCAACAGTGATCGGCAAAAAACACGTATTTATTTGCGAAAAGGATCCGGCTAATATTATTGGTAATGGGCAATCAACTATCGCTCAACTAATCAGTAAAAAAAACTCAAAGAGAGGAAAAAAAGACCAATTCGATACGACGTTACATGAAATACCGATCGACAATGTTTTGAAAAGTAAATTGCAATTTTTACAACTTAATCTAAAATCAATTCTTCCAAAAAGCAAAAAAATCTATCTTCACGAAAAGTTCGTGTTGAATGCCGGTTGCGATATCATCTCGCGAACGACCTCAACTCATCAAGAAAACAAAAAATTATTTCTCAAGGTAGCTCAAGTACTTGATGTCGATATAGTAGGAATTGATTTTATTTGCGCTGACATCGAGAGACCTTGGAACAAACAAAAATCCGCAATTATCGAGACAAATAGTCTGCCTTATGTGGACATGCATCAATACCCCTCACAAGGTGTTCCGGACCCCGTCGCCAAGGTCGTCTGGGACCATATTTTAGCCTCAAAATAGGCATAAATAGGCAAATTATGATATTGTAACCGCCCTTGTGATAGCGTATAATGACAGGATGAAACCTCAATTAATTACCATTCCTAATGGGCTAAAAGTACTTCTGGTTGACACCAAATCATTCCCCACTCTGACCACTATGCTTCTCGTCGGCGCAGGGTCCCGATACGAAAATAAAGTAAACAATGGAGTCGCTCACTTCTTTGAACACATGGCCTTTAAAGGCTCTACAAAGTATCCGGATTCTTTTACAATCGCTTCGACTATTGAAGGTTTGGGAGGTTCATTTAATGCGTTTACGTCAAAAGATCACACTGGTTACTGGATAAAAGCTACGAACGAGCATTTTCCAACAGTTATAGATGTTATTTCAGACATGGTTCTTAATCCTTTACTCGCAGAAGATGAGATTGAGCGTGAAAAAGGAGTTATCGCTGAAGAGATCAACATGTATGAGGACACTCCATCCCGAAAGGTTGCAGAAATTTTCGAACAATTATTATATGATGGAAATCCTCTCGGATTTGATATTGCAGGGAGTAAAGAAACGGTAAAAAAATTCACCAGAAAAACCTTTACTGATTATATCGCTAACCTGTATCATCCAAAAAATTCGGTAGTGGTCGTAGCAGGTGGATTTGACAGTAAAACGGATTACAAAAAAATCATAGAAGAGAAGTTTAAGGGGTGGAAAAACGGCAAGCAAAAGGCTGATTTCGAAGTTCTGAAAGAAAAACAATCTGCTCCCGCTATTCTTATTCAGCATAAAAAAACAGAACAGACTCATTTTGCCCTTGGATTCCGTGCATACGCAACCGGAGATAAAAGACGCCATGCTGCCGGGCTTCTAAGCGCAGTGCTTGGTGGTGGAATGTCTTCAAGGCTCTTTATGGAAGTCCGCGAAAGACGGGGACTCTGCTATTACATTTCTACAGGTCGCGAAACCTATGTCGATGTAGGAAATTTCGTATCACACGCCGGTGTAACTAATAATCTTGACAAGACGAAGGAAGCCATCAGAGTAACCCTTACCGAACATAAGAAAATTGCTACCGGAGATCTTAAAAAAGAAGAAGTTTTTAAGGCAAAAGAGCTGTTAAAAGGAAGATTGCTTTTATCTTTGGAGGATTCCCAGAACGTATCAATGTTTTTTGGAAACAGACTTCTTCTTGAGGGAGAAACGTTGTCGCCTGAAGAGCTTGTAAAAAAGATTGACGAAGTCGAAATGAACGAGATCGTTGAAGTAGCAAAAGACTTATTCAAACCTGAGAAACTAAACCTTGCTCTTATCGGACCTTTCCAAAAAGGCGACATCACGGCAACAGACCTCGCTTTCTAAAGTCCAAGAAACAAGACACAAGAAACAAACAAATTTCAAATCTCAATGTTTAAATAATTAGAATTTTGTAGTTTATTGCTTGTTTGTATCTTGTTTTTTGCAACTTGATACAATTACTTCATGGTGCTTGTTTTTCTCTTCGTTCTTGGTCTTGCTGTTGGGTCATTCCTCAATGTTTGCATAGACCGGTTGCCAAAAAATAAAAAAATTACCGGCAGATCTCAATGCGACTTTTGCAAAAAAAAGCTCAAACCGATAGATCTTATACCGGTTTTTTCTTTTTTTCAATTGGGAGGAAAATGCAAATACTGTCATAAAAAACTCTCCTTTTATTACCCTTTTGTTGAAATAGTTACAGCAGTAGTTTTTGTTGTCCTGTGGGTCTATTTACCTCAATCTGAGATTCAAAAAGTCTTTTATCTTGGATTGTTTGCTACGCTTATCGGAATCTTTTTCGCAGACTTAAAATATCAGATAATTCCGGATGAACTTCAAATTACATTGTTTATCTTCGCATTTTTTTTAATTGCAGACAGGGGAGGTGGAGTAAAACAACTTGCCGAGCATTTGTTTAGTGGTGCTATTGTTATGCTTCCCATGTATCTCCTCCATATTCTGACAAAGGGTAAGGGAATGGGTTTCGGAGACGTAAAGCTTTCCTTTATCATAGGTTTTTTACTCGGGATTACCGGAGGATTCATAGCGCTCTACTTAGGATTTGCAGTAGGAGCTGTGATAGGAGTTGGGCTCCTTATGTCAAAAAAAAGAAAATGGAAAAGTAAGATTGCCTTCGGACCGTTTATTGTTATTGGTTTTATCTCGGTACTTCTCTCAGGACAGAGGCTTATAGAGCTTGTTAGAGAGATCTAT